>Ga0105239_10000487_pt1 | contig 57695 bp, 53 predicted proteins | sample KBSC44metaG_FD_92761 | JGI IMG/M metagenome (GOLD analysis project Ga0105239, IMG submission 92761) | Corn rhizosphere microbial communities from Kellogg Biological Station, Michigan, USA - KBS C4-4 metaG | ecosystem: Host-associated > Plants > Roots > Rhizosphere > Soil | place: Michigan, USA...
ATAGCTGCGCTCAAGGCTCGAGTCGCTGCAGCGACGAGCAAGCCCTCCTTGACCGCGCAGAAGCCATCTACACCGACGCCGCCCGTCTTCAACGATGACATCTCCAAGGCACGAGGTGGTTTGGATATTGGATTACATCCTGCATTGCTGGCGGATGCGCAGCAAGACACACAGAGATCGAAGACGCGAACACCACAGCCAAAGTTTGCAACAGCGATGGGAAATCAAACCGCACCACCAAAGAAGGCAGTGCTGGACCTCTCTGGTCCTTCGATTGAGGAAATAAAAGCCAATCCGTATTTCGACCCTAGTCTTGGGAACGCTGTGGCTAAAGGACGAACATCAAAACAGCTTATCTTCAACCAAAAAGGAAAATATATTCAGCAGGCCGCTGCACTCCGCCGGCAGGCTCAGCTCGAAGCTGTGAAAAAGAGGATTGCAGAGCGCGCGAGACAGGCTGGCCTGGAAGAAGATTTGGACACAGACAGAGCATTCTTAGTTCCAACTCCTCCTGAAATCGAGTGGTGGGATGAAGGCTTGGTGGATGGGAAGTCCTACGACGCAATATCAGATCCGTCCAAACTCAAGATCGATACTCCTGACTCCATAATCACCATCTACATCCAACATCCGGTCCTCATCGAACCACCGCAGGAGAAGAACAACCCCGCTCCTAAACCCATGTACCTAACATCTAAAGAACAAGCTAAACTGCGGCGCCAACGCCGCATGGCCGATCTGAAGGAATCTCAAGCCAAAGTCCGGCTAGGTCTGGAACCTCCACCACCACCCAAAGTCAAGAAGGGCAACCTCATGCGCGTGCTCGGCGAAGAGGCTGTGAAAGACCCTACGGCAGTCGAAGCGCGCGTAAACCGCGAGATCGCCGAACGGAAACAAACACACGATGAAACCAACCTAGACCGCAAACTGACCAAAGAACAGCGGCACGAGAAACTCGCGCGCCAACAGGCCGAAGACGCAGCCCAGGGGATACATGTGCGTGTCTACAAGATCGGCAGCCTCGCCAACGGCAAGCACCGGTACCAGGTGAATGTGAACGCGGACCAAAACGCGCTGACGGGCGTGTGCATCATGCACCCCAAATTCAACCTCGTGATTGTCGAGGGCGGCGAGCACAGCATTCGCAACTACGACAAGCTGATGATGAACCGCGTGCACTGGACGGAGATGGAAGCGCCGCGCGCCGTGCAGGAGGGAAACCGCGAAGCGCTGGCTAAGTGGTTAGAGGCAGAGGATGAGGACGGTAACCTCCGCGACCTGAGCCTCAATCGCTGTGACCGCATCTTCTCAGGAGAGGTCAAGGCCCGCCAGTTCCGCAAGTGGCTGGGTGCCCGCGTCTGCGAGACGGATACTCATGCGAAGGATGTGCTTACTCGCGCGAAATACCCTGAGTTCTGGAACATTGCGAAGTCCTGGCCCGCGGATGACTTCTGATGGATGCGCGGGTGAACTGGGAAGAAATGGCTGTAGCTGTCTCGTTGCGATTGCGCATGTGTGTAGATAGGTCCTTGTATTACTTAAACTTCTAGTGGAGAAGAATTCAGGTTTCTTGTCTCCCCCTTTGTCTTCACTAAAAGTATGGAGTAAATACTTACTCTTAGATACCATATGTCGGGAGCCGCGATCTTGGGTGAAATCAGATACGTGGTGAAACCACAGATCCCCCATAGGGCATTGGTTCCTTCAAGCGTTAGACCATCAACACAACAAGCAAAATATGGTAGGTAGTCAAGAGTGATGTACATTTTAACTTGTTCATTGAGGGCACGCATGTGGGGCAAGGAATTGGAGGAAGAAGAAATGACTGCTTTCTGTACTCTGTACTCTGGAATGAAGATAGCTAGCTATTTTTTGAACCCCACGAAGAAGTCACCCATCATCCTACGCCTGCTTTCCCCTGCTTTCCCTCCGCACGAGACATGATAGTATATAACGACAGTGCCCATTCCAAACTACCCCGCTGGCTCAGTTCAGTCAGGCTTCTTCTCCCCATCGACACCTTCCTCGGTCAGCCTCCGAGCCGCGGTTTCGATAATACCCGCAATCTTCTTGACCTGGTCTGCGGCAGCGTCCCAGTTCCCTTCATCGACAGCGTCGCGTACGCCTGGGAAGACACCTTCGTCGTACCCGCTCCAGAGCTGTGGGGCAAAGAGGACGTGCTTGAATTGGGTCCTGTTTGGGAGGCCGCCTCCATCTGCGAGATCGAGGAGATCGGTCTCGAAATGTGCTAGGCGATTGTTGTGATCGACTCGCTGCATCGCCAGCGTGCCAGATTCGAAGCCGCCAGAGCCGAAGAAGAAGTCGCGCCACGTGCTGTCGAACGAGTGGAATTCTTGGACTCGCTCGGTGAGGACTTGTGAGGCGGTGCGAAGGGGGTTCAGATCGAGAGATTGAAGGGATGAAGATGGCTCCTTCTGATGTGCTGTAGTGGCTTTGGCTTTGACATAGGTGTCCAGATCATCGATATATCTTGCAATGGCAGTGGCGTAGGCGTTGAGGTCAAACGGGATGATGGGTTTATCTGCCAGCTCGTAGATGAGTAATGCCCAGATCTCGCCCATTGCTTTATGATATTGGAAGTCCGGGTCACCAAATTTGGTCATCCATTCATAGTTGTCATAGCAGCTATGATATGGATAAGCTTTGCCTTTGAAGAACATGTCGATTGACGAGGTGCCGACGATGTCCTGGAATGCAACATAGTCACTTCCGGCACCGAGGCCAGTAACATTTCGTCCAGCATTGTCCCAAGTCCCACGGACTGAACCGCCAGAGACCGGATCAAACACTCGATCCATAATGCGGAGAAGGGCCGTCTCGAAGACTGGGGATGCTGCAGCATGGAAATCGCTTCCTGAGACTCCGACATCAACATTGAGGTAGGCAACACCGGCATCACGAAGCTCGTGCACTCGGTTCTCAACGTGTTCGGTGCTGCCAATAAGATTATATTCCTCACCATCCCAGCTTGCGAATTCAATGGTTCGTCGAGGAATCCATCCAAGTCGGCGAAGTTCTCCGAAGATACGAACAACTTCGAGCATGACGGCAGTTCCGCTTCCTGGATCAGCAGCCCCGGTACACCATGCGTCGCGATGATTTCCAACGATGATACTTTTGTGTGATTGTTCCCAGCCTGTAATCTTGCCAACAACATTGTAGATTGGTTGTTTCAATTCTTCATCTTGAAGATTTTTCAAGTTTACTTTGGGTGAGCCATCACCTCCAGTCCAGTACTCTGTTTGTGGAGTACCCTTCCACTCCCCCGTCATCTGCACACCGTGCCCTTTGAGGGTTTGCAGTAGATGCTTTGCGTCATTCCATGATATTGGTATTGAAGGTATTTGGTTCAGGCCCGGGCTGTTTTCAGGCTTCAGAATCTCGTGATTTGAGGGTAGAGATGCCCATCCAGGGGTCAGTACGTCGCCGACAACGAATGACATTAGACTGACTGCTCCCCTCTGGACTGCATCCTCCGGCATATATCGACCGTTCGGGAATGTTGGGCCTTGGACGAATCCGTCTTGTGAGGGATCCGAGTAAATGATACAGCCGGCAGCACCAGCAAGCTCGGCAGCCTTGACTTTTAGGGCACGGTCACCCTGTGAGCCATAATACCGTACCAGCACAACGGCATCTTTAACAGAAATGCCTTTGTCTGCAAGTGTTTGGAAGTCTTCTCGCGACCCGAAATTGGCGTATAAAAGACGACCGGTAACGTCACCGGATTTCGAATGGCCATGGAAGACAAATGCTTGCTCTTGGTCTTCTTCCACCTTCGCTTCCCATTTTAATTCCTCAGGCTCCACGATAGCAACCCTCCTTCCATCCCTTCTAGGATAATTTAAATAAACGTCAAATCTTTCCATGCTCACGTCCTCCAATTCGGACGCCTTGAACAATTCAGCAACCCACTCTCCGAGTACATAATTTCCTTCCGTGCCGGCGATATGCGGGAAGTCTGTTATGTGTTGAAGATGCTCCTGCATACTCCCCCTAGCATTCATGTGGTTCTGAATAAATATCCGTATCGATTCTGGATCATACATCTGACCCATCCCCATCCTATTTCTCGAAAATGACAAGACATCAGAGGCTATAAGTACATAAAGAACACCCATAATCAAGAAAACGCCGAAGAGTCGCCCGATGATGACAACACGATGTGTGTCGAGCTGTTGATAATTTATGTGGGGCCATGAGAAGCCAGAAAAATAGGAGCGGAAGGAAGGTAGCGAGAGGGAAGGTAGTGAGAGGGAAGAGAAGGAGTTGGTCAAACTGGAGAATCGCTTCGATAGGCGGTAGCGTAATAGCGAACGGTTGGAGGATGTGTCGCTCAGAGGATCCTCTATATCCATCTGCTCTATATCTCTCCGTCGCTCTTCTTCCGAGTCTTGCTCAAGCCCATCTAGGGAGTCCAGACTGGGTCGAGCGGACTCGACAGTTGGGGGCCGGTAGTTCCCATGGGCATCATTGTGAAGCAAGCCTTGCCTTTCGGCATCATCACTGATCTCTTCAGGGCCAATTCTGGACTGTGAGGAGACGGATCTAGACGAAGTGGCTTCTTCATAGGTGGGGATTGGCAAGTGCTCGTAGCGGGATTTACTGTCCATGATTGCAGCAGCTGGATGGGTTGTCGAGTGATGTCCCGAAGGACGCACTCGAACTCGGGTTTATCGTGTGGGCATCAGCTGGCGACGATACTGGCGATGATATTGGTGCCAGACAAAGAATCGGATTCAAATATTGCGACCATGGTATTGATCTGCGTTGGATTAGAATATGGACAGTCGAACGGCGTGTTCGGAATCTCAGACAAATGGCGAGACTGCGCCTCCTCTAAAATGGTCGGCCGGGGCAATCCACGGACCAAGGATCCCAGGGCCCAAGAACCCAAGAGGTCCAAGCGAAGTCGTCGTCAACCTGCCAAGCCAATTAAACCGCCACATACGGTATAGCTCACACTAGATTGCACTAGTCCCTACTAGCACTTGAGTTGTCTACTAGGCACGGATCTCCTTTCCCTCTGGCGAGGAATTGTGCATCTGAGAATGTACTCATACGAATAGGTGCTTTCTCCGTATTGGGTGGCGCCACTGATACTACTACTATGTGTGTACATCAGTGTGTGCTCCGATATTGATTAATGCAATCAATGACAGCACCTCAAAAGCTTCCATGCCTGGGTGTCAGTTTCCAGTTATACGGAGAGCTGCCTAAGTTCCTGGGAATAGTCCTCATCCCCAAGCAGCGCCTTCAAAGTCCAAGGTCAGGTAGACGAATTGGCCAATCAAATGCCCGGGCGGAATACCAAATGCCTCCGCAAATAAGGCCAAGCAGAGCCCATGAGATACAACCGATCTTTGCAGCATGGGTAAAGTACCTTCTGAGTGTTTTGCTTTCATTGACGTGTGGGAATTCCATCCCTTCAGGTATCGGCACACCTAGAAATTCACAGAGAGGTGCCCAGCCCTGACTCGGCTCATATTCCAGAAGTTGAGCTTTTGGAATCATGGCTCGGACCCAGTCATTATGTCTGAGATAGCCATCCACTGATGGAGTGCTATAAATTCGAGCATTGTGGCGAGCGATGCTCTGAGCCTCAAATCTTTTGCACAGCGGTTGGAACATGAGCCACTGAAACGGGAGAAGCAATGTGCTGTAGAAAAACCAATGTGCTCGAGTCAAATTCAGCGTGGCATCGAATGACTCTCGCCACTTCTGAGGGGGGCGGACGCCGAGGATGACCTTAATATCTTCGAGTAAGTCTTGCACAATTCCTTCCAGGCGATGTGACGGACCTTTGCTTTTGGGTACATTTCAATCAAGTCATCAACAAACATCGATGTTGGGAAATCCACAGCTGCCTTGTAGCCAGTGAGAATATCGCGCATCAACGCCTTCCTCTCCATCTTATCTTCGGTGTCATACACTTTCATCCAGCGGCGACCTTTACGATACGGGAATGTGTCGGCGATAACGTCGGTTTGCATATGGTGACAGGGCTTAAATCCTAATATCTCCAGCGCTATCTTCAACGACGCAGTTCCAGTTCGTGGGAAGCCACACTGGATATCGTTAGCTTGTGAAGTCCATCTGACGAACCCTCGCAGAACTCACCCCAATAACTTTTATATTTTCGTCTCTAGCATCCATGGTGGACCGATTTTACGGATTTGCGAGCTTTGAGCTGTAGCTAAAGCCTCATCACTATGCTAGAGACCATCGTGATCTTAAGTATTCACAACAACTCCTGGCCTGCCATTGCCGCAAGGCAGGCCCAACCAAGCTTTAACAAGCTCAGTAAGGAGACACTCAAAATGCTTTAAAAACACGCAGACCAGGATTCTCACGCGAGTCTCGAATATCTAACGCCACATTCATTCGATCAGAGGTAAGGTTGGGTGGTTTTCATGTGTCAGACACGGCATGGCCTCGTATTCGTGATTCAGCCCACCACAACACAAAGAAACTCCAGCGCTGAAAGCGATTGGTGTGAACCTCCTCTTCAAGGATCCCTTTGTGAAAGTTGCTATGACGGTGAACTGGTAGCGAAATACGAGGAGCTGAGATTCAAAGGACACGCCGTTTAGGATGACCGACTGAATCCACGCGATGGTCGCTCATAGGCTGTTTTCTCAAATAGAGTTTCAATTCTTCGACTTACTCATTATCGCCGGATGAAAAGTCAGAAACCTTGCTCGCTACCCAAGGCGAAGGGACAACCCTATTGAGATGAATACTGGTCTTCAGGCCTGTCTGAGAGAATGACTCTGGTCATGGCCAAATACTTCTGGGCCTGTAGGGTTTGTTCCCACGATAATTCTCCACAAGTTAATACATTTTGACCAGGAGATTCCATATTCCATATTGCCCGTGTAGGAGCAAACGAAACACAATACTTTCGGCCAACGGCTGAAGCTGATCTGCCCATGGACTCCGAGTCGCTTTGGTTCCGAGATGGAGTGTCGAGTGCCAAGTAGTACTCCGTACGCAATCCCAGTTTGATCCCCGATTGACCGTGTCCGAGGCTTTCGACCTTGACGGGAACGAATGCTGGGGAAGCGTCTTGGCATTCGGCATGAATCAGACGTCGCCATGGAGAAGACTCCGGGCTTTGAACCAGTTTAGAATCATGCAATGTGATATAATGCATTTCGCCGCAAGCCTAGGGGGCGCATTGACGCAGACCCAAGGTAATTGCCAAAATCAGCTTTGGAGTTTGCAAGAATGGAGCAAAGTGAAGGTAATGCACTCTCCATGCTGACCATTGCATATTTCACTGACAATGCCATAGTTTACGGATTTGTTGCAACTCAACATAGAGACACCTATCCAGCGATTGATCCGCTTAAATCTGATCTCTCTGGTAAGAATGTGTTAATCACTGGTGGTTCTCGGGGCCTAGGCCGAGAGATGGCCCTGTCGTACGCCAAGGCAGGCGCTTCCGCGATTGCAATCCTTGATATCCTGGATTCAATTCAAGTCAACAAGGACATCCTAGAGGCCGCAAATACGGCGGGCCGCCCCAAACCCAATGTCGTCTGCCTGAAGGTAGACATTACAGATCTCAGCTCCGTTGAAACTGCCGCCCAAATTATCAAGTCAGAATTCGGGACCCTGGACATCTTGATCAATAATGCAGGCTATTGCTCAGCATATGTGTCAGTCACCGAATCTGAGCCCGACAAATGGTGGCGCAACTTTGATGTCAACGTGAAGGGAGTGTATCTCATAGTGAGGTCCTTCATGCCACTCGTTTTGGAGAGCCAGGACAAAACAATGGTTGTCATGTCCAGCATCGGCGCACATCACGTTGTCGCAGGAGGGTCAGGGTATGAAGCAACGAAACTCACCGTGTTGAAGTTCAACGAATATTTGATGGCCGAATATGGATCCCAGGGCCTCTTGGTCTACGGCATTGCTCCTGGCGGCGTGCTGACAGCCATGTCCACGGGTGTTTTCCCTTCCCATCTTCACCACCTATTGGGGGACAAGCCTCGTTTGGTGGCCGATACTCTTACCTTCTTGACGAAGGAGCGCAGAGAATGGCTGGCATCAAGATATGTGGATTCCAAATGGGACATGGAGGAATTTTTGGCAAAGAAAGAGGCGATTATCAAGGATGATCTCCTCAAAGTGAGGCTACGAGTATGAAATATAGCAAAATGCTGTGCCTTCACCTAGCCTTCATTCCTAGAGAGAAAGTTGCAGGAGAAATGATGAAACTTAAACGTCCAAGTCATCCCCAACCAGCACCTATGTAGTTACAAGTTTTCCACATGTGCTCCCTGGCATACAGAGGAAGCGGCTTGTGGGATAGGTTTGCTGTATCCTGAATCTAAGATGAAAATGGAAGTCGTGGTATTGGTTGAATGGCGAGGGCTCCTGGCCAAAAAGTCAATTAAGAAATGAGAATTAAGGGGAGAGATTTTATAGGTGAACGAGGAGATTTAGGGTCTCGTCTGTAGGCCATACTGTGTCACAACCAACGTAGGTTTGCTGAGCAGACTCATGGAATCCTATCCTTGCATAAAAGCCAAAAACACCTCACAACCAGAAAAGACACAAAAATGATAGGTTGGCTTCAGAGAGGTTCGAATCCCTCCTCATACCGGCCATTTTTTCGGATGCTCATCATACACAGAATGCATGAGGACAACCCCTTACAACATGTATTCTAGCGGGCCCACCAACCGACCACATTTCCATCCGCCATCGACGTATAGGTTGTCGTCCCAAGCCAGGGGAAGGGAATCGCTTTCGTCGGATGTTGGGAAAGTTTCCAGCTTTGCAATATATTAATGTGACTTTTTGGGGAGTGATTGAGGAGGGAGGGTACCCGGGGGTTGCTTGGGTGCCTGGTTAATAAGTGACTTGCTCCAACGCTTGACAGAAGTGTCTCTAGAGAAAGCTTCAGTGCGGATTGTACTATTCATGTTCCAATGGAACGGTCGCGACTGCCTAGCATGCAGACCTACTGCAACACTATATTCGAAGATGTCCATTGGGGGGTCCAGAGAGATGATTTTTTTACTTCGAGCTCAAGTATTTAACAAACCACTCCTTAGAATGCTTGATGGAGTCCGCTTTTGAAGTTGTGTATGGGTTAAAGTGGTTCCCTTTGACGGTGACAAGTGATTTAGGTTCTTTTGCGGCATCGAACGCCTCCCTTTGACCAGGGATAAAGTCCTCCTCTGCGAGAATAAACAAAAGAGGAGTGGGAGATATCATCTTGATGAAAGGTGTGACATCAGTGAACAGAGTCGGCTTGTAGCTTTGAAGGGTCAGACGCCCTTTGTAGTTTCGAAGCTCTTCATCAGTCAACTGTGCCACATATGCCTTCTTCACCTCGTCGTTGGCTTCCTTGACAAACGGAATGTAACGGGGTGGTTTACCCAAGAGTCTGTTGGTGCGGTCCTCGGCCAAATCGCGGTAATAACGATCCATATCATCGCCGTAACCACCCATTCGAGCACCAGTCATGGCAGACCAGTGGATGACTGGGGTCTGTGACACAACAGCCTTTACTCGTTTGTCCATGCCTGCCACCGCCAAAACATCCCGACCTCCCAAGCTGGTTCCCCAGATCCCAATACGTTGTGCGTCAATTTCGGGCAGGGTTGTAGCATAGCTAATCGCATTCTGCCAATCTTCGATTCGCCCAATATGAGCAACTTCCTCCCGCGGTTCACCATCACTGTCACCGACGTTCCGATAATCGAACCATAGTCCTGCGATTCCGACTTCGACGAGAGCAGCAGCAAGGTCGGGGAGACCCCATTCCTTTAATGCACCAAGTCCATGACCTAGAATCGCCAAAGGATGCTGGCCTTCACCGTCGGGCAACCGCAATACCCCTCTTATGGTAATTCCTTCCGAGGGAAACTCAAGTTCTCGCTGCTTGTGAGTTTGACTTGGCATGGTGATCTGGTCTCCGAGGGAGGGATGAATGGGGGGCTTTCTTCAATGATGTGTGATTTTATGCACTGATGGTTCTCTAGACATTATAAAAGTCTAGCAGCCTGATACTTAGCATTTGGTCGATACACCTTGGATGGGAAGCAGTATTCCTCTTTGGGTCAAATGCCAGTTGATTGGTTGAAAGGTCAGAGAAGATAACTCCGTGCCTTGCCCGCGATCTCCGTGAGGCTCCATGTTACCCCGCAAGCTTGGACGTGCTATCCCCGGTTCCCTGTCCATGGGTACTTCACTCAGCCCTGCCAACGATTCCAACGACATTCCTTTGGTTGCTGGGATTGTCGTTGAAGACAGAGATGAGTGGAAACTTGAACATCATTGAACTTGAGATCCTGCATTGTTCGGTTACGCACTTCTGCTATGCCTGTTCGTGGGCAGGCAGAACATATTAGTGATCGTATGACATCGCGGAACGGAAGGAACAGGAGACCCATATCATGCTTGCCATGTCGAGGTCGGAAGTATGTTGCTCCGGCGATGATTCCGAGTATTTTGCTAATTCACCCGACCAGGTTGAGATGTGATCGAGCCTTGCCCGCATGTGGAAACTGTGTCAATCGTGGAGACATCACTTCTTGTTGCTATGTCCCAAGGAAATCTGACTCACGCACAAAGCTGCAAGAGACATCGAGTCTATCCGACGCTGCTCAAGCAAGAATCGATCAGCTAGAGAGTCTCGTCTTCACACTGTTGAAGAATGATCAGCAGAGGCAGCGACAGGTTGAAACCCCTTCAAGCCGTATTGAGGTCGAAAATAGCCGGAATGGCGAGGGAGAGATTGAACATGAAGAATCCGATTGCCCAGTAGTCACGCACGAGACCGACAAGAGAGTGGAATCAGGTGTTACCAGGTCCCAGTCAGCAATCAACATTGGTGCAGACTACAAACAGTCTCTCTCGGTTGACGATGGGCACTGGTCTTTACTTTTAAACGAGGTCCGCAGAGTCCCTGACTGATCCCTTCACAAAGAAACTAATCCGAATATCTGGTAGATCAGCGAGGTTCGCTCTCATATAAGAGCACAGCAAAAGGAATATCAGGAACAAACCAAGAAAATATCACATCTACTTCGACAGTCATCTGAGGATCCCGGGCCTGCACTGCTATTCGGATCCTCGGGAAGGGCTAGCCGCTCCGAAATTCTCTCACAGCTACCATCAAGATATAGCTCGGACATCCTGGTGACTAGATTCTTCTCTCATATGTATCCTGCAATCTGTAGGTATCCCTGGATTAAGTGGTTGTCTTGGGAACTGACGATACCAGATATCCTTCATGGACCCACATTTTACAAACAGGTATGGTTGCCTCCAATGTAACCTTCACCCTTGCTGACTCTTGGCACTAGTATGAACAGTTCTGGCTGGATCAGAGAAGTACTTCAGCTGCTTGGATAGGTCTTTTATTTGCAATGTTAAGGGTCGCTATGCTCGACTATCTGCGGGAAGGTGACGAACCCGTGGAATATGAAGGGAAGTGTCATGACCTAGCCTCAACCTACCGAAATCGGTTTACAGACTGCTTGATACTTGCCGATTATACACAACCACAGGAGTTCCTCATTGAGGCTTTGATCATGCACCAATATGGAGAGTATGTAGGAAGTCGGGATGCTAAGTCAAGTGTCTGGGTTCTCAGTGGGATAATTGTGCGATTAGCCATGCGAATGGGCTATCATCAAGAAGCACAACCGTCTTTGCCCTCCACACCATTTCAGGTAATCCAGTTGGCCGATTTTCTTGAAACAGTACTAATCAAAGTGTCAGATTGAGATGAGGCGTAGAGCTTGGGCATTCATTAGACAATGCGATATTCTCGTTTCCTTCCAGATGGGTCTACCGTCGATGATAAGCTTACGTATGCTTGAGGCTCCCCTTCCTCGAAACATCCACGATGACAATAGCTTCAACGAGGACTCTATCACGATCCCACCAGCGCTGCCAGATTCTGAGCCAACCCAGATCTCCTATCTTCTTGCAAAGACAAAATTGGCCTTCGGATTTGCTCGTGCCCTGGAAGAAATCGACCAAGCTAGCACAATGCGATGGGAACGAATTTTAGAGATCGACAGAGAACTCCGGCAGATATACGACAACGTCCCCGATTACTATAAGATCGGTCAATTGTCCAGCGAAGATTCCCTCGTTCTGGTCTCTTGTCGATTCGTTTTATCTAGCATTCACCACAAGTCCCTCTGTGTGATCCACAGTCGCTTCCTCGAAATTGCGAGATCAGATTACAGATTCATGTACTCAAGACGAGTTTGCCTCAGTTCAGCTATGTCAATTCTCCGATTTCAGGCTATACAAAACCAAGAAATTCCAGTCGACGGTCGTCTCCGAAGCCTTACAAATTATCAGACATCACTAGCGATACATGAGTATCTCCTAGCAGCAACAATAATCACCGCGGATCTAAGTTCCTGTGCTTCAGCTAGTTCTGCAAGCCAGCAACCCCTTCCTGGTGTACCAACAAGGTCTGAAATGATCAAAGCTTTGAGCCTGAGTGCACGAATATTTGCCCAGATGCGAGATCAGAGTATGGAAGCTTACAAAGCAGCCGATGTTCTTCAGATGCTTGTGAAAAAATTCGAAGCAGAGGATCAAAATGGCGTGAGAAGCCCCAAGGAACATCAAAGTGCCGAAATGGGGCAATCAACTAGTACCAAGCTAAACACCAGCAGGCCCGGTTCTGGTTCTTCAAGTCGCCAGACCATACTTCAAGGTCCATCCCTGAGAATGATCGATAAACCACCTACTATACACTTCGACTCTGGGATGAAACTAGCTGTTGCGAATGATCGACAACGGCAGCAAGCCTCACGTTGTCCTTCAAGCATTTCTCATAGCCTCCATCCCGAAACATCGAATCCCAAACGAACATCAATGGAGGGAATCACAAATCTAGGCGCGCTGACGTCCTGGCCTGAACCTCAAGATAGTAGCCTCATCACACCATCCAGCCTTCTCACCCAAATGTTCCCGGACTTTGACGGCTCCGCCAATTGGATGACTCCGGAACAGACAGATGTCTCATCAGTAAGTTATACACAAATTCATATTTGTTGGACAAGTTTCAAATTATTAGACTGCTGACGGACTTCCAAAGCATTCACTCATGGTGGACGGCATTTCTTCGGCTGACCAAGTTTCGGCGACTTCAAATGGAATCAATTATTCAACAGGATTATCTCTGACAGATCCCATGTCTTCCCTGTGGAATTTTAGCTTAGGGTCTCAGGGGGGATTTTAAATGACTTGATAGATCTAAGATTCGACCCTGTAATACTATGTAAGACGTTTACTGCGCCAAAAGCAGTTCTTCGAGGTCTATCTCGCAATTCAACCTCAGGTCGGCCTTTCTACGTGGCCCTTATGCGCGAAGCTATGCTACAGATCGAAATATACTAGCGGGTTAACAAATCTTAATCCATTTGCAAATGCATCGATTTCTGATAGGCGAGTCTGAGGTAAGTCAGTCCGAGTTCTCCGCAAAATCCGAAGGCGTTCACGCTCACCGGCATCTCCATTCGTTCTACACAGCCTGAGAACGAGAAAATGCATGAAGGTGGAGTACTGCTACCAGGGTTTCCCCTCCACCAGGAGCTCGGTTGTACCTTGAGAAAGCCAGGCCGATATCCAAAAGAGCATGCATGAAGGGTTGCGGAACTCGGGAATTTCCCAAGCGTCCAATATCTGTCGCCGAGGACTGTTACAAGGACCCACAGTGAAACTCTCTGCGCCTTCTCCAAGGGAGCCATGCACTCGAATCTCGCACAAGTGGGGAGGAGAGATCCATTCGATTCACATGATAACCTGATGTTCACCTCTTTTATCCTTCTTTCTTTCCTTCACTGAGAGAAGGCATGATGAGTTGAGATTTTGTTGAACAATCTGCCAACAGAACACGGAAAGACAACATATACAACAAAACTTAATATTTCTGCATCGGCACAGAAACATAGGAACGTCAGGAAACACGCCAATCTTCTAATCAGGGCCTGCCACCGAGGCCACAATATAGATTGACACAGACCAGTTCACGCAAAAAAGGGACCTCAGCCCTTACTACATCCAAACTCTAGAAGACTAACAAAAATATGCCCAACGCCGGAGGCCTCACGGACCGCGAAGCGGCGATTGATGCACTGATCCGATTTGTGTGCGCTCTGGACGAAGGCGACCCAGAACTATCCGCATCATCTCTAACAGAAGACGCCGTCATGGATCTGACGCCCTTCAGGAAGACTGGCATGAACTACGACCCTGTCAGCGGCCGAGACAATGTTGTCAAGCGACTGATGGACGCGGTGGGCAAGCCGTTGGACACGACGCATTGCGCCACCAACATCCGATGTACGGTCACAGGCGACACCGCCGAGCTTACTAGCTGTGTCATGGCGCAGCATTTCCGTGGCGGGCAGGGCCCAAGTCCGGAATATCAGGATTACTACCTCTTTGGAAACCAGTACAAGGCTAGTATTGTCAGGGATGGCGAACTATGGAGGATGAAACACTTCTCGATCACGCCTGCTTGGGTGCAGGGAAATCCTGCTGTCATGAAGGTTGCTTCTCCAGTTGGGGAAAATTGAAAGGGGTGGAGGAAGGTGACATTAGCAATTGTGCATTTTTGGCCATTGGATTACATTACGCCCGGGGTATCAACGATGGAGGAGTCAGTCACAATCGTACACTCGTATCTCTCACACTCAGAAATTACATCAATGCAGGATAACTGCAGGCAAGGCTTGGACATCGCAAACATAGCGCTACAACCGCCGATGTCTCTCATAGCGACCAAATGAATACCATTTGCACTATAATAAGCGTGTGCTCATTTGAATTCCCATGTAATCATACACACTAGATGTGATGGATGCCAGCTTCATGGTCGACGCCTTCCCACTGCTCGAAAGCAAGTGTCCATTGAGGCTCTGGATCTGCTGCTGGCACCTACTCCAAGCTGAAGGGCTCGGAGCCCGCAACTAACTAGTTGGGCATGTCTATCAGTAGGCCACCCGGCACATCAATGCCAACGAGTTCCGCAATATTGATTCAGTAGTGGTGCATAACGAATGTGGCTGCACAATGGCACGCCCAGCGTCAAGACCTAACACTGGAGAGCCAACCACCGACGAAAGTCCCAACAATGCAACGTACAATAGTGGTGAACAACCCCTTACCTCCTCTCGGCTACGTTGATTTTTCCCTCTTTGATCTTCCTCTGATTCAACTGCGACGTCCGGACCGAAAACATGGTATTCAAGCAGCCGAATATGCTTGACCGGAGATAGCGGCGTAGCACACTCCGGCTGATAGCAGTGCCAGTTAGTCGCAAGCGAAGGGAGTTTAGTAAGTAGTTTCCCCGCACAAATTTTAAGGAGTTCAGCCTCGCCGCTGGGAAACACTACTCGGCGACCTACCAGATCAACGAACCAAGAACACCTTTGGAGACCGAAGTCCGTGCCTGGCACTGCCACCTCTGGGGCACCACACATATTTTCGTCACGTCAATTGACGGACGAAGCGGAGGGGATTGGAATGTGCGCGAACTAGATCGCCCCGTGATGAGCTACTACTCAGCCGTGAAAATGACCCAGGGATGCAGATTGCATAGCCCGTTACGTCCGAGCCCTACGCCTTTTTCGGATCAGAGGAGACGGTACCATGGCTCGAATAGATATGACAATCGTGCTATAATCTAAGACACCTGGTGCTGCTCAGGTGATAACGCATGAACTCAGGATGCTAAGTTGACCATCGTACCCCTTCTTATAGCAGAGCATGAGCGAGCAAGTGGCTGAATGATGAATGAAACTTCTAGACAGGTGTGACACTCGCTCGTAAGACCCATGAGGATGGTGGATCTCTTAAAGACTGCAAGACATTGATTCTTCCTCACAGTGTAGCTAAGGTATCAACAGTGACTTTAGCAAAGGTGCATTCGGCGATGGCGTCGATTATGCAGACCTCAGACATGTCTCCTGTGAGGGTTATGCTGATAGGCATCGCTGGAGCCATCCTGATCTATGGTGTCACGAGCCTCCTGAACGGCAGGAGAGCTGTCCCCAAAGGCTCAAAGGCGCTGCCGGGTCCTAAAGGTGAGGAATCAATTCTATATCTTCCATTAAGATTGTCCAAGGAGGGAAAAGCAACCTCTTTTCCGTCTCTTCCATTCAATGAAGCAAGTATCCAATAACTCACATGCATCCTCAGGCTGGCCCATCATCGGCAGCGCACTGTCGATCCCGAAGTCGCATGCATGGTTCAAGTTTAAAGAATGGGGGGACGAATACGGGCCGATCTATCAAGTGCATGCCTTCGGGACGACTCTGATAGTAATCTCGAAAGAGTCAATCGCAAACGAGCTCCTCGGCCTGCGCGGCGCGATCTACTCTGACCGCCCAGCGCTGATTATGCCTGGGCTGATTTCCGACAATGGCTTCCTCGGCTCCTCCGGGTGGAATGACTACTGGCGTCGGGCTAGGAAGTTCACCCAGTCGATGCTGAGCTCCAGCAGCATTCAGCAGTCGATTCCGAAGCAGACCCTCGAGGCCAGGCAGATGGTGGTCGACCTTGCTCGAGAGTCGGAGGAGTATACCTACTGGCTGGAGCGCGCTGGCGTGATGGTCTCCATGAAGCAGATATATGGGGTGAGTGAGGAGCGTGGCCCGGCGGAGAAGAAACATGTGGAGGGGATAACTGGATTCATGGAGAACATCGAACGGGTGACGATCCCCGGTGCGTATGTGGTGGAATTCATGCCCTGGCTGATGAACCTCCCTATGTGGCTCGCACCGTTCAAGAGAGAGGCCCAACGGTTGGTGAAGAGCCACTGGGGATACCTCGCACCGCTCGTTCGATCCGAGTCAGAGAATTCTGCGACCGCCAGCCCAGATCAATCCCAGAGCTTCTCTCGGCGGTTTTACAAGAGCAAGCAAGATTGGAACCTCAGTGACCGCGAGATTGTTTGGACATTGGGCAGCATCTACGGTGGTGCAGCGGGGACATCCTCCACCGCGATGCAATCGCTGATTCTCAATATGTGCCTATTTCCCGAGTGGCAAGCCCGAGCCCAGGAGGAGATAGAACGAGTGGTGGGCGACGAACGACTGCCAAACTTCGACGATATCAGCAATCTGCCCACGCTCCGGGCCTTGATCAAGGAAACCATACGGTGGAGGCCAGTTCTTTCAGGAGGTTCGTGAGATATCCTCTCCACTGTGCCAAGGATGTGAATATCCCTAACGTGAGCCAAACAAGGCTTCCCGCACTCTGTAACCAAAGACGACACATACGAGGGCTACCACATCCCGAAGGGCGCGGTGATCATCCCAAACCAGTGGGCGATCATGCGCGACGAAGAGATATTCACGGACGGCGAGTCCTTCAAGCCGGAAAGATGGCTGCAGCCCGAATACTCGACCTACCAAGAACCACTAACCATATACCCCAACCTGAAACGATTCGCTGCATTCGGCCACGGCCGTCGCATCTGCCCAGGTTTGGAAGTCACGGAGAAGGCGCTATTTCTCCAGTTGGTGAGTCTGCTGTGGGCGTGTAATGTCGAGCGAGCGAGGGACGCTCAGGGCAGGGAGGTAGAGATCCCCTTCTACGATTACTCAGGCATGTCGGTCTCCACACCACGCAAGTTTCGGTTTGTGGTGGAAGAGCGCAAGCAGGGAAGGCTGAAGATGATGGGGGATGTGGCCCTCGCTGAGCATAAGGAGGAGTTGGCTGCCGCGGGGGCATAGGTGGAGAAGCCCAGATTGAAGGCCGTCGTTGAGAGCGAGATACCAAGGTTAAGGCTCTCCAAATGGCAAGCATCTAATTAATATCTGGGGTAGTTTGAGCCTGTATGCTATAAACTTATGATAGGTTGACCGAGGCTTCTATGTCAAACCTTGCGGAGTTCAAAAGCCATCGCGAATGTTTCCCTCCCTTTAAACGCAATTGTGGAATGCGAACAACCATCAATCAATACGACCAAGTCTTACCTGGCCAGTTAGTACTCGTGATAGCTACCATCTACGCCCAGAAAACAGCGCAAATCCAGGCCATTGGCCCACTATTATGAAAACCTCTTGTCATCTCCCTGACCCGGACTCGAGAACCGACTTTGTCAGGACCTCGAAGGGCTAAGAAGTCCACGCGAGGCTAGCTACTTATTAGTTGCATGAAAAACGCGGAGATGTTCGCCTGCCGCGCCTCGTCCAGAGTCCAGACGTGGGCCAAACAACCGCTTTTCCGCGTGGGCGCAAGCTTGATCAGAGAGATATTGCACGGGACGTCGTTCAAGCTGACTCGCAACTCACGCACCATTTTCTTTGCGACCCATCTTATCTCATTGCAGCTGATTACTAGCTTCCATGCCCAAAATGGGTTTCTGCACTTCCTTACTTACAGAATCAACTCACAGGGCGCCGACAAGAGCTCCATGTGAGTAGAGAAGATCGGCCAATTTAATTCCTCATTCCCAAACCCTAGGCTTAAGATTCGATCTTTTATCCGTTTCTGGCTTCTTCGTCCAAGAAACATTGCTACAGAGAACGTTATTATTAAGCACTCCGAGCTCCCTAACTGGGGATCTAGGTAATAGTAGGTAATTACCTAGGTTCAGAGTCGAGACCCAGATAGAGTTTGGATTGGTATTTCGGCGGGGAGGGGTAACTTGAGTCTCAGGTTCAACTCTTGGACCTGAAAGCTGCTAACATGGCGCAGATAGCCCTGTAGCACATACCGATAAAGCTGAACCGAACCGCTCGTTGTGCGAGCCTAGCCTCTGCCAGCGGAGTAGTTACACGAGGTTGATTTAATTGCACTTCTCCGTTTGATTTATATGATATGTCCTTTATCAGGACCATCTCGCCCCGCCCTTGAGGTACAATAGCTAGTTGAGTAATAGCAGCACTCTCCAATAAAATGTCTACCATCACCAGCGTGAGCGACGGCTACCAAGCAATCGCCCAACGCAAACAAGCGACACGCGCACAGCTAATCCCGCCCGAATGGCGAATCCCCGCAGAGAAACTCGATACATACACATCCTCACCAACCGCGAACGTGCTACACGTGCCGCGGGAAAGTGGAATCCTGAGCGAGCGGGAGCTTGCCGTCACCGAGGACTACGATGCCGTCGCTCTATTGGAGATGCTGCACAAGGGGCCCGAGCAGGGAGGCTTTACGTCCGAGGAGGTCGTCACCGCGTTCTGTAAAAGGGCGGCGCTGGCGCTGCAGTTGGTAGGTTGAAACCTTAGCTGATAGGGCTTTTCTGCCCCATTTCTGAAGCTTTGATGTTTGAATTGTTTGATATGTGTATTGTCATGATCATTGTTGGGTTGTACAATGTGGATCAATCCACCATCAGCTGCTGATACTTACCTATCTCACTATATCCTTAGACGAACTGTGTGACTGAGATCCTCTTCGACTCCGCAATATCCCGCGCAAAAGCACTCGATGCACTGCGCGCCGCGAACCCGAATAAACCACTGCCTCCCTTCTGGGGCCTCCCGATCTCGCTCAAGGACTGTTTCAAAGTCCCGGGTTTCGACGCGTCAGCTGGGATGGTACATTTCGCAGAGAAGCCGTCGACCGAGTACTCTGCGCTCCCGAAACTGCTGTTGCAACTCGGTGCGGTCTTTCACTGCAAGACGAACGTGCCACAGACGATGATGACGGCGGATTCGGACAACAACGTGTTCGGGCGGACGATGAATCCGAACAATAAGTTCTTAACGGCCGGAGGAAGTTCGGGCGGCGAGGGTGCCTTGGTTGCCATGAGAGGCAGCGTGCTCGGGATGGGATCTGATATCGCAGGCAGTATTCGCATCCCAAGCCATTGCTGTGGCACGTACGGCTTCAAGCCGTCTTCGAGTATCGTGCCGTATGCGGGCCAAACGAATGTGGCTGCCGATGGCTTGCCTGGAATCCTGCCTGTGGCTGGGCCGCTGGCGACGAGTATGAGGAGTTGCAACTATTTTATGGAAACCGTCATGAAGAGCCAGCCGTGGAAGGTCGACGTGGATTGCTTGCATTTGCCGTGGCAGGGCTTGCAAGCTCCAAAGGGGAAAGCATTGCGAATCGGAATCATCGAGGATGATGGCATCACGACTCCCACGCCCCCCGTACGCAGGAGTCTTCGACAGGCAAAGGAAAAGCTCGCGCAGGCCGGTGTGGAACTCATAGATATTACACTGCCGGATTTGAAACAAGACATCGTGACGATCTGGGCGTCATTTGCCATGGAAGGAATGAAGGTTAGTGGTGGTTCAACTAGCTAGTGATTTTGCTCTTCCCATGCTGACACTTATTCGCAGACAACACTGGGATTCCTCTCCGCGGCGGATGAACCTTTCGTCCCATCCGTCAAGAACGTTGGATTGGTCGAGATGAAATCCATGAGCACCGAGGAGCTATTCGCGTGGAATGTGACTCGCAACAAGATTGAGGCCAAGTATCGAGATCTCTGGCTCGGGAATAAGCTCGACGCCATTCTCAACCCACTAGCTCCATATACCGCACCGCCGCTCGATAGCTGGACCTCCGTGTCTCAGGCGATTTGGAATCTGGTTGACTACCCAAGTTGTATCATTCCAACTGGAAAAGTGGAGCCAGAGGACGTAGTCGACCAAGCCGCGAAGTACGGAGAGGAGGATGAGAAGATGTATAAGCTGTATACTGGACCCGAGGATTACAAAGGCGCACCGACTGCCCTTCAGTTAATAGGCATGAAACAGGAAGATGAGAATCTGACGCTGATGGCGAGTAATGTGGATGGCATCCTAAACGGGCATTGATATTGGGGTTCTCATAAATGAAAGCATCATCTGTTGGCCAATCCGCGCGAACTTCTTCTTCGGACCAAGCCTGAGGTAGTATGTTCGCTCTCCATGCTTGTGCCAATACCTGAGTCAGGATGGAATGCCCTTCCTCGCATCTCTTGTGCGTCATCATCATCGTCCTCATCGTCAGCAACCTCATCAGGCCCGACTTGCTCAGGCACATCATCATCATTCGTGTCATCGCGGATCGCGCCAGGCTGGCTCTCTGCATGGGGCAAAGCCCTAGGGGTCATTGGCTCTGTGTCGTCTTCAGTCTTGATCTTCATGCCGCTTTCCAACTCTGGGTCCGTCTTTGCTTGGTTATCTTCTCCTTCTTGCTTGATTTTCTTTGGCTGCCAGCTGTCCTCCTCATCTTTGCCTAGGGCTGATGCAATAAATGCCCAAGCAAGAGCCATGCTTGTAATACTCACGGTGTAGAATAAAGTGGTGAACAGGACGAATGCCGTAACCCGATAGTTGTAGATCAGATATCGTAGACCCTGGAACTTGGCCCGGAAGACGAGTTTGGCATGATACACTTGAAGTAGATTGGTGGATTGAATTTCGAGTCGGGCATGAGACGGGATATTTCGAGATCCTCGGGGGAAAGACAGCAACTCGAACATGGGAACGATCAGGTGAGATGAATCCAGGTCTCGTAAATTGAGTAGATGCCATGGCAGATGAAGGAAAGTATGACTGAGCGAGACTATGGGTGATGCATATGGTAGAATTGAAGGACGACGGGAATGGTGAAGCACATTGTCGACAGTAATGTTGGCCAGCCATGAAGCCAGGGGATCAGGCACATTCTTCGCGCTTATACCACTCCCAAGCAGAGACAGATCAAGCATGAAATTGCCAGCATCGAGATTGGTGGGGGTGCGTGGCATGTCCAGGATCAACTCAACATCATAAGCTTGCTGTGAAACCAAGGCTGTGGTGTCAAGGGCCGTTGTAGCATGTGGAGAGAGGCCAGGGCCGCCATACTGCAAGTACAGGACGCGCTCAAGATTGATCTGAGGGATGTAGTTATAGTAGAAGAAGCCATATGCCGTGGAGGAGATGGTGAGCAGGATGGTCGATGTGGTGAGAAACAAGAGGGTGCTCAGGTATGCCTTGATGGCTGTTCGAGAGGTCAGGAGTCGAATTGGTGCAAGGGATAAGCCCTGAGATGTGTAAGTTTCTCTCTTGCTCAATGAGGCTGGGAGTGATCACTTACCGCCGCCCGCTGAATCAGCGAGGGCTCCAACTCCTCATCGTCGCTATATCGAGACTGGTCTGCCATTGTGAAGCGAGTGTTCATGTAGATGCATCGAGAATCTCACTCAACGGGATCTGTTTTGAGACAAATCCATGGCGGGCGTGACCACGTCAAATACAAGCAAGCACAGACGACACTGTGATCGTGGTACTTTTTATTGGTGGGAGCGCATGTGAAAGTTGATGTCCGCAAGCGCGACTGATTGACGCGATGTTGGGCAAAATACGTCATTTCGACAAAATCCAGCCTGATCACCTGATTAGCACATTATAAGGCTGGCATCTCTTTGTTCAAACTGCCATTGATCTGGAGGCCAGGGAATAATATAATTTGGTGATTGGCATTAAGTAGTCATATTAAAAATACATAAATTAGGTCGTATTCGCTCCTGGTCTCATGCTCCAGCTTTTGATGGGCGTGATCCCAGGCCACTGCAAGTCATCATACCTGAACACTCCCCATGCTTTGGAAACTACCACTAGCCACAACGCCGACTATTGAAGGGGAAATGAGAGACAGAATCAATCTAGAGTCAGTATCTCACAGGTCTCTCCCAGATAGGGGCCTGCATGGCGGTTTCTTCATTCCAGATCAGTTTGTTCTTGTCATCAAATTCTGCATGCTCATCCGTGCTCAGAAGTCCAGCCTCCTTGTTCTGCTGGACCAACACCTTACTGACTCCGCACTTGTCCTTTGCTAGCCAGATAACAGGTCTCGGAGAAGTGATAGATGGGTTCAGGTACGCCTGTTCATATTCCTCAGAGGTATATCCGGGAATCGCCATCTCCGAATCGGTCTGCGGCACAATCGACTTGTTGAATTCGTAGGATTTCTGTATCAGCGGTTCAAGACGGCGGCTGAGGAAATTGAATGGCTTGGGCTCAGCCTTTGGGTCAGGCTGAGCAGCATTGCCGTTGGTATTGGTCTTCTCAGAGACGGGGTCTGCCGATGGCTGCCCTTGCTTCAGCTGGTGTTCGTCCTCCATGATCTGCTCTACCAGCATGTTGCTAAACTTGTTTTCACTCAGTAAATCCAGAGGAATGTGCTGCTCAAGGGGTGCCAAAGCACGGTCAAGCAGGAATTGGAATATGATAACGGTGACTAAGAATACCACCATCACAATCACAGGGCCAATACTGCTCTTACTCTTGCTGACACCGATACCGAAGAGGCCAATGAGACAGATGGTCGACAGATACACACCAGTCAAGAGTTGTTTCAGAGCTCGGGTGTATGACTCGCCCTTCATGTCGATGTCATTGCCAAACACGAACAGGAAGTTGTACCTGAACATAAGGTAGAGTAGGGCAAATCCGACAGTAGAGAACCCAAGAATTAGCGGGGAAATACATGAATAGGAGAGAGCAATCACCCCCAAGTTTGTGAACTTAGGGTAGGTTGAACCCCAACCGAGGCCGGCAAGCTTCATGAATCGGTTATATCGCTTACGTGGGGATTTGTCCAACAACTTGGGTCCGACAAAGCTCAACATCAAGAGAGGTACAATGTTGAGGAGTTGAAGTCCCGCCTGCATGAGGCCAAAAAGAATGAAGTAGCTGATATAGAAGTTGGCAGCCTTCGGCAAATTTGAAGCAAGAAGCTCGGGAGCGGAGCTGGGATTTTGCACAATTTGTGATGCCACTGCAGAGGCGCCTAGAGCAAGAATTTAGTACCTGTAGACAGGAGCAAACGCCAAAGGGGAACTTACCTGAACTGAAGGTCGTAATCAGGAAGACCTGCACTACCTGGAAGGCAAAGTACCAACTCTGGGTCTTCAACTCGATCGCGGAAAGAGTGGGTTCACCCGCAAACTTAGCAAGTAAGCGGCAGAATATAGGAACTAGTGCCATCAGAACTGCAAGTAGAATCACAGGTAAAAGACCTGTAACAACACCGAGGACGACTTTGGGGATGGAATTGATGAAGCTGAGGAATGGGACCTTGTTCGTTAGGTAGTTGATGTTCGATAGCATGCCAACAAAAGCCACGGGAATGGCCCAGAACAAGATCATCAGCCAGATAATGATCGTGGCAATGATGATCTTCACCTTTCGAGACGATTTGGTGACGCTCAAATTCTTCCAGACCACCTCCTCAGGTTGGACGCCGACATATCGTGGGTCAAACTTGGTCCGGGACTCTCGACCAACACTTTGGAAAGCGTTATGTGCGGCAGTTTGAGTGGAAAATTCAATGAAGGCTGCCGAGATCTTGGTATGCTTCAAATCCAAATGCTCGTTTTGCTGTTGTTCGACGTAACGATCCAATTCAGATAGGGTTCCCCTGCACCAGTTGAGGGTATCTACCCTTTTCCAGATTTGAGGCACGAGGCGGTGGGAGGGTCGTTTTTTTACATCTAGCCAGTGGTTCGGATCAGTGTCCGCTGGAGTCTCGGTTTTCTGTTTTTTCTCCTCCTTGATACGGCGGGCATTTGCCTGCTTGATCATTTTCAACTCAGCACCTTCAAGTTTCAGCGCGACCTTGTTTTGCTTCTTAACATCCTTCTCAAGTTTCTTGCAGTCAGTCGGAATCCAGATCTTTCGAACGCTCGATCCAAACAGCTGCCGAAGCGACTTCTCTTCCGCGTACTCGAGTGGTAGACCCATGATCAATAAGGTACGGGACGAAAGCCTCTGTGCGTGGGCAGCTGACAAGAAATACGCCCGACGTAGGCCAATGAAATTGATCCTCACGAGCGACAAGAAGAACAACGAACCCAAGGTAAAGCCAAGCAACGAAAGCGTGAGCGTAGTATCGAATCGGGTTCGCAATGTTGCTCATGCTCAGCATATCCAATTGCTGCTGACCCCCACCGCCAGTAATATTAACCGGGAAGAGGACAGGCCATGTCATACAGCAACCGATAAAACTGATCACAATGAGAATTTTGAAAAATCGAAGCCAGAGATAGCCGTCCAGAGAATTATGCTGCAGTACATAAGAGTCAGGAAGCGATTTACGGTTCGTCAGGATGCCAAAGAATCCGGCACCCGAACTAGGCGTTCGTCTCTCTTCAAACAATATTCGCTCATTGGCTCTGGGTTGATACACCCGGTTGTGACGACCTCGGAGTATCAGGAAGGCGATAAACGCAATGGCTGCGATTACAAAGGTTGGGGCCAGAGTCGACACGATACTGGAGAGCGAGTTGGAGCCAGCATTCCGATTACTTCCTTGTGACTGTGTGATATGTCAGTATGGCTTGCTAAAGTGATAAATCGCGGTCTAGGAATATACCTGGCGAGGATACAGCGCATGAGTTTGGGTCCCGACCATCTTGAAGGTGAAGGGGAAGGTGAGGATGTGCCTGCTCGAAGCAATCACCCACGCCTTCTGGGGTATGAAGGAGTTAGTAGCAGGGTTGAGGGAAGAGATTCAACCACTACAGAAAAGAAATAAAGACCCTGCCTGGAACATTTCCTGTGGAGATATGTTTATAGTCCTTATACCTGGGACTATACTTTGTTCCTACCAAACAGGAAATCAAAGCATCCGTGGCGCATTCCCAGGTGGAGTATGACGATGCCTGACAGGCGCATTGCAACCAAAGCTGGTTCTGGCGTGTAGATGTAGCTGGTCAGTCCACATCCACACTATCCAAGCAAAAAGGTTACCCGCATGGGCATCGAAGAGAATGCTGGACAGACTTCCTCTTCCTCAGCTAGGTTGAGCACCGAAAGTTGTGAGACGGTGATGTCAGAGTACTGGTCCGGGTTCAACTGGGTGCTACCAAAACAAAAGCCAGCAAATTAGTAGTGGCTGGCAGGGATGTTAGAGCTGTCCTTGGTGACACGCTCGAAGCTGAAGCGCGAGACAAGGAAGTCGGCTGGAGGGAGTCTGTGATGTCAACACTGAAGATCCTGTCCAAACGAGCCCGGCCTGGCCGTGTGTCCCTGTATTCATTTTGACAAATCATCGGGTTATAGGTGGAGTATCGCTGAAAGCGATAACCGGGATTGATTGATTGTTAGCCAGAACGGCGATTGACTTTGGGTCTCGGCGGTCGATCTGCAACCCCCAGAACCAGGAAGAGGGAATCTTATTGTACCCTTCCCACATGGGTCGCAATCGGGCCATTCATTCTTGATGAAAGAAAATGACTGCGGGTTCGGGATAGCAGATCAGGGCTTGGGGTACTCAGTACTCGGGTATGAGATGCGCGGGAGGTGATAGACAGGACAGTATCAAGTAAGTAGAAGCCTAAGGTGATCGATCGTGTCAACTAACCTAATGTATTGAGTCTAATCTCACACCCAACGCAAGAATAATCGTCGATCATAACGCTTCCAGCCATATCGACCCCTTTTCCTTGACGGATTTGACAGCTGGCCAATCTTGATTTTTGAATGAGATGGTAGAGCCTGGACGCCGCTGAGAGGACGGTTGGTTACACGCTTCCCGCCTACATAGTCACTCAGCTACAGCCTGGACGGCACAGCCACTGACTGACTACGACTCACGAGTCACATACATGGATGCAGGGCGGATTCAATCGCATCAAGAAACTCCTTCGTTCAAACTTCTATGTTACACAAAAACAGTATCGGGGCTAAGATTGACATTTGATCGTAGAACAGACATCAGCAGTTGGCATGCTCCCTTGCGAACACGTCGACCTTCAGTCTGCTCTACCATCATCCACCACACCTCGGACAAGGAAACCCCTGTGCTGCCACTTGTCCTGAGTTGGTGCTATTAACAATAATAACCTCACTTTTTCTGCAGCATTCATGCATGTCGCCGCCAAACTCCCTCATTTCTCATGCTACAATTATGCCTAATTTTATCTTCTGCTTTCTTGCAAGTTGGATCGAGTGAACAGCCATCCAATCCCCAAGTCTTCCACATTGAAACCGTCGCTCCATCATAGGTATGCAGGGTACATCTAATGTGACAAATCCCTCACCCTGCCATGCACAGGACAACCCGCAAGAAAAAGTGTACAAGAAAACGAATGGTTCGTACCCAACTTCTGAGTAGCAGTTGATGTCCTGAATCAAATGCCTCCCCTCGAGTGATTCTCTAGCTTGTTGATCAAGTCAACTGCCGCATCATTCCCGGTATTCAAGGCTCTCAACTTGTCCGCATTGCTTGCTGCAGACGTTGCTGCATATTCGCGTCAGGCGTAATCGATTCCCAGAAGCCATAGGCACCATTCTGTTGTAATTCAATGAACAGAATGCTCATGCCCCAAACATGAGGTCGGGCAACGGTGAGGCGCTCATACACCACACGAGCGATTTGCTCTCGGAGTTCACGTTGTTCTTCTTCTACATTTCCACTTCCCCACAAGTGAAGCAACAGTTTGCAGAAGAAGTCGGTATGGGTATTTGGGTATCGAATTTGATCGGCAATTCCATTCAAGAGCTGGTATCGTCCGCTGTAGTCGAGCCCAATCGCTAGTCTGGTGAAGAATGAGACGTGTACGGAATTGGAATCAAATCTTCCCGGCGTACTATTCAGCGCCTCTTGTCCAGTGTATGGCACTAGGGCATTGATGATTTCGATATTCCTAGTCGGAGCCACAGCCGAGGCTTGTGTGGTATCGCTCTGAAGCACAGCCTTGATTTGCTTCAACCCAGCTTCCACCTCCGTAGTCTTGTGGACAATGTCATGGATGAGTTCTTTCAATCCTTCATGCTCTAGTGGTGCATCAAAATCGTGAGCAAGGACAGGGTTCCGTTTCATCTCATCCAGACGTTCAATCTTTAATCCAGGGGTCATTGGATCAGGAAGGTCGTGGTATGCCGATGGTTTTGCTGTGAGAATAAGATTTCTCAACTGGGGGATTCCATATGAGATTCTGGAGCAGAAATGGGAATGGTTTTCACATAGGAACTCAGGATAGTCGTGAAGTAAGACCAGTATACTTCTGAGCGTGCCCTTGTAAAGGTCGAGGTTGAGAAGATCAAGACCGGACGTTTTTGACAACTCCGAGATGTAGAGCAAAAGCAATCCAAGAAGCTCACGGTAGCTATCCCATCCACGCTGATTATTGGGTCTGAGGATACCACTCACGAATACTCGGTGGAGCACCAGACTGTGCCAGCCATAGGTAAAACTGGGGAACCATGCAGGTTGCAGCGACTTGAAGCACTTTGCAAAAGCCAACATGAAATCACTGTGATCAGAAGTTTCCTCTAGCCTTGCTGAAGAGTATTCGTAGAGCATGCTGGTAAAGAGTCGATTGAAGAGTCGTTGATGAAAAGCCACACCTCGCATGACCTGATGGTGATTTAGAATCAAAACGAGAAGAGTCAAGACGTTCTGCAAATAGGTGGCTTTGTTGATCTGAACCGCTCCAGTGTTATCACCTTGGAACTTAACCAACAAGATAACAAGGCGCGCCAGTGCATCGGCATGTGAGAATGCAACATCGACACTACCTCGTACGCTTTGCGCTTCTCGATCATAGCAGTCGACGCAGGCCTCGAGGCACAAGCGCAAGAATTCTGTCAAGTCCTCTGTGCTGTTGATCGTTTGTTCTTTATGGAGCTCCTTCAGGAACGCTGCACAAGTGCCTTCGTTTGGACCAATGTTCTCGAAAATCCCAACCCATTCGTCAAAGACATATCGCATTTGGTCTTGTTTGACTTTGACTTTGTCAGGGACGTCGACGCTGACGAACTGGGAAAACCCGTGGGCTCTGAACTTTTGGTTGATCTCAGTGGCCAAGGGAAGTTCAGACGATTCTTTCAGCCAGGATGACATGGCAATCATGCTATTTGCGAAATCAGCACGCAGCGCGGTTGGCTCGTCGGTGAACAAGGTCTGATCCAGGATATCCGCAAAGACCTGTAGTCCGTGAGGATTTCGTGTCGAAAGGACCGTCGAGATGGCGATGTCAACCCGAGTATACTCCATTAGACCCACGGCCAAGAGAGCAACAACAACATTGGAGCTCCCCAATAGCAGATCTTCATTAGCTGTCATCCATCTCAAAACATCGCGAATGATGAGTTCGGACAGCTGGCAAAGTTTAGACAGTAGGAATGCGAGAACCTCAGCCTCGAGAGGGCCTTGAGGTGGCTTTGAGACAAAGATGTTGCAAATCTTCTCGGCAATCTGCCTGGCCAACAAATCTGCTGCAGGCCGAGTAGAAGAGGTGAGCACAATGAGGATTTGACGGAAATCTTGAAAAATGGAGCTATTCTTTTCCAAATCTTTCAATCGGGAGGCTTCAGATGCTCTTGCGGCTTTCTGGACATCATCAATAAGGATGGATATTCTCTCATGAGGAGGAAGCGTTTCTGGGAATCCGTTAATCCGTGGCTGCTGCAATGCTGACAGAATACGGTTCTCCTGTTGGACAAGCGGGCTCTGATGTGGCAGCACAGGCTGCTCGGCTGGTGTAGACAGAGCTGGCATGGCTAAAGCATCTTGCAAGACGTCAGGGATTTGGCGTCCAGTAGAGTCTGCGGAGGCATTGGTCACATGATTTGCGTTCATTCCATGGACCCGGCGATCGAAGTCTTCGTACACAGCTCTTTGAGCGTCGTTCAACCCGCCAACTGTTTGCTTGTAGGGTTCAGGAATCCATGCCGACCAACGATTGATTCCCGATGGAATGAAGTCACGACCAGCTGCTTCGGTAAGGAATCGACGTCTTTCTTCCAATTCCCCTTCAATGACCTGATCAATCTCAGGAATAGCGCGTTGCTCCGCAGCCTGCTCGACGAAACTGCAGGCAGTGTCCAAATTGTCGTTGACACACATAAGGATGGCCCCTTCAGGTAGGAGTTGTTCGGGTAAGTCCTCCTGAGCTGGTCGACGGATGTAGTTGGAGATGCTCATACGCAGTGGCTCTTTGCACGTAACCAGAGCCAAGCTTCCAGCAAGAGCTTTCACCATATGGCGGGCGGCTTCTCGGTATCTCTCCGTATCGGGTTCAAGGGCGTAATCCTTCGCAACAAGTTGAGCTGTGGAGATGGAGGCGATTGTAATTGAGCGCTCGACTACGGGAGCTATTATCTCCTGAATTGCTTGGTCAAATGCCCGATAGATAATGTTCTTGACCATGGCCTGGTCAGCAGGACTGCCAGAGGTAGGTGGATATTTCAGCACTTCTTCCAAGTTAGGCAGCGTGGCCATTATTTCTGGAGCTGACAGCCGTTCCCTCACACCACGGTTAATAGCGCCATTAAGTGACATTTCATCGAAGGTTTCTAGGCCGTCTGGTATACCAGAAATATTGGTGATATCGTCATCTGTCTGAGGACGATCTCGTATAACCGTAGCAGGTTCTATCTTCTTGAATTCGAGCTTCAAGTCTTTGCAAAGCACCTCGATTTCAAACTTCAGGTTGAGTTTAAGTTCAGCGAAATGATAGAGCTCTACCAAGACCTGAACAATCTCCATCAGCCATGGATTTGGGGGGATAAACACAACCGAACGTGCACTCTGTGCCAAAACTTTGCAGGTGAACGGAATGACCAGAAGTAACCGCTGGGTCTCATAGCCTTCCACGAGCAGATCGACAAAGTAAATGTTCCGGTGCTTGATCGGCTTATCCTGTGCCAGGGTAAGAGAGCCAAGCCAGCCACCAAGATTCTTGAGGTGGCTTCGTTCCGTGGCTGAGTTGATTGTTGACTCGGCACCCATCATCTTAGCCACACTCACATAGGTCTCCCTGATGATTTCCGACAGAAGGAGAGGGTCGTCAGCTAATTTGATGAACTGGAAATACATCTCCTGATTGTTGGGCTCTAGCCTAGCACGTTGTTCGACTAGGTAGGATGCAAACCACTGGTAGTGGTCAGTGCTGAGTGATTCTTTCAGATCTGTAAACTTGCTGGCCATGTTGTCCTTGGAAAGGTTGTTGATCACAAAAAGGATTTTCTCTTGGACCTTCTGGTCAGGATCGCGGAAAGTCGAGCGAGGTGGAGGAGCGTCGGCTCGCAAGCCCCGAAATCCACGGCCTGTATCAATCTTCGTGGACTCTTCGCCATTGGTAGGAAGCCCCTTGCCGGTTCCGTTCGTGCCCACGCCATTCCCACTCGCTTGTTCTGCTCTCAGGCCCTCCTCTGCTCGTTGTAGGATTTCTGGATGCTGGAGCGAGGGCTCTTGCAATAGCAGACTGCACAGCCCTGGCCACTCAGCAAGCTGATCACTAATCTGCAGCAATGCTTCTATACCGAACCGATGCATGAGAGATTCACCTTCATGATCACGAACGGCTCGGAGTATGAGAGCAAGACCAAATTCCCGAGGAATGGAAGGAAGTAGTTTGTATTTGATGATACTGCCAAACAAAAGGGCAGTCTTTTCAAGAGCGTCCTCGGGGTACTCGTTATAGCAGACATACTCGTCGAATAGGCCATGAACGATGCAACAGAAAAGATCCTGTTGGTCTGGGTCCCGAGAGGTCTTGTATCGTCGCATTTCATTGACCATATCACGTATAGACAATTCAGACCGGTACATTCTGCCAAATAGTTCTGACATCTGTTTGTCAATGGCTTCGGGGAGCTTGTTGCCCTTTTCTTCGCTGCTCTTCTCCAAAACATCGTCAAAACCGGCACCGTAATTCATCAATCGAGGGTAGGTTTGTAGACAGGTCGTCTGGGCGGCTTCGAGAAGTTCGCGATTATCGAGATAGTCCTCCAACTTCTCGAGAAGTGTATGAACAGTACGCAAACTAAGCGGAGTTGATTGTGGAGCAGTTTCGCCTCTCTGGACACGGAATTCATCGTCTGCCTTGATCCGGAGATATTTGCAAAGAATCATGCCAAGATTTGGTTGGGATTCAGCTGCCTCCGAAATGTACTTGTCAAGGTCGAAATCTGGCACTGTTTTATTCCGAATGCAAGCGATATCCAATGCCAAAGGGTTTGACCAGTGCTTCAAGAAACCTTCAGTCCAACCAAATTCTTCAGCTCGATCATAGATAGTTTCTGTTTGGCGAGGGTCGATCTGGAAAACAAGGTGGCAGAGATCAAAGAGGAACTGTGGGTTTTGGGATGAAAGCGTTTCAAGAACTGGTTGGTAATCTGGTCTTTGCTTTTCGAGGAACACAGTGAAGCATTCTGCCATGAATTTCTCTTGATCAGGAGCCCACGGCTTTGCATTGATGCGAGACAGGTACAAGAGGAAGATAGCGGCGTGAGATTGGTAGACATCATGCAATATATCCAGACGATCTTCGCCGTCTGGTGCTGCATTCGGTCCGAGCACTACCTCAAAAACTGCCTGACACGCATCGGCAGAAATGTAGGGGCTTGCAAGTTCTGCCTCAAGCAGCCGCTTCATCTCTGCGGATTGATTGCTAAAATCCTCGATAGAGAGGCTTGATCGCAGCTTTGGAATCTTTGCCAATTGGATATCCTTTGGCAAGCCAGCAAGGTAGCCTCCCAAGAATGAAATTTGGGTGTCGGCGTTCTGCCATTGCCCTCCCCAGAGTCTTTGCAGATCGAAGGATGAATCCTCGATTGCCGGCTCCCTGAGGGCATTCAAGAGTTGTGGAAAATAGTCTCGTCGAAGTCGAAGGCCAGGGATATCGAAGCCTTGAACGACAATATTCCAATCCAGCTTCTTCGGTAGAAGTGCGTTGATAAAGTGGTTTATGTCGTATTGTTGATTAAATGAGAAGATCAAAAATAAGACGGCATTAGCAACTTCGGATTCATTAATGACAGCCGCGTCAAGCGAGTTCATGAAATCCTGAGCTGCTTGTTTCGTTGCGAGAGGCTTAGGTCCATTTCGCTGGAGACTGCGAGCCAATTCCCTTGACTCGTTGGTCAAGCGCAAAAGCTGCGAAGATGTCAAGGCCGCTGCAAATTGCTCTGGTTTTAGTTGAGAATATCGGGAGGACAGGGCAGTCCATAGATCGATCTTCTGCTGCTGGGTTTGGGTGCCTGATGCCAGTGCATAGTATTCAATGACTGAGCAGATGCATTCGATGGAGTAGGCTTGGGTATTTGCCCGATTTTCAGCGATAGTCCTCAGCGAAGAGGTACCAAACTCATTCAAGAATGCCTCAGCCTTAGCCCGCAAATCATTTCGGGCACATCTCGTGAATGCAATGGCCAAAATGACTTGTGGCAATGTATCGCTGAAGAAGTGTTGAAGGAAGGTGACCAGGTCGAAGTCGCGGAAAAAGTCTTCCCTGGACGTGTCTATTGCTTCTACAATCTTGTAGGACTGTTCATAGTCCCAGAGCACTTTTTCTAACTCTTGTCGAAGGAGTTTGTAGCTGCCCTGGTCGAAGTCTTTGGCGCCAGAGAAAATGGCAGCAGCGTTGGAGATGACAGTCCGGCGAAAGAACTGTGTAAAGACCTCCATGCCGTTGGAGTCTAGGAGTTTTCTGACTTTTTCTGCTTTGCTATCCCACTTGGCTTTGCCTTCTCTCTCGCTAATTGTATCAAGCAAGAGTAGGATCTGAGTTGCAGAGATCTTGGAAAGTGAGGATGAAGCGGCAGCGGCCGAGCTCACGTTTGATGATATGCTAGGAGAACGCTCGAAGTTCAAGGCGGTTGGCGAACTAACACCAGTGCCTGTCAAAGACGGCGAATATGCACCACTCCTACCGTAGACACCACCTCCTCCTGCCCCCAGGGCTGGTTGAGAGAAGTTGCCTGCAGTTCCCGAGTTGAAGGACTGTGATGGGGTGACGGTTCTGGATCTGGGGGATGTGATAGAGCGGGTCTGGTAACTCTGCAGCTGATGAGCGCCAGTTTGAAGGCCAGTGATGGGCGAGTTGGAATGAGAAGAACTCGGGGGCGTGCCTCGGCGCGACCCAAACCGAGCAGCGGAGCTTGCTACTAATGGAGGGAAGTTGCCCGAGGATGGAGAGATGGATGAGTTGTAGAGGTCAGATTCAGAGGTCGTCTGGTCCCTGCGCGTGGATGTGGTGGTGTTCAGGGTCAGAGGGCGGCGGATAGTGAATGGCTGTCCCCAGGGCGACTGCTGAGGTCGAGACTGCCTGGACTGAGATGATTTATCAGAAGAGGAAGCAGTCAAAAAAGAGGAGGGGTTATCGAAGCTCATGGGAAGCGATCATGACCCTTGGAAGGCAGGCGTGGGTGTGGAGGTGCGAGAGATGTTTTGCAGAATGAGGATCGAGGAAGGATGGGGGATGGACGGTTGCTTCAGCGGGGCGCGGCAACAGAGATTCGAGGAGAAGGAGGGAATACGAGAGAATCTATGGAGGAGGTGAGGACAAAGGGGGACGCGTGAATGAGGAGTATTAGTATGAGATGAAGATGAATTGGATGAGAACGTAGAGGTAGAGGGAACTGTCAGTTGTGTCTTGGTCTTTCTCTGTAAACTCCACAATTGATCGGTTCTATGAAGAGACAACCTGAGGATTGCTGGCCAGAGGAATCCTTGGCACACGTGATCTACCACTAGTCCCTACTAATACTAGTCTGCCTTATATAATCCTGCACGAGTACCCGATTGTGGTACTAGCCTGATTGGGATTATGGGAGTCACATGATAGGTAGTATGTAGATCACGTGATTTACGGGAGGTCCCCCCTCATTGTCAAATCTGGAGTTATGAGATCCTTCCGTTCCAGACTACTATAATCCACCAATCAATCAATAATCAATCATTCAGTGAGACCTTGACCCATCCTTCCAGTCAGCCTCACCCACATGAACATTGTCCTCGTTTCCCCGTGAAGATGAAAATTCCATCGCTGTACAAAAGACTCAAGACCTGGGTGCTCCGTCAGTCACGCAGGACTTGATAACATTACAGCAACCATGACCCTCCAAAACCCATTAATGGTGGGGCCAACTCACTCTCCAGGCTAAAGCCCAACGGTGCATTTTAAGTCCTAGCCTTCTTGGTCTCCACTTGAGGTTCGACCACTGCATCTCTATCATCCACATCAGTCACTTCATTCGCAGCTCTCTTCTTGCCCTTCTGAGACCCAACCGTAGCCCGAGAACCAGGCTTTCGTCTTGGCCAGGAATCAAACGGACTGCCCTTGTGTGAATGTCGTGAGCTTTGTCCTTCAGGACTATCTTGTTCGGACGAGGGAGGAGCGTGCTTCTTCGATCTCAATCCGCGACCAAGGTTGGACTCAGAAGCGTGTGATACTGAAGTGGAAGGACCACCCTCTGCACCATCGCCTAGGTCTTCAATATCAGTAGCTGCTTCCTCTTCTTTCTCCTGCTCTCTTGCACGCTTCTGTGCCTCGGTCTGGAAGAGTCGCTTTGGTCTAACTGAGCGTCGGGTCAGTGTTTTCAGAGGTTTAACGTCAGTCGTGCCATTTGAAGTGTGTTCAAGGAGACCAAGATCCTCTTCGTCAATTTCCTCTTCGTCATCTCCTATGTCATTGAAGCGCCGGTAAACTTTTTTGCCTCGACTGTCACCAGTTAGCAATTTCCAGTGGGACTAGACTGGTCAAAACTTACAATACATATACCATGCCCTCATCCTTGTCTATAGCCTCCCGGACCTGACGATCAGCCTTCGTTTCAGTGCTGATCTTCCGGCGCTTTGAAGTCACCATTGCTTTCTGAGGAGACATACTTTCGCGATCTCTCTTGCGCTCAACGAATGGATTGGCCTTGTTGTTGTCTAGTTGCGGAACACGGTCTCTCGAGTCAGTGTAGATCTGAATCTGACCACGGGAGGCATCGTCCTGTGCAGAGAAACTCTCGAGAGAAAAGCCATTGAAGCGCTGGGACTTTCGCGAACGACGAGGACTGGGCTGAACGGGAGCTGTTTGGGTAGCCATTTGGGCGGGGTCTTGGAACAATGCTCTGGCTGTGGTGGTGGCATTCGCAATCGTCTTCTTCTTTTTGGGCGTTTTGACGGGAGTAGGTAGCATGCCATCCAAGATGGTGCTAGTGGAAGAAGACTGGGGTTGAAGATGTGAACTGGATTTGGTGGCCGGAGGTTGCTTCGAAGAGGAATTTAGGGAGTGAATATCGGGAGAGGAAGGTGACATGACTTGAACACGGCGCGAAGTCCTTGTTTTCGGAGTAGCCTCTGGGGAGTAAAGGCCTGCAGCAGTTGTAGTTGTAGTTGTATTTGGCTTAGACGAGCGAGGAGTGTTGGCGCCCTGATCAGCTCTCGAAATGCGGCGGGGAGGATCGGGGGTTGACTGCAGGTCTCTTGACGTATTTCTAGTGGTGGCGCGTGTCGAGCGTCTCGTAGGAAAGAGGCTTAATGGATCGTATTTGGCACCATGCAGAGGACTTGGAGGTGTTGCAGGACTTGAGAGGATTTGTAGGGGGGGAGTGGCGGGCATTGCGTGAAATTGCGGCGGCGGTGACGACACAACAGTGAAGTGTCGAAAATCTCGTTGCGTACTGCCTGCGCAATAGCGCTACCAAACAATTCCAAAAGGGTATACAGCAATGCTAAGGTATATGGCGTTCATAGGCGTGGGCAAAGAGACAGCGATAAAGGCGATGAGGACAACATCGAGGACAACCAAGTTGTCGCAGGATGTGCCGGAGGTTGGCATTGGAATTGCATCCGTGGCTGGTGGTTGGGAGGCTGGGAAAGAGTGCAAACATCACAAACAACGCAAAACTTGGCAGGGCTCGGCAGATTTGGACGCGTGAACTGGTGTTTGGCTCTAACTGACTCGCGTAAAGTGGTTTTTGGTTCCCATCTTCGACCACCGTCCAAGTTAATAGTAGGCCATTCTGCACCATATCTCGACAAATTGATTACCTCATCTGCAAGCTTTCATACAGTAACCTGAGTTGCGCTTCTATGATGGATCCAGACTCCTCCCTCTCCCAGGAGGACCAAAATGACGAATCAAGTCTATGGGATTCTCCTGTGAAATCTGGTCAGGACAAACTTCGACCCACCTACGAACAACTAGAGGCTCGGGAACAGGAACTGCGGCGCGAACTTGAAAGTGTGCGCCGGGTCAACGAGGCTATAGAAGGAGTCATCGAAAGTCTCACGAAGGCAAAAGATAACACCAAGGTTGCTAGCCATAGAGTTAATCCAAAATATCCATTGTCTGACCAACTTGATAGACCGTCAACACCACCGTCAATGCCGCGTCAACCCTGCTCAATACATGGACTCGCATTTTGTCTCAAACTGAGCAAAATCATCGTCTCATCCTTGATCCTAACTGGCATGGCGCAAGCCAGGATATTGCCAACATCGAACAAGAAGCCAGCAAGAAACAGCGAGCAGCAGAACGACGAGAAGCAGAAGAGCAAGAGCGAAGGTCTGCCGCAGCCCTGCGCGCTGAGGAGGAAGAGAAGCGTAAGGCCGATCTAGCAGCTAAACAGTCCAGACCCACGAGTGCAAGAGGCTCAAGCAGGGTTGGCACTACAGGAAGAGGATCGAGCTCATCGACTTCCACATCCTATGTCCAGATGGGTGGCTCAATCAATACCACGACCGGCTCTAAACGAGGCACGGCTTCAACGAGAAGAACAAGCTCTGGTATTGGCCGAGGTGCCACCGGAAGAGGCAACAAAGGACGCGGGTGAGCACCTGGCCATCATTGAAGGACAATGCTCAAGACCAAAAGCGACTCAAGGAGCGCCAAACATTCTGTGTCAAATTTTCTCACCAGTCTAGAAGAGTCTGGAGAGCTCAGGGTATTGAGATTATTTGCTGAAGCTGCAAAATTAGCGTCACAAAAATGCATGTGGCTCGTCTAGCATGGCAAATCTCACACATTAATAGGTACACATACCCTGCCTTGGTGGCTCCCTCACATGCTCACATCTTACAGCTAGCTTGATGACGACCATCCTTCGGAAGTTGCTACCATGCGTCGTTGTTCATCGCGGCTTCTCTCTGCTTCGAAGGCGGGATGTAGTCATTAGCTGTCTTATGCAACCGACGACTGTCTGGGGCCCTCGAGCTCCATGTACTCGCTGAACTCCATTCGATGGCTGAGGGATAGAAACCCGGTCTCGTACTGATCAAATGATTTTAGGTATCTAATTACAACATACCCCTTTGACCACAAAGCGAATTTGGCAAATTTGAAACACAATATCAATTCAGGGAGCTATGACCTCTGAGACATCCCCAATCCCATGTATCCATCAGTACGTTGAATAGCCTTGACCCATCTGGTGTGCTTGTCGATTGAGATCAATGGCACATTTTTCGCGCATGGACTGATCCGCAGCAAGGACGATAGCAAGCGATCGAGTAGCGTCGTTCATATGTTGATTCAAGTCACGGTTCTCAAGAATCGCCTCAAGGAGATATTGTTGTTCGAGAGCGCAAAGCCCGTAATGGTCTGGCTCGCCGGACATGGACAGCATCTTGTCCTTTCCATCAGTCACATGGTTTACACGGAGTTGAGAAGTCCGTGTGTGGCTGTTGATGTCTGAGGATCCCAGGCCCTTATCCATAACGATAGAAACAGAGCCTCTTGGTCTGAAGACGTCATTGACGAAATATGCCGTCTCGGAAATCATAGGTCCCCATCCTGCTTCGTACCAGACTACCGAGCCGTCTTCGAAAGTGACCTGCAGGTGACCGTAGTTGACCTGATCAGGGGAGATCTCGTCCGACAAGCGAACGCCCATGCCTCGCACTTGAACAGGACGATTGTCTGTGATTTGCAACATCACATCGACATAGTGAACGCCACAATCCACGAGGGGACTGACACTCTGCATGAGACGTTTATGGATAGTCCACGCATTGCCAGTCGAGCGCTGATTGAGATTCATGCGCATTACATACGGCGGACTAAGTTGACGCGCCTGCTTGATGAACTCAACAGATATAGCCAATGACAAGTTTTCTCCCAGTTCGACGCGCAGTCGCAACGACACGTTCCGCTTCTGCCACCGTTGGAGCCAGCGGTTTCTCAACAAAGACATCGGCTCTAGCCTTCATTGCAGCCACAGCATAGTCTGCATGCGAATCGATTGACTGTTGATTGAAACAACATCTGGTTTCAGTTGCATAGCTGTCAGGAAGTCTGGTAGCAGAGGGTACTGCTTGAGTTCATCCGGAATATTAACCTGGCCGCGGTCTACCAGCCCGATGATAGAGAAGCCTGCATTTTGATGGTAGGCTAAGGCGTGGCTATCTAACGTCCGATTAGCCCACAGAGCCTCCCATCTGAGTAATGGAAAACTCCAGTCACCATTACGTCAAGCCAAGGCGGCAGGTACTTACGACCCATTTGGCCTAAACCTATCATAAGGACGGTCAACGCTCTGTGCTTCGAAGCCATCCCGCTTGCCGTTGAAAGGGGCTTATCGTCATTCGTAGTCGAAGTAATTTCACTCATTGTGACCAGGAACTTCTCTTGTCTAAAATCCCGCGGAACGACAATTGTTGAAGCCACCGTGCCAGGAGACCGCCTCCGAAAGATATATACCCCGGGTTTCGCTGGCAGCCTGAGCACTGAAACCTGAGGTTCACAATTCACAGAATTGGCGCTCATTCGTTGAAATGGCTGCGGCAAATGGACATATTGCATTGAGACCACCAGTCCAGCAGAGATCACCATGCCTGGTAACAAGTGTAAGTCGGGGGAACCCCGCTCCACCCAGCCTTGCCTTGAAAATACAATGGTTCCATCAAGGACTGAGGGATTGCAAATTTGCAATAACATAATCACCATGACTTCCGTTTCTCGCACAAACACTCTATATTCTTAGAGCACTGCATTCAACCTTCATTGGACCCCTTACGACTCAGCTATAGCTACACCCAAATTGAGAATCATGACACGACAATTCTCACAGCCGAGCTTTCATGACCATCTCAACTTCTTTTACATCCCTTTTGGCCCACTTCTTTATCAACTTCCGCACGATCTTTCCGCTCGCCAATTTGGGGACTTCGTCGATGAACATGATCCCGCCAGCAAGCCTCTTATGTTTTGCCACTCTCTGAGCGACGAAATCCTGAATATCTACCGCTGTGGTCTTGCTCTTAGCATGCTCCTGTAGCACGACATATGCCCTTGGGAATTCTTCACTGTGCAGAGTGATACCCACGACAGCGGCATCCGCCACATCCTGATGCTCGAGGAGCACGGCCTCTAACTCCGCCGGCGCAACTTGCAGTCCATTGACCTTGATCAATTCCTTTTTGCGATCCACGATCCACCACTTTCCGTGCTTGACCACAGCTACGTCGCCAGTTTTGAACCAGCCATCCGCTGTCAAACATTCTTGCGTAGCTTGTTCGTTTTTCCAATACTCCCGCATAATCTGTGGGCCTCTCAACCATAACTCTCCTGGTTCGCCATCTTTTGTCAGGTCTTCACCGTTTTCATTCACCAATCGAGCCTCAGTATTCGGCAGAAGGTGACCAATACTCCCGGTGAAGTCTTTCGTAAAGCCCGGAGTACTAATTCCGGCGCATGTTGTTTCTGTCATTCCCCAGGCTTGACAAAGAATCAAAGGTGCAAAGCGATTCATAATTTCATTCTGCAGATCGCTTGATAGTGGGGCAGCCCCTGAAAGAGCGTGCTTGACACTGCTGATGTCGTATCTTGCCATTTCCGGGCGTTTGGCCATCATGACTAGAATTGGCGGTACCAACCAAAGCGTTGTGATTCTGAATTTCTGGATGAACTTGAGGTAATCCTCAAAAATAAATTTTCGCATGATATACACCGGAATCTGCAGCTTGCAGGCAATATTTATCGTGACGAGCTGGGAGTATGCATGATAGAGGGGGAGAAACGAAAGCCATCTCTCGGGAGGGCCTGGATTTTCGATTGTATATCCAGTCCCCTGATATTTATTAAATACGAGTTGGCCAGTGTTGGCAATGAGATTGTGGTGTGTGATGCAGACACCCTTTGGGAGACCTGTAGTACCACTGGAGAAATTGATCACTGCAGAAGTTCGTGTTGCAGCTTCCCCTTCCAGTGAGTCCCATTCCCAGGAAGCAGCATCCTCCTCTGAGGCAATCATGGTGCGCCAGTCGCGTACACCTGAAGTTGTGGAGCATTCCGAGTCAGAGAAGATGAATAATCGATCAAGGGAGATATTGGCCACTTTTGCGGCCGCTATACCGATGTTTAAGAGCGCAGGGTGGATGAACACCACGGCTGCTTCGATGGCTTTCATTTGATGTGCAACCTCGTTCACCGTATAGATGGGATTTGCACCGGTGAAGTGGCGTCGCGATCCTGCCGCCGCGAGGTATGCCATGGGCACGAAGAGGTGATTTGGAGTGAAGACCATGATGACCTCTTGCTGTTGGATTCCAAGTCTGTCTAGGCCTACAGCGAATCTTTTGATCCAGGACAGCATTTGAGCTGGTGACAGGCTCTTCGAGGTGTCATCAGCGTCGATCCATATCGGTTTTTCAGATGGTGATTCGCCTGGAGGGTACAGGTAAGACAAAATATTGCATTTCGGAATCTCCAATGGCGCCCATGGAGATTGATACGGCATTTTTGTTGAACCTGGGAACTTTCTTCGAGGGTCCGTCGGCCAAGTGTACAGTCTTAGCACGAGAAGTGCTTAGGGATGGTTCAATTAGTGACGCAAGACAAGTATTCGTCCTATTTACAAGCCGATTTCAAGTGTCTAGGAGCCTTGGTTTATAGGCTTTTTGATATCCGGCTCGAATGCTCAGCCAGTAATACCTCGCTTACACCACCGCCTGGCCTTATCGGGGAGTGAAGTATTTGCTTCTCGGTACAGTGCCTTGGATGTCGCATGTATCAGATCCCAGGACCTGGTCTCTGAACATTTAAATTGCAAGAGAAGTTGACGCTACGCCCAGATAAATCATTCTCATACCGAGGCAGACCACCATTCCTGTTCAGCACCGGGAATCAATCCTCCGACGCTTTAGCACTTCAGTAAAGCCCCAGTCCTACCATATCCACGGCCAAATACCTACACTATGTACGGAGTACGAGTAGTGCTGAATCTATACCTGGTCTGGGTGCCAACCTGGGATAGCGCCTCCGCCGCTTTATCCAGATATCATGTAAGCTTCCTTGACTTCACCCAGGAGTCCATCCGTTACACGGCATGGCAGAGATTGCAGCGTACAGGTGCGATATCCTCCTCGGCAAGTCTCACCATTTCCCTACAGCCTATTGATCGTTGGACTGGTTGTCCGATCGTTGTGGTGCAAGTTCCCGCGGATTTACAGGGACTACTACTTGGTACATTTCCGAGCCACTTCCCCACTTCCTCCCCGAGTACGTATGAGTGGAAGTCCGCGATCTCCGAGAGGCCGCGGCCTCCGTCGACTCCTAACATTTCCCTCTTATATCACTCCATGAGTCTACTTCGCGACTCGCTGCTTACCTCTAACTAGAGGCGTCGTCGTTGCTATCCTGTATTTGTTGGCCCGCTTCCATAGTCGAACATTGCAAAGTCAAGGTCCCGCTGGCGACCTACCTCAAGGGTGGATCATCCCCACCAATTTCCCCAGCTAAGCGCATGATCAAGACTGGAATAGCATTTGCCTAGCACATTTAGAAGCTGGGGACCTGAAATACGGACCCGAGAGATGTGGAGTCGCTTAGGAAACATGCATCCCGAGGGGATGGCTCGTGAACAATCTCGATGAACGATGGGGAGTATATAAAAGGACGCAATGCGGGGATCTCATGCAAAGTGAGCTACCTGAACGGAGAGCTTCAACAGTGGAAGCTATGCATCAGGAATCCCAACACACGCAGAAGACCGTATTTGGCGGATCGAAGCAGTTCACATGGTACAATCTTGGAATCTGCTTCCTCATCTCTCTTGGTCAGTTGGCCTTCGGCTACCATGCTTCGATCATCTCGACTACTATGGGACAACCTTCGTTCCTGCTTTACATGAAGCTAGTGGACCCGGAGACCTTCCTTCCTACCAGCACCGCGTCATCAATAGAAGGGGCAATGTCAGGCATTTTCTTCGTATGTCTATCTTTCTCCTGATAGGAGTCTCGAGTAACTTACTGGTTCAAATCAGGCTGGCTCAGCTATCGGTGCCCTCACTTCCAGCTACGTCAGTGACAGATGGGGCCGCAAGATTGGGATCGTTTTCTGCTCCACCATTACTTTAATTGGTGGTACGATGTGTTGTGCTGCTCAGAACTCCGGCATGTTCATATCCTTTCGCTTCTTTGTCGGCGTGGGAGCAAATGCATTTGTCCCAGTGACGGGAGTATATACCTCCGAACTCGCGCCACCTGCATTGCGTGGTTTCTTCGGCGGTTTGAACGGGGTTCTGATATTATCGGGCTACTCTCTTGCTTCATACATGGGGCTTGCGTTCTTTCACTCAACGAATCCCGTAGCCCAATGGAGGGCACCACTAGGTCTCGCATTACTCTTTCCTGCGTTGATGCTCCTTATGCTGCCAATCTTCCCTGAATCTCCACGCTGGCTGTTGCTCAAAAACCGACCTGAGGAAGCAGAGAGAGTTGTCCGGAGACTTCATAAAGGCCGCTCTGATGACGAATTTTCTCGCAGCGAGTTTTACCAGATGCGCACGCAGGCAGAGTATGACAGGGTTCAGAATTCGTCTTGGAAGGAACTGTTCTCCAGACCCTCGTATCGCAGGCGAGCCATCATAGTCATACTTATCGGTGCCTTTGGACAGGCCAGTGGGGTCGGCTTGAATGTTTGACAGCCTTGAATGTATTGACTAACGCATTCAATAGGTAATTGTCATCAACAACTTTTCGCCCATGATTTACAGCTCCTTAGGTTTCGACACAGAGGAAACTTTGATTCTACTTTGCGGGTGGATCACTGGTGGTATAATCGCTTCCCTGATTGGTGAGCAGACCACACGTGTGATACGTTTAAGTGAAGACCTTGCCATTGACATTCTATCACAGGCGCATGGCTCATGGATAGATGGGGCCGTCGACCCATGATCATTACTGGATTTGGAGGTTGTACCGTGTGTTTGATCATCCTGGCCACAATGATAGCTCGTTTTGCGACACCGGTTCCAGCGAACCCGAACAGAGCGGCTCTGGGCACAGCTGTTGCGATGCTGTAAGTCTTACGTAGCTATATATCAAGGACAACCTATGCTAATCCGGGATCAATAGATATCTCTTCATCTGGATATTTGCCTCCACGCTCGACAATGCTCTCGTGGTCTACTTGCCCGAGCTGTTCCCCAACCATTTCCGGGCGAAAGGCATGTCCTTAGGAATCGCTTCCCTGGCCTTGACCGACCTGGTAAGTCCTTCTAACTAGCATCCAGTGTGCGTTCTTCTTCCCTAACATCACGAAACAGGTCCTACTCCAGGTGACACCGACGGCAATGCGAACAATCGGATGGAAGTTCTACTTGGTCTTCATCTGCATCACGACGGTGGCTTTCATTTGGGCTATTCTAGAGGTTAAGGAGACTAAAGGTTTGCCTCTTGAGGAAATCGCGGCGCTGTTTGGCGAAAGAGATCAGGTCACGGTCTTCGCGGCAAATATTCATGTAGACCATACCAACCATGAGGTCGTTGTGGAGGACTCGGAGGTTGGGGATGTAGATCAGGTCGAAAAGGGGCGTTCTACAACAGTTGAGGGAAGGACCACTGTTGAGGCCTGACGGAGGGCCTGGTCGAAGTTGATGAGGACTATCTAGAAGACCTCGTAAGGTCTTCAATGAAGCGCTGGATGCAGATACTCGTAGCTCGTGCCGCAGGGTGGGAATCCGGCTGATAGGCGGTGTCTGAAGAATCCAGCCTGACGCTCGCGCAAATTGAACAGCCTGTGTTTATGCTAAACAGAGCAAAAATGCTCCCAGTGGTACATATGTAGCCTGCGAAGGAGGCTGTCGCACTAAACTCACATCTCTGTTTGCAATTCTATTTGCTCCGCAGCATCATGACAGGAGTGGATGCGGAAACTTGATTGGACACAGATGAACCATCAAGGCGCAGTTAATTGTGTATTGAGTCCTAGTGGTGCTGATATAAGAGTAGAAGCGCTAAATAAGAGCAGCCTTGTTCAATCAATTAGGGGGTTAACTGAAGCTCACTCACTAGCGCTGCTCGGACTTCCAGGTGCGCGCCTGCCGACTCCCGCCTCGCTACCCGCTTCAGTCGCGGCTCCAGGCCAAATTGCTCGGCGCAGGCCACCGTATATCGAACATCCTCACTGAACTTTGGTTATCAGTTGCCTCTCAGGCAGACTTCGGAGGAGGAACGTAGCTCCTGAATCATCATCTTGCAGAAGACTTATTCCACCGTCAATAATTACTGCTGACGAACAACCCTCCGACGAACGTTCCACATTGCATCCCCGACTTTTCCAGAAACAGAAAGTAAACAATCACCATGTCTGATTTCGCACCATATCAAGATTCATCCCCTGAGCTGTAGGTGTCACATATGCTACAGATCCCAGTCCTGTTTGCTAATAGTAATCTTCTCAGCGAACGCGCGTTATCGCCGCCGCCTGGCAAAAGAGGCTCCATCGACTCACCGCGCGTGCGATCTCCTCCACCTCAGAACCGACCAAATCAACCCATCATACGAGGCATTTCTGATGCACAGCCATTACCCCGGCCTAGCACGTTTTCCAACGATGCATTCCTACGCGGTTCCTTGTCTCGGGAAGAGCGAGGTCAGAGTCTAGAAGCTTTCCAGTCGAGTCTACCAATGCGGTTGGACTACGAAGCGATGCTTGCATATCTTTTGCTACCTCCCGCTGGCGGAGTCCTACTCCTCATCCTGGAGCACAAGAGTGACTACGTGCGATTTCACGCATGGCAGTCTAGCATGTTATTCTCGGCCATTTTCATTTTGCACTTGATCCTGTCATGGTCCAAGTTCCTCTCCTGGTTCCTGTTTGCCATCGACCTTCTCTTGATCGGCTTCTTAGCATTGCACGCCTACCGGGATGTGGAGAACCTTGATCATTTCGAAGTCCCTTTTTTCGGCCCTCTCGCCAACTCCTTCGTCGATAATGAGTGAACAAGCACATGGAATTTTAATAGAGACCTTTTGGAGCGGGATAGATTTGGAGTGTTCGCAGATCTTCTTACAACATTTAATCAGCAATGAGTTCGACTTTCTAGCGACTCACGGAGTCTGGGTTTGAACAGGAGACATTGTTCAATTGCATTCGGAGTTGGCCTCTGGGACAAGGACGTGGAACTCCGGCCGAGCGTCATCAATTCGACTTTAATTTGATTTCATCAGACTGAGATTGTAAGCTTCTATTTTATCGCTGATTCCCCTCTGTTACTAACGAGGAGTAGAATCATGACAAGACATGTACGTATTGGAATTCTAGTGCCATCTTCCAACACGGCACTAGAGCCACTGGTCTCTGCCATCATATCTTCCATCCAATCAGAGGAATTGTCCATTTCAGCACATTTTTCACGTTTTCGGGTCACTACAATCGACCTCTCGCAAAAGGCGAATGCTCAATTTGAGCTCGGGACGATACTCTCAGCCGCCCGATTGCTTGCAGATGCTCACGTTGATGTCATTGGATGGGGCGGGACATCGGCTGGATGGCTAGGCTTCGAAGTGGATGAGAGGTTATGTGCCGCCATAGAAGCCGAAACGAAAATCCCAGCAACGACGTCGACATTAGCTCTCAACCAACTACTATCACTAAATGGGGTGAAAGCTTTAGGATTAGTGACCCCTTACCTGGAAGAAATGAACGACAGAATCATCAGCAACTATTCGACAGCGGGAATTGTGATTAAGAAGTCGCAGGAAACCCATCTGGGAATCACGGACAATAATAAGATTGTCACGGTTGATGAAGAAACTTTGGATGGAATGGTGCAGGTAGTGGCAGATAACGGTGCCAAGGTGATTACAACATTCTGTACTAATTTGCACGCTGCACAACGGGTTGAATTCTGGGAGAAAACTCATGGGATGATGGTTCTGGATACAGTCAGCACGGTAGTCTGGGGAGTGTTGAAGCTTGTGGAAGTCGATACGGCTTTGGTCAAGGGTTGGGGTCGATTATTCGAACGAACATGAAGTCAACGACCAATGCACTGCAAAAGTCGATTCAAATACGCACCTTGACATACGCAAGTACTCGAACACTCGAAGGTCAATATATCAAATCATGGTCACGTGCGTATGTGTTTCTTGGCAAATTTGTAGGCTTTGTGGTGGTTGCTGGGCAACCAAACTAGGCAAGGGAACCCAAACAATCGTCACCCACATTGAACATGTACAACTGGGTGACAACCAAGATCCGAACCTCCATCTGCCAGACAACCCGAACTCCTGAGAAAGCACAGACACCCCCATATATCATCTTGTCGATTCCAAGTTCTTGAATTTCCTATCACCCATTCAGTCAGGACGACAGCTGTACCTATCGCCAGAGTCGCTCATTACAAGCTGGCACGATGCCAGCAGGGACTGCAAGCGAGTCAGGCGCTCCTCCCTCCGTGCCATTGAGCTGTAAGTTGTGCTCCGAATCTCTAAATTCTGGAGTCATATCTGACCACAATATAGTCTCCAACAACTTCTGGGGGAAAGATGATGCCGGCGTCGAACCTATGCTCACACGAGTGCAAAATGCCCGAACCACGTGCGACGAACTGAAGGCCTTCTACAGTGCACGCGCAGCCCTAGAGGAAGATTATGCCAAAAAGCTCCTCAGTCTATCAAGGAAGCCACTAGGTAGCACAGAACAGGGCACACTACGTGCCAGTCTCGATGTTGCTCGAGGTGAAACCGAGGCTATGGGCAAGCAACATGCTTTAATCGCCCAGCAAATGAAGTCCGACTTGGAAGAGCCGCTGGCGGCCTTCTCTGGTGGCATGAAGGAGCGCAGAAAGATCGTCCAGAATGGAATCGAAAGGCTCCTGAAAACCAAGCAACAACAGACGGCCCAGGTCTATAAGAGTCGAGACAAGTATGAGCAGGACTGCTTGCGCATCAAAGGCTATCTTGCCCAGGGACATATGGTCATGGGTCAAGAAGAACGCAAGAATAAATCCAAGCTGGAAAAGACACAGATAAATATGGCCACAAACTCGAATGAGTACGAAACAGCTGTCAAGGTGCTGGAGGAAACAACTGGTCGCTGGAAGAAGGAATGGGCATCTGCATGTGACAAATTCCAGGACTTAGAGGAGGAACGCCTGGACTTCACGAAAGCTTCCTTATGGCAATTTGCCAACATTGCTTCCACAGTCTGTGTCTCTGATGATGCTTCTTGTGAGAAGATTCGGCTGGCGTTGGAGAACTGTGAGGTCGAGAAGGACATTACTTCTTTCATCAAAACCTGTGGAACAGGACAGGAGATCCCCGGCCCTCCCAAATACATCAATTTCTGCCGTGGTGACGTTGACACTGCTTCAGAGGTGTCTGAGGATGACAACTACTCGGTGGCTCAGTTCCCTCGTACCACCAATCCAGCTTTCAGATCTTCATCTCCCACGCATTCGCACACTGCATCTAGGAGCACTCGAGATGGTACTCCTCAACGTATGTCTGAAGAGCCAATGGCCCGCGAAGAGGAAGATATGCCAACCCCCGCCAACACCAATAGTGGTCGACCTGCTCCACTGAATTACAAGCAACCGACTCCCAATGTACCTCCCAATTATTCTCCTTCACAGCATGGCATCGTCCCCCAAGTTCCCCACAACCAATATCCTACTGATGGAATGACGATGTTTTGTCGGTCTGATATTTCTAACTCGATCAATGGGTCTGCATTATCTTCTAGCACTCGGCCCGACAGCAGAGACAGCCACAGTGACTATTCTGCGCCCAGCTCATTTACAAGCGCGGAGCCAGCTTCTGGAGCCGCTTCTCCGACCAAGATGGCCCCCATCAATGGAGTTCCACTCCCTGGCATGACCTCCCCTGAGAAGAGTGTGCTGAAGAAGAGATCGGGCTTCTTCAATAGCCCCTTCCGGAGAAAATCACGCAAGGAACATGATCACCCTAGTACCAGCAGCCCTCCAAATCGTCATGATTGGAATGTCTCTGCGTCAACCAGTAGCCGCATTAACCTCAATGCTCCGGTTCCTAGTACACAATCTAGTCCAACGAAATCATCTAACCGGAATCCATTCAACAGGAATGCTGGTGCTGTAGCCCCAGAAGGAGAGGAAGCCGCGGATCCTCGAGCTAGCTTTCAGCTAAATGTCGGCAACAACGTATTCGACGTCGCAAGTCCTGATAGTCATCAGTCAACACCTAAAGCAAGCGCTACGAGCAACCGACGAAGCCAGTTTCTCCCACCTTCATCAATCGGTGACGACATGCACGATCCAATCGCCCGAGCCCTTGCAGAGCTTAAGAGTAGCTCGGGGGGCACTGGAATGTCCAAACAGGCTAGCACACGTGTTGCTGTCGATCGTTACCATGGGGTTGCGACTCCAGCTCCAGATCAAGAGGTGGCTGCTAGGCCAGCACTCTTGAGCGCTGAAAGTCAGGCGAGAATCGCTGCTCAACGAGGAACACCACCTCCAGCCTACGATACACCCAGTGGAAGAGCTCAAAGTGCTTTGGGAGTTCCTCAACCTGCGCATACCAAGAAAGAAATGTTGAACCGGACACAGACATGGGGGACGGATTCCGTTGCCTCAGCCCCAAGAGCAAGGGAGCAGTCAAGACCTGGTACCCGTGATGGACGACGAAGCCCAGGCCCCGGAATGATGAGAGCTGCAAGCCCTCAACCTCAACAATATCAACAAAGATCACGCAGTCCAGCTCCTGGGATGGTGCCCCGAGCTGCAAGTCCACTACCTCAGCAGCAGTATCGGTCCAGAAGTCCCGCCCCTGGAATGCAGCGGGCAGCTAGTCCACAGCCTCAATCATATCAAGCCAACTCTAACATACGATCTCGTAGCCCTGCTCCCGGAATGATGCTCCAAAATTCAGGTTCTCATGGTCATTCAAGTTCTCAATATCGGGCAGCTTCTCCAAATCCTTATGCCAGACAATCAAGAGGCCAACCCAACCAAGCTCCACGGCAGGGAAGCGGTATGGAGATGCAACTCAGTTCGCAGGATGTAACAAGATACGATGGTTCAGGAAGTGGACGAAACAGACAGAACATGAGGCCTAACTCAAGCTTCGGCGGAGATCGCTACCAGCAGTCCCAAGGCCAGGGCTACGATGGAGGTAGAGATCCAAGGGGTAGAAGCAGCGGTGAAATTGAGCTGAGAAGAGAGAGGAGCAAAAGCCTTGCCAACATCCCGATCAGGGGAGCCCCACAACAACAGCCTGTTCTATACTACGGTAAGTCACTCTTTCAAAGCAGATAACCACACGTCCTGAGTTAATCCTTTTGCTAACAACGCTTTCCAGCTCGTGCAATGTACTCCTACACAGCAGCAATACCAGAAGAACTAAGCTTCGGCAAAGGCGACATTCTAGCCGTCACGAGACTCCAGGACGACGGCTGGTGGGAAGCTGAGGTGAAGGAGAGTGTTAAGGGCGCCAGGGGCGGAGGTGTTGGCTTAGTGCCCAGTAACTACCTCCAACGCTGTTCATGAGTAGAAAAGCCAGCTGGCTGATGTTCGGATTGATTTTGGCACCTCATTACAAAATTTCTTCGGCATCTGCAAACTGAATGGGATTTTGGGACCGGGGTACCTGGACTGGAAACTTTTGCATATGCGGGGAGGTGCCGTCAGATGCACCATGTACTCTTGCATATGTTTTGGAAACTTCAATTGTGGATGTCACTTTTGCCCTCCCGACTGTCCCTGCATGCCCCACCAGTCTTGGCTGGCTTGCCCTATCTACGAATATAGGAGCCGGGGTACAGGATGGAAATGCCTTGAAAGTTAATGGGGTAAGCTATGAAGAGGAGATGTGGAAGTATGTCGTGTGTGCAGTCGCTCCACATTTTTGTATTTACGGACGGCGTCGTGCATGGGTGCAAGGATGGAGCAATGGTGGACACGACTTTTGACTAGAGAGCTTTTGCAAAGGCCAGCAAGGGAGAAAGAAAGGAGAACATAACAATCGAAATGTGTCAGAATATCAAACCCATCGCGATTCACAACGCGGCCAGCATCCAGGACAGACAGGCAGGCAGGCATGTTGCATAACTCACAGAGACGATCGATCAGTAGTTTCGTTTCGTTTCATTTTCCCCCGAGTCACTCCTTGATCTAGCATTCATTCGTGCATTCGTTCAAGCAAGTTTATTGGTGCGGTTTTGTCCTCGGACTCCCCATGCTCGAAGTATATATTATATAGAGTCGACACATTTGGCGATCGCTATCGCAACGCAACGTAGCATTCGCGCAATAGCGGAATATATAAAGATGTAACACACGTGCCTGCCTGGTGGTGAACGTGACGTGATGGTGGTAAATGATGATGATGACGATGATCTTGGGAAATTTAGCAATTCTAAATTTGCCTAATCAACAAGTGTCCTTCCTGGACGTGGAAGTGGAAGAGTGGAATGGGAAACATCAAATCAGATGGCGCACCCCCCCTTTTTCATCCGAGCAGGGGACATGAGTATCTACATAGTATCTGTTCAGGAGTTGTGTGTACATACATACACACATACATATATACATATATACATACATACCCCCCCAGCCCGGGCTTTTGCAGAATGCTGGTATCAACGCAGCGCAGCGCAGCGCAACACACACCTAGAGCGTTTTGAAAATCAACTGGATACATCTAGTAGGTATGTACATATGTACTCCGTACCGAGTACGCAAGCGACGGGCCGATGGCTTAGGCTTAGGCTATGGCTATGGCTGTCCTATGTACGGAGTACGTACTGGAAGTACAGGTATGTAGATAGATGTGTGGAGGCATAGTATGTACATACATACATACATACCACCATCCCACTCGCGGTGATGATGATGAACCCCACATTTTCAAAGGACAGGATAGGATAGGATAGGATAGGACGGGACGGGACAGGGTTATGGAGTGCCTGAAGATCATGGTACTCTCCGTACATAGTTCGCTCTCACCAAAGGGGGAGGGAGGGGAAGAATACGTATCTCCACACTGCAGAGGGCTCGATCCAGTTGCTTGTGCTAGCATTACGGAGTACTGATGCTGGTACTGGTACTGGTTCTTTGTGCAACAGCCATCCACAGACACGTGATGTGATGTGATGTGATGTGATGTGATGTGATGTGATGTGAGGTGAGGTGATGTGAGGTATAATCGGCCGTGGGCGCTGGCTATGGTACAGAGTACATGACATACAACCAACCATGATACGAGAGATCAGACGGCTAAAATAACAACAAATCAGGCGTGCAGCGCCACACCTGAACAAGAGTGAACTGTTTCGAGTACAGACAGACATGCTCGATCGTCACTGATCAGTGATTTAACGGCGCAAATCATCATTGGCCAGGGCAAAAGATTCGCCAAAAACGGTGCAGCCGGGGATCTCCCGAAAGGATGGAGCAATGCAGCGAGCTTGGGGGGGCCGGGGCATGGCAGAATCGGGGGGGGGGCTGTCGACGCCTCGCTCCTCAATGGGGCTAGGGGAGATAGATATGACTGGAAGTAATTAGCTATGCGCGTATTACGAGTTTTGTTCTGGCAATGCCTGCTGGTACTCCTGATGCAGTGGTCAGTAGTGGTGAGCTTGATTGACAGGACCCTGGCCTGGCGCGGCCTGGCCTGCTCGTGTTCACAGCCTGACTCGGTATCGCGCGCTAGTTGATGAATTCCATATTGGCTACGCCACTCAGGCCCGGCACTTGAGGCGAAGGTCAGGAGAGGGTACTGAAGATCGTTTTAGGCAGGCGTCTGTTGTTTCATGGAGACTAATTAGGTAGGTAGGTAAGTAGATAGACAGGCAGGCAGGTAGCGTCGCGAACGAAGCTGGGATAATAGAGCATGGGTGATGCGATCATGCGATCGAGGTATTGAGTGTATCTGTATCACGATGGCGAAAATGAAAATGCTGGCTGGCCCGTATGTATCTACCGATATACACCGTACTCGTAGATACATGCTCGCTGGGTCCAGCCCCTCCCCCCCAGACCAGGAACCACTCGTACTCGCACAAAATGGTGGAAAGGCTGAGTTGGTTGCTACACCCATCGGGTGGGCTCCCCGAGCGCAGCAGTACGCGCTCATCGTCATCACCATCACCATCGGATTTACACAGTTGCTTGCAACTAGTGACCATTAATTGTCAAGCCCCAAGGACCATGTATCGATCGAATGTCGATCATTAATCTTACCCCAACACACGGGGGTTGTGGGTGTGTCTCTGGAGTACAGTAGTGGGCCGCAGGGGAGGGGGGCTAAGTAGAGGCTTTTCTCACGCGAGCAAAGGAAAGCAAAGAAGACCACAACAGTTCTCGAAACCCTCTCACGGCTATTTCACGCCTAATCTCGTAGGCTAAATGCGCAGTTTACAAATGAAAATATTGTAGCGAGACTGAGAGACAGGGAGAGAGGGAAGTTGAAACGCGAGAGCCGTGATTTGCTAGTTTGGTGGGTTTCCCCCTCTCGCCTAACCACGCGTCCGTCGTAGAGACAGGGCGAACGGGCGAGAGTGAGAGAGAGTATCAAGAAGGTGTAGGTGTAGTGGTGGTGGCGGCGGCGGTGGTGTGTATGTAGAAGCAAGGCCTCTTTAGGCAATTTTGAGGAAGGAAACCCTTGGCTTCTCGCTGGCTTCTCTTGCAGGATTACAAGTACGAGGCCGCAGCGTCCGTCGGGAGCACCGAGCAGCAATGAATGGGCTGTCTTCATTTCATGCCAGACGACAACGAAGGTTCACCGGGCTCTTTTCCAGGCGACGCGACATGTGTTGTCCCCCGTAGCTAGCAGCATGCGCATTCTTGTCGGCCTGTAGCTAGGGGGTACTTAGGAGGTAGCGGTACATATCTCGGTACTCCGTACAGGGATAGTTATGGTACCTAATTAGATGTAAGTACCCAACAAAGTTTAGTGATGCAAGTGGTCCCTAACAACGTGTTCGATATTCCTCGTAACTCGTGGTGAAATTGGCTGGGGCCGCCCACCACGGGCCACGAACCTGTAACGTGAAGCTACGCCTTACCTGGTATTGCCTAGAACGAACTTTATTATCCATCTTCCACCGGCACTCCGGGGTATAACCTTTTCTGGGCTGGGATGAGCCTAATAGCACCAAGGGTACTCCGTACGGATACTCCGTCTGGCCTGGGTTTTGGTTGAACGGGAATGAAGTCGCCTAATTTTATCGGTTGCCATATTTAACATTTGGTTCCAGTCTGCCCTGCGGTCAAGGCAAACTAAATCAGATTACAGAATAGTAATTAGACCAGGGTATGGAGCCACTTCTGGAAAGTCATCCTGGATTGTCTCAAAGAAAACTGATCTTTCGAAAATGTCCACTTTTGTACAGAGTCCTCCCTATAATTACAGGTACATCTCGTGGCCGATGGAACCTTGTTATCTGTGATTAGGTTGTTCGGTTCAAGCCTCCTTGATACCCCAGCCTCCTGCCTATGTATAGATCCCTCGCGTACGAGTTCTCCATCGTTGGCGGATCGTAGTAGATACTTGAATAGGAAACATCATTTCTTGGCTGGAGAGATACGGAGTAGGCGACGCTAAAAGCAAATGCTTACAAAATGCTCAAAGAGACCGAGGTCAAGAGAGTGGACAATATGCCAGAACAAAGGAAGAAAATGATCGAGTTACAAGGCGATTTGGACTCGTAGGCAGGACACACCGCCATTGGTTTCGGCAGCTACCAACAGAAAGCACCCTTGGTGATTGAGAGCGCCAATTACATGCAGCGGTAACAGCAACTTGCAACGACCGAGGTGTGATAAGCAAGCAACCTACTACTAGGCGAGTCTGCCATTGGGTACCTTTTTTGGCTTACATGTGCTGCATGCTAATAAAGCGAGCCATGCTTGGGACCAAAGACGAGTTCAATGCCACATGCCCACCGGTGATTTCCCAATCGTGGGGCTGTTGTTTTTCCACTCGGTATTTCCCTTTCTCTAGGTTGTATGTAACAGCACGAAATTAGCAAGGAATATTTTGGGTAGGAATGCTCAGCAATGTTGATAAAACGCCATGTCAAAACATGCTAATCAATCATGTAACATGTGCTCGTAGAATAAAATCGGAGCGATTGCTATGAATGCTCCTGTGAATGGGCCCAGGACAGGGTCAGGAAGTAGCGATGCTGATGCTTCTTTTTGCTAAGGCACCGAATCTTTTACACACAAGGCGATCTGTTATCGCTACATGTGGGAGTCCTGGCGTCGTACTCCCAAGGGAGAAAATGCTTCATCGCAGTTTTAGATGTGCCATGATGGTTGGCTGCATGCGAAGCTGGTAAAGCTAATATGACCAAAAGAGGGGCAGGTGGACTGTTTTCCCGTGGCCAAACTTGTTGAATATGTTATTGCCCAAGGCATCGCCATGGACCCGATTTCATGGGCGATTCAGCGATTCAGCGAATCCAGCAGCCTCCCTTAGCGACTGTAGTGAAAGGACTTTAACGTTTATTGGTCCCAGTAAAGAATAGGGCCTTATAATTGACTTTTGATGTATCGGTTTTCATTCGTCACAGTAGAAAAGACGCTCACATTCTGTGGCTGTGGTCGATGTGTGTATAGGACATCACATCTGATGGGTTCGAAGTCGGATGCATGTCCATATATTGTAGGTGTTGAGCATCCTCCGAGAACCCGGTATCGAAGTATTCATCCGTCTGTTGAATACCTGCCCAATTCTGCATTGAGTTATAGTCCCATCTGTTCACCATTTGCGGTCCACCAATAGGACTGTCCCAACTATTGCTCCAATTCAAGGAGTCAAACATGTTGTCCATGAACATCTCTTGGTTTGCAGTGTTCAGCACTTGATCACTGCCGAATGTGTTGGCAAATGAAACATCAATATAAGTTGGCTTGAAAGCAGGTCCGGTGGATGGTGGTGCAGGCATTTGACTGGTAATAGAAGTCGGTGTATCCATGCTGCTTTGCAAGCACGTATCTTGCTTGTCCAAGAGGTCAGGCGCATGCTTTCTGCTCCCTTCCCACAGTCGAAGTACGACCTCCAAGGATCTTTTGGCAGTTGTTGACCAATTTTGGAGGTCCACTAGGACACCAGTAGCAGTCTCCACCTGGCGACGGCTTTGATCCACGACCTCGTGATTGAGAGGATCTGAATACAGTGAGAGCAAGGGTACCATCACTGCTTGATAAAGAATCCAGGTCGCATTCCAGCCTGACATCTGACACGCCTTCTGTGCTCTCCATGTGGTGGCGATGTCATTGATCAGTTCTGCAGCAAGCTCTCTACAGAGCTCGATAGCCGCCTTCTTCTCCTCGCATAGCTTCTCCCATGTGATTTTTCTCATAGAATACCAAAGCAAAGCCGGTCTGTGGAGGATGATTCTGTTTGTCAAGTATCGCCATCTCATGACGTTCTTGAGAACAGTGACGCCAGGCAACTCTGCCACATTAGGCTGAGGAGACTCGCATTGAACGGAAGAATGCTTATACCATTCTAGATACAGAGCGTCAAGAGCATGCCGTTCATGCTCATCGAGAAGCGGAGAGACAGCAAGGCTATCTTCCATGCGGGTACTAATAACCGCAAAACGAACGTTCTCTTGAACAAGAGTTAACATTGCTGTGGATTGGCCCTATGATTTAGTGGTTAGAAACAGAAAGGTCTCGGTCGGTGAATGATGAAACTCACAATTGGTTCTTGAGGAGGCTTCGCGGTGATGGCATAGCTCATTCTTCCCATACTCGGCCGGCCTAAGGTGTTGCCCACCCAAGCATCGAGCATGAACACGCACCACCATATTCTTCGCCTCATCTCGATCGAGAAGGCGGCCTTTTGTACTTTTGCAGGGCCTACCCCCTCGGTGTAGTCGCGGTGGAGACCTAGCATTGTGGCAACTCTTAGTGTGGCACCCATCAGTGCATTTGCTTGATTGGGGATCTGTAAGTAATGGAGATAGAAGCCGCTCAAAATAGCAAGGGCTTGAACTGTTTCGAGATGAGCCGAGTCCAATGTCTCCATATCCAAGTGCTGTTTGGCGCGGTTGAAGTATGTCTGGTGAGCGGTGTCTTCTGATGTACCTGCAGCCACACTACCCATTGCCAAGACGCTGTTGAGTAAGAGTTGCCATCGTGAGTCAGTCCTTTGGCCCGCCATGTAAGTGTCTCTGAAAGTCGACTCCTCGATTAGGGGGATGAAGGGATGTACATAGGTGAAATAGGCATTGATCATGGGAATTTCGTCCCAGGCAGAGGAGGGGTCATCTCCTCTGGCGACATCTTTGGCTTGTGCTTGAGATTCGGGCGGTGATGAGGCTGCTCGGCTTGGTATCATACTTCGTTCTGGTGATTTAGAGAGACATTCTGGATCAATCCATGTGATGACGCGGAGTACAGCCATGACAGAAGATATGCCGAGGTACGAGGAGTTTTGTTTTACCGACAAGGAGAGCATGTTTACATCGTCAGTGATGCCTTGTAGTGCAGGGTGCTTAATTTCAAAGGCGTCGTTTCCTTCGTCAGGCATTGGCTGAAGTTGTTCCAGGCTACCAGCATCGGGATTGACCGGCGGGGGCTTTTCATCCACACTCGGGGTTCTGGGTGATGGTGGATGGAAAGCGTTGGATTTGGAGATGAGCTCTATAAGTCTATCCCTGGACATGTCCTTGAGTTGATCCGGATGGACATTTGGAAAGAGCTTCTGGAGAATGGCTCGATATTCCTGGAGTGTTTGTGAAATCTTTTCTACAGACCTGAGCCGTTGAAAATTAGCGGGGACTCGGCAAAGTGCGAAAA
>Ga0105239_10000488_pt1 | contig 57554 bp, 51 predicted proteins | sample KBSC44metaG_FD_92761 | JGI IMG/M metagenome (GOLD analysis project Ga0105239, IMG submission 92761) | Corn rhizosphere microbial communities from Kellogg Biological Station, Michigan, USA - KBS C4-4 metaG | ecosystem: Host-associated > Plants > Roots > Rhizosphere > Soil | place: Michigan, USA...
ATTAAATAAAAAAATTACACTATGAACAAAGCTGAATTGATCGCAAAGATCGCCGATGATGCAGGCATTACAAAAACTCAGGCTAACGCTTCCCTCGATTCTTTTATTGAAGCAGTTACCAAAACGCTGAAAGGTAATGGAAAAGTAACCCTCGTTGGTTTCGGTACTTTTTCTGTATCTAAGAGAGCTGCCCGTAACGGTCGCAATCCTCAGACTGGTGCTGTAATCAAGATCAAGGCGAAGAAAGTAGCTAAGTTCAAAGCAGGTAAAGAACTCTCTGCCAAATTATAAGTCTGTCCTACCGGACGAGCCACCACTCGTGGCTTTGGATAAGTCTGTCCTACCGGACGAGCCACCGGCGGGGGCTTTGGATAAGCCTGTTCGTCGGACGAGTCGCCACCTGCGGCTTTGGTTAAGTCTGTCCGTCGGACGAGCCGCTACTGGCGGTTTTGGATAAGTCTGCTCATGCCAGCTCTCTGAAATGGGAGTGGCGTCACTGAAAAGCTCCGCTACCGGGCGTAAATGCAGGTATCGGGGCTTTTTGTAGCTCTGGGGGTGTCGTCGCGTTTTGTGGCGCCGATCCTGGGTTTTGTGCCGCGGCATCTGTATCTTTGCGACGAAACACATTAAATAAATTCTACAATGGGAAGAGGAGATAAAAAAACGAAGAAAGGAAAGATTTTCAAAGGCTCATTTGGTAAGAGCCGTCCTGCCAAGCCGGCCAAGAAGTCTGCACCTGCTGCTGCGAAGGGGAAATAATATACCTCAATTTCGTAAAGCGACTCGCGTCCTGTATCAGGGTGCGAGTCGTTGTATTTTCCACTGGCCGATGGGCAGCAGGCTATAGCATATCCGGTCATGCAGGCGGCTGGGTCTACCCTGCCAGAACTCAACCCTGACTGGCTTTAGCACGTAACCACCCCAGTGGGGGGGACGTTGGATGGGTTTGTCCGAGAATTCTGCTCCAAATTTCCTTTCGTTCTCTTCCAGCCATTCGCGGCTTTCGATGACCTCGCTCTGCGGGGAGGCCCAGGCACCGAGGCGGCTGCCTTCGGGCCGGCTGTTGAAATACTCGTCGCTGATCGCCGCGCTTGTCTGTGATACGAGACCGCTGACGCGGACCTGCCGCTCGAGCTCTTTCCAGAAGAAGACGATGGTGGCCCGGGGGTTTTCCAGCAGCTGCTGGCCCTTCGAGCTGTCGTAGTTGGTGAAGAAGGTGAAGCCGGTCGGATCGAATCCTTTCAGCAGGACGATGCGGGCATCAGGCATGCCGTCTGCTGTTGCTGTGGCGAGAGTCATGGCGTTGACCTCGTCGATATCGGAATGGATGGCTTCCTGCCACCATTTTTCAAACTGACCGATAGGCTCGTTTGCTACCTCCTTTTCTGACAGCGTGCGGAGACGGTAGTCCTTGCGGATATCTGCAATGTTGTTGGCCACGGTGAAGACGATGTTTGTGTAAAGATAAACAAATCACCGGTTAGTCCAGATCATGCGGCAACCCTGTACCGGTCGGGCCGGTAATCTTCGCCAGCAGGCTCTCCATATCGCTTACACGGCGCAGTTGGCTCTCGATCTTCTTGTTGTGCTCGGATATTTCCTGCAGATCGTGGTTCAGCTCCTCCAGGAATGCCGTACGCTTCTGAAACTGCTGGCGCTGGAAGTTAGCCTCCTTCAGCTTCTCCTCCGTATCGTTGAGGATGCGCGTCAGCCGCTGGTTTTCCTCCCGCAGAGAGATATAGCGCAGCTTCATTTCGTCATGTTCCTTGCCCATCTTGAAATAAGATTCCTTCAGCTCGTCATAGTCGGCGCCGCGGTTGTACGGCTGGGTGAGATAGGTCTGTAGTTTCTGGAGCTTTTCCTGCAGGGCGTTGTAATCTTCGTATACTTTGTCGAGGCGTTGCGCCATTTCGAGCGACAGCTGCTGCTGGTGACGGAGATGGCTGATCTCGGTCTCTTTTTCGACGAGGCTCTGGCCAGCCGTCCTGAGCTGTTCGTTGAGGTCTTCGTTGGTGCGCGCCAGGTCCTGGTTCTTTCTTTCCGCCTCTTCGACAAGCCGGGTCTGATCGAGCAGGCGATGGATGCTGTTGTTGTGTTCGACCAGCTTCTCCTGCGCGAGCTTCAGCTGGGTGAGATAGTCGCTGCCGGCATCGGGCTTGTTTTCGGCGGATGCCGTTTCCGCGGCCGGCTCAGGCTCTTCGCTGACTGCCGTCGCGGCGGCCAGTTTTGCTTGCGTCTCTTCCAGCTCGAGGCGTACGGCTTCCAGCTCGGTGCGAAGGTCTTCGAGCTCTTTGCGGTTCTCATCCACTTCGATCGTGAGGATCTGTTCTGCTTCCTGGGTCTGTGACAGGCGCTCGCGCAGCAGTTGCTGGGCGCGCTCCTGCATATCCATATCGTTATAGTACTTTAACTTCCAGTTGTCGTTATCGCTGATGCCTGCGTTTTGAGAAGGCTCGCTGATGCGAAAGCTTCTTTTGGAATTCCAGAAGAAGTGAATGGTGAAGCCGAGGATAAGGGCTCCCAGCTCGCAGATGATGATCTCAGGCAGACCCATAGTCAGCTGGAATCCTAGAATTACGTTCAGGTTGTCGAGTATGCTATTCATAATGGTTCGGGTTCGGAATAAAATTTAGCCAAACTGGTTGGTCGGGATATGGTAATAAAAATGGTCTTCAATATGATCTCTTGGGATACATCGATAAACAACGGTCTTGTTTTCCAGGGGATATTGACAGAGGGAGGCTGCAGGGGCGTGTTCCTGGCAGATTAGCAGTGAGAACGAGGGTTGAAATTACTATCCTTTACCCAGATATGCAAATCAAATACACGATTGCCTCCGGTCGAGGCCCTTCCAGGGCCGTTGTAGTTAACCAGGTTAAAATCAATCTTTTACCAAAGTGCCGACTCTTTCGCCGCGGACTACGCGCATAAGATTGCCCAGTTTGTTCATGTCAAAAACGATGATCGGCAGCTGGTTTTCCATGCAAAGCGTGAAGGCCGTCATGTCCATGACCCGGAGGTTTTTGGAGATACACTCCTGAAAAGTAATTGTCTCGAATTTCTTCGCATCCGGGACCTTCTCGGGGTCTGCGGTATAGATGCCGTCGACCCTGGTGCCTTTGAGGATCACTTCCGCATTGATCTCGATAGCTCGCAGTGAACCGGCTGTATCCGTAGTAAAATAAGGGTTACCGGTACCGGCCCCGAAGATGACCACACGACCTTTTTCAACGTGACGGATGGCGCGGCGGCGGATATAAGGTTCCGCGATCTGTTCCATCTTGATGGCGCTCTGGAGACGGGTATAAACCCCGATCTTTTCAAGGCCTGCCTGCAAGGCCATGCCGTTGATAACGGTGGCGAGCATTCCCATATAGTCGCCGTGCGCCCTTTCGATACCGGTCTCGGCCTCGTTCATGCCCCGGTAGATATTGCCACCACCGATGACGATGGCGACCTGTACACCCAGCTCCACAATGCTTTTAATATCCTTTGCGTATTGAGCGATAACTGCATTATCAAAACCAAAACTTTTATCTCCCATCAGGGCTTCTCCGGACAATTTCAGCAAAATACGCTTGTACTTAGGCACCATGGTAGTTGGACTCGTGATTCTAAAGGTGAATTAACTCTTTCGGGCTACTGAATTGTAAAGATAAAAAAAGGCCGTCTAATTTTAGACGGCCCTGATAATTTATCCTAATTGAACTCTCTTGAACTGGGTGACCTTTGCTGAAGCGTCGACTCCTTTCAGATAGTCGCCGACTGTCTTGGAGGCATCCTTTACAAAGGGCTGAGCCATCAGTGTGTTCTCCTTGAAGAAGGCATTGAGCTTGCCGACTGCGATCTTGTCGATCATCTCGTCGGGTTTGCCGGCCATCTTGGGGTCGTTCTTGATCTGCTCAGTCACGATATCTTTTTCGCGGGCTACCACTTCGGCAGACACGGAGTCGGGATCAACTGCTACGGGGTTCATAGCGGCGATCTGCATGGCCATGTCCCTGCCGGCGTCGAGTACGGCGGGAGTATTCCTGGTCAGGCCAACGAGCACGCCCATGCGGTAGGCGCCGTGGATATAGGCGGCAACGCCTTCAGCGTCGACTCTTTCAAAACGTGCCAGCTGGATCTTCTCACCGATGCGGGCCACCTGGTCATTGATCTTGTCGCCCACGGTTGCGCCGTCCAGCGGAGAGGCCAGCAGCTCTTCCAGGGTCTTGACATTACCCTTCAGGGCTACGTCGGCGATGCTCTGTGCAAAAGCAACGAAATCGGCATTTTTTGCTACGAAGTCGGTCTCACAGGCGACGGTAACGATAAAGCCGGTCTTGTTGTCGGCTGTAGTCGTTGCGATGATCACGCCTTCTTTTGCTTCACGGTCGCTACGGAGCGCGGCGACTTTCTGTCCCTTCTTACGGAGGTAGTCGATGGCTTTTTCGAAGTCGCCATCGCTTTCTACCAGTGCCTTGCGGCAATCCATCATTCCCGCGCCAGTCGTCTGGCGCAGCTTGTTGATTTCTGCTGCTGTTATAGTTGCAGTTGACATATTGTAATATTTAAATGTTCGTGTTATAATGACCCACAGGCCGGAGAAGGGCCCTGAGTCCGTCTATCGCTGCTGCTTAGCGGGGCGCGCCAGTGCGGCGGGGACCGGAGTTCGGAACCCTGCGTTTGGGCTGGCTGGTGCCTTTCACTTTCTCACCGCGACCACGGCTGGTCTCGCTCTCGGCTTCAGCCTGGATGCGGGCGGCTTTCCTTTCGTTCTCGTCACTGCCTGCCTCTTCAACGTCTTCTTCTTTTGCAGCTTGTCTTTCTGCCAGGCCTTCTGCGATAGCGGCGGTAACGTAATTCACGATGATCGCGATGGATTTCGTGGCGTCGTCGTTGGCCGGGATAGCGAAGTCGACCTTGTTGGGGTCGCAGTTGGTGTCGACCATGCCAAAGGTTGTGATACCCAGGCGTTTGGCTTCAGCCAGCGCGATGTGTTCGTGACCGATGTCAACTATGAACAGCGCAGCGGGAACACGACCCAGCTGAGCGATACCACCCAGTACCTTCTCTTTCTTGTCCTTCTCGCGGGTCAGCGTGAGACGCTCTTTCTTGGTGATGCTGTCGAACGTACCGTCGTTCAGCATTTTTTCGATGCTCTGCATTTGCTTAACGCTCTTGCGGACGGTGTTGAAGTTGGTGAGCATACCACCCAGCCACCTTTCGGTAACGAAGGGCATGTTGACTTTGCGGGCGCTCTCGGTAACGATCTCTTTCGCCTGCTTCTTGGTGCCGACGAACATGACCTTTTTACCACTCTTTGCGATCTGCTTCAGGGCAGCGGCAGCCTCCTGGAGGCTTTCGGTGGTCTTGTTCAGATCGATGATATGGATACCTTTCTTCTCGGCGAAGATATAAGGCAGCATTTTGGGGTTCCACTTCTTACGCAGGTGTCCGAAGTGAACACCGGCTTCAAGGAGTTGCTGTTGTAATGAAGTGTTATTTTCCATTGTATGAGTTTGTTAGATGTGGCCCCCGTAAAGGGGGCCTTTGATTATTTCAATGATTAGGTGGACACAAGGTCCAGGTCTGTTAACGTTTGCTGAACTGGTAGCTCCTTCTCGCCTTCTTGCGACCGGGTTTCTTACGTTCAACCGATCTCGGGTCGCGACGCAGAAGACCGGCGGCCTTCAGCGCAGGGCGAAATTCTGCATTCACTTCGAGCAGCGCGCGGGCGATGCCCAGCTTGGCTGCCTCAGCCTGACCTTTCATACCACCGCCGGCGGCGTTGATCTTGATGTCATATTTGTCCAGGCCCTCTACCGTCTTCAGCGGCATCTCCACCTGGTTCTGCAGATATACGAGGGAAAAATAGTCCTTATAGTTTTTATCGTTGATCGTGATCTTGCCATCTCCCCTGGTGAGGAACACGCGGGTTACTGCCTCTTTACGACGACCAACTGCATTTTTTTGCTTTTCCATTATCTAAAAAATTAGAAAGTTAATGTTTTGGGTTGCTGAGCCGTATGCGGATGCTGAGTGCCGGCGTACACGAAAAGTTTCTTGTACATCTTGCGGCCCAGACGATTCTTCGGCAGCATGCCCTTTACGGCTCTTTCGATAACGGCGTCGGGACGACGTTTGAGCAGGTTCTTTGCGGCCTCTTCCTTCTTTCCGCCAGGGTAGCCGGAGAAGTTGATGTAGATCTTGTCTTCCAGCTTGTTACCGGTAAAGACGACCTTGTCGGCGTTAATTACTACGATGAAGTCACCGCAGTCAACGTGCGGAGTGTAATAGGCCTTGTTCTTGCCGCGCAGAACAGCTGCGATCTTGGAACACATACGACCTACGGTTTGATTAGTACCGTCCACAACATACCAGTCGCGCTTAACGGTAGCCTCGTTCGCATGTTTGGTTGTGAAATGTAATTTGCTCATTTTCTTTTGTTTTTACATGAAGCTGTTGCTATCCCAACAGCCGATGAATGATTATCCCTTCCCGGGAGGATATTGTCCTGCCTTTCGAAAGGAGTGCAAAGGTAGTTGGAAATGGGGCGATGTTCCAAGAAAAAACAGGGCTATTTTGGGGGAGGCCATTCCAATCTATTGATTTACAATAAAAATTTTGCTTGATTTAAAAAATACTTAACCTGGTTGGCCGCGGGAGCGGCCTGCGGCGGGGCGTTGGGCTGCCCGCTTGCCGGGGGGACCGGCCGAGCTCATCAAGATCCGGATGGAGGAGTTTGGCTACATGGCGGCTGATCTGGCCAAAGAATATGGCGACAAAGGGACCGTCAGCAAGGTCCTCAATTATAAACAGGCGTTATCGCTGACGATGATCCGCAAGTTCAGCAAGTTCCTTCGCATCCCCGTGGAGGAGCTGACGCGGGAGTACACCTTACAATAAAGTCCCGGCCTATTTTCCGGCGGCGCGTATGTATGTCCTGACATACAGATCACAACACGGGTCGTGCATCGTCAGCGTGTCGTTTCTCAGCAGATACTCATAGTATAGGTGTGGTGGTGTGAACACTAGCATCGGCAGCGGATTGATGGGGCCGCCGTCATTTAACTCAAAAGCAAAAGTTCCGGAACCGGTGGTATGGGTGTTAGTCATGGTCTGCCAGGTCGAGTCGGAGTTCAGCGACAGAGTACATACAGAGTCTTTGGGGGGATAGATCGTTCTGCCGGCGAAGCCGCCGACAGCCTTTATCAATCTCCACTGGCCGATGATGGTGTCGCCGGTGGGGGTGGGGTGTATATGTTTGGAGCAGGCTGCAAAGGCCAGCAGGGACAGATAGAGGAACAAGGATCGCATGGTTCTTTTTTTAAGATGACAATGATGCTGAAAAAAACGTTGGTCGTATCTTCACGAAAATTTATTTCCATGTCCACGTCCACACCTATCCTTTCCTTGGGTCGCAGCAGCTTTGGCAATCCGGAGAACAAAGGCCGTCTTTTATCTGACGGGGAGGCACATGCCCTGCTGAACGAATGGGTGCCCAACGAGCGACTGCGGCTCCATATGCGACAGGTAGGCGCAGTAATGAAGGCCTGGGCGCTCGAGCGCGAGGGAGCCGACCAGCTGGAAGCGAGAAAATGGGAACAGGCGGGGCTGCTGCACGACGCCGACTGGGAGAAACACCCCGAATCACACTGCCGCGTCATCATCGAAAAGCTGGAGGAGCTGAATGTCGATCCCGAGGTCATCCACTGCATCGCCTCTCACGGACCGAAATATTTTGGCGTCGAGCCGGAAAATACAATGGACAGGATGATCTATGTGTTCGACGAACTATCCGGGTTCATCCACGCGGCCGCGCTGATCCGGCCTACCCGCTATGAGGGAATGGACGTGAAGAGTATTATGAAGAAGCTGAAGACACCGTCCTTCGCAGCCCAGGTCAGCCGCGACGATATCAATGACGCCATCGGCCGTATCGATACACCCCTGGAAGAGATCATCCAGTTCATCATCGATCACCAAAAAGATGTTGTGTGAGCATCCCTGTTAGTGGCTCGTGAACCGCACCATCGCGAACCCGTAAACCGCACGGCACCCATGAGCAGTGAACCGTGTGCCACCCGCGGGCCGTCGGGACCCGGCCTCAAAAATCAATCCCAAACCACTTCTTCCTTTCCTTCTTCTGGTATTTATCGTAATTGAACTTGTACAGCTTGCCCGGCCGGTGGGGCACGTCCGTCTCGAGCTCGCCAGTATCCTCGAGCAGGTCCATCGAAAAGAACTTCTTGCGGAAATTGCGGCGGTCGAGCTTGACGTCCAGAATTGCTTCGTAGAGGTTCTGCAGCTCGCGCAGCGAGAATTTCTTGGGCAGGAGACTAAAGCCGAGCGGGTGTTCCTGTATCCGTTTTTGCAGCCAGGCATAACAGACGTCGAGGATCTTGCGGTGGTCAAAGGCCATTTCCGAGATCGTGGTCACGCGGTGCCAGTGCAGTTCGTTGGCGAGGATCTTCAGCTGGTGGTGCTCGATATTGATGAGTGAACAGTAGGCGATGGTGACGACGCGGGCAGCAGGGTGACGGGCGACCTCGCCAAAAGCTTTTACCTGCTCGAGGTAAACGTCGTCCATGCCTGTACGTTCGCGAAGGATGCGATAGGCTGCCTCGTCGAGGTCCTCGTGGTTGTTGACGAGATCGCCAAGCAGGGACCACTTGTTCTCATACTTCTCCAGGTCGGATTTGATCAACAGCACTTTCAGCTCGTTGTCGTCAAAACCAAAGATCACGCAGTCCACAGAAATACCAATGATCCCATCGCTCTCCAGCTGTCGGAGGATGGTCTTTATGTTTTTCTGACTGGCGGCAGCCTTATCCGTTGAAGACGGATCTTCGTTAGGTAATATTTCTGGGTTCATTCAACAACGAATTTATATAAAAGGTCGATTCACTTAACTTTATGCTATAAATTCCACTTATGTACTCGCCAGACCAGACCCACCAGCTTCAAAAACAGACCACCGACCTGCTCGCGCTCACCTCAAAATCAACATCGGCACTCGGAGAGTGGCTGGAGAAGGGAGCCAGGAAAGCGGACCATTTTGAACGGCTAAGGGAGGTACTACGCTTTCACGAGTACCGCTATGCCATTTTGAACGATCCCTTGATCTCCGACTTCGAGTACGACACCCTATACAAGGCGCTGGAAAAAGCCGAGGCCGCACACCCTGACCTGGTAACGCCTGACTCCCCTACCCAGCGGGTCGCCAGCGGGCTGACGAAGGAGTTCCCGACGGTGCAGCACCTGGTGCCGATGCTGTCGCTGGAGAACTCCTACAACGAGGACGACCTCCTCGACTGGGACCGGAAGGCCCGCGAGCTCACGGGGCTGGATGAGCTGGAATATTGCATCGAACCCAAATTTGACGGCGCCAGCATCTCCCTGACCTACGAGAATGACCGGCTTTCGAGAGGGGTTACCCGGGGTGATGGGGTAGCAGGGGACGAGATCACGACCAATATCCGACAGATACGGTCTGTACCGCTGTCGGCCGCCTTTTCCCGCTATGGCATACAGCTCATCGAGATCCGCGGGGAAGTATTGATGAACAAGAATAGTTTTAAAAAATATAACGACCAGCTGGCCGAGCAGAACCTGGCACCGCTGGCCAACCCGCGCAATGCGGCGGCGGGCAGCTTAAGAATAAAGGATCCGAAGGAGGTAAGCCGCCGCAACCTGGAAGCCTTTCTCTACCATGTCGCTTATTTTACCACAATAGAAGGCTGGCAGGTCACGGACGGGCATATGGCGCCCCCGGGAGAAGAGCCCACCGGAGAGACGGCTGAAGGAGAAAAGCCGCCCAAGGGCGGGAGGTCGCGCCGGGTAGCCGACCTCCCGGTGCACGAGGCGCTGAAGAGCCACAGCGGGTCTCTAAAGATGCTGTGGGACCTCGGTTTCCGCAGCCCGCAAAAAGAAAAAAGAGTAGTGAAAGGCATCCGCGCAGTCATAGACTACTGTCACGAGTTCGAAGTCACGAGGGACGACCTCCCTTATGAGATAGACGGCATGGTCATCAAGGTCAACTCCATCGCCCTGCAGGACAAGATGGGGATGACCACGCACCATCCGCGCTGGGCCATCGCTTTCAAGTTCAAGGCGCGCCAGGCGACCAGCACCCTTCGCCGGGTCGAATTCCAGGTGGGCCGGACCGGAAGCATTACGCCGGTGGCGAAGATCGATCCCGTGCCGCTGAGCGGCGTGACCGTGAGCTCGATCTCCCTGTTCAATGAAGATGTCGTAAAAGAAAAGGACCTGAAGATCGGGGATCAGGTGCTCGTAGAAAGAGCCGGAGACGTGATTCCTTATATTGTCAAGCCGCTGACCGAGGTCCGAACCGGTAATGAGACGTCCATCGTATTCCCCACCAAATGTCCCGTATGCGATCATACCCTGGTAAAACCCGAGGGCGAGGCCGTCTGGCGTTGTGTCAACATCAACTGCCCGGCCCAGGTAGTCGAACGGATCATCCACTTCGCCAGCAAGGACGCAATGGATATCCGCAGTTTTGGGGACGCCAACGTCAGGAAGTTCTACGAGCTGGGTTTCCTGAAGGACGTCCCGGGTATCTACCGTCTTCCGTATGAAAAGATACAGGCGCTGGAAGGCTTTGGCTCCAAAAGTGTCAGCAATCTGCAGTCGGCGATCGACGCGTCCCGGCAGCAGCCCCTGCACCGGCTGATCTTCGGTCTTGGTATCCGTTATGTCGGGGAGACCACCGCAAAAACGCTGGCCGCAGCCGTGGGAGATCTGCGGGATTTCGCCGGCTATTCGCTGGAAAGTCTGCAAAACCTTGAAGACGTCGGCCCCAAGGTAGCGACCAGCGTATACCAGTTCTTCCACAACCCCGACAACCTCCACTTACTGGAAGACCTGGAGTCCCTGGGACTTAACCTAAAGAGTTCGAAATCTGCAACGACAGGCGTAGGCAACCTGAATGGTCAAACGTTCTTATTCACCGGCACCCTTAGCCGGCTCAAACGTTCAGATGCCGAGGAGACCGTCGAAAAGAACGGAGGCAAGCTGCTGAGCGGTGTAAGCAGTAAGCTCAACTACCTGGTAGTTGGCGAAGATGCGGGCAGCAAGCTGGAGAAGGCCAAAAAGATACCATCTATCCAAATACTCACGGAGGACGAGTTCATCAGGCTGTTGTCAGTTGAGGAAGCCGGTTCCTAACAGGGACCAATGGCCCGGAAAAGCGCCCCGATAAAGTCACGCAAAAACCACGCAGCGCGCCAAAAACATATAAGATTATTTTCTTACGTTACTGGTAAATCGAAATTCTTTTTCGTAACTTTAAGAAAATTGATAGGCATGATTAGAAAACTAACCGGCGAAGTGTGGAAACCATTGCAGTTTCCCGGCTGGAAACAACTCCGAAAAAAGTATGCGCTATCTTCCCTGGGCCGTGTTGCCAGCTACTCGGAAGACGTGCTTGCCGACGGAAAATTGCTCAACGGCAGTTTGACCACCGGCTACAAAACATTGAACCTGCACCGGCCAGGCAACAACGGGACTCTCTACATTCATCGTGAGATCGCCCGTTTGTTCCTGCCCAAGGGGTCATTGAAGCACAAGTATGTGATCCATCAGAATCACAACAAGCTTGACAATGCCTCCAAAAACCTGAAATGGGCAACACTGGAAGAGATGATCGACCACCAGCAGAAGAGTCCGGCCAAGATCGCTTACAAGAAGGTTCAGGCGAACCGCACTGTAGGATTAAAGCTGACGGCTTCCCAGGTAAAGACGATCAAGAAGACGCTTTCCAGTAAGAACAGGCAGCTGACCATTAAGAAGCTCGCTGAAAAGTACAAGGTCAGTGAAATGACCATGTATCGGATCAAGAGTGGGGAGAACTGGGGAAGGATCAAATAAGCTCCTTTCCATTCCCGGTAGAAACAACGAACAGAATCGCTAGACTGGTGTTAACCGACAGACTGAGAACTCAAAACTATGCTGCAAGCTTCCACGGTCAAATTCCTGAAAGACCTTAAAAAGAACAACAACAAGCCCTGGTTTGAAAGAAATAAGAAAGTTTACCTGGACGCAAAAGAGGACATCGAACTTTTTGTAGAGCAGGTGATCGAGGGTTTAGGAAAGATAGACGCTGATATTAAACCCCTCCACCCGAACGACTGCACCTATCGCATCTACCGCGATGTCCGTTTCTCCAAGGACAAAACTCCTTACAAAACCAACATGGGCGCTTACCTCAACAAGGGCGGAAAAAAATCGCCGACAGCCGGTTATTACATGCACATAGAACCGGGTCGGAGCATGGCCGGCGGCGGACTGTGGATGCCAATGGCTCCGGAACTCAACAAGGTCCGGCAGGAGATTGATTATAACTTTTCAGAATGGAAAAAGATCATCGGGGACCGATCCTTTAAAAAGGTCTTTCCGGATGGTCTTGAGAAGGAAGAGATATTATCGAGACCGCCCAAGGGCTATGACGAGGAGAACCCCGCTATCGGGTTCCTGAAATTGAAAAGCTTTATCGTCACCCGGACCTTCACGGACGCAGAAGTCCAAGCCAAATCCTTTCTGAAAGATATTCTAAAGACCTTTGAAACAATGGGCGATTTTGTACATTTCCTGAATCGCTCGCTCGAGTAACAATTATTCCAGGACCGGACCCGGTCCTGCATGACCTTATACATCGAAAAGTAAAGCCCCCGGTTAAGGGGGCTTTTACATTCCGTCCAATTTAGAGGAGGTTTTTTCCGACAAGGTATTCTGCTATCTGTATCGCATTGGTAGCAGCCCCTTTCCGGAGGTTATCACTTACTACCCACATATTTAGTGTGTTGGGCTGGGTCTCGTCCCTTCTCAGCCTTCCGACGAACACCTCGTCCCTTTCGTGTGCGTCCCTGGGCATCGGATATTGCTGAGTGGCGGGGTCATCGACAACGACCACACCAGGCGCCTTGCTGAGCAGCGCCTTTACTTCCGCCAGATCGAAGTCGTTCTCAAACTCGACATTCACGGACTCGCTGTGGCCGCCCATTACAGGGATACGAACGGTAGTCGCCGTAACCCGGATGGAATCGTCGCGCATAATCTTCTTTGTCTCGTTGACCATCTTCATCTCTTCCTTGGTATAGCCGTTGTCTAGGAATACGTCGATCTGGGGGATGGCGTTCAGGTCGATGGGATATTTATAGGCCATCTCGCCCTGTACACCCTTTCTTTCGTTCATCAGCTGGGTCACCGCCTTGACGCCGGTGCCGGTGACGCTCTGGTAGGTAGAGACGACGATCCTTTTGATCTTGTATTGCTTGTGCAGCGGATTGAGTGCGACCACCATCTGGATGGTAGAGCAGTTGGGGTTGGCGATGATCTTGTCTTCGCTGGTCAGGGCATCGGCGTTGAGCTCGGGGACGACGAGCTTCTTGGTGGGGTCCATACGCCAGGCGGATGAATTGTCAACGACAGTTATGCCCGCTGCCGCGAACCTGGGCGCCCATTCAAGGGAAGTGCTGCCGCCGGCGGAGAACAGGGCGACGGCAGGCTTGGCTGCGATCGCGTCATTGGCGCTAACGACCTTGAATTTCTTTCCCTTGAACTCTACTTCTTTTCCGATGGACTTGTCAGATGCTACGGGGAAGAGTTCTGTGACGGGAAAATTTCGTTCAGCCAGTACCTGTAACATTTTAGTTCCTACCAGGCCGGTGGCGCCTACAACTGCGACTTTCATTTTTTGGTTTTTGTGTTTTAATTTAAAAATCACTGGCCGCGGGGGCCGTAAAAAAAGAAGCCTTCCATTGCGGGAAGGCTCTTATTATCTTGTCATACAAAACAACTAAAGCTTTTCCCGCCGCGGGAAGCACTTCTTAGCTTGCTTTGTATGTTTCATTTTGTTCATAACGGGGCCAAAAATAATGAGGATGGTACTTAAATCCAAATTTTTTCTTGTCCGCCCGCCGGTTCACCGCGGTTCACGCACCCGACGACGGGTTCACGCCGGCCGAAAGACGCGCTTACTCGCCATGGATCAAACCAGCTTAATGTCGAAATTGACCAGATCCACAAACTGCCGGATCCTCGCGTCGATATCCGCACGCGTAAGCTCCTTCAACCGGTTGGGACCAAACTTCTCCACGCAGAAAGAGGCCATGGCCGAACCGACGATGATCGCCGTCTTCATATTTTCGAAGGAGATGTCGCGGGTGGCGGCGATATGGCCCATAAAACCGCCTGCGAACGTGTCTCCGGCTCCCGTGGGGTCGAATACTTCTTCCAGGGGCAACGCCGGCGCTACGAAGACCTGGTCGCCGTGGAAGAGAAGGGCGCCATGCTCACCTTTCTTGATGATAACGAATTTCGGGCCCATCTTCATGATCGCACGGGCTGCCTTGACCAGGGAAAACTCTCCGCTGAGCTGGCGGGCTTCGCTGTCATTGACCGTCAATACGTCCACCATCGTGATCAGCTGTTTGAGGTCATCCAGGGCATTGTCCATCCAGAAGTTCATGGTGTCCATGGCGATCAGCCTGGGGCGCTGTTTCAGCTGCTTGATCACATTGATCTGGAGGCTGGGCAGGATGTTCCCCAGCATCACGAACTCACTACCCTGGTAGCTGTCGGGCACCACGGGGTTGAAGTCCAGAAAACAGTTGAGATCGGTCACCAGCGTATCCCGGGTATTCATGTCCATATGATACTTGCCACTCCAGAAGAAAGACTTTTTGTCCTTTACCCTTTCCACGCCTTCCAGGTTGACGCCGCGCGCAGCCAGCTGGTCCAGCTCTTCCTGGGCAAAATCGTATCCGACGATGGATATCTGGTTGATGGGTTTTACGAAATTGCTGGCCGCCCAGGCTACATAAGTGGCGGCTCCGCCTACGATCCAATCTGTCTTTCCGAAGGGGGTCTCGATGGCGTCATAAGCCATGGATCCGACTACAATTAATGACATGAAGCTGTTTTTTAACTTGAATTTATGTCACTTCAATGGTGAAGTTGAATCCGGGGAACCCGGATTTGGGCTGCAACTTAGCTAATAATTGGCTAACAGTCGTTAGCATTTTATTATATTTGTGCGCCCCGCCCGCGGGGCGACTCAACAACTATGGCAAAGATCCAAGGTAAACGGAACAGCACCAAGAAGGAGGTGATCATCGAAAAGGCCTCCCGCCTATTCCGGGAGAAGGGATTCGGGGCTGCATCCATGCGCGATCTGGCGGAACACGTCGGGGTAGAGGCCGCAAGCCTGTACAACCATATCCAGTCCAAGTCGGAGATCCTGCAGACCATCTGTTTTAAGGTGGCCAACGAGTTCATGACCAACCTGGAGGCGGTAGAAGCCAGCAACCAGGCCACCCTGAAGAAGATGGAGTCCATTATCCGGCTGCATATCCGGATGATGCTGGACCAGTACGAATTTGTGTATATCGCCGACCACGAATGGCGGCACCTGCCGGAGCCCTATCTTTCCAACTTCCTCAACCAGCGGCGCAACTACCGCAAACGGCTGGGGGACATCCTCGAGGAGGGTATCAGCAAGGGAGAAATAAAACCCATCGACCCCTATGTCGCGGTCCTGGTGATCCTGTCCGCCATCAGCGGTATCGACTCCTGGCAGCGCAGCCGAAAAAGCACCAGCGCCGAAGCGCTGGAGTCGAATATGGTCAAATACCTCATCGAAGGACTAAAGAAATAACAGGGTCAGCCACCTGACCAAAGACTAAAGAAATAACGTGGCCAGCCATTTCAGAACACTGACAATAGAAGACATCCGCCGGGAAACGGCAGATTGCGTGTCGATAGCCTTTACGGTCCCCCCCGAGCTGAAAGAAGAGTTCTCCTTTCACCCGGGGCAGAATGTCACCGTCCGCCTGACGATCAATGGCCAGGAAGTACGCCGCTCCTACTCCATCTGCAGCAGCCCCCTGGATGGCGAGCTGCGTATCGCGGTCAAGAAGGTCGAGTCGGGCGTCTTCTCTACCTATGCCAATGAACAGCTGCAAAAGGGATATCCCCTCGAAGTTCTCCCCCCCACCGGGAAGTTCTACACGGAATTGAACAAGCAGAACCGCAAACACTATCTGGCCTTTGCCGCAGGCAGCGGGATCACGCCCGTCCTGTCGCTGATAAAAACCACCCTTGCCCTCGAGCCCGGCAGCAGCTATACCCTCGTCTATGGCAATCGCCAGCGGCAGTCCATCCTCTTCCGGGAAGAGCTGGAAGCCCTGAAGAATCGATATATCCAGCGCCTCAGCATCCATCATATCCTCAGCCGCGAACAGATGGACATCCCCCTGAACCAGGGCCGGATCGATGTCCAAAAATGCGAGCAGCTGTGCGCGAGACTCATCGATCTGTCGACCGTCGACGAGGTTTTTCTCTGCGGTCCGGCCGAAATGATCTTTACCGTCAGGGACTGGCTGCACCAACAGGGACTGGACCAGAAAAAGATACATTTCGAGCTGTTCCAGACGCAGACCGGTGAGCCTGGTGTGGGAAAAGAGCTGGCGGGGAAAAAGGGCATGGCAGCGCCCGAAGAGGCTGTCTCCGAAAAAGACAAGGTTAGCCAGGTGACCATACGGCTCGACGGCGTAAGCCACGAGTTCCAGCTGCCTTACGACGGCGCATCGGTCCTCGACGCAGCATTATTGCAGGGTGCGGACCTACCTTTCGCCTGCAAAGGCGGAGTTTGTTGCACCTGCCGGGCTAAATTGACGGAAGGAAAGGTAGAGATGGAGGTCAATTATGCTTTGGAGGCTGATGAGGTGGCGGCGGGGTTTATTCTTACCTGTCAGTCACACCCCCGAAGCGAGAAGGTGGTTATCGACTTCGACGTCAAGTAAGCGCACTTAAACCTGATATATGAAAAAACGTCATTACTTTCAAAAAAGTAACACGGTAGCATTTTGCCTTCTCTGTTCTTCTCTTCTATTATTCTTCACTGCCTTTTCCCAGACTAAAACAACAACTATTGACTATGGCTCTTACAGCGGCGTCGGACTATCCGAAAATGATTGCAATGCTTTTATGAATTTCCCGAACGTTCATGTCCGGGTCAATGGTCTCGATGGCTATACGCTGGTCCATTACAGCACGCTGGGAGGTCAGCGGTATTTCCAGAGCAAAGGGACTGTTGACCTGCCGGTACTGTGGTTCCAAACAACAAAATTAAACAGTGGCTATTCAACCGATTTTCCCGTCAAGAGTGGCTATTCTTATAAGATATCCGTAACCGCCAGCTGCAGCAATACCGATTATAATGCAGACCTGATCATCTATGTGCAGCCGACGCTGACTAACGTCGAGCCAGGTTCTTATTGCGATCCGCAAGGCGCTCCCTCGGGCTTCATCGATCTGATAACCCATGGCTATCCGGAAGCATTCAATAAAACAAATACCGTTACCTATCCCAAATTTACGATCGCTACGGGTTACAACGGCTATTTGAATATGCTCGCTGACCTGCCCGGCTATAATAATTTGTCACTCTCCATACATAAGATCACCATCGAGGAGACAGCTCCGGATAATATCTCGTGTAGTCTTCCGGCACCGGGCAATCTCTCCTACTCCTTCAATCCTGACAATACGGCCACCTTAAGCTGGTCGCCGGTAGCGAACGCCTTTCAATACCTGATCACAGTGAATGACACACATAACGGCGTGACCACGGAGCAAAAGTTCTATGCAAATACGACCAGCCTTTCCTATTGCGGAGCCGGCAGCGGAGACAATGCTTACTTTATTGTACAAGCGATCTGTGACAATAACATGCTGGGAGCGGCCAGTCCAAGAACCTCATTTACCATTCCATATCCGGCTGCGCCGACTAATTTCTCTTATGACTTTGCCAACTGCAACAAGCTGGAATGGGAACCCATCAGCGGCGCCGGAAGCTACGTCCTTCAGGTACAGGATCTTACCGCAGGTACGGGCCCGGTATCCTTTGCTACGCCCAATTATTCTGCCTACATCGAATCTGATCTTCACCTTATATCCGGCCATAACTACCAGGCGACGGTGAGCGCGATCGGCGGGAATGTATGTAATTACCAGACCCAGGCAACCGCCCCGATAACCTTCACCGCCAGCACTCCATACCTGTCGGCTCCCACGGGTCTCAGCTATAATGGCGTCGTCAATACCCTCAGTTGGAGCGCAATTCCCAATGCTATTCAATATAGCATCCAGTACAAGGATGTTACTACCAACTCGGCCGTACAATATGCTAACGTCAACTATATCAATTCTATTTCAGGAACTACGCTCTCGCTGATCAACGGGCATTCGTACCAGGCGTCCGTAGCGGCGGTTAATTCGGCATGTAACAATTACACATCTGCCTACAGCGGCTGGTATACCTTCACTGCCGGACCACCGCCGCCTCCGCCCTGTCTACCTCCGACCATCGTCTATCCGACGGCAATCGGGAATAAGATGGTACAGGTCATGTTCCAGGCGCCGACCAGCGGTCAGACCCCTTCCAACTACAACATCAAGCTGGACAATGGCGCCAGCCAGTTCTTCAACAATGTCGGAACTACCAGTCCGGTTGTCATCCGATCTAATGGTGCCGGCCAGTATACGCTGAGCATGCAGAGCGTATGTCCCACGGGGACCAGCAATTATGTCAGCTGGTATAACCAGATCAACGTGTCAAGCACCCGGTCCGGGGCAACTGCGACGGGCAATGTCTTTGGCGATCCCGGTACAGATGCGAATGGAAATGCGTTCGCCGTTCGTCCCGTTCCGTCTGCAGGTCAGGTCTGGCTGTCGTTCCAGTCGGCCGCGAAGCAAACAGCTGAGGTCATCGTAACCAATGGTGCGGGAAGCATCGTGCTGAAGAAAGAGATCGGCGTGGCCAGCGGCGAGAATACCTATATGCTGGATGCGGGTCAGCTGGCGAATGGGTTTTATACCATCCGGATCATCACCAGGCAGTCTTCACAACTACAGAAGCTGATCATTCAAAAATAGGGATCCTGGTCTTCAATAGTAGGGACCCTGAGCCCGAACAAAAATGAAAGCCCCGGCAAACCCGGGGCTTTCTCATATGATATCCGGTGGTTCTAATAGCCGGGGTTTTGTTGCAATTTGGAGTTCAGGTCGATCTGTGTTTGGGGGACGGGATAAACCAGCATGTAATCCTGTACGTTATAATTGAGGTTGACGCCGTTGCCGTCCTTTTGGGTGTTCATAACTGCTATTGCCCGGCCAGTGCGCACGAGGTCAAACCACCGGTGCCCTTCGAAAGCCAGCTCGAGCCTTCTTTCCTTTTCGATGGCCAGGGCCATGTCTGCGGCTGTAGTCGCAGGGGTGGGACCGAGACCAACGCGGGCCCTGACCTTGTTGACAAGCGCGGCAGCGGAAGGGATATCCCCTTTGGCGACATACGCCTCGGCTCTCAGCAGAAGAATATCCGGAAGGCGGATAAGGTAGAAGTCATTGATACCGCTGTTGGGATCATTGTATTTGGCAAGTATGGGAAAGTGACTGGGGTCATGCCAGTAAGGGTCGCTCCATCCGTAGTCGACAAATTGAATGGAAGCGTTCATCCGGACCATATCTCCTTCTGTCTGGAAGGCATTCACCAGGTCGTTAGTCGGCGTTTCGAACTTTTTCCAGCCGCTGCCAATAAACTGCCCCGGAATCCAGTTGCCAATTTGGTCACCTGCGCCGTAGCCAAAATAGGGAAGCTCCCATATTGCCTCCGAATTATTCTTGTGATCGTTGTCCCAAAGCTGGTTGAAGTCAGTCAGAAGGGTATAATCAGGAATGGTCTGGTCGCAATAGTAGGCCACGGAGTCCCAGTTGGCCGGGACTTTCGCAGCATAGACTTTGGCCAGCAAGGCATTGACGATGCCTTTCGAAACGGTAAACTTATCGTTGGGATGGTCGCTGACATTACCAACGGTACCGCGGGCATACCAGAGGTCATTGAGAATCGTAAGGTATACCGAGTCTACCGTCGTCTCGGGAAGCAACACCGATTTGATCAGGTTCTCCGAGCTGGACTGGTCGACGGGGTTTAGCATGACGGGTACTTTACCGAAGAGCCTGACCAGGTCGAAATAGACGGCTGCCCGGATGGTCCGCGCTTCTCCCAGCATCTGGCTTTTGCGGGCGGCGGAAAGCGCCGGGTCTACACATTTGCCGATCTGATAAATAGCTGAATTGGTGTTGGCGATGATGGCAAAGGCATCGGACCAGTCGCGGCTGACGTTGTTATTCACCGTATTGGTGGTAAACAGATCGATGGTGATATTATCGGGATTGTCTCCCCCGGCATAACAGTTGTCCGATCGAACGTCGCCATTGGTGATCCTGTCGAGCACATTGAATTCAAGGCCATTGTCATAGCCTTTGTATTTCGTATAAACACCATTGATCAGGCTATTGGCGACGGCGGCGGTTAGGGTCGAATCCGTCGTAGTGATCACGCTGGTCTTGGGCTGTTTGTCCAGCACCTTCGAACAGCTCGTCATGATCAGCAGGGCGGCCGCGGCGACCGCTGCCATATAGTATAAAAGATCTCGTTTCATTTTAGTTCTTTTTTAATTATTGAATATCCCTGTTCTTTATTTCAGGGATACGTTCAACCCGAACAGGATCATTTTTGACTGAGGATAAGCACCGCTGTCCATGCCTATAGAGATATTCCTGTTATCTGTTGAATTGGTAGTTGTTGTATTGTAGCTTGTATTATTGTTGGGGGACCCATAGGAACTAACCTCGGGGTCAAAGCCTTTATATTTGGTGATCGTGATCAGGTTGTTGGCCGATACATAGACCATGACGCCGGTAAGCCCCAATTTCGATACGACCGACTGGGGTATCTTATAGGAGAGCGTGATGGTTTTGAAACGTAAGTAAGCCCCGCTTTCCAGGAACCGGGTCGAGACCCTGGAATTATTGCCATTGCCAAGGGTGTCGACTCCCGGAATATCCGTTATATCGCCTGCCTTTCTCCAGCGTCGCAATATAGCCGTGCTCTGGTTCGCAGCATCGGTCATGGATTCCAGTTCGAGCCGTCCCGCATTGAAGATCTTATTGCCGTATGAACCCTGTATGAACACCGTAAGGTCGAAATTCTTCCAGGAGACGTTGTTTGTCATGCCATACACAAATTTCGGTTGGGCATTTCCGATGAACTGCCTGGCAGAAGGCTTCGGATTGTCTGTGAGTGTCTTCCCGTCTTCATCGAGATAGAGCTCATGACCGGTAGCAGGGTCTACGCCTTTCGCTACCCAGCCATAGAACTCGCCGAGGCCATACCCTTTTTGAAGCAGGATGGCGTTGGTTCGGCCATAAACGCCGCCGAAGCCTGCTATATAGCTAAGATTATTGGGCAGCTCCAGAACCTTGTTGCGATTGAAGGAGATATTCAGGTCTGTATTCCATCTCCAGTTGCCTTTGACGATATTTCTTGTGGAGACCAGGAACTCTGCCCCAATATTCCGCATAGAGGCCCCATTGACAGGTGCAGTGGCATAGCCGGCCTGCGAGGGCAGCGGGATATTGACCAGGATATCCTTTGTCTTTTTATAGTAGAAGTCCCCGGAGAAGGTGAGCCTGTTGTCGAGGATGGTAGCGTCGATGCCTATATCCGTCTGCGTGGTGGTCTCCCAGGTCAGGCTTTTGGGAGCGATGGTCGAGGTTGTCAGCGATCCGTCGGTAGGGTTGATATTCGACAATGGTACCCGGCTATAGCTGCCGATGCCTTCCTGGTTACCGTTCTGACCCCATCCTGCCCTCAGCTTGAGGTCATTGATCAGGCGAACGTGCTGCATAAAGTCTTCACGGGAGATGCGCCAGCCTGCAGAGAAAGAGGGGAAGGTTGCCGTCCTGTTGCCGGGAAGGAATTTGGATGACTCATCCGACCGGAGGTTGGCCTGGAAGAGGTATTTCCCGTCGTAGTCATAGGTCACACGACCCAGCAAGGATACCAGCCCCCATTCGTCGATAGCGGTGGTGCCGGGAGCCTTGACGGAATCCCTGTAATAAGTTGCATCCCAGTCGAGCAGCCGGTACTCGGGCTTGAGGAAGGAGCCGGCGAGGGTGGCCGTTTCGCTATGGGAGTTCTGGACCGTCCAGCCCCCCAGAGCGGTGAAATGACTTTTTCCCACAGTAGTATTGTAGTTGAGCGTCTGTTCGCTTAGCCAGGTCAGGTTGTTCAGCTTATCCTCGTGTTGCTGACCCTGTGTCTGTCTTCCATTGATGGTCAGGAAGGGGTCGAGGAAATACTGGTATAGATTATCCTGGTAGTCGAGCCCAAAACGGGAGGAGAACACCAGTCCTTTTAACAGCTTGACGTCTACACCCAGATTTGATAGGATGCGGGCGTTCCGGCTCCTGGCATAAGTGCCGAGAATACTGCCATAGGGATTGTCCCAGCCTTTGAGGGCATTATAGCCTAACGAGCCGACAGGGGCTCCGATCGTATCCAGTCCAAAAATTGCATTACTCGCAAGGGAATTATATTTCGGTACGATCCACGGAGTGCCAAGCGCCGAGAGGACGACGCCACCCTTGGCCACGCTTTGGTTGTCGTTGATATCCCGGTTACGGGAATAGGTCATGAAATTGCTGCTGCTGAACGTCAGCCAGTCATTGATCTTTGAGGATTGGTTGACGCGGGCGCTGAACCGGTCGTATTTGGCGGGCTTGATGATGCCCGTCTGGTCCATATAGTTGATGGAGACATAGTGTGTAGACTTCTCCGAGCCCCCTGAGATCGCGAGCTGATAGCTCTCCTGGTGGCCATTTTGAAAGACCTCATTGGGATAGTTCACATTGTTGGCTGCGACCATGGCATCCGTGACCACGGTGCTTCTTTTCAGCTCGTTGGCATAGTCCTGGAATTGTTTGCCATCCAGCACTGACAACTTCTTCGTGATAGAAGATATACCATAGAATGAGTTGAATTCGATCCTGGACTTGCCTGCTGCGCCTTTTTTTGTAGTGATAACGACGACGCCATTGGCTGCCCTGGATCCATAGATGGCGGCTGAGGCAGCGTCCTTCAGAACCGAAAGAGATTCTATATCATTGGGGTTGACGGTAGTAGCATCGGTAGTAGGGATACCGTCTATGATAAACAGGGGATCGTTGCCCGCGCTGATGGAAGACGAGCCCCGGATACGGACAGTCAGACCAACACCCGGCTTACCTGAGTTGCTGGTGACCTGGACACCGGCCGCCTTGCCCTGGAGAGCTTCCGAGGCGTCCACTATGGGGCGGTTAGTAATGTCGGCAGCAGTAACAGTCGACACGGCGCCGGTAACATCCTTTCTCTTTTGGGTGCCATAGCCCACTACCACCACCTGGTCGAGCGCCTTGTCCGAAGCCGACAGCTGTACATCGACGACGTTCCTGCCTCCAACGGCGACTTCTTTATCCTGATAGCCGATATAGGAAAAGACCAACGTCGCGTTATCAGGGACAGTCAATGAGTACGTCCCTTTTGCGTCGGTGGCTGTGCCCCCCGAACCGCCCTTTACCTGCACGGAGACTCCGGCGAGGGGCTCGCCGCTCGAGCCGGTGACAGTACCCGTAATCCGGATATCCAGTTTTTCGGGACCGGTGCTCATAACCACAACCAGGTTGTTTTGGAGGATCTTGAACGTAAGATCGGTAGCGGCAAATAATTTCTGTAGGGCTTCCCTGATGTCGGAGTTTTGCAGGTTGACGTCAACCTTTTTTTTCAGAGAAGGCAGATCATAGTTGTAGAGGAACCGGAATTCGCCCTTCTTCTCTATCTTATTCAACACTTTGGCAATTTCCGTCTGCTGCATGTTCAAGGTGATCGAACCCTGGGCACGGATGTCCGCTTTTGCCTGAAGGAGACCAAACAGAAGAAACAGGATGGAAAGCTTCATAACGACAATAAGTTTTAAGAGCAATCGTAACCGACCCCTCCCTATGAGGGGTTGCAAATTTTTCATACTTTTAGCATTAAGGATTATTAAATGGGAAACCCGGACCGCCCTCCCAGTTGGTCGTAGGTTTCCGTTTCCAATCTCAACGGGGAATGCGCTAACATTTCCCGTTTTTTCTTTATACGCGCTAAGGAATTTTGTTCTTCACGCGAAATATCTTCATATTTTACCGTTTTGCATATAATTCGATCTCGTTGCCGTTGATCTTATAGGTAAAGGCTGTGGCTGAGGTTAGCTGTAAGGCTTTGAAGGCTTCTTCTATTGTTTCATTCGCGAAGGCGCCTCCGAAGCGGCAGCTGTAAAGGCTCGAGTCGTGGATAGTGATCCGGACATTGTACCAGCGCTCCATTTTTTCCGCCAGTTCTACGAAATTGTCGCCCTGGAACACCAGCCGGTTGTACATCCATGCTGTTTCCACCTTGTTGCTGTCCGGAATATTTATGGAAATCCTGTTGACTGCAATATCCGGCAAAGGGGCAAGGTGGACGTTGGGCTTATTCAGCGGACCGGTCCCGACAGGAGAAACCATTCTGTTGAAGACGAGCTTTTCATTGGGTTTGAGAATGACCCTTGCTGCGTTGGGGTTATCCTTTCTGCTGACCTCAATAGAGCCATTGAGCAGCGTCGTTTCGGCGGTCGCATCCTGCGGATAAGACTTGATGGTAAAGGAAGTTCCCAGCACTTTGATGTCCAGCGAAGAGGTATGTACGATAAAGGGACGATTGGCGTCCTTTCTCACGTCGAAATAGGCTTCGCCTTCGAGGCCAACTTCCCGCGATTCTCTGTTGAAATCATTGGAGTATTTCAGCCTGCTGCTGGAATTGAGCCAGACCTGGCTGCCGTCGGGCAGGACAAGGCGGGTGCGGGTGCCCGCCCTCGCCAGCACTTCTTCGCGATGAGGAGGTTCCGGGGGTTGGTGGGCGCCGGAGTGGCTTCTATAGAGGCCCCAGCTGAACAGGAATAAGGCGATGACAGACGCGGCGACGGATGAAATATATAACAGCCTTCGTCTGTGGAGTGGACGGATGATCCTTTCAGCCGGGGCTTCCTCTTTCGTTGCGGCCGCCCCGGGAGCCGGATCGATTAGTCTACTGAACCTGTTCTCAAAGTCGGGGTCTTCTGCCGGCTGGCCAGTCGTCGCGGAAGGCAGGTCGGAAAACCAGGAATGAAGGACACTATATAAATATTGTTTATTGGGAGACTGCTCCAGCAGCGAATGGAGCTCATCGACCTCTTCGGGGGTGGCCTCGCCGGAAAGGCGGCGGGACATCAGTATCCATAAGCGATTGTCTTGATTCATAAGCAGGCTCTTCAGCCTCTATAGACAAATAACGCGAACGCATCTACTAAAAGAAATTCAAAAAAATTTCTGCTGGTTCTAAAAAGAATTGTCTATCAGCCGTTTGTGGCGCTCGAATCAGGCTGTGGACCGGTGGGTCTTGTCTTCCTGTTCCTGATCGGAAAGTCGAATTCGGACTCGATGGATGCGCTTATCCTTTTGACAGCGATGGCCATCTGGGCGTCGATAGTGTTAATGGAGATATTCAGGATCTCTGCGATCTCTTTGTACCTGAGGCCGTCTTCACGGACAAGCTTAAAGATCATCTTGCAGCGGGGTGGCAGGGCTTCGACAGCCTTTTGTATCTTCTGGTGTATCTCGGCGGTGATGAGTATCTGTTCCGGAGTAACTGCGGAATCATTGAGGTCGACGTGGATATGGTCGAACGGTTCAGTGATGCTCTGGCGGGCCTTTTGGGACAGGTAGTTGAGCGAAGAGTTCTTGGTGGCCGTATACAGGTATACGCGAACGTTGCGGATGGTAGAAAGGTCTTCTTTCTTTTGCCAGATGCGGACAAATACGTCTTCGACGATCTCGTCGGCCGACTCACGGGTCTTTACAAGAGCCAGCGCGAAATGATAAAGGCGTTTGTAAAACAACGCGTAGAACTGCCTGAAAGCAGTCTGATCTCCGTTGGAAACAAGTTGCAGCAGTTCTGGCGGGCAAGAATCGTTGGAAAAATACTCGTGCTCCATAAGAAAAGGCTCTCGGCCCCTGTAAAATTATTTATTCCTGTCGGAATGGAAACAACTTATTTATTTCTTAGGGCTTCGGGTCTGCGGAAATCGGCCGGACCGGTGTTCATTTTAACAAAAACTAACACTTGTTAGCTTATGGCAAAAAAAGTACCTTTGGGGCAAACGAAGCCGTATGTCACTCATTGAGTTCGAAACAACGTTCCAGGACAAGGTGGACCAGGACATCCGCATCGAGCCAAAGGACTGGATGCCGGATGCCTATCGCAAGACCCTGATCAGGCAGATCTCGCAGCATGCGCATAGCGAGATCGTGGGTATGCTCCCCGAGGCCAACTGGATCACGCGGGCGCCTACCCTCCGACGCAAGGCGACCCTGATCGCCAAGGTACAGGATGAGGCGGGGCATGGGCTATATCTTTATTCTGCCGCGGAAACCCTGGGTATCACCCGGGACGAAATGATCGGGCAGCTACACAGCGGTAAGGCCAAATATTCCTCCATTTTTAACTATCCCACGCTGACCTGGGCCGATATGGGCGCCATCGGGTGGCTGGTGGATGGCGCAGCCATCATGAACCAGGTACCTCTGTGCCGGGCCTCGTATGGTCCCTATGCCCGGGCGATGGTTCGTATCTGCAAGGAAGAGAGCTTCCACCAACGGCAGGGTTTCGAGATCCTGCTGGTACTCAGCCGGGGAAGCGAAGAACAGCGGCGGATGTGCCAGGATTCGATCAACCGCTGGTGGTGGCCTTCGGTGATGATGTTCGGCCCCAGCGACGACGCGTCGCCCAATTCTGAGCAGAGCATGCGATGGAAGATCAAACGGTTTTCGAACGATGATCTCAGACAGCGTTTTGTCGACATCTGTGCAGAGCAGGTAAAGCTGCTCGGGATGACCCTGCCCGACCCGGACCTTAAGTGGAATGAAGAACGCGGTCATTTCGACTTCGGCCCGATCGACTGGGAGGAGTTCCGCAACGTCATCAACGGCAACGGCCCCTGTAATAAGGAAAGGCTGGCCGCGCGGGTAAAGGCCCATGAGGACGGGGCATGGGTGCGGGACGCGGCGCTGGCGCACGCGCAGAAGCGGGCAGCAAAAGAAGGACAGGAGGCAGCATAATATGGAAAACAATCAAAATAATCAGCGGGTTGTCGCCGCCGGGTCGGGTCAGACCGCCGGCGCCGGGTCAGACCGGAGCGCCTGGCCGTTGTGGGAGATCTTCATCCGAAGCAAGCAGGGGTTGGACCACAAGCACATCGGCAGTCTGCATGCCGCCGATGCGGCGATGGCCATCGAGAATGCGAGGGATGTCTATACCCGTCGGATGGAAGGGGTCAGCATCTGGGTAGTGGAAAGCAAATATGTCCATGCCTCCAATCCGGATGAGGCGGCCTCTTTCTACGATCCCGCCAACGATAAAGTCTATCGCCATCCGACCTTCTACGACCTGCCGGATGAACTAAAGCATATGTAAGATGATAAAGGACCCACTTATTGACTATACGCTGCATCTGGCGGATAATGTGCTGGTGCTTGGTCATCGCAACAGCGAATGGACGGGGCACGGGCCAATCCTCGAACAGGACATCGCCCTGTCGAACATCGCGCTGGACCTTATCGGGCAGGCAAGATACCTTTACCAGTATGCCGCGCGATCACTGAATGAAAAAGGGATGCCCGAGGTGACCGAGGACGGTCTGGCCTATCATCGCGATGGCTGGGATTTTAAGAACTGTTTGCTCGTAGAGCAGGACAACGGGGACTGGGCGAAGACCATCCTGCGACAGTTCTTCTTCAGCGCCTGGCAATACTATTTCTACCAGCAGCTGGAAGGAAGGAAGGATAAGGAGCTGGCGGCCATCGCCGAAAAATCGTTCAAAGAGGTCAGCTATCACCTGCGCTGGAGCAGCGAGTGGGTGATCCGGCTGGGAGATGGCACAGAGGAGAGTCATCGGCGCATGAGCGACGCGTTGGACCAGTTGTGGCGGCTGACGGGCGAATTGTTCGTACCTTCCTCTTATGAGAAACAGCTTGTGGCGGAAGGAATTGCCGTTGACCTTCCGGCGCTGCAGCCGCTGTGGGAGCAGCGGGTCGCAGACGTCTTTCAACAGGCGGGGCTGACACTGCCTGCCCCCGGGTGGCAGCAGACTGGGGGTAAAGAGGGAAAGCATACCGAGCATCTGGGCTATCTGCTGGCAGAGATGCAATTCTTACAAAGAGCATATCCGGGCAACGAATGGTAGATACGGCAAAAATATGGTCCCTGTTAGAACAGGTCAACGACCCGGAAGTACCCGTGTTGTCCGTGGTAGACCTGGGTATAATAAGAGAGGTGAGAGGGGAGTCTATTCCCGAGATCGTTCTAACCCCAACCTATAGTGGCTGCCCCGCGATGGATGTGATCCGGATGAATATCCGGATGGTCCTGCTGAGCAGTGGCTACCACGATGTCAAGCTGACGACGGTGCTTTCTCCGGCCTGGACGACGGAATGGATGAGCGAGAAGGGAAAGGAAAAGCTAAAGGCTTATGGCATCGCTCCTCCCCTGCCCCTGCAGCAGGTCTGCCATCCGGGGCTCTTCGTCCGGGAAGAGGCGGTAGCCTGCCCGCATTGCAATTCTTATCACACCACCCTGATCAGCGAGTTTGGGAGTACGGCGTGCAAGTCGCTCTATCGTTGTGAGGATTGCGGTGAACCTTTCGATTATTTCAAATGTCACTGATCATATGTCATCCATTTTATTTGAGATCAAGGACCAGGTCGCCTTTATTACCCTGAACAGACCTGAAAAACTGAATTCATTTACCCGGGAAATGGCTTTTCTGCTGCAGAACAGGCTGGATGAATGTGCGAGCCTTCATGAAGTGAGGGCCGTCTATCTGACCGGCGCCGGCAAAGCGTTCTCGGCGGGACAGGATCTGGCCGAGGTCGTTGCCCCCGGTGCGCCGGGCATGGATAAGATACTGAGCGAGCAGTACAATCCCATTATTACGCGGATACGTAATCTGCCCAAGCCGGTGGTCGCAGCGGTCAATGGAGTGGCTGCGGGCGCCGGGGCCAATATTGCGTTGAGCTGTGATATCGTCGTTGCGGCGCGTTCGGCGAGCTTTATACAGGCATTCTCAAAGATCGGGCTGATACCCGACAGTGGTGGAACGTGGTTCTTGCCGCGACTCGTGGGCTGGCAGAAGGCGATCGGGATAGCGATGATGGGAGACAAGATCAGCGCAGAAGAAGCGGAGAAAATGGGAATGGTCTATAAGTCAGTCGAGGACGAAAAGTTTTTGGAAATTTCCAAAGGTATTGTAGTAACTTTATCAAGCGCATCGACAAAAGCGCTGGCATATACAAAACATGCTTTCAATTATTCTGCGGTAAATTCACTGGAGGCGCAGCTTTTGTTGGAGGATGAGCTACAGCAAAAGGCTTCCCAGACAAAAGACTATGCAGAGGGTGTGAAGGCCTTTTTGGAGAAAAGGCCGCCGGCGTATAAGGGTGAATGAGCACCGGCCGCGATAGAAAGTTTGGGCACCCAATGCAATTGGGAGAATGAGTCTCTCAACAACAAAATCGAAAATTTATGCTGTACGAATTTAAAGGACACCGGCCTTCGGTAGATCCTTCTGCGTTCGTGCATCCCCAGGCGGCCGTCACCGGGAATGTCACCATTGGCAGGAATGTCTATATCGGTCCCGGCGCCGCCATCCGTGGTGACTGGGGCGGCATTGTCATAGAGGATGGCTGCAATGTCCAGGAAAATTGTACGATCCATATGTTCCCGGGAGTAGTGGTGCGACTGAAGGAAGGGGCGCATATCGGCCATGGGGCGATCGTGCATGGTGCACAGATCGGACGTAACTGCCTGATCGGGATGAACAGCGTCATTATGGACAATGCTGAGATCGGCGACGAGAGTATCATCGGGGCGATGAGCTTCGTAAAAGAAGGGGAGAAGATACCTGCCAGAAGCGTAGTGGTTGGCAACCCGGGAAGGATCGTCAAGGCCGTCAGCGATGAGATGCTGCAATGGAAGACCGCGGGGACGGCTATTTACCAGGCTTTGCCGGAGGAGATGAGGAAGTACTGGATGGTGGTGGACGAAGGAGAACAAAATGTTCCGCGGCACGGGGACCTGGAGGCGCCGGAGAGGAAAAGATACAATTACCGGCCGTGGAAGGAGAATGAGGGTAGTATGGCGGAAGAGTCCAGGATGCAATATGGAAGGCGCAAGTATACGCTGGAGGAATATTTCATGGTGGAAGAGAGTTCACCGGTGAAGCACGAATATTATAGAGGTGAGATTTTTGCCATGGCTTCCGCCAGGTATGACCACAACGTCATTTCCGCCAATCTTATCGGCCTTTTGGCAGGAAAGCTTTATGGTGGTCCCTGTAGAGTACCTGGCAGTGACATGCGGGTTTTGGTAGAAGAGGAGGAGTTGTTTACCTATCCTGATGCATTGATCGTCTGTGGCGAACCGGAATTCTGGCAAAACGACCAGTATCACCTGATAAACCCTACGGTATTGTTTGAAGTGTTATCGCCTTCTACAAAGGACTACGATCGGGAGACGAAGTTTGATTTGTACAAGGCATTGCGTTCTTTCAAAGAATACATTTTGGTCGATTCCAAAATGGTAATGGTGGAGCAATTCGTTAAAACCCCAGAGGGAGTGTGGCAATCGCGGAAGATCAATAGTCTGGACGAAGACCTCCTGATCGAGACGACCGGCACCCGGCTATCGTTAAAAGAAATATATAAAGGAACGCCATTTCCCAAGTTGGCAGCTGAATGATATGAACTTTCCGGGCCGGGGGTAGAGCGGCTGCCGGCCTCGGATAAGCTAGCCGCCGGTCCCCGGATAAAGCAGCTTTTGGCGATTGAAAAGAATTACCTTTACAGGCCAAATCCGGAAACCGGATTCAGCGAGACCTTTAAAAAATATTGTGTTTCGAGATAAATCAGAGCGTAGTGGAGAAATCAAACTTTGTCGACCAGATCAGGATATTTTGCAGAAGCGGGCATGGAGGTGCTGGTAGCAAGCACTTTATGCGCACCAAGTTCAGCGCCATGGCGGGTCCGGACGGCGGCGACGGCGGCCGGGGAGGGCATATTATCCTGAAGGGAAGCAAGCACTTGTGGACCCTGCTGCACCTGCGCTATTACAAGAACGTGCTGGCCGAGAATGGCGAGGCTGGCAGTGGCAACAATTGCACGGGCCGCTATGGCAAGGATATCTTTATCGAAGTTCCCCTGGGCACTGTGGCCAGGGATGAGGAGACTGGCAAGGTGGAAGCCGAGATATTGGAAGACGGTCAGGAGGTCATTTGGTTAAAAGGCGGCCGGGGTGGCCTTGGCAACGCCAATTTTGCGACCCCCACCAACCAGGCTCCAGAGCATGCCCAGCCGGGGCTTCCCGGTGTAGAAGGGTGGAAGGTGCTGGAACTGAAAGTGTTGGCAGATGTCGGGCTGGTCGGCTTTCCCAATGCAGGCAAGTCTACCCTGCTTTCCGTGATCACAGCAGCCAAGCCCAAGATAGCTGATTATGCTTTTACCACCCTTACCCCTCAGCTGGGAATGGTCGGGTATCGGGACGGCCTTTCGTTCTGTATGGCGGACCTTCCGGGTATCATCGAAGGGGCGGCGGAAGGAAAAGGGCTGGGCCACCGTTTCCTAAGGCATATTGAACGGAATCCGGTTCTACTCTTCATGATCCCTGCGGACAGCAACAACCATGCAGAGGAGTTCAGGATACTGGTGAACGAGCTGGAGAAGTATAACCCCGAGCTGCTGCACAAGCGGTTCGTGATCGCTATCACCAAGAGTGATATGCTGGATAATGAGCTAAAGGCGGAGATCGCCAAAGAGCTGCCCGCCAACATACCGCACCTCTTTATCTCTTCGATGACGCAGCAGGGACTGGTAGAACTGAAGGATATTTTATGGCAGATCTTGAATGAGGATCCAGAACCGCGGCTCGATTCAGCGACTTATGCATTGTGATAAAAAAAATTTATTCGACTTAACGATTTTTTCATATTGAACTATTGCAATTAATCGATTTTGGACATATATTTGCTCTTGTAAATATATCTCTCCTCTATTAGCCTGCCATCGATTGTTGCCGGCGATTGACTCCAGCCTCTTAATTTAATTGTTAGACTCTCTTCTCCGACTTGCCGCCGATCGGCCTGTCATTTCCCCAAGATTGCTTTCTTCCGATTGCTGCCCTCCCCGGATTGCTGTCACCCGCGATTGCACCTACCATAGCGATTCTTGTCACAACGGGTTGCCCCATATCCTTAACAGTCATTAAAAACCCATTTATATGAAGTCGCTATCTATCGCTGTTTTCGGCAAGATCTTATTCGGAGTCTCTCTGGTTCTGACTGCTGCAACAGTGTCTGCCCAATCGACCGCCAACGGGGCTGGTCAATCCGAGAATGCCACAGTAAAATATCTTGGTCAACAGGAAGACATGATCGTCTTCAACGTCTCCTACGCCAATTCCGACGGAAACAAGTTCCAGGTGATCGTAAAAGACCAGGATGGTACACAGCTATACCAGAATATTTTCTCTGACAAAGTTTTTTACAAGCAGTTCCGCCTGCCCAGGGCCGACAGGGATCGTCTTGTATTCATCATTCGCAACGGCAGGGAGGCCGACGTGGTGAAGACCTTTGAAGTGAATGTCAACAGCCGCATGACGCAGGAGGTATCTGTTCGTAAATTCTAAAAACCGTAAATTCTAAAAACTCATTTTATGAAATCCACAATCGCAAACATCCGCAAAGTAGTTGTATTCTCTCTGTTCACGTTTACACTGGCTGGCACCAGTCTGGTGAGCCGCGCAAACAATGGCAATGAAGGGAAGAAGGGTTCGGCCGGCAGCACGAACGCCAATACTGCCGACGTAAAATATATTACCGACAAGGACGGCGGGTACCTTTTCAACGTCGTTTATAACAATATTTCCAACAGCCGGTTTAGCGTAGTAATACTGGATGCCAACGGCGATCAGCTGTTCCAGAGCCATTATTCCGACAAGCAATTTAACAGGAAGTTCAAGCTGGCCCAGCCCGAAGAGTTCGGCAGGCTGACCTTTATCATCCGCAATCTTGCTGACAACACGGTACAGCGCTTCGAGGTCGATGCGAATAGCCGACTGGTTGAGGACATAGAGGTGAAGGAAGTAAAATAAAAAAAGCCCCCCAAAAAGAATTCTACTTTTTGGGGGCATTTCCCTAAAAGGAGCCTATTTTTTTGTTTATTCCAAGGATGCCCGAGGCCTCATCGTATGTCATTGCTTTTAGTTGATTGGGTGTATAGGTCTTGACCGAACCCTGGCTGGTGACAGATATGTTTCCCGGGATCACAACATAGCGGAAGGTCCAGCCGGAAGGGATTACGCCGTAGGTGGAGATATAGATCTGGCCTAAGCCAAATGTAACAGAGAATCCGGCGTCGGCGGCATTGGCATAGTCACCCGATCCGTCGGCGATGTAGACGACCACGCTTCCTTTATCCAATATACTTTGTGTAATGGAGCTCGCCGTTATCGTCTGATCATAGACCGAGTCGTTGTTATTGTCCTGTCCCTCATACTTCATGTTGAATGACTGCCAGGCGGAATATATGATGCTGTCTTTGTTGTTGCTGCTGTTGTTATTGCTTTTAGAACAGCCGACCGACATAAGAATGGCTCCAACTACAAGGCCCAGTAGCGTAAGGATCTTCAATTTTCTCACAACTATAATTTTAAAGATTAACGATTGATTATAGAGTGATACGTGAGAGCGAACGGGGGCGTCTATACAAATTCGGTGAAATTGATTTTTTTGCCGGTCAAACCTTGTGGGTTACTTTTTCTTTCGGCTGGTGGCAGATCTTTTTTTAACCGGGGGCTTCGCGGCAGCCTTCTTCTTCGGGGCAGCCTTCTTCTTCGCAGCTGCCTTCTTCTTCGGAGCAGCCTTCTTATTCGGAGCGGCCTTCTTCTTCGCAGCTGCATTCACAAGCGGGCTATTGTCCTTCCATCTCCACAGGTGCATACAGGCATACGTGCGGTATGGGCTCCACTTCTCTGAGATCGTCAGCAGCGCTTCACGGAATGCTTTTTTGTCCGTGCGGTCCAGCTGGTAGATATGAAGCATCGCATTCTGTACACCCCAGTCATCGATTGCAAAGACGTCTTCGCGACCCAGGGCGAACATCAGCAGCATCTCGACTGTCCACCGCCCCACCCCTTTTATCTCCGTGAGATAGGCAATGACCTCCTCATTATCCATTTCGTGAAGGACATCCGGGTCAAGTCCTTTTTCAAGGGCGAAGCGCGCCACATTCTGCACATAGCTGACCTTGGCATTGGACAAGCCGATCGAGCGGAGGGTCTCTGAAGGCGTGTCCAGTATCTCCTGCGGCAGGGGTATTCTCCCGTCGTAAAGAGTAAGGAATTTCTGTTTGATGGAATCCGCCACTTTTGTAGAAAGCTGCTGGCTCATGATCGAAGCTACCAGGTAGAAAAGAACGTCCTTGCGTCTTTGTACGGTAAGGGGTTGGTGTCCATCGATGAGCTTCTTCAACTTTTTGTCCTTCGCCAGGTGGAGGAGATATTCCATATCAGAGTTTTTTTGCTAGGCAAAGGTATAGCTCACCCCACCATCCTTCTCATCCTTTAAAACTATCCCCAGCTGCAGCAGCTGATTGCGGATCTTGTCGGAGGTCGCATAGTCTTTCCGGCTGCGGGCATCGCGGCGGATGTCGATCAGCAGGTCGACAACACCGGTAAGCTTCTGGTCGTCGCCGGCGGTTTCGCCTTTCAGGCCGAGAATATTCTCCAGGTAGTCGGTGAAATAGGTCTTCATCATCTGCAACGTCGCGGGACTGATCGCATCACGGCGGATCTGGCCGCCTTTCAGCGAGTTGATGACGGGAACCAGTTCGAAGATATTGGCCAGCACCTTGGCGGTGTTGAAGTCGTCGCTCATAAATTCGTCGAGACCATGGAGCAGCTTTCTCACCTGGTCGTCGAGCGCCGGATCGGAAGTCGTCGAAGGGGCACCGTTGCCGGAAACCTCATCCACTTCCATCTTCTTCAGGAGGTCATAAGCTTCCCATAATCGTCGCAGCCCTTTTTCCGCGGCCTGAAGGGCTTCATTGCTGAAGTCGAGCGTGCTGCGGTAGTGGGTCTGTAGAATAAAAAAACGGATGGTCATCGGTGAGTACCCCTGTTGCAGAAGGGGGTGATTCCCCGAGAACATCTCCGTCAGACGAATCTGGTTGTTATAGCTCTTGCCCATCTTCTTCCCGTTGATGGTGATCATGTTATTGTGTAGCCAATAACGGGCAGGGACATGGTTGTTGCAGATGGTGCTCTGGGCGATCTCGCTCTCATGGTGGGGGAACTGCAGGTCCATCCCGCCGCCATGGATATCGAACTCCGTACCGAGGTATTTGGTGCTCATCGCGGAGCACTCGATATGCCAGCCGGGGAAGCCTTCACCCCAGGGACTCTTCCAGCGCATGATATGCTCGGGGGGAGCCAGCTTCCACAAAGCGAAGTCCTGGCGGTTGCGCTTCTCTTCCTGTCCTTCGAGGTCACGGGTGGTCTCGAGCAGGTCGTCGAGTATCCTGCCGCTTAACTTGCCATAGGGATAGTGCGCGGCGTATTTCTTGACGTCGAAATAGACAGAGCCATTCGACACATAGGCGTAACCTTCTTCGATGATCTTTTCGATCATGCCGATCTGTTCGACGATATGCCCGGTAGCCGTGGGCTCGATGCTGGGCTCCAGGTTGTTGAACTGGTGCATCGCCCAGTGGAAGAGGTTGGTGTATTTCTGCACCAGTTCCATCGGCTCCAGCTTTTCCACGACGGCCTTTTTAGCGATCTTGTCTTCGGCTTCGCGACCCTCTTCCTCGAAGTGGCCGGCGTCGGTGATATTGCGGACGTACCTTACCTTGTACCCCAGGTGGAGCAGGTATCGGTAGATAAAATCAAAAGTGATAAAAGGACGCGCGTGTCCCAGGTGGCTTTCTCCGCTGACCGTGGGGCCGCACACATACATACCCACATGGCCGGGTGTAATGGGTACGAAATCTTCTTTTTGTCTGGTATATGAATTATGGACTCTTAATACGCTCATACGGCCCCGAAGATACAATTTTCTATTTTACGGGGGGTGCGGTGTGTGTGCGGTCGGGGGGGCCGCCTGAGGGCGACGGTAACGCTACCGCGTTATCCTGAGATCTGCCACTACCGGATGGTGATCCGACCAGGGTGTCACGAAACGGGTACATTGCAGGACATCAAAACCGTCATTGGTCAGGACATAGTCGATCCGGAGTGTGGGTGAGATATGTACATAGGTGCGGCCGATGCCGAATCCCTTCTTCAGAAAAGCGTCCTGCCAGTCGTCGCGGATCGTATGGTAGGTATAGGAATTGGGAACATCATTGAAGTCCCCGCAGATCAGCCCGGGATAGGGGCATTTGTCCAGCTGTTCGCGCACCTGTTCGGCCTGGTCGCCCCGGTGCCGGAAGGCATAACGGAGCTTCTTGGTGATCGACTTGGTCGCCGAAAGGATGCTGTCGTCCACATTCTTGATGATCTCGATATCGTGGAAGTCCTTGCTGCGGAAGAGGACCGACTGCAGGTGGGTGGTGAAGATCCTTGCCGTATCATCCCCCACTTTGATGTCTGCGGCCAAAAGGCTCTCCGTAGCCCGGATGCCGTCTGGACGGGAATAGCGAAGCATCGAAGAGTCAATAATGGGATAACGCGAGAAGATGATGACACCCTGTTCATACATCCTGTCTGCCCGGATATAGTCCCGGGAAAAGTAGAAATAGGGCATATGGAGGCGGTCCCGGATAAGGGCAATATTGGAGAACGGGTTACCGGGGGGACCGGACTGGTAGAACTCCTGGAGACAGAGGACGTCGGGCTGCAGGCTATCGATAAAGGCCAGCATTTTCGCCTTGTGACCGTTGGCGCCTCTTTTTTTAGTGATCGTCTCGTCAAAACTGCGGATATTCCATGTCATCAGCCGCAGGGAGGCCGAATCTTTCTTTATGTCGAATTTCCTGCCTGGATGAAACGCCAGGAAACTATGTATGCTCGACCAGCCTATTATCAGGGTAATGAGAGAAGTCAGCGACCAGGGCCGGTAGGAGGGAAGGAAGATACCGACTATAAAAAAGCCGCCGATCACCACCAGCAGCAGGGGGAAGATAAGTCCCAGCAAAGCGACAAACCACCATTTCCCGGGATGCAGATAAGGATTGGTGCATGCCAGCAAAAAAAGGACAATGGCAATTATGTTCAGTGCGATAAATACCCGTCGGGTTAATTTTCCAAGGTTCGCCATGACTTACCCTAAGTTACAAATCTTCTTCGTCCGCGGCCCTTTTAAGGATCTCTTTTTCCTCGTCGGTCAGGAAGCGGTATCCCTGCTGGTTGATCTTGTCGAGTATCTCGTCGATGCGCTGCTGCGTGACATTGGGTATCTTCTTGAAGGGCTGGGTGCCGGAAACTTTATAGTAGAACTCGTCTTTGGGCGACCGGACCCTTTTCTTCTTATTGGGATTGAAAAGATCGTTGAACCAGTCGAACAGACGGTTCATCCATATGCTGCCATCGTATCCCCTGCGAAGGAAATAGATGAAGAGCCATCCGGCGCCTGCCCCCGAGAGGCTGGCGACATAGCCCCCGGTGTCAGCGCGGGGGATGCTGGCAATGTCCACCAGCACAAAAACGACGGTCAGTATCCATAAGGGGATCCCTCCATTGATCATCGGGAAGATGCGATAGTCGGGGGCTACGGTCGTGGTAGCGATGGCGACGGCCATGACCGCGGAGCTGGCCCCTCCCAGCACGATAAGATCACCGGCGCCGGGCTGCTGGGACGCAAGGACTTCGGCGCGCAGTCCGGGCAGGAAGGTATGGGCCAGTATGAACAGGAGGCCGCCGGCCACTCCACCATAGAAATAGATGGGTATCAGCTTGCGGTTGCCGGTAAGGTCCTGCAGGATATAGCCAAAACCCCAGAGCCAGAACATATTGCCGATGAAACGCCATACAGAAAGGTCCGAGAACATATAGGTCACGATGGTCCAGGGACGGGACGAAAGCTTGTCGAAGGTCGCCGGAAGATAGAACCAGTCGCGGATATTCGCATTAAAACGGGTAACAGGAATGGTGTTCAGCGAATAAATAACGGAAATGAACTGCAGGATAGCGAACAGCACAGCGTTGATCACCACCAGCTGAACGAGCGCATTTCCATCCTGTCCCAGCCCCATCCTCTTGCGATAGTTATCTTCCATTACACGCATAATGATTATACTTGTGAAGTTACTTTCTTAACAGCTGATCACCCATAAGAGTTTAGTAAAAATTTCTGCGATCTGTCTTATTCCAGTATAAAACCAACAACAAGCCTACCAGGCCTCCTCCAAGGTGGGCCCAGTGGGCCACATTATCGCCGGCTGTGGCCCTGGTGCCGGAGAACAGCTCCAGGAGTCCATAGCCCAGCGCAAACCATTTGATCTTGATGGGAAAGATAAAATTGAGGTAAATATATTCATTGGGAAAAAGCCAGGCCATAGCGGCCAGACATCCGAAGATAGCGCCCGATGCACCGACGGTAACTGTATTGACCGGGAAGCCCGGATTCGTCAGGTATTCCTGCTGCGCGTCCAATGGCAGCGTGTGCAGTTGTTCCATAAGCGGCGCCATTTCGAAATACAGCACGGCCAGGTGTACCACCGCCGCACCAATAGCGCTGACGACATAAAAGACAAGGAAACGCTTGCCTCCCCAGTGATTTTCCAGCATAGCGCCAAACATCCAGAGGCCAAGCATATTGAAGAGCACGTGCTGCCACCCACCGTGGAGGAAAGCATAGGTGATCAGCTGGTGGGGACGGAAGTAAATGGAGTGGACATCATGAAGACCGAACAATTCGGTCATCCGGGCATCCCAAACGACACCCATGGTATATTGGGCCAGATAGATCAGTATATTGACAATTATCAGATTCTTGATTATCGGCGGTATTCGAAATCCATACATAAATTATTCCTATTATAAGTCTTTAACTCTTCCAAAAATAACGCTTTTCGCGGTCACTCTATCGCCCTGAGCTTTAGCTGCACGATATTCTCAATATGATGGGTATGCGGAAACATATCCACCGGCTGCACCCTGGTCACGGCGTATTTTGTGTCGAGCAGACGAAGGTCGCGGGCCTGGGTAGCCGGATTACAGCTGACATAGACTACCGTCGGCGCAGCTATCTCCAGGATCTTATTCACCAGTCCTTCGTGCATGCCGGCCCGGGGCGGGTCGGTGATGATCACGTCGGGCTTTCCATGTGCTGCAAAGAACCCGTCCTGGCAGATGTCCACTACGTCGCCGTCATAGAACGAGGCGTGGCTGATCCCGTTGAGCGTGGCGTTCTCCCTGGCGTCCCCGATTGCCTCTGCGATCACCTCTACCCCCACGATGCGTGCGGCCTGACGGCTGACGAAGATGCCTATGCTGCCGGTGCCGCAATACAGGTCATAGACCGTCTCCCGTCCCGTCAGTTCAGCAAATTCCCGGGTTATCTGGTAGAGCCTTTCTCCCTGCCGGGTATTGGTCTGGAAGAACGACTTGGGACCGATCTTAAAGCTAAAGTCTTCTAATTTCTCGATCACATACCCTTTCCCGTGCAGAACCTTTGGCGAGAGATCCGAGATGCTGTCGTTCCATTTGGCATTCACCGTGTATAAGAGTGTAGTCAATCCGGGGAATTGTTGCAGCAAATGATCGGCCAATTTGCGGGTCATCTCCTCGTCCTCATAACCGATGACCAGATTGGCCATCACCTCACCCGTGGTACAGATGCGTAGCTGCAGGTTGCGGAGCCAGCCCTGGTGCGCCTTGATATCATAAAAAGAAAGCCCATTCTTTAACCCGAAGTCCCGGACGGCCTTGCGTAATTGATTCGTCGGCTCTTCCTGCAGATAGCAGGTATCGATATCCACCACTTTATCAAAAAGGCCCTTCGCATGGAATCCCGCCACATTCTGTTGAGCCGTTACATTGGGGTCGTGCAGCTCTTCCGGCAGCAGAAAACGTCTGCTGGAAAAGGTGTACTCCATCTTATTCCGATAGTATTTCGAGTTTTCGGCGCCAACTATTGGACTGATCGGCGGCAGCGACACCTTTCCGATCCTGGACAGGACGTCCTCCACCTGCTGTTGTTTGTACTGAAGCTGGCGGGAATAGGGCAGCATCTGCCAGCGGCAGCCGCCACATACCCCGAAATGGGAGCAAAAAGGCTCTACTCGGTCGGGTGAGTACTGGTGAACGGCGGTTACAAAACCCTCGGCCCAGTCCTTTTTATTTTTGGAAAGTTTAACATCTACGACGTCCCCGGGTATGGCGTTTTCGATGAATATCACCTTCCCGTCCACTCTCGCCAGCGATTTACCCTCTGCTGCGTAATCCTCTACCAGAACTTTTGATAGAACTATGTTTTTGTTTTTTTTTCTCACAGCTGCAAATCTATGGCTAAATTTACGCGAGTATGAATAAAATCCTATTGTCCCTGGCAGCCTGTCTGTGTCTGCTTCAAGCCCACTCGCAAGGTGGCCACTCTATCCGCCTTCATCTCAAGCCCTATACGGAAGGAAAAGTATACCTGGGTTATTATTACGGAAAGATCAAGGCCCTGGCCGACTCAACCGAGCTCAACGCCAGCGGTGAGGGGGTATTCAGCGGAAAAGACACCCTTCCCGGAGGGGTCTATTTTGTCGTCAGCCCCCGCCGGACGATCCTTTTCGAGCTGCTGATCGACAGCATGCAGCATTTTGCCGTCGCCGCCGACACGGCTAATCTCCCCGGAAGCATCGTCTTCACCGGATCGCAGGAAAATGTCGTCTTCCAGGAGTACACCCGCTATACCGCCGAAAAGGGAAAGGAGATCGTGAACGCGCAGAAAGACCTGGCCGGCGCCCACACCAAGGCCGACTCTACCAGACTGAAAGACAAGATGAAAGCGCTGAACCTGGAGATCCAGAATTATCGGGAGCAGCTGTCCGCCAAATACCCGCACTCCCTGCTGACCACGCTTTTCCACTTACTAAAGGAGCCCGTGGTGCCTCCGGCGGCCAAACAACCGGGAGGTAAATACGATAGCAATTATGCCTATCGCTATTTCAAATCCCACTACTGGGACGGGATATCGTTCACGGACGAAAGGCTGACGCGGACCCCGATATTCGAGCCCAAGCTGGATAAATACTTCCACGACCTCGTCGCCCCCGAGGCGGATTCCATCGAGCGGGAATCAGACATGATGCTGCTGCAGGCGCGGGTGAGCAAGCCGATGTTCCAGTATCTGATGGTCTATTTCGTGCAGAAGTATGTCAACCCGGAGTACATGGGCCAGGACGCCGTCTTTGTGCACCTTTTCGAGAAATACATCAATACCGGGCAAACGGAGTTCTTTACGGAAAAATACAGGACGTTTCTCAATAACCGGGCTTATAGTCTGATGGCCAACCTGATCGGGCAGCCGGCGGCCAACCTGGAGATGGTCGACAGCACCGGGAAGCCCATGCCGTTGTACGACGTGCAGGCCCCCTTTGTCGTTATCTGTTTCTGGGACGCCACCTGCAGCCACTGTAAGGAGACGGTCCCGAAGCTGGATTCTATTTTCCAGGCAAAATGGAAGCGCGAGGGGGTAAAACTCTACGGGGTGATGGTCGACGGAGGCCAGGAGGCCTGGTCGCAATTCATTAAAGATCACAATTTAAAAGACTGGATACACGTTTATGAGACCAAAGAGCACCAGGAGGCGACGGAAAAGGCGGGGCAGCCAGGCTTCCGTCAGCTATACGACGTGTATCAAACCCCCATCCTTTACTTAGTAGACAAAGACAAACGAATCATAGCCAAAAAACTTTCTTATCAGCAGCTGGACGAAGTCATAAACCTGAAAATGCAGCACGCAAAATCCAATTGATTATGAGCTTACCGGTGAAAAGGTTCCTTCTTACTCCTGTTTTCACAACCCTCTTATTCTGTGCGACGGCGCAGCCTCTTTTTACCGTCGATGGCTCGGGCGTCAGCAAGGACGAGTTCCTGAAGGCCTACAACAAGAACAACAACGGCAATAAGCCTTCCGACAAGGCCTACCGGGACTACCTCGAGTTGTATATCCGCTATAAATTAAAGGTCCGCGCCGCCTATGACGCGCAGCTGGACACGCTGCCCGGCCAGCGTAATGAGCTGCAGAGCTTCCGGACGCAAGTGTCGGAGACCTACCTGAAAGACGAGACCAGCCTCGACCGGCTGATAAAGGAAGCATTCACCCGCGGACAGAAGGACCTCCATATCTCTCATATCTATATCGCCCTGCCCAAGGACCCGTCGGTGCTCGACACTGCCAGAGCCTATGAAAAGGCAATGCTCGCCTACGGCGACCTGCGGCGGGGGAAGAAGTTCAGTGAAGTGGCGAATGCTTATTCGGAGGACCCGTCGGCGAAGAGCAATGGAGGGGACCTTGGCTATATAACCGTCTTTACGTTGCCATACGCACTGGAGAACCTGGCCTATTCGATACCGGCGGGTCAGTATTCCAGGCCTTTCCGCAGCAAGGGCGGCTATCATATCTTTAAGAACGAAGGCGAGAGAAAGGCCCTTGGCCGGATCAGGATCGCCCAGATACTGGTTTCCTTCCCGCCGGGCGCCACCGACGCCGTACGGGCCGCGACCCGTCACCGGGCCGACTCGCTCTACGCCCTGCTGCAGAAAGGGGCGGATTTTGCAACGCTGGCAAAGACCAACAGCGGTGATAACCTCTCCTATCAGCTGGGCGGAGAGCTCCCCGAGTTCGGCGTCGGTCACTACGATTCCACATTCGAAGCAACTGCATTCTCACTCGACAGAGCGGACGCCATCAGCAGGCCCTTCGTCAGCGACTATGGCTATCACATTCTCAAGCTGATCGCCAGAAAGCCCTTCCCGAAGGAATTCGACTCAGCCGCCAGCGCCAGCCTGAAACAGCAGGTCCTCAACGACCCCCGGATAGAGGTTTCCAGAAAAGCGCTGTATGCAAGGATATATCAGCAGACGGAGATGCAGCGCTCGCCCATTTCGGAAACAGACCTCTCGGCCTTTACGGACAGCGCTATGCGAAATATTGGCTATACCTCCTATGGGAGCCTCAACATCAATACCGTGCTGTTGTCTTTTTCCCGCCGGTCCTACTCTATAAAAGACTGGCTGGATTACGTGCGTTCGGTCAGGGGACCAAGGGCCGCCGGACAACAGGCGAACAAAGACCTCTTCGGACGCTGGGTAGAACGCGTCGCCATGGAATACTATCGCAATCATCTCGAAGACTACAACAAGGATTTCGCCTTTCAACTGACGGAGTTCAAGGAAGGGAACCTGCTTTTCGAGATCATGCAGCGGAGGATCTGGGACAAGGCCTCCACCGACAGCGCAGGGCTGCGCAACTACTATGAATCTCACAAGAACAAATACTGGTGGGAGAGCAGCGCCGACGCCCTGCTGTTCACCTGCGCCAACCAGCAGATGGCGGAAAACCTGAAGGCCAAGTTGCAGGCGCATGGCGTCTACAACTGGCGGCAGTGGGCGGATAGCGCGGGTATCGGTGTGCAGGCGGACAGCGGCCGTTATGAACTATCCCAGATACCCGGAGTAGCAGGCAACGGCGCAACCGCAGCGGGCAGCGCAACGGTGAGTCCTGGAACCTTCACGTCCTTTGTCACCAACAAAGCGGATAATTCGGTGGGATTTGCCTATATCCTGAATGCCTACCGTGAACGGGCACTCCGTAACTACAGGGACGCACGCGGATTCGTCATCAACGACTACCAGACCTGGCTGGAAGACCAGTGGATTGCCGCGCTAAAAAAGAAATACCCTGTAAAGGTGGATGAGCAGGTAGTTAAAACACTGCCCTGACCGCGGTTTCGATAACCTTTGGCTTACCCAGCGTATAGTAGTGCAGGACAGGTACACCTGCCGCCTTGAGCTCCCGGCTCTGGTGGATCAGCCATTCGGTGCCAACCACTTCGACTTCCGCGTCGGTCTTGCACTTGAGGATCGCGTTCGAAAGTTCGGTGGGGAGGTCCACATGGAATACTTTCGGGAGCATGCTGAGCTGCTTCTTATTGGTGATTGGCTTCAGACCCGGGACAACGGGCACGTTGATCCCACTTTCGCGGCAGTTCTTTACAAAATCAAAATATTTCTGGTTGTCGAAGAACATCTGGGTGGTGATGTATTCGGCACCTGCTTCTACCTTCTGCTTGAGGTACATCAGGTCGGTATCGAGGTTGGGAGCTTCGAAATGTTTCTCAGGGTACCCGGCTACGCCGATGCAGAAATTGGTCTTTCCTCCGTTCTTGATGTCCTCTTCCAGGTAAACGCCCTGATTCAGGCAGACCACCTGTTTGAGCAGGTCGATGGCGTAACGATGTCCATTGGGCTCGGGTTCGAAGGAGCTCTCATTTTTTGCAGCATCACCCCTGAGAACCAGCACGTTGTCAATGCCCAGGAAATGGAGGTCGATGAGGGCGTCTTCCGTCTCCCGTTTGCCGAAACCGCCACAGATGAGGTGGGGAACGGCGTCCACGCGGTAATGGTTCATTATGGCCGCACAGATACCTACCGTACCGGGCCGTTTGCGGACCTCGACCTTTTCAAACGTTCCGTCGGTCTTCTTCTTGAACATCGTCTCGCTCCTGTGGTAAGTAACATTAATAAAGGCGGGTTTGAACTCCATCAGGGGGTCCAGATGGTCATAAATGGAACTGATGGTCTTACCTTTCAGGGGAGGAAGAATTTCAAAAGAAACGAGGGTGCTTTTCGCTTGCTGGATATGATCGATGACCTTCATAGGGCGCAAAATAATCGATAAGTCTTAAAACACCTATAAATTTACTGCAGAAGCTTGTACGTTGGCATCCGGAGTGTACATTTGCGGGCAAATTGAGTTGATTTGAGCCTCACCATTCATTCCCAGGATCTTGTAAAAACTTATCACAACCGTACTGTGGTAAACCATGTTTCAGTAAAGCTTGAACAGGGGGAGATCGTAGGTTTGCTTGGACCCAATGGGGCAGGAAAGACGACCACTTTTTACATGGTGGTAGGACTGATCAAGCCCGATGACGGGGATGTCTTCCTCAACGACGTCAATATCACCCGGTTACCCATGTACAAACGTGCCCAGATGGGCATTGGCTATCTCCCACAGGAAGCCTCAGTGTTCCGGAAACTGTCCGTCGAAGATAATATCCGGGCCGTGCTCGAGATGACCAAATTGAGCAAGGCCCAGCAACGGGAGAAGCTCGAGGCGCTGCTTGACGAATTTCACCTTCATCACGTACGGAAGAACAACGGAGACTCCCTCAGCGGTGGCGAGCGGCGGCGGACCGAGATCGCCAGGGCGCTTGCCGTGGACCCCAAATTCATCCTCCTCGATGAGCCCTTTGCTGGTGTCGACCCCATTGCAGTGGAAGACATCCAGACCGTGGTAGCCCGGCTCAAGTTCAGGAACATCGGCATCCTCATCACCGACCACAACGTCAACGAGACCCTCTCCATCTGCGACCGCGCTTATTTACTGATAGATGGGAAGATATTCAAGCACGGCACCGCCGAAGAGCTCGCCGAGGACGAACAGGTCCGCCGGCTTTACCTGGGCCGCAATTTCGAGCTCAAAAGAAAGGACTATCTCCACGAAGAGGCCCGGAAGGGGCTGGACAAATGGGCTCCCGCTCCCAAAGAGATCAAACCGGAAAAGCTGGCTCAGTCGCTGGAATATCTTATCCGGGACACCGATACCATCCTGCAGGCTGCCGGCGATCACAAGGGCAGCAACGAGCTGGATGTCGACTTCGATGACTACACCCGATTTTTTACAGAAATAAAGGAACATCTCCTTACTTACGGGAAAGATCACGAACAACCCAAGGTGATCGAAGTAGCTGCCGGCCTGAAGATCCTGAAAGCCAGTGACTATATCAAGGGCTCAGGCGTCAGCAGCAACGTCCTCGGCATGGTGGTCAGCGTGATCGGCAACCTGATCCGTTCGGAAAAATTCCGCCAGGACCTCGCCGACAACAAGGACAAGCTGGAGAAGCTGCTCCTCTACGTCAAAAACCCTGCCTTCCAGGAAATTATGTAATTCCCGATACCTTTTGTCGGATAGTTTCGTCCCCGCGGCGGCGGCGCCGCACCTGAGCGGCTGATTTTCTTCGCCATGTCCCGCCGATTAGTTATTTTGCCAGTGAACATGAAGTTATTGAGCCCGGCCATATCAAGACTTGCCAGATTACGTCAGGAGCGCATCGATCATTGGATGAACAACCCTATCGCTGTGCAGAGGGAAGTCTTGCAACATCTCGTGACCTCCGCCCAGTATACGGAGTTTGGCCGGAAATATAATTTCTCAAAGATCTTCTCGATCCGCGAATACAAGAACGCCGTCCCCATTCACGAGTACGATGACCTGAAGCCGTATATCCAAAGGATCATGAACGGCGAACAGAATATTCTCTGGAACACGCCTATCAACTGGTTCGCCAAGAGCAGCGGCACGACCAGCGACAAAAGCAAATTCATCCCCGTCAGCGAAGAGAGTCTCCAGGACTGCCACTACAAGGGCGCCAAGGACGTGCTGACCATGTACTATAACTTCAACCCCGAGTCCGATCTGTTGACCGGAAAGGGTCTCGTCATCGGTGGGAGCCATACCATCAGCCAGGTCAACGAGGACGTCCACTACGGCGACCTCAGCGCCGTGCTCCTCCAGAACTCGCCGTTCTGGGGACACTGGATCCGGACGCCCGAGCTGAGCATTGCCCTGCTGGATGAATGGGAAGACAAGATCGAACGGCTGGCGCGGAACACCATCGCAGAGAATGTCACATCCATTTCCGGCGTCCCGACCTGGACACTCGTGCTGATACGACGGATACTGGAGATGACAGGCAAGAGTTCGCTCTCGGAAGTATGGCCCTCGCTGGAGCTCTACATCCATGGCGGCGTCGCGTTTACGCCCTACCAGGAGCAGTTCAGGAAACTGATCGGAAAAGACATTTTTTACCTGGACATGTACAATGCCAGCGAAGGCTTTTTTGCCGCCCAGGGCAATCCGCACGACGACGGCATGGTCCTCTTCCTGGACCACGGCATCTTTATGGAGTTCATGCCCGTCGAAGAATATGGCAAGCCGCACCCCGAGACCATCGGCCTGGCCGACGTCGAGCTGGGTCGTCAGTACGCCTTAGTGGTCAATACCAATGGCGGACTGTGGCGCTATCTGCTGGGGGACACGATACAGTTCGTAAACCGCTATCCTTTCCGCATCAAGGTCAGCGGGCGGCTGAAACATTTTATCAATGCTTTTGGGGAAGAGGTGATCGTAGACAATTCCGACAAGGCCATCGCCATCGCCTGCCAGAAGACGGGGGCAGTGGTGAATGACTACACGGCGGCGCCTGTCTATCTGAGCTCGGAAGGTGGCAGCGGCGCGCACGAGTGGATGATCGAGTTCGAGCAGGAGCCGGGCAACATGACAGCCTTTGTGGAAGAGCTGGACAAGGCCCTGCAAAGCATCAACAGCGACTATGAGGCCAAGCGCCATAAGAATATCGCACTGGGATTACCGATAGTACATCCCCTGAACAAAGGCGTGTTCACCGCCTGGCTGAAGAGTAAAGGGAAGTTGGGCGGCCAGCACAAGGTGCCGCGGCTGTCCAATGACAGGAAGTATATTGACGAGATCAAGGCGTTGTTGCCGACACTCGGCTAGCCGCCGCGCTGTCCTCTCCGCGGAGCGCAAGCGTCACCACCACCAGGCTCACCATCGACGAAGTATAAAAAAGATACAGATACGGCACGTCTATACAGCAGTAAAAGACTACCAGCGTAAGTTTCAGCATAGCAACCGGCAGATTAACCGGACGGGCCTCAAGCCCGCGGTATTTCCAGTAACAAAACGCCATGAACAGCAACGGGACCCCAAAGCTCCCGGTCACCAGGATCCGGTGCAACAAGCCCGTCCCGCGCGGGCCAAAGAACCACGCAAAACCAGGCGCCGTGCTGAAGACATCAGGGCTGTCCTTCCATACACGTGCCGCAAAGGCGACATAGTCCCCGGGAAGAGAAGCGAGTCGTAGGAAGGTCCCCCATCCCACGGGTATAAGAAAGAAGAGGATGAAACAGCCGGCTCCCGTCAAACAAAACCACAACAGATACCTCCACCGCCGCTCAAACACCAGGTACAGCAGGTAGGCAGGCACCCAGCCAATAAAGGCATAACGGCTAAGCATACACAGCGAGGCGGCGATACCGGTCAGCCAGGGCTTGCCCGAAACTAGGGCCAAAACCAACAATACATAATAGGCGATAACGGTCCCCTCTTCCGATACGCTGATGAAACCCGCCGTATTGTCGGCCACTATCCACCAGAACAGCAAAAAGGCGGTCGCCGCCAGGAAAAAGGACAGGTAACGGTGGGCCTGCGGCCGGTAGATCGCAACGAAGACGCCAAACGAAAACAACAGGCAGGCGGCCGTCACCCAGCGCATGTCGATGCCCATCGCGATAAAAGGCACATAGGGCTGCCACATGGCGGGGAGATAGATGGGCTGCACGCCATTCCATATCCAGGGTATCCGGTCATAGATATGGCTGTGCTGTCCGGCGAGAAAGCGCTCGCCCATCACCTTTATGACGGGCAGCATGTCGGCGTTCATGATATCGATCGTCCAGTCCTCGAACCAGACACGGCACCAGGTATAGATGATCATCCCCATCAGGCCGATGGTGGCAAGACGGTAGACCATGACCGGGTCAAGCCGACGCGGGGGGTGTGGCGCGGAGGTTGCCTTCTGGCTCGGCCGGGCCGCCTTCAGCCTCAGCCGCGGGACCTGCAGGGCGGGCAGCCCCAGCAACACAATGGCGATGACGACACCGCCGACAAAATAGGGAATAGACAGCCAGGGAGCCCAGCCAGGGAGCTTCAGACACCAGGTCACACTGAGGGTTTCCACGGCGAAAGCGATAAGCAGGGCGGTCAGCCCGGAGTGGGGGCGATTCATAAGGAGTTCATATATTTGGCGCATGAAATTACTCGAAAATAAAATAGCGATCGTCACCGGCGCCAGCCGTGGCATCGGAGAAGCCATCGCCATCAAATTAGCGGAACATGGTGCACATGTCGCCTTTACCTATCTGAGCAGCGAAGAAAAAGCGCTCGCTTTGGAGAGTAAGTTAAAGGGATTTGGGGTAAAAGCAAAAGCTTATAAGAGCAACGCGGCCGTCTATGCGGACTGCGAGGCGCTGGTCAATGACGTAACAAAAGAATTCGGTACGGTGGACGTCTGTGTCAACAACGCGGGCATCTCAAAAGACAATCTCCTGTTGCGTCTTACGCCCGAACAATGGGACGAAGTGATAGACGTCAACCTGAAGAGCGTCTACAATATGACCAAGCAGGTGATCCGTCCCATGATGAAGGCCAAAAAAGGTTCGATCGTCAACATGAGCTCGATAATTGGTATCAGCGGCAACGCAGGCCAGAGCAGCTACGCCGCCTCCAAGGCCGGGATCATCGGCTTTACCAAATCGGTCGCCAAAGAGCTGGGGAGCCGCAACATTCGCTGCAACGCCATCGCCCCCGGTTTTGTAGAGACGGACATGACGCACTACCTGAAAGAAGGCGACGGCGCGAAGAAATTCCTCGAAAGCATTCCGCTGAACCGTTTTGGCAAGGCCGAAGAGATCGCCGATACGACGCTGTTCCTCGCCAGCGATATGAGCTCGTATATCACCGGACAGGTCATCAGCATCTGCGGCGGACTGAATATATAAAGAAATTGTAAAAGGGCTGGCTCCGCTGGCCCTTTTAATCAAATTTGCCTATTTTTACGGCAGTTGAAAACCCGAAAGATCATATCTGTTTTTCTCCTGGTGGTATTATGCGCACAGCTGTTACCGCTAAGACAAACTATTAGCTGGTTGCTTGGCGGTCAGGCCACAGAAGAGCTGGTGCATGCCGATGATTCTTCCAACCGTCCCGGAGATGATCTTCAAAAACACTTTCTGCCCGTTTATTCTCCTACCCTGGTCCAATTGAGCTCGCAACGCGAACCCCAGGCGGCACCCGCCATGGCCGTAGAGCTTCCCAGCCGGCATGCGGATGATATCCCCACGCCTCCACCCAATTGTTAGGATACCCTGTTTAGATCACCTTGCTTGCTATGTGCCCCGGATGTCCACCATCCCGGAGAGGTAATCTATTGTTTTATCCTAACTAATTCTATTATGAAAAATTTGTTTCGTAATGCAGCTGCGGACATCCCGTCGGCCGTTGTAGTATTCCTTGTTGCGCTGCCGCTGTGTCTGGGTATTGCGCTGGGGTCCGGCGCCCCTTTGTTCGCGGGTATCATCGCCGGCATCGTGGGAGGTGTGGTCATCGGCAGCCTGAGCGGATCCAATCTGAGCGTCGCCGGTCCTGCGGCTGGTCTTACCGCCATCGTGGTCGTAGCCATCGGCAAGATGCCGGTATATGAGGCATTCCTGCTCTCGGTGGTCATCGCCGGTATTTTACAGATCATTTTTGGTTTCATAAAGGCCGGCATTATCGGCGACTATGTGCCCAACTCCGTGATCCGCGGGATGCTGGCCGCCATCGGGATCATCCTGATCCTGAAACAGCTGCCCCACCTTGTCGGATACGACAAGAACTTCTCGGGCGACGAGGCCTTCTTCCAGATAGACCGGAAGAACACCTTCTCCGAGTTGCTTTATTCGCTGAACTTTCTGTCGCTGGGCGCCGTCATCATCGGCCTCGTGTCCATCGGCATTCTGGTGCTCTGGGACCTGCCCTTTATTAAGAAAAGGCCGCTGTTCAAGTTCATTCCCGGCCCGCTGGTCGTGGTCATCACGGGCACGATCATCAGCATCGGACTCCAAAGCATCGGCGGACACTGGGACCTGGCACCCAATCATTTCGTCAGCCTTCCAGTGGCAAAAGACCTCCAGAGCTTTGCGGGGTTTTTCCGGCTGCCCGACTGGCAGTACCTCGGCAATTATCATGTATGGGTAACCGGTCTGACCATTGCCCTCGTCGCCAGCCTTGAAACGCTGTTGAGCATCGAGGCCATCGATAAGTTAGATCCCTACAACCGCAGCACTCCTACCGACAGGGAGTTGAAAGCGCAGGGCATCGGGAATCTCATCTCCGGTATGTTAGGCGGCCTGCCCATCACTTCGGTTATCGTCCGTAGCTCAGCCAACCTCAACGCCGGTGCGAAGTCCCGTCTCTCGACCATCACCCACGGTCTGCTGTTGCTGCTATCCGTGCTGCTGATACCAGGGCTTCTGAACACCATTCCGCTGAGCGCGCTCGCGGCCATTCTGATCATGACCGGCTACAAGCTGGCCAAGCCTACCCTCTTCAGGGAATTTCATTCGAAGGGCTGGGACCAGTTCGTACCCTTTGTAGTGACCATAATTGCCATTCTTCTGTCCGACCTGCTCATCGGCATCCTGATCGGCATCGGCGTAGCCCTTTTCTTCCTTGTAAGAAGCAATTTTCGCTCGGCGGTGATGATCGTACACGACCAGAATAAGTACCTGCTGCGCTTCCGAAAGGATGTCTCCTTTTTGAACAAACCAATTGTAAAGGATAAGCTGGAGGCTGTTCCCGGCGGGTCCTACGTGCTGATCGATCTGACGCGGTCGGATTTTATCGACAAGGACGTGGTCGACGTGATCAACGAGTTCATGCACCACGCGCACCTCAAGAATATCCGCGTCGAGATCCGGAAGAGCCAGTACAAGACGGCCCACCAGGCGGTGGGCACGCAGGAGGCTGCCGATGTAAAGGCCGCGTGAACCGGCGGTGAACCGCGGCTCCCGGAGCCGTGAACCGACGGTGAATCACGGGGCTTCAGCGCGTGAACCACGGGGCCTCAGCGCGTGAACCACGCCAAATCTGCGTGAACCACGCCGGGCGGGCGTGAACCACGCCGGGTGGGCGTGAACCGGCCGCAACGGTCCTAATTGATTATATTGCATAAAATTCAGAAGAAAAATATGACACCGATAGATAAATTATTGTTGGAAAACAAGGCCTGGGCCGAAGAGATAAAGTCCGATGACCCTGAATATTTCGAGCGGCTCTCGCATCTGCAGACACCGCAGTTCCTATGGATCGGCTGCAGCGACAGCCGCGTGCCCGCGGACAAGATCACCGGCACGCAGCCCGGCGAGATATTCGTACATCGCAACATCGCGAACCTGGTGATCCATACGGACGTGAACCTCCTGAGCGTGCTCGACTATGCGGTCAATCACCTGAAGGTAAATCACGTTATCGTCTGCGGCCACTATGGCTGCGGCGGCGTCAAGGCGGCAATGACCAACCACGACTTCAAGTACGTGCTCAACATGTGGCTCCGGAACATCAAAGATGTATACAGTCTCTACAGCGACGAGCTCGAGGCTATCGCGGACATCGACAAACGCGCCGACCGGCTGGCCGAGCTCAACGTAAAAGAGCAGTTGCTGCACCTGGCCAAGACCTCTATTATCCAGCGGGCCTGGAAATACGACCAGCGGCCGCACCTGCACGGCTGGATCTATGGATTACGGGACGGCCTTATCAAGACCGTCTTTGAAATGGAGCCGGGCGCAGGTCTTGACCCTCTTTATAAATATGATGATCTATAAGCGGATCCTTTCAAGGACCCAGTTCCCGATATTTTTACCACAAACAAGGCCGCCGGAAATGGCGGCCTTGTAGTGGATGCCACCATAAAATCTTGAAACGGCCGCTTCTTCCGCTGCGGCGTGGAAGGAAGTGAACGCGCGGGCCGGAAGCCCAAACTCTTCCTCCGAGGTATCGTCAAACGCAAAATGATCCCCAAGCAGGCCCTCCAGCACAGTGGCCGTAGCCGCGGATATAACGCTATGTCCGCTGTTGTACTCGGGAAAAGGCGGCGTCTGCAGGAGTGGTCGCCAGCCTTCGTTGATATAGGCGTCGATATAGGTCTCGGGACGGATGACATTGCTCCTGTATTTTTCGTCCCAGCAGGCAATGAAGGCGTCGAACAGGGCGATCGAGCTCATGGTATATAAGAGGGATGATTCCAGCATATCCGATTTTTTCTTCCGCGCGGCGATGGCCACTATCGAGATCCAGTGACCACCAGGGGAGATCTTTTTGACGGCATAGTTGAGATGCCCCTCCATAGTGACAGCAAATGGATTACAGTCCCAGAAATTGGCGATGTCTTTCTGACCGGCAGTGAGCCGGTTGCCCACTTCGTATACTTCATATGCCTGGTGATAGAACGTGCTGCCAGTGTCTTTGCTGAATTCAACCGGAGGAGCGGGCCTGAACTGGCTGGCGCTGTCCAGGGTCACCGGCCGGATCTTGTTCCAATAGGGCTCGACGGCCGACATATACGCTGGCGGAGTGGGTATCCATTTACCTTCCTTCTTCATGAACCGGTAGCGGGGCAGCTTACGGGTCTCTTTATACTGGTCTTTGTCCGCCCAGGCGATGATCGAGTCGGCAGCCTGGCGCCCATATCGCAGGGAGGCCTGGTATAGTGCGCTGTCAAAGCCGCGGCGTTTGTATCCATCGAGGATTACCGCCAACGAATCCTCAAGCACCGGCTCGCTGAACACGAGCTTTTTCCCGACAAGCAGGAAGGCATAAACCGCCGCAAGGCCGCCATCGACGCGCCCGCGCGGTGCAGGCAGATCGGGGAATCCGTGCACCTGGCCATGGAGGCTCCGGTGTTTGCCGGGGTAGGCTTTTACCAATACTTCATATGCAGCTACATTGGTGTACAGATAAATGCGGCTGGCGACGGGTGGAGAAAAGATATCGTGCACCATTATATCGGTAACGACCTTTTCGGCGCGGTGCAGGGGGGAGGCGTCGGGCTGAGCAACGGCAAGCCGTGCATACATACAACATATTATCAATAAAGCGCTTTTCATCGGGCGTTGACTTTTATCACCTGTACCGAATCATCGTTCTTCGCGATCACCAGCAGACGCTGGCCGGAAGGGTTTTTTATTTCGAGCATTCTCCGGACATCCCCGCCGATATACAGACCGCTGATAGCTGGGTCGATGGGCTCATAGCCCGTTGAGCTTCCGCGCAGCAACAGCCCAAGGCTCGCATCACACTGACCCAGCTGCGTGCGGTAGGGATAGAAATTTCCTGCGGTCAGCAGATCGGGGATCCCATCGCCGTCAAAGTCGTCCGCAACTGCGGAAAAGACCTTCGAGAACTGTACAGGTATCGGCAGAGGCCTGAACTCGTATTTCGAGCCTCCCACACTATGCAGAATGCCCGACGCCAGCTGCTCACAGGTGAGGACCCTGGCGTTTTGCAAAACGTCCTTCGGAACAATGTCTTCTATCGTGGCGTCGGCATAGTCGCTATACCGGATAAACTTCTTCCGCAGCGCCGTCACCTGGTCGAGCAGCTCGTCGCGGGAGGCCATCGGATAACTCTTCCCTTTGATGTAGTAGCAGAAGAGGGGATCGATCGAGCCGTTGCCATCGATATCGGCAACATATAGCCGCATCGGGTCATGACCGGAAGCCCTGAACTGGCCGTTGTAACCGGCATTGCCAAGCAGCAGGTCGGTATGTCCTTCTTTATCAGGTGGCAGCGGCACAACAGACGACCACATTCCCCCCAGCCCGGCGAGCCCCGCCGACGCTGAAACATCTGTCAGCCGGCCTTTCTCATTTCCGAAAAGCATCACAGGCATCCAGTCTCCCGCCAGCACCAGTTCGGGATAGTGATCGTTGTTGACGTCGACCCAGGCAGCAGCCGTCACCATCCCTGGCTGACGTAAAGCACGAGCGACCTCATCTGTCACGTCGGTGAAATGGATATTTCCACCGCGCGAATCATTGCGCAGCAGATAGCTTTTGGAAGGCAGCGGGAAAGAGCCAGGCAGGCCGCGCCCCCCGACGAACAGGTCGACGTCGCCGTCATGGTCAAAGTCTCCCGCCGCGATCGCCAGCTTGCTGCTCAGCATCGGAGGCAGCGCGCCGGCCGTCGCCTTCGTAAAATGACCTTTGCCGTCATTGATATACAGCTGGTCCTGGTATTCGTCCGACTGGTCGGCGTATTCGTTGCCGCCACTAACAATATACAAATCCATATCCCCGTCGTTGTCCACGTCGAAGAACAGCGCATTCACCTGTTCGTGCACCGAATCGGTATCCCAGGGCTGCGCGGGCGACGGCGTGAAGCGGCCGTCCGCCGTCTGCAGGAAGAGCGCCCCCGGCTGCCCGATAGCGCCGCCGACATACACATCCTCCAGCCCGTCGCCGTTGACATCGGCCTTTGCCAGCGCAGGTCCCTCCCTCGAGAGCTCGTAGGGGAGCAAAACCTCCGCCTTGAAGTCGACAAAATCGTTCTCGCGGTGGTGGAAGGAAAGGCCCGAGGCGGTGGTGATATCGGTGAAGAGGGGGGCGGGTTTTACGGAGGGCGGGACATTGGGTCCGGCTTCTTTTTCAGCCAGCTGGAGTATCTGGTCTGATTGCAGGTTAGTGAGGCGGGTTGTTTTGCCGGAGGGCCAGATGACGATGAGGGTCTGCGGGGAGACGGTCTTTGGGAAGCCAAAGAACAGCTCAGGCGCCATTGTCGACTGGTAGCCCCTGACGGGGTACAGCTCCTGATACTGCTGGATACCGTCGCTGGTCTCCAGGATTGCTTTTGCGCCGTATGCGCGGGTATTGAGCCCATCGCCCGTAAACCGCAGCCGAAGCCAGTGATTCTTTTTCACCTTGTCCTCTTCGTTGCGATAGACCTCGGCCGGCTGGTTGTTATTGCAAACGACCAGGTCAAGGTCGCCGTCATTGTCCAGGTCCGCATAAGCGGCGGCGTTAGAGACAGAAGGCAGCGAAAGTCCCCAGCTGCCCGTGACATCCGTAAAGGTCAGGTCGCCATTGTTATGGAAGATGTAGTTGTTGAGCTTGTTCGAAGGCATCTGCCGGACCAGGTCATAGGTCTGGAAGTTCTGGTGTCCTGCCTTCGCGGCCTGCACCTTGGCGTCCGGGACAATGTACTTCAGGAAGTCCATATTCGTAAAGTCCCGCAAATAGCCATTGGTGATAAAAAGGTCCTTCCAGCCGTCGTTGTCGAAGTCGGCGAACAGACCCGCCCAGCTCCAGTCCGTATTGGAAATGCCCGCCAGCTGGCCGATCTCGCTGAACCGCAGGTTGCCGCTGGCATCGATACCCTCATTCAGATGGAGCATGTTGCGCATCTGCTGGTGGTAGTAGCCGCTGTCGATCAGCAGATGGTATTCGTCGTATTCGTCGGGGCCCTTCAGGAGCTTCTGCCGGTGGTTGTCTTCGGGCAGCATATCGAGGGTCAGGACGTCGGGCCGGCCGTCGTTGTTGTAGTCGGCGATATCGCTGCCCATGGAATATTTTGAAACGTGTGTAAAGGATCTTGCCAGCGACTCGGTAAAATGGCCGTTGTGGTCGTTGTGATAATAACAGTCTTTCTCCGTATAGTCGCTGGTGGTATAGATATCCGGCCAGCCGTCCCCGTCCAGGTCGCTGACGGTCACGCTGAGACCGAAGTTGAGGGCGTTATTGACGATGCCCGCCTCCAGCGTCACGTCTTTAAAATGGCCGCCGTCGTTGCGGAACAGGCGGTTGCCGAACCGCATGTCGGGTGTCGAACGGATCTTGCGCGTATTGAGAAAGGGGTTATAGGTATGATTGGAGTGGTTGAGCAGGAACATATCCAGGTCGCCGTCGCGGTCATAGTCAAAGAACACTGCCTGTGTGGACTGTGTACCTGGCGCGTCGAGGCCATAAGCGGCAGCCATGTTCTTGTATACAGGAACGCCGTCTTTTATTCCCTGACAGATGAAGAGCTGATTGCTCAGCTTCATTGGATCGCTGTATTTGCCCGAGTGGCAGACATAGATATCGAGAAGTCCGTCCCCGTTGACGTCTGCGATGCTGACCCCGGTGGCCCAGGTCCCGTTGCCCCCGACTCCGGCCTTGTGCGTCACATCTTCAAAGCTAAAATTCCCTTTGTTGAGGAATAATTTACCGGGACCGGTATTCCCCGAGAAGTAGATATCGTTGAGTCCGTCGTTGTTGAGGTCGGCGATACCGATGCCTGCGCCGTTATACAGGTATTCGTAGCGCATCACGTTGATCGAGTCGTCCTCGTGGATGGTGTTCAAAAAAGAAATGCCGGTCTGTTTCGCGTCAAGGCGCGTAAACAGTGGGGGCTGCGCACAGGCAGGGGCCGTCGCCAGCATAGCGCCGATAAATACGGCAAATAGTCCGGCGTGGCCGGGCGGTGTAGCAGTTAGCTTCAAGACAATGGAGTTTATTGCAGTTCGATATTCTCATCCCCTTTTTGATAGGGCATGAAAATCATCATGAGGGTCATCATTTCATCGGTGGTCCTCATATCTCCATAGGAAAAGATGTTGTGCGGCGGGTTGTTCGGATTAAAAGGATTGTCGGCCGTATTGTCATAGGTACATTCCAGGTGTATAACGGA
>Ga0105239_10000489_pt1 | contig 57551 bp, 43 predicted proteins | sample KBSC44metaG_FD_92761 | JGI IMG/M metagenome (GOLD analysis project Ga0105239, IMG submission 92761) | Corn rhizosphere microbial communities from Kellogg Biological Station, Michigan, USA - KBS C4-4 metaG | ecosystem: Host-associated > Plants > Roots > Rhizosphere > Soil | place: Michigan, USA...
GAGCAGATGCCCGCGGGCATGCTGCCCAAGTCCACACCGGTCGCCTCGAACATGCACCGCAGCCGGGGCACACCCTGCTCGACTTCTGTCATGCGACGGGCGGCCCGCGCTATGAGTCCGACTGGGATCTCATCCCCGTGGAGATCTTCTCGGCCTACGGACTGTGGTTCCAGAGCGGCTGGTGCCGGAGCTGGTGCGGGTGCGGGTGCGGGTGCGGGTGGTGTGGTGGTTTGGTGGTTGCTGCGTTTGCTTGGTGTGGTTGGAGTGATTGCCCCTCCTCGCAGTTGGCAGGTGCAGCCTGGGGGTGGCAGGTGGCAGGTGGCAGGTGGTCGGTGCAGGTGATGCCCGCTCTTCAGCCCTACGAGTGACTCCGTACAGGCAAGGGCGGCTGCTGATCCAAAAACGTAAGGAGCAACCGTAATGTTGGGTGTGTGAGGGAACGGAGGGTGGGGTCAATCAACGCCCCGTTTTGCTTGGGCAATCGAGGCGGTCGGTCGGTGGTCGGGCGCAAGAGATGGGATGCAGTAGAAATCAGTGGAGGATGGAGTTATTAAAGCTGAACACTTGAACAAGAGGTTGATGGTGTGCCTGATCAGTCAGTAGTGAGTGATCAGTAGTGGTCAGCGTGGTGAAGAAGACGGAGAGGAAGAGTTGGACTGCAACACATCACAGCAATTTCAGCTGGGACGGTGGGGGATGCACTTGGGTTTTATCTTCAGGAGGTGCCAAAGGACCAGCTGAGAGGCGCATCCAGTCATGGCCATGGTCATGTTTGCTTGGATCTGTTCCAGGGCCAGATCGTACAATAGCCCAGCGGCATGCATCCATCCTGCAACTTGGAACCTTGAACAAGCTTGCGGCTGGATTGCAGCCACCAGCCATGGGCCATGGGCCATGGGCCATGACCGAATGAACGACCGGCACTCACCCGAGGACCACAAAAGCACACAAAGCGAAAATTCAAAGATTGGGGGCCAAATGGCAGGGAGACTAAGAGACTAAGAGATAAAGGGACTAAGAGGCCAAGAGGACTCTACAAGCCTCAAGCAGATGACTTGAATGGTTAGAACTTGGGGGATTGAATTACATTTACGAGGTACAAGCATCACCCAAGGTATACAAGAGGGAGGACGATGGACGATGGCGATGGCGAGGGCGAGGGCGAGGGCGACTCTTTATCATTAGTACCTTGTTAGTACTCCGTCTGTGCATATCATGAAGTATTATTACATACTACATACCCCTCCATACTTGGCCACTCCACTGGTACATACATAGTCGATCTGCAGGTCAGAAGAACGGAAATAACTTCTCCGGCCATCTCAGGCCCAGGGCACCCATCAGGCTCGCTTTGTATACTATACCAAGGTTAGCTAAGGTATGGTAAGATCTTTGATCGGGTGGCCATTCTGCTTGGTGAGGACTTACTTCAGATCCTGGGCAATTGATTCTATTCCGTTTTCCTCCGTTGCCCTCCGTATGGAGCATTATTGCCTCAGAGAACGAGCGAGGCAATGCTGGCATGTTGTTGCAAAGGCAAAGGCCAGGGCTTTGCAACACCTTTGTTTCGTCTGGCGGTCAGAGTCAAGTATAGCCAAACATCAAACACCACTAATCGTAAGGAGAGTCGCCCGCCCTTCGCCAGTCCTCCGACCGTATTGCTACCCGACTCGCCTACTACTAGTCACCTTAGTCACCTTAGCCACCTTGTCGCCACGAATGCCTGATATGCCCGTCGTGCCTTGATCGAGTATCCTGGGAATCCAACCCTCCTTCGACGGGCGATGTGGCCACGGCGTTGCGTCATCTCGCCCTCCAAGTTGAGCGTGTACGTACGGAGTATTATTAGGTACTACCAACACTACGATCTGACTACTACCCCCTTATCTGATTTGGAAGGGTTTCGGGTCTTTGCTTTGGCGCCCACCATTTGATAGCCTGATCTGCAAAAGTGGTGTCTCGGTGCCTGTGGTCAGGATTAGACACGAAAGTCCACCTTGGTTGCACCATCTGCCGCCCAATTCGTGTTGCAAGACAGTCCCTCGTACAGCTTACTCCCTAACTCTCCATTTTCTGTGACCTGTCTGACACCGTCACCGCACATGGGTGGTGCCGCCGCTGGTGCGTTGTCTGGTGTGTATCCCTTGACCAACTGGCGGGGCTGTCACGTATTGTACTGACTAGCAAACATCTTCTCCTCTGAGGGGCACATATCAAGCAGTGCCACTCATCACTCCTCATCGTCCGCTCTTTGATAACACCTCCTTTCACTGCTTGTGCACCAACAAGCCCAAGGCGTTTCACTTATAGCCTCTGATTTCGTCGTGACTCGTAACTCTTGATACACTGAGTAATACTCTTGAGCCGCCTGCTGTCTCTGCGGTCTCTGCGGTCTCTGAGCCCAGTACGACGGATTCGCTTGCTCGTCGCCTAACCATTTCACGAACGAGAGCCTGTCTGAAGGATCTTCTCAATATGGGTGCGACTGTTCTTATACGTCGTTTCTTGATAATGTAATCTTTTCTCCAACTCCGAGATGTCCTTGTTGAGAGTGGTCGACTGGGAATTTAAACGTTGGTTCAAGGTGGTGATCGGTACAGCGACAAACCTGTGAAGCCATCGATTAACTCATTAAATTCATCGCTCCGAGAGCGGAAACACAAGAGCTTATTTCCCTACATCTTGCCAACACCCTCGTAGACCTTGGTGTCTTTCGACAGTGATTTCAACTCATTAGACGTGAGGAGATTTAACCGCGCATCCCTTCGTTTGGCACCCAGTTCCGCCTGTGTCTGAGTGATCTTTTGTTGAGAAAGGACCGCTTGCGTCTCGACCTCTTGAAGCAACTAACCACGGAATAAGGAATGAGCCCAGGGTCGAGGAGAGGCTGGAAGCAATTGGCCCCTGTCACCTACCTTCTGGAGGGCAGCATTGGGAATCGCCATTCTGGGTAAGGCACCGAGATCGGGGGCGGGAGCGGGAGTGTGGGAAGAGTAGGAGAAGAATGGGATAATTAAGAGGGAGCTTTGCAAGTTGTGCCTCGATCAATCGAGTTCTCGTAAACAAAACTAATTACCAGCACCGGGCGCAGCGGGCGTTTGGCGTGTGTGGACACTGAACACCTGAGAGCTTTCCTGGAGGGGCAGCCACAGCCGCTCCTTGCCCTCTTTTAGGGGTGGTGGCACGTGTCCGAGCACCTCACCACGTGCGTACGTGCGTGCTCTCGGTGCCAGCCTGGTGCTTAGCTTAGTCAGGACTCACCCACGATGAGCCTTGCGTGAGTCTACCTGGCTGCTTACGACCAACTCAAGAGAAGCATGAGGGATAATAGCATGTCGCCTTCCCAGCCATTTAAGCCACAAATCTCAAAGACCGTTACTCATCTCCTCCAACAGAACAGTTCCATAAATACAGCCAGTGCACAACACTCTCACAAAATATGGAACGAGCAGAGAGAGTGGATATGGTCTGCTCAGGTCAATCAATGCTTAATTTATCCTAATTACCACGAAACTACATAAACTGTAAAAGTCGTAGGGGTACATCATTTGCCGTGTTTCACTTTTTCTCGAAACAAAGCAACAAAGTAGCGTTCCCATCCGGTTGTAAATGCCATGATTGCTCCTCACCCAACACCGCCCACCAATGTTTAGTTAGCCGTATGGTCATGTGGTTATGTAAAGCGAACCTCCATAGAATTCCTAAATTCTGCAAGCCCAGATCCGGGCCTGTTTCTTTTCATTTTGCTTTTTGCACACTTATCATGCAGTCCCATCCTTCAGCCCTTTCGACTGTGGACCGGGGTGAATGATTGCTGAATTCATACACAGAGCGAAGAGAACAGTATTAACTTTTCTTCCTTTCAAGGATTTCAGACGTGTTTCCAACCATTCCAGATAAGGATATGCTGCTCGTCAATGACGCAGATGTCGCCGTTCTCCTCGCGTTTCTCGAGGGACGAGTCGGCCTCCTTGCGCCAACGCTCCATCTTGCGCGCCACACCCTGCGAAGCCGAGGTGACGCGGCTTAGGAGGTTGCGCTTGATGCGGTTCAGCCAGACGCCCGTCACGTACTGAGTGCCCGATACGAAGTTCTGGTCCGGTGGCGTGTGCGTCAGGTTATACGCGGCGACGGTGTAGCCGACACGCACGCTAGGGTTGACGTAGATGCCTCGCGCCGCCGTGCCCATCATCGCCGTCATGTCTGTGTGGATGAGGCAGCACTCGCTGGCCTCGAGGTGCTTCGTCGCCAGGCTGTCCGGTAGTGCGCGGAACCGCAGCCCCTCGTAGAACGGTGCTGTGTCCATCGCGATCATCCCGTTCCAGCACGACTGCACCTTCGTTGCCCGGCCCTGCAGCATCGAGGACCGCGACTCCATGGACCGGAAGTACGGGAATGACTTCATCACCGTGCCATCGCCCTCGCTGTCGCGCAGCACGAATGTATCGTAGTAGTCTGGCGGGTAGTGGAAGTCCAGGGCGCATGCCGAGGTGAAGGACCCTTGGTTGGTTGCGAGCAGGGTCAGCACATCGGACGGCCGAAACACCACGTCGTTAAGGTACAGGATCTTGTCATACTCGATTCCCTGGGCGTGGTGCTCGAAGAGCACCTTCAGCGACGTGTTTCGCAGTCGTGCGAGGTATGGGATGCGCCGCAGCTCCTTCCCTGCACCGACCGTCGTGGTCTGGATCCATCCCGGCCGCGGGTTGCCCTGCCCATCCAATGGGCCAACATTAATCTCGTCGGCGTGCGAGGTCGGGTCGAGGATGACAGAGCGCGGGATCTGGTGCTCTGCGAGGATGTCGTCGAGGATCTTCAGCACATCTTTCGTGCGGTCCAGGCTCCCGCTCTCGTATATGCTCACGTAGACGTTCTCCGCGCCCAGCGTGCCGATCAGGTCTAGCAGTGCCTGGCCCCACCGGTCCTGGATGATCTTCGCGTTCGTCCAGAACTGTGCCACAATGAATACCTTCTGGTTCTTGACCGAGGACGGCAGCGAGGCGATGTCTGTGTATGTGTGCGCCTGCAGGTTCCGCGAGAACTCGCGGTGCTCCTTGAGGATGGTGAGGACGTCGAAGATAAGGAGCACACTCAGCATATAGAACAGCAACTTGAGGAGCCGCCGGCGGCCGGAACGGCGGTAGCGGCGCAGCAACATTGTGACGCGGGGAGGTGGTGGTGGTGGTGCAGCTGGGCGGCGTGATCCATCTGCTGTCTTCTCATGGCTTGGTGAAGAACAGATCAGAGATTACGTGGCATTCGGTCGATCTTGTGTTGTTGTCGTGGAGGACTTAGTAGGGGGCGTTTTGGCATCGGCATCAGACGCGCCAATGTGTTGACATCTCTTGGGGGCTGAGACCCGAGATCCGCAGTCTTGTCTCAATCTTTTTTTGTCTTTGCTTGACTTGCAAATCCAGGCCTTAGCACTCAGGAGAAATGGAGAGTGGTGAGCCTGACTCGCGTAGGACCCCTGAATTGACTCATGTAAGGCTTGGTCTTGGCATGGCAGCCTCGCTGGATCCTTCTTCATAGTCTCGGTACAGGTCCCCAGTCCCAGATTCGAGAAGGAGGAAGCAGAATTGGTGCAGACATAGTCTGATTATTTAGCAATATATAAACTTGGTCTGATCAAGCAGATCGGATCTATGGAGTACTTTACATTGTGCGCCAAACTTTTCGTGGTAGCAGTGTGGTTCCTCGACTCCGCACATATACAGGTACAAGAACATGTCAGCAACAGATCGTAGATGTGAGCTCACTACCACCCTCTACTCGTTTGTATGTGTGGTTGTGAGCTTCATGTGTGTATCGTGAATTGCATGCCTCTCATTGTATTTTGTAGGCAGTCACGATCAAGTGAATTTCAAGTGAATTTCATCACATCCAGCAAGGCAAGCAAACAGAGCGTGAGCTGGCCGTCAATTCAGACCCTTTTTTGAGTGCTAATACTTGTCACATTCTGTTCTTCTGTGACTCTTGCATCGTCACCGCACAGTGAATTTCCGAGGCTTGTCTCCCACCTATATATATTTCCTTCCCGCCCGAGACTCAGGCTTCTGTTCATGCCCAACAACTTACCAATCTTTACGTGCTCTTTAGTCCTTCTATCGACAGCAAAGCCATTCCTGCTTCTACACTGTCTTTCGATCATTCTTTCTAGCTCGAGCTCTTGCGCGCTGTTGCCAAGATGTATTTCATCAAGGCGGTCACTCTTGGCTTGTCCACCCTCGCATTCGTCACTCAAGTCATCGCTGTCCCAGCTGACGGCTTCGAGACAATTGTTCGCGACGCCAACATCGAGAAGCGGGATGAGCCACCACTCAAGTTCAACATCGATCACGACATCATCACCAGTACCGACTGCGGCAATGCATATAGTGTCAACATCAATGTGAAGTTCGCACCCAACCCCATCTTCACCAGTGGAGCTTGCGATGCCATCCGTAACTTTATCGGTGGGAACAAGGGAGACATGGACGTAGTCTTCGGCTTTCTCTGTCCCAATAAAAAATACCCAGACCGTGGATTAGATGATCAAGCCACCAAGTTCTATGTCAACCTCGACTATAGTGTCCCTGTCGACATGAACAAGAAAGGCGAGCAGCAGATTCCAGCCACTCTTCATGTCTTCAACGTCAACAGAGGTTTCGATGTGCAGACTAGCAATGTCAAACTTGGTGGAATTGCCAACAAAGACAAGAACACCATCAAGTACCAGTTCATTTACTGTGTAAGTCATGTCCCATGCATTGCCAACATTGGCAAGATGCTGACAACACATTCAGGATTAAATGCAGACTTCAACACGACCCTTTCCAACAATTGTCAAGGATGTCGTTACATTCTCACCGACTCGACTCCTGGTTCCGATGACTTTGATCTCTGAAACCATGTGTCCATTGTCATGAGTGCAATTCTCGAAATCGCAAACAGCAAAGGCGAGCGATACATCCGATGACAAGATGGAGTTGAGGGTAGCAAAGGACGAACTAGGGCGGAAACATGCTAGTAATCGAGTCAGACCTGACAATGAAGCCCAATAATCATCAGTCAAAATGAGTGACAATCAGGCAGACTTGTTTGACCAAACCAATCTATTTGGTTTCACAGTCATCCCCAAACAAGACGGGATTTCCCTTAAAAGTTTTCCTGCCCTATCCAGTTTCTCATGATAATAATTGTAGGATGGAAGCTGTTTTCCGATACCTCATAAAGCCCAGTGATAGTTAAGAACTATGCACTCGGCTAGCGGATTCTTTGGCGCGCTGTGTTTGGCGTCTGGATCGTGAATCTTGATGAAATTAGTGTCCAGAGACTATTAAATTATGTTGCGCAGTTGCAAAGCACTTGTCGTCGAACGGCCGATTGAGTGCGTTTTATAATGCAGGATTGTATTCCGACGCCGAGCCACCATGAGGCTCAATTTTTGTTGTGATACAGAATTTTTTGATTCCATCATGCCAACTTGTCGAGTAACTGCCGCCGTCGACGATCCACCAATTCCTCTTGAACCTCTTCAAGAGTTGGCAGTCGCCATCGTACTCCATCCCCTGAATCTCCAGGCAAAGGTTCCCAGTCCTCGTCAGACTGCTCACCTTCTGCAGAACGAGTGATCCTCTCCACGGCCTCTTTCTCTTTCCTCCTTTCGTACTTCAAAAGCGTTCCATCCTCCTCGTCGAGACCGAAGCCGAAGTATGTCGCATCGAGGTTCTTGCGACTGATGTCTTGACCAGCGCGGGGTTTGTCATCGTTTTCGTCCCCATGTGCGCGTCGTTTGGCGGCTCTTTCGAACATCTCTTTCACACCTGGTAATTCCCTCGCCCTCCCGAAATACCTATACCCTTTGCCACCACCTGGAACTACTCGTCCTTGATCGTCAAAGACTGTACCTCCACCTCGCATGTAATTCGGTCCACCGAGCTCTCTGATTCTCCTCTCCCATCCCCATTTCTCCTTCATGAGCTTATTGATCTCATCGTTTAGATCCCGCACTTGGAAATCTGACAGGCTTTCATCCTGGATCTTCGTAACTTTTCGAGACACTTCCTTTAGTATCTGGCCACGCCATTTTTCGCAGAGCGGAATCGTGCTGACTGTACTTGGGGCTTTGGGTCGGCGGAGTGAGGAGCTGGGTAATAGACCTGATTCGGCGGCTTGTGCTGCTCGAAAGCGAAAGAGCATGGACTGCGCTTTCTCAGAATTGCGCGCCATGACGACGAAAATAAGGACTGAATTGTTTGCGCAATATCGATGAAACGGCTGGGAAAGCGCTGGCTTCGTGGATTAAAGTGAAAGTAGTACTCAAGAAGTGTTAAGAATGTTCTTGAAGCGGTTTCGGCTCTGATATTAGCGATATATTAGGAACTTGACTTCGTTAGGTGTGTATGAGAGGCCCTTCAATAGTGTTTGGGTGCACCAACCAAGAACTGAAGTCGGTTTATAATGCCAAGCATATTAAAGCAGCGTGCAGAGTGCAGGCAGGGTATCTGAAAAATCCGTACGGTAGGACAGATGCAGATGCCGCTTTAAGGCCTCCTCGATACGAAGCACGTGAAGTTTTTCCTAGATGTGGAAGTCAAGATTACCAGATCAAGTAATGTTGTTGCTTTTTATCAGTCCAGCGAAAAAAGATTTTGGGTGTTTTGTGGCGTTCACAGCGAAGCTGTGCTGCATGAAGGCTGGAGGGTGACATACCAACGAATGAGGTTGTCGTTCTCCGCCGCCTAATCAATGCGCCTCCCCGGTATATCTTGTAATCGACTGAGTCAATTGTCGTATTACCAAATCGACGGACACATAGAATACACATAACGGCGCGGCGCAGGGACAATACTTTGGTACAGGCATCAATTGGTCGTCCCAAGCAGCAACGTGTGCCAAGGGCATCGAAAGGCGCTCCAGCCCTCTTCCGTCCTCAAACCTATTCCTCCCCCGGAGACTCCTTTTAGCTTATTGGAAGTCCCTTCAAGCACCCATTGTTGTCGTTTCAACCTTTGTTTGCACTATTCACGAGTACCACCTAGATTTAGGTGGCTTGTTTACCATTGTTGGTGTCCTTAATGGGTGGATTAAACGATATTCCGGTGTTGACTATCTGTTCATGGTGTACTTGCTTTGACTGGAACACCTCTTCACCCAGGTACTTTGGAGTTACTCCATCCTCAATGGCGCATAATGGTCAACTCAAATCTTGGAGATCTATCTACAAGCGAATGGCCTAGATAAACAGTTCCCAATGTACGAATGCGTCCTTTCAGACTTTCGCAACCAGCACAGCCTTACCGTGCTCGAGACTTTTGAGTGCAGCTTCTACCACGAGAACCGCTCTAAGTCCATCAGCTACCGAGCAATTCGGCTCTGCTTCTCCTCGAGCTGCTGCAATAAAATATTTGATTTGATGCGAAAATGAGGACTGCTTGTCCACCCACTTTTGAGGCGCTGTATCTTTCTCAAGTGGGTAATTCCAGTTTCGCTGTGCTTCTGGCCGGCTGCCATAGTGGTAACGGGTGCTTCGGTAGCGAGTCAGCAGAGCTCAAATTGAAGCGGGGGTGTCAAGTCCTCACAGTGTAGGAAGACTAATTGAACCTTCAGTTCCAAAGACGGTAAGGAAATCCTCGCCGGTGGCAGGGAAGTCTGGCATGTCACCAGTACCAGCTTCCCAAGACAAATGTGACGTGGCTGTACTGTCAGAAGTTAGTAACAAGGGCTCCAGGACGTACGTTACTGGTGTTTGACATCCTGAAGTACTTACTCGGTGAATAGGAAGGAACCAACAGCTCCGGACGAGAATTTCATGGATACCTGGACGGTTGAATCAACAGGATATGGTCTCTCTTTGGGTCCTTCGATTGCATGAACTTCTTCAATATCGCCGAGCCAGTATTGAAGCATATCCATTTCATGAATGGCGTTTGTCAAGAGCTGTCTTCTCGATCAGCATTTTCAGAGCTCCAGATTAAAAGGTGTTCATACCACTCCACCAGAACCAAGCTGCTGATGCCAGGGGATATCAAAATACTGCTGTGACTTGCGCTGCGCCCAGACTAGACGTAAAGTCAGAAATGCTGTTGTGCTAATTCAACCGCGGTTTAATGGCCTCACCTCCGTTCACTGCAACCACGCGACCCAGCTGTTTCTTCTCGAGGACGTCTTTAATGGCCCTGACAAAGCAGTTGTGTCTTCTGTGGTGCCCTACCATGTAAACACTATGACTGTCTGCTTTACTGATCTCGAGAAACTGTCGCCCTTCTTCGCCTGTGGGGGCCAGTGGCTTTTCAATGAATACTGCCAGACCACTACCGACGAATAATTTGGCCATGGCTGTGTGAGTATGTGTTGGAGTAGCAAGAATGATACCGTTTGCTCGCAACTCGCCTGATTTATAGGCCTGCAAAAATCCTTCGAGGTCTGAAAAACTCGGTACGCCATGCTGCTTAGCAGTCACAGCAACAGTAGGGTCCGAATCTCTTGTTCGTTGTCAGGACTCGACTTTGAATTATATTAAAGAAGACTCTTACATGAGTGCTGCTAAGTCTACAGCTTTTGGTCAGCGTACAAGCACGAAGATACTCTATGTGCGAGGGCCTCGAGACAACTCACCAGCATCATCCTCGTCGAGAATAACCTGTAAATGTGACCGCCCGATCCAACCATTGGCGCCTACAATTGCCTGATGTGCTGTTAATAATTATGCTTCTATCTGTCTCCTCAAGACCATGGACTCACAATGAGAAATGGAGATTGCGACATTCTGTGTATCGATGCTATTAGTGCTCCGAAACGAGGCAAGCTTCGATGACCTTGAAATGCTGAACTTGAGAGATACAAGCCTTCATGAGTCGAGTTTTGAACTATTTGAACGCGAAACTTCCGAATTCCGAAACCCCTCGGCGAACCGCTATTGCGTAGCGGTACAAGGATCTCAGCCTATGGGACCCAGCAAGGCTGTGGCATCAGAGAAGCACCGGACTAGTATAAGTCCGATCTCCAAAAAAATATTCAGAGTCGGCATTACTGCACCGACTCGCAGGTATTCCGACCCTGTGTAATATGTTTCCATGGTTACAATTGCATTCACTTCGCCATTACCCTGAACACGTACTTACTTCACAAAAGGCTGTTCGACCAGGCTATCATACTCCCTTCAAGTCATTGATTTCGCTAAAATGCTTCCGGCGCCCAAAAGCACAAGGCTGTCTGCAAAGTCGCTCCTTTCCAGGTGTAGATTGACTCGAAACTTGAACAAGCATTCGCATACAGCGACTTATATCTAGCTATCATTATGTCATCAAGATTATCAGAAGCCTATCACCTGCCTATTATCATCATCGCGCGCGGTACCCCTGAACAAGGAAGTCTCATTGAAAATTTACTAATAGCCATTCTTTCCGGTAACAACTCCTGCTGCGCCGCCTCCTCGGCCGTACATGTCTCTCACGTCCGCAATCAAATGCTGCGGCTTCTCATACGCGAAAAAGTGCCCACCAGAGTCATAAAACCTCTCAAACACGACATCTCCTTGCGTCCTCGTCCAGGTACTTGGATAAACCCTCACCTCCGCGGGCGAATGCGTCAACCCCAGCTTCACCCCTCCAATGTACTGCCTGGTGCGATCTCTCGTCACCCGTCGCGCGGGGTCATCCCACCTGTGTACCTCTTCGTAGTAAATGCGCAAACTCGCCGCTGGACCGGCGGTCGAGAACCAGTAGATACTCATCCAGGTACAAACCTCGTCCTCAGCCCATGGGTACTTATCGCTCCACTCGCAAATCTTCTCGTAGATCCACGCGAGCAGTCCGACCGGCGAGTCGGCGAGTGAGTATCCCAATGTTTGCGGCTTTGTGCTCTGTTGAGCACGATAGCCGGAACTCTCCCTTATCATCCATTCTGTGCGCTCGCGTCCTTTGGTTTCCCGCTCGGTAAACGGGGTAATGGCATACTCTAGGGCTAAAAGGGGGTTGCTGGTAAATTTTGGCCGGGTGCCCTCGTCCATATTCACGTGTATCGCCTTGCAATGTTGAGGATAGTGAAGGCTCAGAGTACGAGTAATGTGAAATCCCCAGTCGCCGGCTTGGGTGACGTACTCAGTATATCCCAGCTTAAGCATGAGTTTGTGCACAATCTCTGCGTACTGTGCTACGGCAAATCCTTTTTTCTTGGGGGCTTCGGAAAAGCCGAAATTCGGTAGACTAGGCGCAATGACGTGAAAGGCCGGTGCTTTCGGGTCGCTAGGTGAGGAAAGCTCCTTCACAATCTTGACGGCCTCAATGAAGCTTCCGGGCCATCCATGAACGAAGAGGAGAGGAATAGCGTGTGTGACCTGAGACTTCTGGTGTATAAAGTGCACCTTGAGGGGATCGAAACCCTCGACGGTGATGGGAGTTGTGAACTGCACAAAGGTATCATTGAGTCTCTTCTGGGCGGCGCCCCAATCGTACTGTTCCTTCCAATACCGAGTGAGTCGCTTGATATCTGCTAATGGGGCGCCATATTCCCATTCGGCGTCATCGACTTCGTCGGGGAAGCGAGCAAGGGATAAGCGGAGTTTCAAGTCCTCTAACTGTTTCTCCGGGATGGAGATCGTGAAAGATTGAATATCGACCATTTGGTCAACAGGCTCTCTAAGTAGTGCATCAGACTTCCTTGATGACCTAAGTAACTATCAATTACAACAACAAGACTCTGAAATTCGAGAATTTATCATTGTGAGAACATGTTAGAGTGGAAATGTGGATTAGAAATATTCTTGGGCTCAGATAGGTAGGTTTATGACATTACCAATGCGGAAATGTCGGTCAGTTTGACATGTTCGATTTCGTTCATCCGCTTATGCAGCATACACCACCATCACAACGAGAGAAACGGTTCCTGACACAATATGGGGGAGGAAGGCTGAATGGCGATCTCGCTAATGGGTTTCTGCGGGCAGAAGGAGAAGGTGGGCGACCAATTCTCGATCATTCTCGACCAGTGTTGTAACCAAACCCGGAGTAGTACTTATCCGGCAGGATCTGTGATCCTGCCTGACTAAGTGTTCGATGCCTTTGCATGGTAGATGACATATAATAGAAGAGATACGCGTCGAGCAATCAAATTCATCCCATCACAGTTGCAAGTACACGGGAGAAACCATAACTCGTTGGTAGGACCACCTTCTTGGGATTTGGTATAACATCCAGAGGTGTTTGTTGAAGACGACAAGATGCCCCCTCCCCTCGGCTCGCAGCACATGAGACTTTTCACTCCTGGAGACATTCAACATTCATTCACTCCGCGGTAATGGCTGCTCAGCTCAGAGCAGCTCTTGAGGACAGTGTCAAGGCCCACAGAGTGCCTGGAATCGGCGCAATCATCATCGACAAGACTGGAAAGCCCCTCTTCAACGAAAGCTTCGGAACCTTGGATGCGAATGATGACCATGCTAAGCCTTTCACGAACGATACGCAACTATTCCTGTGGTCTTGCACCAAATTGATCACTAGCATATGCGCTCTTCAGCTTCTGGAGCAAGGCAAGATAATCTCCCTAAACGAGCCTGTCTCCAAGTATCTCCCAAAGGTCCGCCAGTTCGAAGTATTTGAAGGCTTCGATGAGAATGGGACGCCGATTTTGCGCAAATCGAAATCCGAAATCACACTGATGCATCTCATGACTCATACCAGTGGGTTGACTTATGATTTCTGGGAGGCTGACAAGCCCATGTTCGATTATCGTACTGCGAAGGGCCAACAGCCAGGGACGTATGCCCTAGAAGTAGAGAATGAGTTTCAATTCCATGATGTGTTTTTGGCGTTCGATCCTGGTCAGAAACATCACTATGGGATTAACATGGATCATCTAGGCTTCATTGTCGAAGCTGTTGGTGGGATGCGGCTGGAACAGTATATGGAAGAAAATATCTTCAAGCCACTGGGCATGGACACATGCGGCCCGCAGTTTTTGGATGAAAACTTTCTCCGTGTTCATATGAAGGACGACAATGGCAAACTGGCGACTGTCGATGCGTTTCGGCCACCGAAGAACCCATGGCGTTTTGGGGGAGGTCACTTCCTTATTGGCTCTCTGAACGATTATACTCGACTCATGTTGGCATTATTGAATGGCGGCAGCCATCCAGCTACTGGGAAGCAAATTCTCAAGCCAGAGACAGTGAATGACTTTGTCTTCAAAGACTTCATTCCTCATGTTGGAGCATCTACAAACGGCATTGGGAAGTGTACCCAAGGAATTTCACCAGGAGCTTCGAATGCTGGGGATGTTGGTTATTCATTCCGAGATTCCCCATATCCGCGAGGCTGGAGCTGTGGATTGATGATGAACCTTGAAGATGTTGCGGGTGGCAGGAGTACTGGTTCTGGGTCATGGGCGGGACTGGGAAACTTGTACTTCTGGATTGATCCCAAGAAAGGGGTTGCCGGGATAATTGGAACGAGTGTTTTACCATTCCTGGATCATGACAGTCTCGAATTGTTCGAAAAGGTAGAAAGATTCGCGTATGCCTGAATACCAGAGTTGATGATTCAGATCTTGCAAGGCCTTCAATCTCTGCCAGCAGGACAAGGGAGCCATCAAGCAAGGCTCGACTGATGGCATGGCGCCGGTTTACAACTGATGGGTTTTCTGCATCTCTTCTGCAAACTTCATGATACTGATTGGATCCATAACGCCCCATTTTTCTGCCCTCGCAGTAGCCTCAGTAAAATGCCTTATAGCTATTAGAAATTGGGCAGCCCATCTTGCAGCGCTCCACCCACCGTATCCTGTAGCAAGAGGAGTCATCAAAATGGATGTGATTGTCCGCTTATCGTTCGTTTCAGTCTTTGCTACAGCCTCGTTGTGCTTGCTCACCGATGCCAGAAGAGACCAGACGCACTCATAGACAACTTCTTGATCCCAGGTAACATTTTGGGGAATCTTCATGGTAGGGCACAAGGCAAGGTATCGACAGCCCCACGGTCCGTCTCTGAGACTCTCATGCTTGAGGTCTATCAAGGTGCAGGTGCCAGGTGGCGCGAATCCTCTCCATTCTTGATAAACTACTCGTTGAGCGTGCCTTGTCAGCGCCAGATAATCGTGCTTCGGTGAGAATACTCTGGAAAGTGCATCATCGAAGCCTCCATCAAGTCTAGCATAGGAGTTCGCTGGAGATACAATTGCATCGAACTTGACAGACGCCGGTAATTCAGCTAGACGGTCTTCATGTACAGTGAGCTTTACTGATGGGGGAAGCGGAAATTCCCTGGCGGCAGAGTTGAAGGCGACGAAATGGTCATGGTCCATGAAGAGCAGGTGGAATTGAGGAAGTTGGAACTCGGAGGACGTGGCCATTGTCGTCAAACCCGAAGGTGCATACGAGATTGTTCGTCAAATACCTGAGATGCTTTTGTTTTCGCGGTCACCAGCGGCACTCAACATTGTTCTAGAGACGCCCATCTGGAAACAAGAATTGTTACGAGGTTCACATCCGTGGTGGTCTCCTAACCCTAGCGACACGCTAACTAATTACAGCGACATGCCATAAGTCTCCGTAATTACTCTTGGTGCGTTTTTACGTGTTTACGATAACGCGTCCTGTATACTTTTTTCTTCAAACCTCTAATGGCCACTCCACGACGCATACTAGGTGAAATCGACGCGAATCGAGGGTACAATAATGAGTTAAGTACTCAATTACGCGCTAAAATCGTCGGTGCCTATGAAAATGGAGTCTCCCTGGGCCGTATCGCTAAGGCCTATAATCTGAGCAAGACAACTGTCCAATTGTCAGGAGTGACAAGGACTAAGTACGGAGTACCTAGCGTGCAGTAGTAATTTATATGAGGGGGGGGTATCGCGGGGTTGCTAAGTATAGGGTCGTACGGAGACTAATGGCTTATAAGTGTATAACTAGATGTCCAGGCCCACCAGTAAATAATACTGAGTCATAATAAGTAATCAGGCTCCCCCTATCAAAATAAACTGAGAACCTCAACTTCTCCTCCTGACTTTTCGATGCTATAAAACATCGGCGGAAGTCAAGGTTCACAAAGTGAACCGCGTTTCGGCACAACTTGAGGATGGAAGCACTCGAGCTGGAGCGATCCATTGCTTCAGGGAACGGCTCACATCATTCACCTGTCAACAGACCTGTCTTGTCTGATCAAGATCTCAACGAATCGCGTCTGCCGCCGGTTGACCAGGGGAAGGATGCATGGTTGTTCCTAATTTCCAGCTTCTTCATTGAAGCATTGGTCTGGGGTAAGATTTTACTTATAGATCTGCGACCATAGTCCAAGCCATGCTTATCTTACGGATAACAGGATTTGCCTTTTCGTTCGGTGTCTTTCAAGACTACTACAGTACACATGAGCCATTCGCTAGCGAAGGCAAGGTTGCTATCATTGGCACAACAGCAACTGTAGGAGACTGACCTACCCCAGTCCCTCCGTCTCTGACTAACGTTTGTCCCAGGGAATCATCTATATTTCGGCTCCGGTTCTCTTTGGCGTATTGCTCTCCTATCCTTATTTGAAGCGATGGTCCTGTCCGACTGGTCTGCTAATAATGTGCTTGTCGATCGGTCTAAGTTCTTTCTCAAGAACAACAACTGACTTGATTCTCTCCCAAGGTGTCGGATATGCCGTCGGGGCTGGACTGGCATATGCACCTACGATTCTGTTCCTAGATGAATGGTTTGTTCGACGAAAGGGTTTCGCTTATGGAATAATGTGGGTAAGTATTTTTCGATCCGGATGTTTAATCTTTCTCCCATCCAACTAACCAATTCAACGCACAGGCTGGTACAGGAGTTTCTGGCATCGTGCTGCCAATCTTGATGCAATGGCTTCTCAATTCCTATGGACATCAAACGGCACTTCGCACGTGGGCACTGGCACTTTTCGTATGCACAGCACCATTGATATACTTTGTCAAACCAAGGCTTCCGTTCTCTGATGCTTCCTGGGCGAAACGTTTCGACTTGAGCTTCGTATGGAATAAAGTCTTCATCGTCTATCAAATTTGCAACACCATGGAGGCACTAGGATTTTTTCTTCCTCAAACTTATCTACCAAGTTATGCTCGCATTCTTGGAGCGAACAACGTGAACGCAGCACTGACGCTGGTCCTGGTGAATGTTGCCTCTGTCTTTGGTTGCATTGTAATGGGCACGCTTACTGACCATTACCATGTGACAACTTGTATTCTGATCTGTACGATGGGAGCTGTTTTAGGCACCTTCCTTATATGGGGATTTTCGACAACAATTGGGCCTTTATATGTCTTCTGTATTGTGTACGGGCTTTTTGCCGGCTCCTTCAGCTCTACTTGGCCCGGTGTCGTCAGGGAAACTCAAAAGCAGAAACGATCCGCTCATTTGGGCATGGTATTTGGCTTCCTGGCCGCGGGAAGAGGTATCGGGAATGTTGCCAGTGGACCTCTTAGTGAGGCACTCCTTGCGGGCAATCCATGGCGAAATTCTACGGACTTTGCATATGGAACGGGATATGGACCCTTGATTGTATTCACAGGAATCACAGCACTGCTAGGCGGACTCAGCATCGTTGCAAGGCCATTGAAAATGGTGTAAGTGGCCAGTTGACAACCGGACTAGCGACATCGCCACAAGCCCAGCATGGCCTGCTCCATATTCCCCCACTGTTCAGCCGGGCAAGGCGTTGTTCTGAGTTGACCCAGGCAGCTTCTGTTGAGATGTCGACCACTCGCTATTGAGATAGGTGCAAGAAGGTGCATGAAGAGTTTGGTGGGTTCTTGGCCTGGGGCCCTGCGGCCCTGTGGTGTCACCAGAGGGTGCTCAAATGGCAACCACAACACATTTGCGAACGGTCAACGGTATCCCTTTACGTTCTATCCTTGACTCAAGCTCATTCAATCATTCCCAATCGATGTGAGAGCAAGTGCAGTCGAAATGAGGCAAGGACATTCAGGCGCAGCACGTGACCCTACTGACCCTTCGATGAGTTTAACGGCATGTGTCATACGCACTTCAGGATGGCGCAGCAAGCATGAAAAGATTCTGCATGATATACTGCATGAATTATGGCAGTGCAGATTACGCATTTGATTGATCAAAAAAAAATTAACCCACAGCATGTTTATTGGAGTCTTGACGTGCGGCCCTGAGGGAGCCTTGTGCGCATCAAAGCCTTGGAGCAGTTTGCCTGAAGTTCGCCTTTTCTGGCAAATACACAATTTCCAACAGTTTTGAGCCAGTTCTGGTCAATTTTAGCCGTGTGTGTTCTTTATTATGTCCACCTGCGTTTCGGAAATCAAGGGCGGTTTGGATTCCTGTCAACTGTTTCTTGGTCTCCCGCAGGTTCGACTATTCATCGAGAAGGGTTCGACAGCAACAACATATCAGTGACAATGGTCAGGAAATCTGACGAGTTGCCTATTCGGTGTCATACGGACCCCATTAGCCGCATACTATGTCGTCGTTGGATACCGTTCTACATTGGATAGCGAGTTGATCCCTCTGCTCATTACCTTCCGTCCCGTGCCTTTTCTCCTCTGCGCCACCCCGACTTTTAGCTCAGCCAATGTCGAGCTCTTTGCGCGGGTTTTGCTTCCTTTGGATGCTTAACTATGGGGACTATGACGAGATCAGGCACCTCTAACACAGTCTGTCAGTTCGCCTGAGCAATTTTTGTGATCTTTCCAGATCTCTCAAGTTCATGTCGGAAGAGGGGTGCTCGAGAACGCCTTCTCGAGAAAATGCATAAGAAACCGGCAATTCTTGTTGTTCTGTGTCTATCGGTCTGTCTTCCAACTCTCCTTCTATTCAATAACTAGCAAAAGCATTCTGCGTCGTCGATTCATAGAACAACTTGAAAAATACCACCAGTAAGGTGTGCAAACTCTGTGGATTGCTAGATGTTAATGCTTGTCTTTAGCACCTCGAAGATGGATTCCATGCGCCCTCTTGCCCCTAAGAGTACACTCAACAACAACCAACTATCACAAGGGCCGAAAAATGAAGCACTGGGTCTAAGGCATAATTCACCGTATTCTGAAGGTGCATCTACACATGGACAGAATCCTAGGACCATCCCCATTTTGTCAAAGAAAGAACAATGGTGGTACTGCTGCCATTGTAAAGAGGGCGGCTACAGCCTGGCCAACAACTTATACTGCCCAGGAGTGCGGTGTGGACATAAACGTTGTAGCCGTTGCACGGTGGAAATTCACTGATGAAAAGCTCCCTCAAGACTTAGTCTTTTAGGGGGCAGGTGATGGGCTCATCCTGGCTCTTGCCTGGCAAAACTCAGAGACAGTGGAGGGTAGGTCAGGGCGCTGAGACCAGCTTTGGAAGTTCTGGTGTAATTATATTCTGAGATATAAAACTCCAGACCTTGTGATTATTGCTTAGCAATATACCTATTACCCGTCAAGCGGCATTATGTCTTCCGGATTCGCTCATTCAGAATCGATCCACGGAACGCTTCACAGTATCTCCCATTGGAATAGCATTCACATTACATCCTCAGAGAGAGATGACCGTAGCCAGCTAGCATACTGCAGTAGTGGTTCCTACGGATGCCACCGACAGACTTTCACTTGCAATGGGGGGCTGTTGAGTCTGACACAATACAATGCCACCATCAATGCATGATATATATCCTTGTTCAAGTGACAAGAGATCCATGGGAAGTTGTTTCCGATGCAGGAGGAAATTCCGAGTCAGAGCCGTGGCCAAATTCCACGTGGAGGCTGCGCACCGCGGCGCTTACCTCGTGAAATACGAGGTAGGCTGCGCCTCCTGTTGCAACTTGTTGAGTCATTCGTATTCCTCACTACTGTCGGCTACTCCGCATCTCCCAATCTCGGATGCCATGACTGGGTCTAGGCGATGGCATGGGCAAATAGGGCGGACAAGGCTGAAACACGGCAACCTTGATCGCCTCAGGCAGCAGCGGGTAATGTCGAGTGAGTTTCCACAGCCACGATCACGGAAGGGAAATGGGCCGTGTGGAAGTGACATTGGTCTTTGCGAAACCGTTTCTCCGGTTAGTGTTGAGTTTCAAGGACTCCTCGTATTCCTGAAGCCTGTGGCGGAGATCAAAGTTGTTCAACCAGCAACTGTATCAGCCTTGTCGCAAGGCTATTGTTTTCATGAAAAAGCTAAGGAATCATGGCTTAAACGTCCCATGGCTTTGGGACGAGCGTTTGTCTGATTATCGGTGCAGCGCTTGCTTCTGATGGGCTCTAGAATAAGAAATTGGACAAGTGATGTTGAGGATAGAGTTGAAGATAAGCGCATCAGGCACGGCGCACCTGAGGTGAGCGCTGAGTCAGCGACCTGGCGCAAGCTAATTATAGTGATCCACCGTGTAGTCTTTATGGCGGAGCACAAGTCATCGAGACGCGAGGCTGAAGTGCGGAGAAATTTAGTGATTCCCTTCGCATCTGCTACAAATTCATTTTCTGGAAACATCCAGTTGGAGCTACTCTGCGAAAGCTAGGAGTATTGTCTCATTGTTGTGCTGTCCATGGATATAATGCAGTAGGGCCTTGTCGAGCATCAGACTGCTCACCCAAGCCCAGGTGCAGCCATTTGAATAAGAGGCACTTGCACCCCATTTCCTCCCTGCGAACCACACCATGGCGCAATGGTTCCAACGCCATGCCTCTCCTGCTGTACAGCTCGGCATCGCTGCGACCTGCGGTGCAATCGCTGCGTCAACAATCATATACACAGCTCATGCTATCCACCAGCGGCAGATAACGGAAGAACTCAAAGCCTCGATACCGTCACTCTCCTTTGACCACCACGCCACACAACTGACGGAATACGGAGGCGCCAGTCGCGCGAGCATATCAAATAAAGAAGACGAGCGGTCGGCGAAAATCGCTGCGCGAGCCAGAAAGGGAGACTATGACGAGGAGCTTATCCTCGAGCAACTGGCTCGAAACAGAGTGTTTCTCAAAGATGAAGGGCTGGCGAAGCTACGGAACTCGTTCATTGTGGTCGTCGGCTTAGGAGGTGTCGGGAGTCACTGCGTTGCGGCACTTGCTAGGAGCGGCGTCTCGCGGATACGGGTCATTGATTTCGATCAGGTCACCCTTAGTAGTCTAAATCGTCATGCGTTGGCAACCCTCGCGGACGTGGGGACGCCAAAGGTGCACTGCGTGCGGAAACGGCTGGAGCAGATCACCCCATGGACGAGGATTGATACTCGAAATGAGCTGCTGAGCTCGCAATCCATGGAAGCACTCCTGGGCGAGTGGGACTACGAACTGCGAGACGACGACGAAGACAATGGCCAAGGGCCAGACTGGGTTGTGGACGCCATCGATAACATAGACTCTAAGGTCGCACTGCTCCAGTACTGCACGATCAAGGGCATTAAGGTGATTAGTGCCATGGGTGCCGGCTGCAAGAGTGACCCTAGTAGGATACAGGTTGGGGACATATCGACCAGCAAGGATGACCCCTTGTCGAAATCCACGAGGCGAAGGCTCAGAGCGATGGGTATTAAAGAAGGAATCCCAGTTGTGTTTTCGACGGAGAAGCCGGGAGAAGGCAAGGCTGAACTCCTGCCGATCGCAGATGCAGAATTCGAAAAGGGTAATGTCGACAAGCTCGGGGTGCTGCCCGAATTCAGAGTCCGCATCCTTCCCGTCCTGGGGACCATGCCCGCCATCTTCGGCTATACGGTTGCCAATCACGTCATCTGCAGTATCTCTGGGTACCCCATGGACTACCGGATAGGAGACAGGGGACGAGAAAGGATGTATGACGCAATCTTGTCTACCTTACAGGGGCAGGAAGAAAGACTCGTACGATCGACTAACGGGCAAGATGCGGTAGGTCTCCGGCTTCCTGTCGGCCGCGACGACGTCTCGTATCTCGTCGAAGAGGTCTTCCGAGGCAAGAGCGTCGTCAGTGGCCTCTCAACCCGGTTGGCGCTAATACGCTGGAGAAAACCCACTTCTGGGTTCGTAATCGACGAGGAGTACCTAAAGGAAGGCCAGAAATTGACCAAGCTGCCTCTCACTGATCTGGTCTTGATGACCAAGGAGGAGGCCCAGAAGCATGAGAAACTGGTCTTGAAGGGCGACTCGGTGCCGGAGGATGTCTACGAGCCGGATGTCTTAGCGGTGGTCAAGAGGCGACTTGATGAGGAACGTGCTTATGATCGGTACAGATGATCAAGTTTTAACCCCGTGATTGACCAGACTAAGGCAAATCCAAGGGCCTGATATGTGGTGAATCTACACTTAGACAGCTCTTTAGAATGGGATGAATTTGTGTACAAGACAACAGCCTCGAGGCAAGCAATGAGATTACGACGTCGTCCTCCTGAAGGGGTTTTCAGGTGAAAATAGTGGCGTCGAATACCCCGTAGTTAGTATTACATATATCTGTGAGCATGCTAGAAGCTTGATCTGGGAACTATGTATGCAGATGGAGAAGCGATCGAAGTCCACATGAGAAGAATTTTGTAGGGACCCGAGTCTTCACCTGAGGGTTTTGGGTTTTGATCTTGGAAAATTAAGGAGGAAAACAATACCGGCAATTTAATGTGTCAGGAGAACTCTCAGCCTGCATATCACCCACAGGGCTTGAAAGATGGAGAAGATAAGAGATACGGCTTTTCAGTAGGTTCTCGAAATACGGAGTACTCTTCTCACTCCCTACAATCGATTTTCCCAACAGGAATGGTCAAGCCCGTTCTTGCTCGGACTCAACGCCCAACTCATAAATCGCTTTCCAACTGCATAACAGCAAACCCTGTGCGCCGAGCAGCGGCAAAATCCCGAAGTTTGGCATGGGCAGTACATTGCTTGTCGTAGTAATCATAATCCTCCTTTGAGTTGAAAGTTGTAATGGAGACTAGTGTGTAACCATGGGATCGTTCTTCAGCGGTATTTTCGATGCGACGTGCCTCATTGGAGACAATATATGGTGCGCCATCCTAAGCCACTTATAGTCAGAAGGAAGCTAATGTAAGTTGACAATCGCCTTGCAGCTCATAAGTACCTTCTGGGCGATCTTTCTTAGTATATCGTATTGGGCAATGACAGCATCGACGTCCTCCGGCTTGGGTATTTTGAACAATGTAACTCGTTTTATATATTTCGGTGCCATGGCCGCTATATGGAGATGTGCCTAGATTGATATAGGGATTTGAAAAGTGCTTGGAAGGATACGTCAAGGCCGATGTTGAAGAACCCTGATCCAGATGAGGGCCAGCATGTGTTGAAGAAGCAGATGTGCGTGCACTTTCCGCTGGGCCACGGAATGTGATCCGGCTTACCTCCGCACATCATCGCGATTCGGATAGCGGCGATGGTAGTTGGAGATGTATCCCCAGGTTTCGTCTTGAGAAACGAGACTTAATGATTGCTTCAATTCAAGCGGAGCCTGGTTTCGTGATGAAGTGCAAATTCTGCCAAGCATACCTAGGGATAGTAGAAGATCATGATTGCTGAGAGGCCAATCACATGGGAATCTTTTTACTTTTGGAATCTACTCGTACGGAGTACATCAATCTGACATCTCTCGACCAGAGGTGAATTCTGTCTGGTGGACCCCAGAGAAAGACGAGCGAAAGAGGAAACTGACTGGCGAGACCACGCGCGGAAACCCCGCCCTGGACGACTTTGAGTTGCTGGAGGGAAGATGGGCGGCACAGCATCGAGCCACATGTCGCATGAATCAAGCACGCTGCGAAGTCGGCTGCCTCTACTCCATCGTTCGGTGAGAATCGCTCTTGGCAGAGTTGGAGTTGGTACCCAGTTACAACGCCATGCCGCTTTTAAACCCGGCCACGCGCAAGGCTACAATGAAGCCTTGCAGATGGGGAAGCCTTAGATACTAATACGAAATGTGCTTTGATATGATCCAGCGACAGTAGGAAAATCTCCCTGTGAGACTGTCGAGCTGTCCACTCGAATATATGCCTAGGCAGGTATTAGAAATTCTGTCTCCGATTACACCATACTGGCTTACTTCCTGCGGTGTATAGGGGGCCCCCTTCGGTCACAAGTATGGTCGAAGAACCTCCTGGGTATGATCCCAGACCTTTTCCTGCGCCTTCTCTCGAAGCACAGGCACAGCCTTCGCATTCGGAGTACAATTGCACTTGTGGTTCACAAGAAATAGCCCTTCCGACTCCTCTCCCCGAGAATTCACACCTGGTTTGCCCTTCCATGATATGCCACGACCACCAAAGGCCGCACTGGTACTTTGGAAGAGATGCCTCTGTCCAGACTCATCGTTGCTGTATGAAAGTGCTCCAATTAGGGGCTCAAGGAAGAGCCAGACAATCCATTCCATGATCGAGTTTCGGTCCCACCCTCTTCTCATGTTACCCGTGTTGACTGCCCCTGGCCAGGAGTGGACGAAGGTTACACTGGGATTGCCGTCGGCCAGTTTCTCCAAGGTTAGTGTGTTCATGTTTGCGTAATGTGTCTGAGCAGCGATGCCGCCAAAATTTCCAGGCTTTCTCAGATCTAGGTCGTCCAGATTGATCGTCGTCTTCTCCAATCCTCCCGCCAAAACGCTGACGACTCTGGGAGCTTCTGCTTCCCTCAGGAGAGGGAGAAGATGCTGAACGAAGAGCATTCTCGAGTAGTATTCCAGGCTTTGAGCAATTTCCAGGCCCTCAGTAGTCTCCTTGCGTGTGCCGAATGGCGCATAGCCCGCTGTAAGGAACAGCAGGTCTACGCGTCGCTCTTTACTCTTGATAAGCTCGCATACTCTCTTTGTTTCCGAAAGAAGCGAGACCTCGCCTTCCGTCCAAATGACTTCGGCCTTGGGATTGATGCCCTGCAATTCTTGGATGAAGGTCTTCATGCGATCCTCGGAACTTTTGCGTCCCACCAGGTATATTCTCATGCTAGCACCCGTCGTGACCAGGGCCTTGACTGTGTATCTTCCGATACCTGACGTACCACCAACGAAGATGGCGACGCGCGGGGCTGTGGCATCATTTATGAGTGCATTGGAGGCTTTGATTTCGGTGTAAGAAACCATTTTGAAGAGATGGGGGCCCTAGCCCACGGAATTTGTTCTCAGTGACTGCTCTGAAAGGGTCTTGAGGAGGAACGAGACGAGGATGAAACTACTATCCAAATAGCAGCTTGTCACAACAAAGAATAAGTCTCCATTTGCTTACTAAACCATTCAACAAGGCTTCGAGGCGAGGTGTTGTCTTTGTTGACTTCGGAGTTAAGCGGGCTTCACTCTTCTCTGCATATTTAGTGAAGAAGCGCCATGTTCAGGGCTTGATGATTGGTACGACTAAATTATGACTGCCTTAGACTGCTACCCTAAGAATACTTTGCTGCATTGCCTAATAAGAGTTGCAGGAAAACAGGAATCCAGAAGTAGTAGATTTCCCATGTCCCCTTGCTGTGCGGTTTACCGTTTGATGGGTAGGAACTATTGCCCAGGCTGGCCCAATACTCCGTACGGCGAATATCTTGCACGAGTACATGATTCTAGAAGGGACCTATCAATATCATTACCTATAGTGACGGTGCTGTGCCCTTTAATAATCATAGAACTTTGCGGTGGAAAGGTGCTCTGTTTCACGAACTCGGATGTTGTAGAAATACGAATTCCGGTTAGACTTTCGCTTAAACTAATCCGGTCATGGAATCAATGCGTGATCTTCAAAGGGGTCACTTGAAAAGAGGGGTGTCCAGGCAGCAGCGCCTCTCCCAATTCCCATCGGTGAAGCGTGCAATTGATCTCAACTTGTCGAATTTTGCATCACTTTGTCCTCCATACTGAGGAGAACCGTTCCAACTTCTAGCAATTGCTGGCGCACATATGTGTGTCGCGTAATTCATCATTCGGTGCCATCGCCTGGGTTTCCTCCTTCCAGGAATCGAAAGAACTGTATCTTGTTTCCATCGGGATCTTGGATGGTAAATTGTCGATAGCCCCAGGGCTGGTCTTTGATAGGATCAACGATGTTGACTCTGCCTTCTTTCTTTAGTAAATCATGGTACTCGTCCACAGCGTCTGTGCCCAAGGCTATCATAGCTGTAGCTGGATGAAAGCTTTGACCACTTTGAGTCTGGAAGAGATAGATGTTGCCTTTCATTGCTCCGATACCAATGGCGACTGAGCACATATTCGGTTCATCAGCGTCTTCCGGATCAACACCACCAAGTTGGAAGTGAAGATCTTCCGTGTAAAATTTGACGGTCCTGTTAACGGAGCTAGTGGGGAAGTGAGGTATCACACCCCAGGCGGTATTAAGGGTCTGCCTTACTGTCATTGTGACAGTGTATGAGATTACCAAGGGAGATTATACAAAACGAAGGAAGGGAAAGTGAAGATGCTTAGACGCTGTTGAACTATCCTCCGTACCAAAAGGCGGCAGCACTTTTATTCTAATTTGGTTTAGATCAGTATTGTTCCTTGGCATTGGAGAACCTGAGTAAGCCGTCATCACCTGACTTGGCATCACACCCGACTCCGATGGTGCTATCTCTATCAGTCACATCCTGCTTTCAACATACCAGAGGCTTCCCCATCCACCGAATCGAACGACGGTTCCCCCTCCTTATCCGTCGCCCTTTGTTGGCTTTCTCACTCTTCTCTTTACCTTCTCTAGAACCTTCGCTATCTTGGTACACATGCTGAACACCTCTCTGCGCCGTGTGGCGGCGCGTACATGTTCCAGCACACCTTCTCCGGTGCCGTCCCGCTCAACCACTCCCACCATAGCATGCTTTACTTCCCATGCTCACCAGAGAAGACACTCCTCTTCAAAACCTCCGGCCCCTCCAAACAATGGCTCCTCTCCTATTCCAACTGCCGTGAAGCAGGTCAATAACCCTGCGTCCGAGTCTAGGCAGGCCACAGCCGAGTCTCGCTCATCACGAAGAAGGAGCGCAAAGGAAAAGCTGGATGCCAAACACGAGTCTGAGTACTACAACTGGGCTTCTACTCTTCCGAGTGTCCCAAGTCTCCAGTTGAATCCCAAGGGTAATTCCTCTTCCTTTCAACCATACTGTGCAAATTGCAAATTGCAAGGCTTTCAGAGCTAACTTCAACTACTAGACGTCTACCTTGCCGCCTTCTTTGGCACTTATCGACCCACTTCCATAACAGGTCCCGTTGTTCCAGAGTCTACGATGGAGGCCGTCGAGAAGATCTTTCAGCCCAAGCCAAAAAGATCTCGCACACCACCTCAAGACGTCATTTATACTCTTTCGTCCGCTGTAGAAAGTCTAAACGACCAGATGTCCAACAAGAAAGCTGAACAAAAGGCCCATATCATCAAAGCTCTCGTTCAAGCTAACAACAATGTGGATTCTGACGAACCCCACCATCTCGATGGTGCACCGCAATCCGTCAATCCTGGTTCACCCAACGTTAGGATTGCTCTCCAGGAGATTGCACGAAGATTTCGCCCCTACAACGTCCCTCCTGCACCAGTGCCCATTGCCGATCCGGAGGCAAATTCTTCGCAATATCACGGCGCAGAAAATGAGATGTTTCTCGAGGTTGAGGTGCAAGAAGAAGGTTCAGAGCCGTACCTTCAACGCGTCGTCATCAACGGCCAAAATAGCGAAGATCTGGAGACCAGAGAATTCTTCACAAGCAATACTACACCTACAGTCGAAATCGAAGATCCCACTGGTTTCCAGTACGTTGTTGATCCTGAAATCGAGCAACCTTCCATCGGCCGTCGTCGACAAGGGCTATATCGAAGTCCTACCATGATGGCCCTCAGCGTCAAGAGACAGCGGCGAATGAAGATGAAGAAGCATAAGTTCAAGAAGCTAACTAAGCGACTGAGGACTTTGAGGCAGAGACAAGGGAAGATCTAAACTGTCCTCCAATCGTTTGTCCCACGTTGACTGGTGGGACTACTCAAATATTATTTCTATTGCGCCACATATCTCTGCATCTTGGTGGCGTTACAGCGGGATGTTCCTGTGATGTTACAGTTCTTTCGTCTGGCATTGCACGCTATGCAACCGTCTAGCCAATGAGTCCCTTCTCTCCTTTTCGAACGATTTTCATGCGGCTGCATAATGCATTCAACATCTAGGGTTGAAACGGATAAGACAGTTGAAAGTCGGTGTTTATTTGCATTTTAGAGATGTCGAGGCGCACGACAGACACATAGAGAAACGAAACCCATTGCATGTTTTCGACCGGCCCTAGAAAGGACGATTATTATGGATGGAATGGAAAGAGTAGCAGAGCAACGGTGAAAGAGAATCAATCTAAACAAGCTACTTTCACGAGCACCTCAATCTCCAGCTGGCATTTGCGTGTGTATTGGGAACATGAGATATGTGCATCGATACTTCGTATTGTATTTGGCGGACCTATAAATCTCAACGTTCCTGCTCGTCGAACCTCCCGATGCCTCCAATCTCTCCAGCCTTGAGCTCGAGCAATGACGAGACATGCAGATAGAAATCCACAATGGCTCCGACGTAGCATGGACTGTATCGTGATCTTCCAGCTCTCATGCCGCCAGATGCTGCTCAATTGCCGCATTTGGTTCCTTTCGCTACCAGATTGGGAAGCGCTCTATTAATTAATTAACACCCAACAAAGCGTGTCTATCCAATTCGTACCATGTATTATTAGTAGTCCAGCCGTGTCTTCAGGGATGCATCATATTGTCGGAGGAGTGCTCCGTATACTACCGCCCTTTCAACCCACATATGCCCCCAATGGCACCTAGCTTGATGAAGCAGTACCGAGGCCTACTATTAGTCTACCTATGTACATACATAGTATATCATTACACATAGTACCTAAGTTTCGTCATAGAGCAATGCCAGGATGGGAAAACCTTCATCCAGGTTCACCCTTAGTTCCTCAAACAGCCTTGGTATCTGCTGCGCAGAAACATATCTTGAGCAGGTAGTTATGAGCGGTCAAACTAAACGACGTACCTCGTAGCTGTTGTGTAACGACGAATATTCAGAAACCCAGGGTATGGAATATAGTGGCAAACAAAGCATTATCTATCTGTGGTACCATATGGAGTGTACAATATCAAAACCTCTTGCTCTACCAGCGTGTAAAATAACGCGATTGCAGAGTCAAGAAATGTTCTGGGGAAAACTCTCCCTCCCTCCCCCAACCAGGTTGTTAACCACACACGCGCACAGACAGCCCCCCAGCCACTTAGTACCACCTAATCCCAAGGCCAGCAACTTGAAGATGCACACCTTCCATTCCGTGTTCCCTGCTGTGCGCGACAATCAAAAAGAGTTTACTGGCATTCGTACATGATTTTGGGTGAAATTCTGGCGTTCAACCCGAGGTGTGTTTGTGTAAAGGTTGTCGTGAGATAGAAGTCTCCAATTGGGCGGTCGAGGAAACTCCTTTTTGAATTCTGTTTTCTTTGATAGTCCATCTCGTCGTTGTGCATCCATCTTGCCTCCTCCTCCTCCACCCGAATTCATGGACAGCGCTTTCACCGCAGCCGCTTCCAATGAAGTATCGTGTTCGGGAGGATGCTCTGTCGGCTATGTCTAGCAGTGGACATCGGTCTGAGCCTTGGAGTTCATCAACAGAGCAACAATCAATCCGTACAGACCCAAGACTTCGGCGAAAATGAGGATAAGAATCATTCCGACGAAGAGACGGGGTTGCTGAGCGGTACCACGCACACCAGCATCACCAACAATGCCGATAGCGAAACCGGCAGCAAGACCTGAAAGACCGACGGAGAGACCAGCACCAAGTTGAATGAAGCTCGTAAACAGGGCTTCTTTTTGGGAAAGGTTGTCGGAGATCAGGACAGAGACGACTAGACCGTAGATACCGATGATACCAGCCATGATAACAGGGACGATGTCTAGATTGAAATTAATTCAGTGCCCTTGGATCAGAAACGGTATAGTTAAGCCTACTCTTGACAATAAGGTCAGGCCGGAGGACACCCATGGCAGAAATGCCGACGCCGGACTTCGCGGTTCCATAGGCGGCGCCAAAGCAGGTGAATACAATGGCAGATGTGCAACCCATGGCACCAAAGAAAGGCTAAATAGTCGATACGTCAGTGTTGTGATCTGGCATACAGGAGCTGGATAGAAGAGGTTCAGGGAAACATAGTAGACTGCGTCATTGTAGACGGGTGTCTCGATGGACATGGGGAGCATACCGCGTAAACGGGACTATAAAAGTGAAGAGGTTAGCCATCTCTCATTTGATAGGCGAGTATAATATTAGGAGAATGCGGTGTCTAGGTCAGGCAAGCTTATCGAAGACGTGTACGCAGGGACAGCGTTGGTGCCTCAACAGCAGAGAGGCGACGCTGGGATGCAGGCTCACCAGAGATCTGAAGACATTTTTGGCTAGCTGAGAGCTTCTGTGATAATCACAAATATGGAATTGGCGAAAGGGAGAAGGAGTGGTAATGTATGGGAACGAAGAAGGGCGATGAGGAGTGAGAAGCTGGGGGACAGATTGATGATGCTGGGATTGCAAAGATGGATGAGGTCCCTGCGAATCCACGGGAGTACTCGACTATAGCAACAGCAACTTGAGGCAAGCTTGCTTCCTCTGCCTAAAGAGGCAAAGCCCGCCTTGGCTTGTTCCGATGAAGAAGCTCAGCCGAGAGTCCGCCTAAACTTTTTGGCCAGTCACAGTATCACGTGCTATCACATGTTACTGCCCCGATTTCCCCAGCACGTGACTTACTCGTCGCCGACCAACGCAACTCTGCCGTGCATCACTCTTCAAAAATTATTTTTCATGCCAGCCACTCACTCCTCCAATTCTTCCCTCACCACCACCTCTTAACTGCCAAAAGCAAAGGGCGAGCCAACGCAAGGAACCCTTTGCTGTCAACCCTCAGTCCTCTTTTCCTTTCGTTGTCCTGAAGATTTCCCAGATACCCACTTCTGCGATAATTTGCGCCAACTGCTTGTAATATCACAGCATCGAATAACCATCGAAAAGCCATGGCCGATAATCCTTCTGCAGCATGGCCAATTGCCGATGCAGCACTCACCACCAAGATCCTCGACCTTGTTCAGCAATCCTCTCACCAACGTCTTCTCAAGAAGGGTGCCAACGAGGCAACGAAAACCCTGAACCGTGGAACCTCCGAGATAATCATCCTGGCGGCGGACACTAGCCCACTCGCTATTCTTCTCCATCTTCCTCTGTGAGACCAGACAACAACTTCTGAACGCTAAAGCTGAATGCTGACTTTGCGCAGGCTCTGCGAAGACAAGAACGTGCCATACGTCTATGTGCCCAGCAAGACCGCCCTCGGACGCGCTTGTGGTGTCTCGCGATCGGTCATTGCTGCTAGCATCACGACCAACGAGTCCAGCGACCTGATGCCTCAAATTCGCGAGCTTAAGAACCGTGTTGAACGATTGATGATTTGAGCAGGTCACTCGTTGGTCAATGGTGAAGTTGGGCCATCAACAAGTTGAGATATTCTCAACGCATAGCGAAGATGTACAGGAGCCTGTGGACGCCATGAACAGCATCTTTTTAGGACCAAGGTATTCATCGTTTTTCTCTCCTGAGAGCTGGCTGGGCTTCACTCAACTATGTGTTGAATAATAACAAAGCTGATTTGGCATGCACCCCGTACACATTCCGGACCATCATATTCTTCGTGGCGTGACATTATATCGAGACCTCACAAATCAGTTCTACTACATGTTATACAGCACTTCATAAGCCGTCGCCCCCTGCCACTAATCCCAGAAATTCCGAATGTCCCACTGACTTCGAACGCAATAGCCACTACAGATGATCCAGTTTTCAAGGATAGCGAGTCGCAGACAATTCCGATCCCCCGGTGGGGTAAGGCACCTGCTGCTGGTCATCCTTCGGGTATTCCTGGACACTGATGGTTGTGCCATTGGACATTGCGAAGCTTGCACCCTGACCATTCCCATTGTTCTTGCGGAACGCTGCCATACCCACGAAAACCGTACCCACGGCAAACATAACACTATCACAAGAGGCTTTTATCAGCAAAACAAGACCACATCAAATGCAGGAGGGTTATAGTGGGGCTTACAACTCGACAGCCCCTAATGCACCGCAGGCCCTGGTCAAATTGAGAGCAACAGTGAAGTCGTCGTAGTAGGTGCTTCCGTAACTGTAAGTCAAATCTATTGCGAGACCAATCTTAACCGCGTGGTCTGCCATGAGCGCGAATGTCACCAGCCACCAGAGCGTGCTCAATGCGTCCAGGACGAACAGCAAAAGTCCCGGTTTGGCGTTGGATGAGAGTCGCGGGATCATGAATATTGCCAGTGGCAGGTATACAGCCGTCCAAGCGAACTAAGTTGTTCAAAAGCATTCAAGTCAGTATGCCTGAAGTTTGCTGATGAGATACAGGACCAGACAACTTACAGCGAACCAACAGAATCCAAAACCGGGGAAGCTAGCGACCTGTGATCGCACGATGCACTGTCAGCTTTCATTTTCTACGAGTAATCATGTCCAACAATCTGTTTCCACTGTCTTGCAAGTATCGTTCGCTCCTGTTGAGGTCGGACTCACCAGAAAACTAGGGTCGGCGCCACCCAGGTATTTCCAGGCCGCTACCGCAGACAGAATCAAGATCAGCAATGCCAGAGCACCTTGCGCAATGCGAAGAAACATCATCCAGACTGGCAGGCCAAGATCCGAGCGTTGTTGTGCCATTTCGAAGGAGTGATGATGTCAAGTTTTGAGGTTGGACTTGGGTGAGCGTTGGAGGATGAATATGCTCTATGGAGTGATACACCAATGGTTGGGACACAGGTGCGAGGCGGTAGTATACAGAGGAAGGGGAAGTCGGCGGAAAACTCAAGGCGGATCTAGAGTACAAAATATGGCCGTACTGGTATAACCTCAATCCTCAGCCTCAGGGGTGGGGAGGGGAGGGGTCTTGGTCAATTAATATTCCGGTTTGCACTCAGTACGTACTACGGAGTACTAGGATCCTCCTCTTGGATGGAGAAGTGCTTCCTGCAAGCCATTACCCAACAGGTGAATCAGCCATGGGGCCCAAAGTCCAGAGAAGTCGCACCGATCATTTCAGTACCAGTCCAGGCCCAAGGGACTCGCTTTCCAGGTTGCGAAACCTTCCAATAAGTCCTATGGATACGAGCCGAAGAAATTGCACATCGAGACATGCCGGTCTTGGCTCCACTGGGGATTGACCACAATCTATCCACAGAAATGGAACTACCAACGAGCCACTGACATAACTGGCAGAACGGAGTAGTTTGGGCAGACAGGTTATAATATCTGTACTCCCGGGGAGAGGGCAGTCTCGATCACACAGTTGCCCAGGCTTAGCCGATATCTGTTCCACGGTTCGTCTGCGAAAAGCGAGATTCTCCACAAGTGGGACATGGGTTCAGCCTTGTCACTACGCCTGCTGAAACGATCGAGCCGCACTTCCCACGCCACAAGCGCCCACAAGGCACAAAAGTTCTTGATCGCACACCGCAAGCTCAGCCGTACAAGGTCTATGCTCGTCATGGGGAATGCACTTATGTAAACACATCATTATCATTCAGAGGCTTTTGACCTCCTGGAATGGATGGGCGAAAACGAGAGTCTGTAATCCGTAACATGGAACCGCTTCCACCTTCTCAGCCACCAGCGATAGGTACTCCGTACTATCCTTTGGATCTGGACTATGATTGCATCATGGGCTGGACAGCCTCATGGCCAATTCACTGCAGCCGGTAATTTCCAGCAGGGTTCAATTCAAGACAGGGATCAACGCCACGAAGGCACGGCACGCTGCTATTCTGAGAGATTTTCAACAGAAAGAGATCGACAGACAAGCCGGCAACTTGATGATTCGTACGGATGCAGAGTTTCACATGGTGGCCAGGTTGGTTGGACAAACGGACGAGCACAAATTTAAGATTGAATTGGGTAAATTATGTCAGTCCACCGCTTGGGGTTTGAGGTAGCCCGGGGGCCAAATCACAATAGCCAATGGAACGCGCTAGCTGTTAACAGCCTCCCTGAAAGCCCCCCCTTTTTTTCGTATTCGGATGAAGTTCTCTCTTAGATACATACCACAAACAACAGATACTTATGATGCTGGTCGAAACCAAGCCCAAGCCTGCTTTGTTGCCGACAGAACCCGTCGCCTGCTTACTTAAGTTACGAGTAGGTACCTACTCACCCACTACTCAAGGGCGGAGCATATTTGGTAACGCCAAGACATGAGCCTCGGCCAAGGGCTGGCATCTGGTTCTGACCAGGCTGAATCACTTTGTATTGATTATTTCATCCTGGTCAAAGCCCATAGACACTGAAAGCGGCCCTTCCTGCGTGTTAAAATGGAAACAACTCTTTACAGAGTATCCGTACTCCATTCTCAAACACACGAGCCAAAGCCCTGATCGACTCGTGCGTCGAGGCTGCTTACAGGTGTGGCCGGGAATGCTTCTTCAATCTCAAGTATTGGCAGTCCCATCAGCATTGAACAAGGGAGGTATTCATGAGCATTATGCTGAGGTACGCAAGGTCTAGAACCCCGACCTGACCGGTGAAGAAAATGGCCTGGTCTACTTAGTGCTACCAACGTACTCGGTACATATATAGGTACCGTCATCTCAACGAGGTTCGTTGAATTCAATGCCCTCCCCGAACCTACCAGCCCACGAGCACCTATACCTACCTGCCATTGCGTTCTCCAAAAATATAATGACGACTATAAGAGTCGAACAGGGTACCAATAAAATAGCAAAAAGGACTCACCGACAGCCCCCAATTAGGATCTCTAATTGGGAGGTGTCAGTGAGCTGAAAACCCGGTGTCGAATGTTTTCCTGCGTCGAGGACTGGTACCCTAATTTTTTGGACTCGTTATTGTCTGGTAGCAGTTGGATTCGGATCCTTTCGGTGTCCTTTTTGGACGACAGAATTTGGAAATTGAAAAATATAACCCTTTAATTGTTGGGGGTGAATATAACTTCACGTGGCCTAATTTCTGAGTCTGCTTGCTTCACGCGTGACCAGGTCTGGAATCTCATCCAGCAAACTCGTGCCAAAGGGTTTCCATTTCAACTGCGCCTGCGCGCGAGATGATGTCAAGATCGCATTGGTCCCCCAAATAGCAGCGGCATGGTTACTCATTTGGTTGGCTTCGGCTGCAGTGATCTCATCCAGATCTGTGGTCTCGATCAATTTCTGTTTCTGTGCCTCCCCAGCGATCGCGTCATACAGCTCACCGAACGACTACACGATCTCAGTGAGGGGACAGTTTTCAGGCAAAGCAGTTGACATCGACTTACCAATTGTCCATTCTCAGGAAAGTAAATACCATTGTCGTTCCAGACTTCGTCGTTACCTTCAACTGCAGCATCCAGAAGCGCAATGAACAGATGGCCCAGGGCACTGACGTGGACATTGCTCCAGATATTCAAGCCCTTACCAAGCCGAATGCCCTTCTTTCTCTCCAGCGTCACGCGTGCGATCTCAGGAGCTTGAATACTTCGCTGATTTACCGGACCTTGGCCCACACCATGAATGCACGGGCCAGCGATCAAGGCCGTCCGGGCGACATCCTTGCCTTGTGCGATGACCAGGTTATCGACACTACGAGCAGGGTTGGCCGTGATGAGCGACCGTACTTTCTCGATGTCCCGGATATCATCATATGACTTGTCCGATGTTTCTCCGTAGCGGCCCTCTTTGATCTCTGCTGCCGCGACCATTGAAGCTCCAGAAATTTGGATCCAGTACCCTGGCTGTTTTCTAGACTTGTCACTCAATCCTGCAAGAATGGCTTTTGCGCTCGCTAAGTGATTTGTGCTGGCGAGATCTATAAGTGTCAATCGAAGCCCGGCAAGAGGGGCAAGAAAGCGGGTAACATACGAAACACAATATCGGCATCTTTGGCCTCTTGTTCGAGAACATCTACCCTGTCGAGATCCCCTTCAACTATGCGAACTTTTGGATAGGCTTCTATTATTTTGGAAGCTTTTGCAGCATCACGATTTAAGCACGATATCTTGACATGCGGTCGTGATGTTGTAATTTGGTGGAGGACTTCCCCACCAAGATACCCCGAAGCACCTGTTCTTTCCAACGTCAGTACGGAAGACAAGAGGATGGGGAATGCAGTTGGAACCTACAGAAGTATCTTGGTCATATTGTAGTGTTCCTCTCGGCCCGACTGTCAAGGACTGTGCGATATGTAATGGGGAATGAACTTTTGAGAATCAACCTAAGTACGACAATTGGAGGATTTTAGAGGTGCATATAATATAGGCTTGCTCCAGTGAGTGCGAGGTTGCCACACATATATCCACAGGGCGCGATGTTACGTCAGCAGCACTCCTACGATCCTTTCGTTTACCAATAGGTTTGTGGACATCAACGATTCGGGAAGGTCATTCCGGGCGTGATAACAAACCAACTTCTGATGGTATTGATATTGTGTCAGTGGCTAGAATTGTAATGAAGGAAAATATTTTTACGCATTAGTTCATTTCTTTGAGTTTGAATGAATAAATTGCGCCGCTTGAGCTGTCAGGATGGTATGAGGATGCACGGGCTGCAGTGAGTGACAGGCTAATCGAGTCGCACGGCCGTTGGACTATGTACAGCAGTTGCAAAACATGCCTGCGCCGAACACCCTGCCAACATGGATATGCTGCTTATCATCGCTATATTACAAATGGGCGACAGAATCTGCGTGTTTGAAGATCAGAAGTCGTTACATTCATCGCGCATGGCCACAAGCCTAACCTGACTTCTTCTCAATCAAAGCGAGTATCTCCTTCTCGAGACTCTCTGGTTTCGTGGTGCTGGCGTAGCGGCTGACCACGTTGCCATCACGGTCAATGAGAAACTTCTCGAAATTCCACTTGATGCGCTTCAAGCCCAATAGTCCTGGTTTCTCGGTCTTCATCCACTCGAAAACTGGCTCGGCATCCTTGCCATTCACATTCGTCTTGCCTAGCACGGGGAACGTGACACCGTAGTTCAACTGGCAGAACTCTTGGATTTGGTCATTCGAGCCAGGGTCTTGGCCGCCGAATTGGTTGCATGGAAATCCGATGATAACGAAGTCGTTAGCATGCTTGGCTGACACATCCTTCCATAGTTTCTCGAGTCCCGCAAACTGGGGAGTGAAACCACATTTTGATGCAGTGTTGACGGCCAACACAACCTTCCCTTTATGTTGAGAGAGTGGGTATTCCTGTTCACCCTTATCCTTTGGTGTGAACTCGAAGAATGATGTTGCAGAAGCCATAGTGGGAGCTGGTTTGGTTTCAGTGGTGAATGGACGAGGAACGCAAAGGCTTGCGGTGGTTTGATGTCGAAATAGGGTCGTGGAAGAGGAGAGAGGGAAGGATCTGGTTTTAGGAGGACTAGCGGTTGTGATGTGAAATACCACCTGACGCACCACTCGGTAGCCTTGCATAAAGGCCAGGGATCCGGCCGGTGGATAAAGAAATCTGAATTGTGCAATTGGGTGCAATTGGACTTGGTGAAAGGGCGGCGTATCTGAGGCAAGTCGGAAACAAGGTAGAATTTGGAATGTTTCTGAACATCCGAGGCTCGTGATTGTGACGCAATCATGCGACGTGGAGAATTGGTGCAGCGACGAAGCCAAAACGAATCGCACGTGCCATGTCAACCCCCGCCTCCTTGCTTGCGCTATCTTGCCCGGCTTCGGAAAAAGATCTTGCCGAGTACGGAGGACCACTTACACCGTTGTGCTGCGGCCCAGAAGTCACATGAATCGAATCCACGTGATTTCCAGAAAAGTGAAAGGCTTTCGACCTATTAATGTGGCAGTTCAAACTGTTCTCCATCGTGGCTAAGGCTAGTTTAACCGACCGATTTGCCGACGACCAAACACCGACCCTTGTCCTCTGGACCTCGTCGTCCTTACGCTATGGCCCAACAACTCTCAGCCTGACTGCAGCACCCCGTGAAGCAGTTCCTTCGAGGCCCAGAACACCTATTTCTCCGGCATGATGAGAAATCCGAGCCATCCGTTGCCACCTGCTTGGATTGGATCGGAAAGGGCTGTGTCTGAACTCTCGGCCAAATTCTAAATGCTCAAACCTTGCTGCTGATTTGATCATGAGCTCAGCTTTAACCCCGTCAAAGCGATGCGGGGTTATAGGGTTGGCAGGTGCTCAGTCGCCTGATGCGAGAACAACGCAAAAACCGGTCGGCACGGTTGGCAGAAATCCTCAGGCATGCGTAACCAGAGGCGCTGGAGGGTGTATTCCAGGCATCATTTGGCGACGGTGATGGTGAGTATATGAGACTACGGATGGAAGACATTTGAGAGAGGCTCTCTTCTATCTCCATTGTCAATATCTACAGTAAGGCGCTTCCCCCTTTCCCAAAACAGTTATACGCCCAGATACCTTACACCTATTCCATCGATTGCCAAAACCAGAATACGGAGTACCCCCAAGAGCGCTCTCATTACTCAGCTCTCAACGGCTTACCTGCCCCACCACCAGACCCGCCATCAAGACTCTGCAGCACAATACTGCGCATTCGCTCAAGCAGACGAACTCGGTAGTCTAATTGAAGATCCCTTCTTTCATAAGCATCTCATCAAACGCAGTCGCCTGCGGGCCGATACTACTCTTGACGACCACCGAGTTGACTAATAAATTCTATACTCCACCTCAGCCTGCTCTTCTGGGGCCTGACATCTCCACAACGACCCGCGGAACAACACACTTCACACAACCAAGACAAGCAGACCAACGGTCAAACTACGATCCGACATGTCAGGAGCATTCGCGATGCCCCACTCCCTGACGGGAGGAGCGGGCTACAAGGCGAACCAGACGTACGACGAGTTCCTGCGACGGCACTCGGGGTTCTACCGACGACACAGCGCGGCGTCGAACCAAATGGAGGGCGATCGACGCGCCTCGCTAGCGGCGGACGAGAACGCGCAGGCTGCACAGACTGCAGTTGAGAACATTCGCCGCGGCTCCGTCACCGCCGCCGATGGAGGTGCCGCGACCGCCAACATCCGGAAGGGCAGTGTCGCGGTGGCCAGCGACGTCACCCGCAAGGATAGCATCTTCGGCCTCGAGGCCACTGGCGGCGTCCGCATGAACGAGAACAGGAGGCCAAGCACCTCCCTCGCCAGTGACTTGTTCCACAAGATGAAGGGGGATAACAAGTAGGTAGGTTAGGTCAGCTCAGGTCGATCGATCTATTTGCAAATGGGCTCATGGAGGAGGATGTGAAAGAGATGGAGCAAAGGTGCACCGAGTGGGAGTTCGTGATCATGCTTTCTCGATGCCTGGATACCTCGATATATGTTCTAAGTTGCTAACTAGTCAATTTGCCATAATTCCAATTTTTTTATAAATTCAGCATATGATACCAATGTAAAGCAATCATCATTGATCAAATTGAGAAAAGAGTCCAACACAGCCGTTTCCTCTGCGCATCCCCCTTCTCCCACTCCTTCTCTCGCTTGCAAAAGGCACTGGCCGGGAAGTAAGTCATGGAGGGAGGATCAAGTTTGAACAACACCGCTCACTCGGATCATCGCTCTGTCCTCTCCTCGCTCGAAATCGACTGTTTGTGACTTACTAACTTGGGCATGCATCCACGAAGCCCGACGCAGCGTATACTCGTTCGTACATAGCCTATAGACCACAGTCCGATAGCCATGTCTCTGCCCAGCATACCCACCTGGGAGGGACCCATCGACACGCTGGGAGCACATGCATATAATTAATTACGTCTGCGGAAACCCGGGTAGGCAATCCCCGGGAGAAAACAGTAGAGTTGAAAAATGCAAAAACGCCTGGCGCACACCCCCGTTCACGCCAGTCGCGATTGGCTGGCAGGGACTGTTTTTCCCTGAAAGATCCATTCATCACAACGAGTAGAGTACTGGGGGCCAGCAACATGGTCATGGGTGACTTGCAGTTGGACCCAATATGTCTTGGGAGAAGGGAGTGGGGGGTTGGGGGGCAGGCCTGGGAAGCAGCGCTGTAGCGCCGACTCCACCCCGACCTTTTCGCAGAATTCAAAAGCGAGCGGGCGTAAATATGTCCTTTTGTCTGTCCTGAGTAAAGACATCCGCAACCAATGTGTGGTCTTTGTCAGCCCTGGGTTCCCAGTATTACCTAAGTAGTGTGCAGCAGGGTCGGGTCGGAGTTTCAGCACCAACATTGCTCAGCCTTGGCTCCTTGATGTCCTTGCGAAAAAGGGCACGGGGGGTTACGAACATGTGCGTCGTTGTTGGTTTCGTTTCCGGTCAATTCAAACTTCCAAGTCTCAAATAGGTTGTCGCAAGCCGCGGCGTGAATGGATTTATTTGGTCATTCCTGGTCTGTTGTTATCCTTGGTGTCCAGGACTTGCCAGGGTCTGCGTGAGCTGGCGCTGACTTCTGCACTTGGAAGTTCTGAGTTTTCTTTTGCAGAATCTTAGGTTGAATGTCCGCGTATGATGATGAAGCAAAGGAGCGCAAAAGCGGCATGTAACAGAAAGTTAGCGAGCAGGAAGATAGAGGAATGGGGAAAACAAAGATCAGCGAGCCACCTGCACGGAAGAACCAAACGAGAAAAGAGAGATCAGACCTCCTGGAAAGCGATGTGAATTTTGATACAATCATGATTGACGTTCGTACCATAGGTTGACTAAAATCCTGCCCAGGTCGCGATGATGACCTCTCCAACGCCTAACATTTAGGTGCACATATCTGGTGGTGAACAGAATCATCTTCCCAACCCACATATCTGACGAACTCCATCTCTCTGACCGGACATGGCCATGGTACGTGTATTCAAGCCTGGTGGCTACTGATGGAAAGCAAAGTGTAGCATTTGGTCCTATGGCGGAAAAGATATAGGCACCTTTCCCCTGGTCTCCGCCCATCCCAGGCCCCCACGGCATCAGGTGTGAACAGGGAGTTTTTCAATGACCATGTATCATTGAAGGATAGAGTCGCTGTTCCGAAGTAGGGGAATGCATCCCCAGGATGTAGTTCTCAACATGATCTCGGGCTGTGAACGATAGCCCAGACTGCTCCTTCCATCAATTCCCTACGGGGATTCTTAGAATGCCTGTCCGTCTCTCGTTTTTGAGGGGAAAGAAGCCAGTGCACCACCATCAAAGTGCACACCATGTTCGCCGACGCTGCCTCCATGAAATTAATATCGACGTCAACGCCAATCCGATGCAAAGTGAATGGACACATTAATGCCAAGGCTCTATTGCAGACATGTCCTCCCCACTCTGATTATGCAAAGAATGACTCAGTCAAGTGGTTCCGAAACCTGGCCAGAAGCTTTTAAGGATGATGCGGATTGACATTTCGATAAACGAATCATGCCGCCCAGGACATTGAATGCTGGAAAATGGGTGTGAAACTTTTCGAGAGTCGGCGCACTATTACAAAACAAGTCTTTGAAGATTCTTTTGGATCAGGATGTCTTGGACGTCCTGCATGGTCGCTTTCAGAAGGTTGGTGTCGGTCGCATTTGTGAAGTGAATGTAGATTTCTCGATCGCTGTTTCGATTGATGGCCCGGAAACGATTTGCGAAGAATTGCTTGGCTGATTCTTCGTCTCCATCCTTGCCCTGATAATCTGGGAAGTGTGCCGACAGTGGCGATATGGGAAGCTTCTCCCGGAACAAGTCAATCTTGTTCAAGAATAAGATGATGGGCTTGTCTTTGAACCACTCTCCATTCACGAGTGACTCAAACAGCATTAGCGCTTCGTGCATTTGATTGGCATTGACGTCTTCGACGAGGCACTGATCATAGCCAGACAGTGCAGCCATGAACAATAGGCACTGTACACCCTCAAAGCAATGGATCCATTTCTTCCGCTCTGATCTCTGACCGCCGACATCCATCATGCGGAAGGTCAGCTCGCGCAAGTCGAAAACGGTCTCGGTGATACCGGTAGTTCGAAGGCGGGCATGGAGCATGTCTTGATTGTTCGGAACCCAATCTGGCTCAAACATGCGATCGACACCCTGGAAGTAATAGTTCAGGTTGTCGTGCAGAGCGAATTCGTGGCCTTTGGAAACGGCCTTCTGAACGCCAGTGTCCCTCCACAGTGCAACCATTGCCTCTTTGACTTTCTTGTCTCGGAAAGCTTCGTGTGCGTCAACATCAGCGTCGATTCCGTCCAATAGTTCGGCGTATGCTTCGTTCTCGTCACTTGCAAAATCAATCTTTTCATCCTGCATGATCTCATTGAGGACGCGGAAAGCGACAATCAGGTTAGAGTAAATGACAGCCTTCACTTGGACACGCTCATCATCTTGAAATCCACTAGAATGGATGATTCGCATTTGTTTGATAATGGTGGATTTACCCGATTCACCAGCACCTGCAGAGTTGTTGTCAGAGGGGATGCCGGGTTGACGGGGGCGCGCAAGGTCATGGAAGGCTTACCAAGCAGGAGGATCTTGACCGTCCGGTTCTGTTGTTTTCTGTCATGTCGCAGCTGGCGGTCGATGCGAGCGTTTTGTTGTGCAGCCTCCTTTTCACTGGAATCAACCTTTGATCCTATACAACCCATGTTGGGCAAGATATGGTATTTGGGGCGGTTCCAAATGTCGCTGTTATGGGAAATGGAGGTTCCAGGTTCTTGTTCAATCCCAATGGCAGTTGCGAATCACCGATCGTTCATTCTTGACTCAAGGGTGATGGGTAGAAATCTGGGGTTCGGGGACTCGTATGCTAGAGGTCAGGAGTGACCAGGGGTGCAGGGAGTCGGAGGACGAGTTCACAGGAATCGGTGTGAAAGGCGTTTCCTATCTAGCCGTCAGAACCCAAGGGACGCAGTACAACAAGAAGGTGAGCAGTGAGTCGGGAGGGAGGGAGTGATGAGTTCACGTACACGGTATCATTGGTGAGGGTAGTCTCCTTCGGCGACGATGAGGAAGCGCACCGCGTAGGTGAGTGTGTGGATGGTCGTCTCACACCAAGCACGTTGGATCAGGCCAGCCAGCAAGAGGTTCGACGGAAAGCGAGTGGCAGTGGTTTGAGAGAGCTGCCAATGCTCCGTACTCGGTGGTGCAGTAGTGTGCCAGAGAGGGATCAGTGTGGCATCGATTGAAAGGATGGTGGGCCATGAATGAGCCAGGGATTCAGGGAATGGCGGACGGAGACGGTGGTCTACCTGAGATGGGAGGCGACGGTTGGATGATGTCGACGAAGGGGGCCCCGTGTCAAGCAGTCAACGATGCAGCAGTGGAGCAAGAGGTCCAATTGATGGCGATCGATGGCGTTCGATGGCAGTCGAAGGCAGTTGATGGCGGCGCGGTGGAGGCTGCTAAAGGAAATCCAGAGGAGCTTGGACATGGAGCTAGACGCGATTCAAGTGTAGCATTGAGGCTTAACCCACGAACTTGTCAAGGTTTGCCATGTTCCGTCTCCTCCCGCTGACAGTCCATGGCTTTGCATCTGCCAGGGGCCACAGGCAATAAAGGGCCTTGCCTATCCCCTGGAATTCTCAGGGGCTGCAATTTCAACCATTGCAAAGCGGTCCTTTATCCAGTGCCGGAGGGTTGTGCATCGAGCGACTACGAAGTATTGTACAGAGTCTCGAAAGAACGTGTGTGGTGTGAGGAGGGTTCTGCGCGTGGATGCGAGTGGGTGTTTGTGTTTCTGTCCGAGCGGCGATCGCGCACCGCCACGTTCCCCTTGCGGGTGGCCACATCCGCTGAGACTGCCGTTCTTGAGGGGGCGCATTCCCGGGAGTCTAGGGACCAAGGGAGCCCGAGAGCCCCATTTAGGCCCCGTAGCTCCCGAGGACCACCCCTAAGGAGAACCCTCTTCCAGGCGCACGGGGCATAGGGGCTACCTAGATCTGCCGCTCACCTCCACCACCTCATTACCGGACTCAAACAGCCTCCTCGTATCAGCCTGAGTACCTTTCTAGGCACTGACATGCAAGTCCCTGGCAGTCGAAAGGGATGGCTATTTCAACCTGGAACTTCTCTATCACACCCAGGTCCCCAACTTGCAGCTTGCTGTTGAAGCCTTCCAAGTACGGAGTACGAGCACTGGAGAGAAACTCTCCAACTAGGCCGTGTAGCTCCTCTCACTGTCTTACCTGCAAGCTTCATCTAGCTAAAGAAAAGGGCATTCTGGGTCCGCCAGAAACGACGGCGCCACGGTGCAATTCTTATGTCGCATGTCAACCCTGGGAGTTAATTTCACCGTGGCCTCCTGGAACATTGTGCCAAGGCCACGGGGCCTCGTAATGGACACCTGGGCATCCATCGCTGCACAACTTTAGGCACTCCGTACAGACTTACATACTGCGTACAATATAACAATATAACAATGATGAAGATTGTGGCACCCTCGCTCGCACCGCGACTGTCGACTCGGTAGTTGGTCCCTGGTAACCTTTGTAAGACATCAAAGCCACCTCCCTACACGCGGAACTTTCCTGGTGCGTCGACTTCTCCTCGGCCAGAGGCGTGGGCCGCTGGCCGCTGGCCCCGAGGTTTGTTTGTCCTTTGCTCCTGGTGGCTTTGTGCAAGTTCAAGCCCAGGTTCAAATTCAATTGTAGTACTCCGTACTCCGTACTCCGTATTCAATTCAATTGTGGACGCGGATCTTGGGTCCGTGGAAGTTGGAACACGTACATATGTACATACCAGTGCCACTATGGCCAAATGCCCAAATGCCCATTTTAGGGGCTTAGGACCCAATATTAGTTATTGCTCCCCCTATTGGATATTCCTACCGGGAGGTACTTACCGAGGCGCACTGAATCATGACCTTGGCCATGGTCCTCAGTGGCATTACTCGTGCACCTTGATTTTGCCCTCGATACAAACCACATGCGAGTACAAACACGACTTCATATCTCACCCACCATCTGCCTAGGAATTCATCCAATGAATACGTGAATGAGCGGTGACATTCATGCCTACCTTGGCCGCCGTACACATTCAGCAATTCTATTGGAAAGATGATTGCTCTTGGGCTTAGGAGGAATGTGATTGTCCCAACTGCCATGGTCCAGATGTACCTATTTTGTGCGTACACGCCTATACTAAGAAGAAGATCTGTCGAAGGTTTGAGGTATACTGCTGCCATGCACGTGTCGATAATGGGGTGGACCGCCACAAGGTATGAAACATGATGGCCAACGTTGATTTGAGCGTCACAGCATTTTCAAGCATCTCTATGAGCACCAACTTCTCTACCTCTGAAGCTGAGCTACCAACCGCCTCTGGGTCCCAACTTGTTGTGATAGCACTGCTCTGCGACTACCTGTTAAATCACTGGGTGTATCTAACCCAAAATTCTCTGGCACTCATCACTTCGCCCTCCAGAATCGATCTAGGCCTTTGTGAAGGGGTAGGGCCAGGTTGGATGTGTTGGAGCAACATGCGAAACCACCTACTGGTCAACACGTATAAATCAGGGGACGGTCAAACGCCATGCACTCGGACGTGAACTACGGAACGTTGGATGGAGACGAAGCCAGTTACTCATCCTCGCCTGACCAATCCCAAAGTCAGCAGAACTTTCCATGTTCAAGGCTGAGATTTGCCGCCTTGCCAGTGGTCCATCGCTGACAACTCTTTTTAAACTTTGCGCATCACCATCCTAACACACAGCCCTACGGGATGGCGATCCATTCCTGCGGATGATGATCTGACGTGGTGCAAGGGCCAATCTCTGGAGAATTGTCGCCACTGTGGCTCGGCGCAAGCCGATACGCCTGTCCTGACTCAGCCGGATAGCACCAGTGGTGGTCAAGTCATACCTGATTCAGCATGCAGGGGAGCAAATGCACAGTCCGGAGATCCTCCCCGAGATCCCTCACGATTCCAATCACCTGTTCCCATCTCCTGAAGGGCAGTCGTCAAAACTGCACCCGCTTCGCTCGCCCAGGCACAAGTGGCCGTGGTCATGTGACTATGAGGTAATACTGGGAGGCTGACACGAGACGCGAGACGCGAGTCGTGAGTCGCGTGCCCTGACGATTGGCGAGCTGCTGCCCACGTGCCTGGGCACCACGTGGTTCCCACCTGCTTGAACTTCCCCATCTCCAAATCCCAGGGTGAAATGGGGAACTTCCTGCCCGTGGCCTCTACCAAAACTACTCATCCAACGAGCTCCTGACGAAGTCCTTCATCCTGACACTACGAGTACTTTCGTAATCTGGATAATGTTTGGGTGTTTCCTATTTCTGCAATCTCGGCATCCGTCATACTTGAATTTAAAATGATGTCACCCATTCCCGAAACAATAGTGTTGGGCTCTCCGAAGCCAATGTTTCTCGCGCTTAATGTTTCTACCGGCTTTATTTTACCCAGAGATCTATATTTCAGCCGCCCAGCCGTTAAGCTCAGGACCATGTCATTTGGCTGTATACTCGCAAGGCTTGTTGCTTCTATCAGCGTGTGGTACATGCTTATGTACAAGCCCAAAAACGTATGACTTCGCAACGCGAACTTCACAGTGGGCGACTTCTGACATCATCGATCTTGGGTGAGAAGCATTGCGTCCTCCAATTGGCCATCGCCTCGACCTTCCCACCGACGTGAACCTATCGCTGAACTACATACCTCCAATATTCATTGGAGGACATATCCCTTAACCATCGAGGACCACCATGTGCACGGGGCTACCAGGCCTGCTTGCAATGATTCCGGAAATTCAGGATGCCATCAGGCTACTCTCCGATTCCATCGGACCACAAGCTCTATACCTGGGTGCTGTGTGGTGCCACACATGATACATCTTCACATGCAGTGCAACCGACTGGGCGTTGCGCGACGGGGATATGGTCGAGCCCTTGTAATCATCTCTGGGATTTCCAGGGAACCGCTTAATCGAACAGTCTCGACCAGGCACAGCTTGACGCATCTGTCTTACCATAACCTCGTATTTCCACGAACCTGGCATGAACGGCTGGCTCACTCAACAAGTTCCTATCACGAGCAAAAGAGAGACAATCACTGGCGCATTTCGCCCTGCAAACTCTATCTACGATTACTGTTTCGGGTTATCCCAACAGAGTTACGAGGCCATCTGAAGTCTGATAGTCATCGTACCCCTTGAAATTGGTATCTCTAGACGAATGCCAGCCGTCCGCCATTCGGCCTGCGGAATCGCATCCGATCCCAAGGGTTGCCAGCATCTCGTACATCTCGCGCAGGGGTTTTGCGATGGGGGGAGGAGAGAGCGAAAGAATCCTCAAATTGGAAGTAGAAATCTCCTGTTTGGGTAGGTGCCAAGTCTGGAGATGCGCGATCCAACTGCTCAAATAGTAGCATCAAGCCCCTGGTACACACAAACGAGTTATAGGGAAGAGGGTAGCGAACTCATGGACATTCCTCCAGAGACGCTCGCTTATCGTTTGCGTCTCTAGGAGGCAAGACTCACCAAGCAAAGACAAGCTAAGAGAAATTTCGGGATTTGTATGGCGCAAAACGCAAAAGAGACCATCCCAGATCTCTGTCCAACAGGCTTGGTATGAATTGGCTTGCTTCCCTTTGGTAATGTACCGACCTTAGGCAGGCACAAAGGGAGGTGTACGGGGAAGGGGGATCGCAAAATAGTCACAAACACTCGCCATTTCGCCATACCAAGGTTGCTCTATATCTGCTGGCAGCACAGTCATGGTGTGTCCATTGTCTGCCAAGAATATCTCGTTCTAGAAATTGTATCCCTTGGCAAGATCTGAAAATCAGGTATTGGTCGTCCCTCAGGGATTCATCTCGAAAGGCCTCCCGGCCAGCTGTGAACACATGACTTGTGCTGAGACTGGGGGCAACGGATCATATTCGAGAGGTCCGGTGATTCGTTCCATGGACAAGACTTTCGGGAGATGTCTGGAAGTCAGGCATTCAACAACCAATGAGCGAGCCCATAACCGATTACGTTTTCCAGCAAAGCGTCCAGGTGTGGCATTTTAGGCTCTTGGGGGTCCTGGGCTCCTGTGACGGCCCTTGAACGAAACCCGATTGTCTAACGAAACTCAAAAAACGCCACAAACTGCCCCTCTGGGTAAGTGTGAAGAGGGCGATGCAGCAGGGCATGCCAGCGGCACATCGCTACCAGGGTCATGGGTGACTGGTGGTGAGGCTCGTGTAGATGGAACTGACCAGTTGTCGTTCAGCATCCGTTGCCAAGGGTTATCGGTCAGCAGAAAATGTATTACATGATCAACAATCTGAGGGCTCCCGCCAACAGGTTCCTGGTAGGTGCCATGCATTAGACTGGGATCGTCCTACCAAGCATGCGTTGGTCCCGTGTGGAACTTGCTGCTCTGCAACGCGTTGGGGAGGGATTATCAGCCTTCTCTCGACAAAGTACCTTCAAGCCAGTCGATGACCCCCCTTGAAGGTGGTTTTGTGCATTCCAGCGAGAAACTTCATGCTCTAGTGCCCGATACAAGCACCCGAGGGCGAGGCGTGATAGGCTCGGATCGGTGCAAGGCCGATGACAGCAGCACTTAAGCCCATGTTTGCAGGATAGTGGTCCCTGCTAGTGGAAGTGATGCTGACGCTTGGGGGTCTGGGAAACCGTATAGCTAGTGTGTGCGGTGCGAGGAGTTTATATTGCATGCCCAGGTGAAGCATCCACGGAGCCTGTGGTGGTCAGCGAGCTTCTGGTTCGCTGCTTTTCCTTCCAAGACGCTAGGGCACCTACCCAAATAGGCACCTTCTCAGAAAGGGAATTCCGCGTGGACAACATGTTGGTAACGTCCCTAACGTCCCCCACCGCATCTCCCTACTGGTCTCAATACGCTGACTTCTGGCTGCTCGCAATCAATAACGAGGCCCTCTTTCGCATCCGCTTCCGAGCCAAGCCAATGGGAGTACCACCACACTGCAGATGCCTCGAGGCCCCCGCATTCGCTGACATGAGGACCCTGACGACTGCGGCTTGGTCTTGGTCCTGGGCCTTGAGCACAAGCTTGAGCATGGGTGTCGAGTATTGGGCTGAATGGGGTATTGGCATGGGTAGGGACGTTTCAAGCAGCATGCGATTGCGGATTGCTCCTGGGAACACCGCACAAATCTGAGTGCTCACACGGAACGAGAGACCCCCCAAGCTTCTTCCATCATGGACCTGTGCCAAACCTCTTTTGGTAGTCGGCATACGAAGTCCGATTGGTCTTCACCGAGGTTAGCACGTCAATCATCATGGGGACTTCTCGACCATACCGTTTTCCCGACGGTCAATCATGCCAGTTTTGCTGCCAGCATGAGTTGCTCCCGCCAGAGGCCGCAACGCCAACAGCGCCCGTGCCCGTGCCTTGCGCTGTACTGTCTAACTGAGGACCCCTGTAAAACGACTATGATAGCTTCGGGCTGGTTGCTGCGAGTTGTAACAGTGGCAGAACAATAATCCCCGTCTGCTGGCTAGCGCCAAAATGTTCCAAACCCGCAATCAGAAAGGTAGGACCGAGTTATATCTTTACCGCCATGGAACCATCAGATCTGGCATCCATGAAACTCCAAACACATCCGACCGTTGTACCCTATATTACTCAACGCTGACTTAAGTCTCACGTCCTCCCTCTTGCCACCAGATAAGATTCCCAAAAGTCCATATATACGAAACCGTGCTCGTTGAATGACCACCTATTGCTTCCCCACTAGCAACATGGAATATGGTTATGTGAGCTCGCCTTCTCAGTCGCCGAATCAATCAATCTTTGCTGCTGGGCAATACTTCGACAGCACATCTGAAAGTTCAAGTCCTGACTCGCCGCATGTAAGTTTATGTTCACTTCGTTGACTCCCGGCATTTACTGACCACGCCTAGCAAATGGCGTCAATGATGTTTAACAACAACCCCATGCAATATGACATGTTCCAATACGGCGCCACTTCAGCAACATTCTATCCAACCACCCAGAACACCAAGATCGCAGTCGAATACAACAATGCCGCCACTCTAGATCAGGCCGACCGACGGAGGCGGAGATCAGGCAGTACCTCGACGACCACCAAAGACAAGGACACCATCCCAAATATGCATTTGGTACGTTTACCGATTTCCCGGCCATCCCTTGCACAGACACTAATATGAAGCAGAGAAGGCGTGCTCAAAACCGGGCATCTCAACGTGCTTTCCGCGAGCGAAAGGAAAAGCATGTCAAGGGCCTGGAGCACCAGCTTGAAGACCTACACGAAAAGCACCAAGATCTCCTACAGTCCTACACACGACAAGCAGACGAAGTTGGCAAGCTCAACAACCGGATAGCGGAACTCAGCGCCGAGCTGAATGCGCTTCGAACGTGTCAAGATCAGTCCTTCAGCGAGATGCTTTTGCCCGACAAGTTCGACAAGTTCGACGCCTTCTCAGCACATGACATGCTCTACAATGGCCCCGACGCCTACTTCGACAAGAATGCCGTGGACCTGAATTCCGAGTTCGCGTTACATTCGTTCGAAGATTCGCTGTAGAGTTAACTGGGGTCCTCAGGAGACTCCATGTCATGTTTGATTAGGGCGTTCTATTCGGGGAAGCATGTCAGATACCATCTTCCACTGACAGGGAGGCAGTTTGTCGATTATTCTTGTCCACGCACTTGAGCGAAAGCGCGCACAGCGCTGCATGAATTGGAGCAGGGTTTTAGTTTTGCGCCCTCAGGGACGGGAAACACTTTTTGGAAAGCTTTAGGAACGCAGCCGAATACTTTGGCCCAGTTACCATACCGGGCACAATAACACAGAGGGGCATCTAGGGTGGGACAAGACCAAACTGCTACTATTTTAACTATGATATTCTCCGGGTTCCACAAATGGCCCGTTCAATGCTACATACTTAGCAGGGAACCTCTTTGTTTCCTATTGATATCCTATACTCAACCTAAAAGTCCCACTGGAGAGACCGAAGTTTTTGACCGCAATCTCATTCTTGCAAGCGAACGCCAATGGCAACAACTGTTTGGGGGGACGCAGGGTCAAATGATAAATTATCGCCCCAAGAGGGAATTAGGCCGCAAGGGCCATGTTCACGGCGGGGCATCCGCGTCAAACGGCCATGAAGGAAAACAGACACCCATAAGTCTTTCGCCAGCGCCATGCACAGAGCAGAGTATCAAAGCCACCGAAGTTCTCCTTTGGCAATGCAATCCCTCTCCCCTGCCACGCCTTTGACCGAAAACTAAAAACACCGAGACAATGACTGTCAAAATTCGTGTCGTGTCGTGTCGTGTCGTGGCGTGGCTCGGGGCTGATGAAATCGTGTGTTCTGTTCTATTCCACCTGGAAGTTTCCGGTGGATGGAGTGATGCTCGTGTTCGCAAGTCCCTTCCCAAGTGGATAGATGCAGCCTAGATCCTGTTTAGGAAAATGGTGAATCGAGGATCGACCTGTGAATGGCTGGCTTGCTAATATTTCGTACCACAAGCTTTCATTTCTGGTGGAGATAAATGTCGAAAATGGGGGCCCCGGCATGATTTAGCCGTATCATTCTGAAGTAATTAGGGCTCGTGCTGGTGGTGCTCCCTCGTAGTAGTAGTAGTAGTAGTAGTCGGCACACCGTACTCGGTATGAGGACCACCTACAAGCCCTGTCAGTCCACCACCAGGTTCAGAGTTTCAGCGGGAGAGATGGGCATATCGACGAGCTGTTTTCTCATGAGAAAGGGAACATAGTTTGGAGTGTGCCAGTTGGCTCGTAGGATGACTCGAACTTGATGGCTTGTTGGCTTGAAAGCACTGAATCAAAGCGAAGACATCGGATTGTCGTATGCTGAGGCCAAGACTCAGGCCAAGAGCTCGGCGCACAGTTAAGATCAAGTCCTGGTGAGCCCTGGATTGATGGCTGAATCCCTGGTGCTCAAGATGGTAGAGACACTGACCTGTCGACAGGGGGCCAGAGACAGGGCAAATGCAGTTTGATGACCGGACTTCTCCAAGCGAGGTTGAGATAACGGCCTCTCTTTTTTTCACGTGGTCGCTACACAAATCACTGACCAGAGGAACATCGTTTCCACATCACGTAAAAACTCTAACCCCCCCTCCCCCCAAGTTCCAAAACGCAACAAGCAGACTGGTCTGCGTCATCTTCTGCCTCCTCTGGTACCTCTGAACCTACCCACCTACCTAAAGCGGGGACTTTGCATTGCCAAGGGCCATTCCAAGCTTTTGCGATCAGTCAGCATGCATCCAGACTTTTCCCTGGGCCTTGGATGCCTTGCTCAACAACGGTGTTGTTCGTTCGAGGGCAACAAACGAGGGGTTCTAACAGGCTCCCCTCGGGCATGATTTGGCGAAGCTCTGGCGGATGCGAGTGCCCTCATCCAGCCGGAAATGCGAACTCTGTAACCCGTGGTCCGAGGCCCCGAACGAACCCTGGGTACCAATCTACCAAGGGTGCCCCTGGCCTGAAATCTGTATGCTAGTTTGCCTAAGCTGCATGCTTCAAACGGCGGGTTTGTTCTTCCCAGAGGGGCATTGACATATTATCTGGGCCTCAATCAGAAGCGAAAGGTCGTATTGCAGCTGGGCCCAGAGACTGCCTGCCCTAAACGGACACCCACAGTGCCATCTCAGATTCTACCCCACGAATGTGACTCTCTGAATCCCCCAAACTACGGCCCTGCGGACATGTGACTTACGACTTGTCACCGTGAAGACTTTCTGATAACAATGATCAGTCCTTGAGCGATCCAGGCTCGAGGAAGATTTCAACTGAGCAAAGGCAACCGGAAGACTGAGGATTCCGCGTCCTTCCAGACTAACGCTTTCTCAGGCAAGCACTGATGACACAGCCATCTATCAAGACAAAACAACACCCTCTCCTCGTATTCGACCCATTGGCACGAGTTTCGGGATCTTCCAGGACGAAATCGTGCCAGGAAACGTGGGAATGACATCACCGTCTAGAAATAGCCTGGTGGTGTCCTGGCCCCCTAGGAGGATGTGCTAATCTAAAGTTGACCCGTGCAGATATTAGATGGTGTCCTCGATCAAACTTGACGCGTCCATCCGCGATGTGCCGAAACATTAATTTTCGCGCGTCCCTGTGACTATCGGGATCGAGACCATCGATGTCAGCGTGCATGCGAAGCGAAGGTGCCTCGCACCTTCGCAAGGCTGCCCGTACTTGCGAACGCTGGGGGAGCGAGCAGCGCCAAGCTGACGGAGCGCGTAGGTGGTATGACAACGCATCATCGTGGCACAAGGCCAGAGGGAAAGACGCCAATGTCCTACTCGTAGTGCATGCTCGAGCCTGGTACGGAGTACACCACTTTCTAAGGGACATTGCATGGTTCACTCGGACAGGGGGAGTTCCGTTTCTCTCTCCTTCTGAGGAACTCGGCTCTCTCATCACACAAGCAGTACTCCGTATGATGGAATCCTCAGGCTCGCGCAAATTTCCCCAACGGCGCGTGATCATGCTCTAGTCCTCCTACATGCAACTGGTAAAGGGTACTCAAATGATAATCAGGAAGGCTTTGGCAGTACTATCTAGGACTCAGTACATATGTACGAACTCTGTATGTACAGAATGAGGGATACGGGCGTCACCGTTGCCCTCGTGGCACTTTTGCACATCTCGATCGACAGGGGCCGTGTGGCTCAATTAAGTCATATATTACTAATATTTCAGCCACACCTCCCGAGTCCCAGCCCCAACGTGGCGTCAACCCACCACACTTTCTCGATTGGTTAAAGAATGTAAACAGAGGTGAACCGCACTGGAAGGCCAAACAATACTCGTACTGGACCGTCACCGTTGACGACACCGACGCAAGGTCCTCGCGGCCATCTACACTCGTTTGTTATTTGTCACCCCTCGCTTGCATTATGGCTGATCCCACTGGCTCGTACCTGACCGGGGTTTTCATCACCTCTTGATCTCGCCAAAAAGTCCTTGCTCAAACGCGCGACGAGATCGGTTTCCGAGTCACCACATGCAAGAACAGATCCGCACCAGATCGCATTTTAGTGCACGATATTCCCCGCCTCGACTGCGCCGTTCTTGAAGAGCTGTTCGTGCTGAACTTCGAATTGACCATGTGAACAATGGCCACCCATTCCTACGGTTTACGCAGCAAGTTGAACACCCAATCTCCCTCGATACGAACCACGCCCGCTGCTTCTCCAGTCCTGCCCAAACAAGGAGGAGGACTATCCCGAAAACCTCGACCGGCGGATGTCTCTCTTCAACTACAAAAAGTCATTGGAACTACCACAAACAGTCCCAGTGGTTTATCCTGTTGTCCCGTCATCAACTCTTACGCATACTGCGCAGGAGCTGTAGCGGTACTCGCCAAAGTCGATGCCGAAAATGCACCGGCTCACAGATATTACAAGGCTCGCCCAACTGCACCATCTTTAAATCCCCCGACCTCGCATTATGAGAATTCTCCTGCAAACACTCCTTCGAAGAGGCGGACCAGTACGTTTCCCTTACGGAAGGGGCAGGAGGAATTCAATGGCGGTTCATTTGGCCGAGAGTGGCTGGACGATTCTGGTGGCCATACATGGTCTGCCAGAGAGAGAATCAAGGCCGCATCCTGTGTTTCTCTGAGTCGAGATGGTCGATGGCTTGCCGTGGGAGAAACTGGCTATAATCCCAGAGTACTTCTCTTTTCGACCGCCGAAGATGCCTCGTCCGAGGTTCCCATCTCCATCGTCTGCGACCACACATATGGAGTCCGCTGTGTCGCTTTTAGTCCTGACATGAAATACCTCGCTACACTGGGAAATTTCAACGATGGCTTTCTTTTCATATGGTCATTGAATCAGAAGACGGGTCAATTGATCTTACACTCAGCCAACAAGTGCACAACATCCGTCAGTGATATGGCATGGTGCGGAAGCAACCTAATTACGGTTGGTACCCGACACGTGAAATTATGGCATTTAACGGAGGCTTTGAAACGCTCACCTGTCAGACAACCACGATTTCGGCGATCAGAAACATTGCCTTCAAGCCCAGGACCAACACCTTTATCGGGTCGAAATTGTTTACTTGGTTCAATGGTGGACTCAACTTTTACTAGTGTCTTGCCTATTGATGGTACTATTGTCATTCTGGGAACTGAGACAGGCCACCTGTGCCTGATAGATACCTCACAAACTGTTCTCGAGCTCAAAGTGCTCAAGAAATTTCACATTTCCATCACATCGATCGGTTTTCTAGCTGGAACACAGCAGTTACTTTTGGGCACCTGCTTAGGTCTCTTGACCGAGGATCTCAATGCCTTACGCAAGAAGGAAGCCAGCACCCAAACCAAACACTTGTTAGGCGATTCACAACGTAAACCACCTCGTATGTCAGCTGTTCGACGTTCACTTGGTTTACTGTCCTCAACTAGTCGTCACGTTACAGCTGTCGGAACAATCCAGGAGCATACAATCACCCTTGATAGTGAGGGGAGCCTCCAGATACAGCAGAACCAATCAGACGGTGGACAAGACCAACCCATTTTTGCTGCTCATAACAGCATAATTCAAGGTGTCCAGAGTCTCCCAAATCGGGCTGGACTAGGTGATTTCTTCACGTGGTCGAAAAACGCAGAAATCAAGTTCTGGGATGTAAAGGGCAACCTACTAAACCGAGAAAGCCTCGACCTGGGGCAACCCGAGTCCGATGGTGAGAATTTTGAAAATGAACTAAATCGGATGCAGTTTTCCGAACAATTAAGTAGGTTTGTTGCTGGTGACCGTTTTGGTATGCTCAAACTCATCAAAAACCCTGAATGGCAAGTCGTTCACACGATTCGAGCTCACAGTGCAGAGGTGACGGGGATAGCTATTCATCATGTCGAGAGCATTGTCGCAACTTGCAGTCGCGATAGAATGATCCAGCTTTTCCAAATCAAGAATGACAACTTTGAGCTGCTTCAAACCATGGACGACCATGTTGGAGCTGTGAATCAGGTGCTCTTTACCTCAAATGCAGAAAGGCTGCTTTCCTGTTCAACGGACCGTTCACTCATCATTCGCGACCGAATAACCCGAGATCAAGACGGCGTGCAAACCGGTGTTTACCTATCGACGAAAGTGCTTACCTTGAAGGGCTCCCCACTGTCCATGACACTTTCAACAGAAAGTTGCCTCTTGGTTTCCACGATGGATCGGAGGATTACGAAGGTCGATCACACCACTGGTACGCTACTGGATTCATTCAAGGTGGGAGACGCTGAGAATGATGACACCGTTGCTCTGAATTCCATCCTTTGCAATCAACCTCCCGAAGGTGCGGACACTTTCCAAAGGATTGTGACCGGTTATTCATCCATGGACAAATCCATTCGCGTTTATAGCGAGAAGAATGTGTCGTTATTAGGCAGAGAATCAGGTCACACAGAGGGTGTAAGTGACATTGCCCTCCTTGATCAACCTAACGACGAAGTTTCTGGAAGGCTCTGTACGATAGTCAGTACAGGACTAGACGGTACTATTATGATCTGGACATTCTCGAAGGCAACATCTCTTTGCGCACAAGACGCTTCCCCTGAAAGGCCAAACGGGCTTGGCATATCTGTGGACGATCCTGAATCACCAGGGGTGAAGCCCAGCTCTGCCTCTCTACCACCATTGAGGAAAGTACTGACGAAAATGGACATTGCCGAGCTGACACGCCCAAAAATGGCGTTGTCACCATCCTCTCCAAGGTCACTTTCACCGATAAGACTGAAACGGAAGACCTCTCGACTTGCTCTTTCGACTACAGTGGAAGATGTTGAAAATGCGTCTCCTAACACAGCAGATAATGCTCCAAGCAGCAAGCCATCTCAGGCAGAAAGGGGACCCAAACCAGATCCCCGTCGTTCACCGTCGCCCCCGCCGAGAATGCATTCAAGGCCAAGGCCGCAGAGGTCGCGAACAGAACTCAGTAAAGATAACGCTTATCGAAGTTTAGACGGCCAAGAGAGATCTCCGTCGCCGCCAGCGTTCACGATCTCGGTACCTTCGACTCCCAAACATCGGCAGAAACCCAATAACGGGAGATTGCGAAGACCGCCTTCTGTTCCCACAGATCTTCGAGGCCAGGCGATTGCGCAAGGCCGACGTCAAAGTATGAGCCAAACATCCGATTTTGGAAGCCTGGGCATGGCCACCGAGCAAGCTTGTCGAATGCTGAAGACTTATCGCAGGAAGCTTAACAATAGTAAAGAATCGGTCGACTTGGATGATCTCGAGGATGAGGTCACAATAATGCTAAAAGTTATTCAAGAAAGAAAAGACAGGACGCCGTCGGGTGAAGGAACCCGTCGTCGGCTCAAAGCCAAAGCCGCCACAGAAAGTGATATGGATCAACTGGCGGTCTTGATGGGAAAAGTCAATATGGCGGAAGCCAATGTCAATATTAAAATGAATACAGGAAAGGATGTGACGGCGTTGAAGGATTGATTTATTTACTTTGTTTTTCAGATGGGAAGTGCCAGTCACATTGCGGTTGACTCACCTTGGGGTTCATAACATCCCACCTTCGGGGGACCAGGATTTCACGAGTACGGGAGCAATTGGGTTTCTTTGCGTTCGAATTGGCCGCTCAAGCATGACTTTTCTGGGACCTTTCTGGGGTTTTTCTTTGCCCACAAGAAGAAGGCGGGGGGGGGGGGGGGGGGGCCCCAAAAAAAACAAGGGGGCACCGCCGCAAAACCCCCCCCCGGCGGGTGTCAAAGGGGGTATAATTTCGCGCGGTTGTGGTCTAA
>Ga0105239_10000491_pt1 | contig 57467 bp, 50 predicted proteins | sample KBSC44metaG_FD_92761 | JGI IMG/M metagenome (GOLD analysis project Ga0105239, IMG submission 92761) | Corn rhizosphere microbial communities from Kellogg Biological Station, Michigan, USA - KBS C4-4 metaG | ecosystem: Host-associated > Plants > Roots > Rhizosphere > Soil | place: Michigan, USA...
GCCTATTGGAATCAGGATGTTCAACAATTCTTAATTGATAATGCGCGATCCTTCTACGAGGAATACCGAATTGATGGCTTCCGATTTGACGAAGTCAGCGTAATGGATCATTTTGGCGGCTGGCAAACCTGTCAATACATTACCGACACATTACGCACCCAGAAACCGGAAGCCATACAGATTGCCGAATACTGGCCCGTCAATAACGCCGTCGTTAAAAGAACATGGGACGGAGGTGCCGGTTTTGATGCGGCATGGAACGATAGTTTAAGAAATGCCATTCGGGAAGCGATTACAGGAGCAGCCGGTGGGGCCTATTCCTCTGTCAGCATGGACGGTATAAGCAACGCGATGCAGAGCGTTCCGCTTGAAAATCGCTGGCGAGCCATCAATGCTTTAGAGGATCACGATCAGGTTCACGAAGGGCGGAGCCAAAGAATCGCCAGGCTTGCTGACAGTACTGATTCCCACTCCTGGTATGCTCGCAGCAGAAGTCGAGTGGCACTGGGGCTTCTGATGACCAGTCCGGGAATTCCGATGATCTTTATGGGACAGGAATTTTTAGAGGACAAACAATGGAGTGACACGCCTAACTCCGATCATCTGCTTTGGTGGGCCGGATTGGAAGGTGGCGACAAGGTTATGGGTGATTTTCTGCGCTTTACGCAGGACCTTGTTCAACTGCGTCGACGGCAGGCCGCCTTACGCGGGGAAGGTTTATCGATTATCCATGTGCATAATGATAACCGGGTGATTGCCTTCCAGCGCTGGGTAGAAGGGTCCGGGCAAGATGTGATTGTGATTGCTTCGTTAAGCGAATCGACTCAATACAATTATCAGATTGGTTTCCCGAGCGGTGGTTACTGGCGCGAAGTGTTTAACAGTGACGTGTATGACAACTGGGTGAATCCGATCGTCGCCGGAAATGGCTATGGCGTAGACGCCAATGGTTGGGGATGCCACGGATTGCCGTGCTCCGCATCCATCACGATCCCAGCCAATGGCTTGCTTGTATTCGCCCGATAAGTACACGCGATAAAAGTCTTATCAGCTTATGATTCAGATATTGCCTACATCATAGGCAAGCCGTGCTTGTGACGCTTCTGCGCTCTTCCGCAAGGGCATAGCTTGTGACGGGTGAATTTAGTGCTAAGGGAACTTTATTATTACATTTAGATTAAATAAAGTATTTAAACAGACATCACTTTGACGTGAATCGTTTTTATACAAGTATTCGATGAATTCGTGTGGGAATGAACATTAAAATCGGAATTAAAGCGGGCTTTTAAATTGGCTCGCTCATGTTAATGCAAACAGCCTTGCAAGGTATAGGGGATATCACTATGTCTGGAATACCTCATGTAAGAATCCAAATAAAAAGGATGGAGCGTCCAGCAGGTACTTTTAAATCAAAATCCGGGGGAGGAAACATGAATTCCGATGGGTCTTTAAAGCCTCGTCTGAAAGACCAGTATCCCAGGCTTAATAAGGCTCATTCCGGCGATCGATACACGCCGACTGCAAGCCGCAGATAAAAGAGTCTCATTCCCAGTTGCTCTACGGATATCTGATCCGTCCGCTTCGCAGCATGACTAAAAAGCTTCGCGCAATGGCTATTTCCAAGGAATTAGTCGCTTTCGCGGAGAATTACAGTCTGCCTGAAGGTAACCCTACGCTTTGAAGAAAGCCTTCTACCGGGTGTGTATAAGCGGGTTTGCCGCGGGCAACTTGTGGTAATTGATGGAAATGACAATGTAACCCTTGGGAAGCCCATTTAGCAGACTAGTTTAATAAGCAACGTATCATTTAATTGAAAAGTCATTTCACCCTAGCATCAAATACACATGGTCTGATTTTGTATGGATACGTTTTAATCTGGGAAATAATGAGTCGGGTTAACTAAAAACTATTATTTTAAACTTGAATTAGAGTGGGATTTATAGATGAAAACTTCAAACAGTTTTGCCTCATTATCGAGCGGCACACAAGGGCAAGATTTAGAAACGGGCCGCCTGAGTTCGCAAAGTACAATGGTCTCGGAAACCTCTGGAACTGAGGCAGCAACAGCCCAAAAGAAAAGTAAAATTAAAACAGAACCTCCAAAAGATTGCTTCCAGGCGGCAAAAAGAGCTGTCATTGGAAATCCCAAAAGAACAATTGGAACAGGGGTTGTGACAGTACTTGCCGCTTTAGGTACGGGTTTAGGATACGGACTTACTCACAAAGGCGGAAAGGCCGAAAACTTAATTAGCAGTGCATGCCGTGATATTCGTTTACCGGAAAATACCACGACCCTGATGGTTTCAAATAATCCCGAACATCCGGCTTATTGTGGAATAGGATTAATTGACAATGGAAAAAGTATTCAACAAGGTAGTCAAGATGCTGTTCATTTTTCAGAGGTATTTCAGGGGAATGTTAATGATACCAATGGTAAACCTTTACGACTCGGTATTGTTCAACATGAAGCCATATGGCCAAGCACGGGAAAGCCATGGGACGGTGGGTATGCTAATCAATTCGGCTGTCCGATAGGAAAAGATAACAATGTATGGCCAAGTTCGATGCCTGTTACAGCGAAAATGGGCGAATACAATAATTGGGATCTAATGTATAAGCAAGAAAATATCAACTACAATCCAGGCGGTTTTACAAATAAAGGAGAAATTGCCTGTACGACTCAAAACGGAACTGTAAAATTTGCAGATCCTGAAATTACGGATGCAGAAATTTTACAAGTTGGACCCGACGAGCAAGGTTTAAGCGTGAATCAGTTACTTGCAAAACCTCGCAAGCCGCTTAATTTGACAGCAGGAGAATCAACATTGCCAGTCTATGCTCGCTATCCCGATTCCAGACCTGGCAAACCCATTTGCAATAAAGGGGAAGCGACTTATGCACCCCAGAATGCAAGAAAGTTAGACTGTAGGACGGATGCATCCAAGCGTTCAGTAAGCGAAAGTGCAACCCATAAACGCCCGTCAGAAAAAGACTATATCGCGCTAAAAAACTTTCAAAGTTGAAGAGGAAGCAATCGATTTTTCTAAAAACAGATCAACCGCGGATTGCCCTGTGCATTAAGGCAGCCCTAAACTTTGAAGAAAGCCTTCAACTTGATGCGTATAATCGCTTTCAAGACCGAGTTGCTGATTAATATCGGCATGCGAAAGCGCGATGGGTAACACGTCTGCGCGACCTTTCAAGGCAATAACTTTGGATTGAAACTGCTTCGCCTGCATGCAGGAAATGCGACGCAAGGTAGAACAGACTAAATAGAGTGGTTTGGGTTGAGAATTCAATTGAGCCATGGGAGAAACCTCCTGCCAGAAAGCGGGATCGGAGCCAAAGGCGTCATCGTAAAAACTCATATGAGGAAGGCGCATGAGTCGGGGCACATCCACGGCAGCGCTATCGAGTACAATCGTTCCGAGCCAGGGCTTCGCGCCATTGTGGGAAACCAGGCCGGGTGATGCCGCCAACAGGGAAACCAGATGCGCCCCGGCGGAATGCCCGAGCAGAATAATGCGCGAGGGATCTCCACCCCATGTACCGGCTTTGGATTGCACAAAGGCGAGTGCATGGGCGACATCGTTGGCTTGCACGAGCGGGTTTGTCGCGGGCAGCATGCGGTAATTGATGGAAATGACGATGTAGCCCTTGGGCACCCAGTAATCGACTTTGTTTTGCACGAAGGATTGCGAGGCTTTATCTCCCACTCGCCATGCGCCACCGTGGACCATCAATAGAATCGGCGCATGTTTGGGATTCGCCGGTCGATACACATCCATTTTCTGCGCCGGGTCAGAGCTGTAGGCAAGATTGGAGAGGGTGTGAGTTTGCTCCGCTGAAACAAAGTTATTCAAAACTAAATATAAGGTAAAAGAAATAAGGCCCATACCCACGATTAATTTGTGTACTCGAGAAGCATTCTTCATTCTTTCTCCTAATGCAATTTAATTGTGAGCATATTGCGATTATTTTTTAGCTTTTGACTTAGTTTCTAACTTAGAAACACGATCTTGAAGTTGCAATATAACTTCTGTAGCAGAATGTAGTTCTTTTCTAGTTTCTCGTAGTACCTTGGCTGTGCTACAACTTACTGCTTCACCTTTACTCTCGTTTGCAGATAAAATGTGTATCAATTTTAGATACCCATCCGATTCCGCTTCAGAGCGCCCTATTGCCGCATGATACTGATTCATCAAATCCAAACAGTCCATGCTATCTATAACGCTTTCCCAGGTATCTAATTCTGCCCAGCCAGGTAAAATTATAGTTGCCAATATGAATGATAGAAAAAGCCGCGCCATCCTGCCCACTTTCCTAATTTAACCTCAACATTATTTATTATATCTGTAGAGTCAAACTAGAATATCAACTACTTGCTATTGAAAGCCCTTATATATCTGTCAAGTTTACGCTTCGCGGCTGAGATTCCCGCTGACGTTTATTGAAAAGAGAATCATTAACGTCAACGGAGCTCAAATTGATACTTCATTGCAAACATAAGCGATTACACTTAAATAAATAGGAAAATTACAAATAGCAGTAACTCTATTTAAACCTCAAATAGGGTTATTAAAGACCTCACTTAACGACTCTGCAAACTACGAATTTTTGAATTTCATTTTTAATTTAGAGAGGGGAAACTTTTAAGCTTTTGATTGGTTTTTGGTGTCGAGGAGGGGACTTGAACCCCTACAGATTGCTCCACACGCCCCTCAAACGTGCGCGTCTACCATTCCGCCACCCCGACACAGGTGTTGTGGATGTGTTCATATTAAAGTCAAGATACGGCCGTGTCAAACCCCATTTTCCAAAAAACAGTCCTTTCTGTTCGTCCACTTGAGCAACCACCCCGTCAGGCTTTGCCTGCCACCCCTCCCAGGAGGGGAATTTCATATACCGCATTCTTAGAGAACGGGAGGGCACAAGACCCTCCCCTACAAAGGTTTCCGTTGAGAAGGTTTCCTAGGATGGATAAAATACGACGAATTTAGATATGCCACTACCGTAGGGGAGCCTCTTGTGGGCTCCCGCAGTATGAAAATTACAACGATGACACTAATTCCCCTCCTGGGAGGGGTGGCAGGCAAAGCCTGACGGGGTGGTCGCATACGATTGCTCCACGTTGTTACTTAGCTCTTTCTTGAGTAATCCCGCGATTTACGGTAAGATTCAGTATCTTTTAGCATAATGGGATGGCCGTCTACCGCGATGATTCTGGACTTGGTGAGCGATAATCTTAAAGCAGAGGGCCTCTTGTCGCCCGCTCCACAAACCCATCTTGCACTGGCGTTTTCGGGCGGCACCGATTCGATGGCGTTGCTCTTCATTCTGCATGAATTGAAAAAAAGCTACCCCATCCAAGTAACAGCCCTCTATGTCAATCACGGCTGGCGAGGTACCCCACCTCCGGAACTTCCCCTGCTTCACCGCCAATGCGTGCGCTGCGAAACCCCACTGATTATTATTCAAGCGGATAGAACCATTCCCAAAACCGAAAGCGCCGCGCGTGAAATGCGCTACAAACGCTTAACGGCCGCCGCTCAGGATTTACGGGCAGATGCCCTCATCACCGCCCACCATGCCGATGATCAAATCGAAACCATTCTGTTTCGCTTGCTCAGAGGAACAGGTTTTGATGGTTTAAGCGGCATTCAACAACGCCTGGTTCTCTCACCCCCTGCCGGACAACCGGTTCCGATTCTTCGGCCAATGCTGGATGTTTCCCGCAAACGCATTCTGGAGTATCTGGAAAGCCACCAGATTGAAGTCTTCAAAGATCCCAGCAATGACGATCTCAAACATCAGCGCAACCGCATTCGCCATGACTTGCTTCCCCACGTGGAAGAAGCCTTCCCGCAAATCAAAAACGCGCTTTTTCGCCTGGGCTTAATCGCCCAAGGGGATTTGGAAATTCTCAACGATGCGATTAATCCGATTTGGAAACAAGTCACGCAGCAGGATTCTCAGGGCCTGTACCTGAACGCATTGAATTTCAATCAATTGGGCAATGCCTACCAGCGGCGCATTCTAAAACGCTTCTTAAGTGAACATGGTGTCCATTCGGATTTTCAAAATATTGAAGAATTGCTCATGTTCATTCGAGGCGAAGGCCGCAGCCAAATGGATGCCTCTATCAAATCCATTACGCAAGGCATTCAAGGCAAGAATCGCTACCTGTCGATCTACAAAGGGCAACTCAGAATTATTGATGTTCCCCGAGAAACACCGGCCTCACTATCCGAGCAGGTTACCGTTCCGGGACATTTGTATTTGCCGGATTTAGATAAAACGTTCACCGCTCAAAAATGGCGCAATCCAGCGAAGGTCAGTATTTCCCCGATCCGTGCCCAGGATTCGCAACAGGTCTATGTGGATTTTTCCCTCTATCAGGATAAACCGCTGGAGCTTCGGAATCGTCGGCCGGGCGATAAATTCCAACCCATGGGAATGGATGTCGCTTTTCGCTTGAAGAAATTTTTAATCAATCGGGGCGTCCCTCGCTTTGAACGCAACAAGCTCGTTGTACTCGCTTGCGGCAATATGGTCCTGTGGATTCCCGGACTGGGCATTAATCACCAAATCCAGGTGAAAGCCAAGTCCAACCCTACGCACCTTTTACAACTCCAGCCCGGACAACAACCCGAGCCTCCTTACCTCCTGGAAGATCCGCCTGTTATCGAAGAAGTAAAGCGTGAAGCGATAGCAATGCCAACCCCTATTCGTGCGGGCGACTTCGATGACCAGGATGACGAACTACTTCTTGAAGAAACAGAGTGACCCATTTTATGACCACAACGACAACCTCAACTGCAAGCAAAACCTTTTCTCTTCCTCCCTGCCCTCCTGAGCAATTGACCGTTCATTACAGTGAAGAGCAATTGAAAACGCGTATCCGTGAACTGGGAAACGAGATTAATACCGTTTACAAAAACAGCAAACGTCTGGTCGTCATTGTCGTTTTAAAAGGCGCCATTCACTTTGCTTCGGACCTGCTCCGCACAATCGACTTGCCATGTCAGGTTGAATTCATTCGCCTTGCCAGCTACGGAGACGCCCAAACGTCTTCAGGAACTGTCAAAGCGGTTGACCTTTCCTTACCCTCCCTCTCCGGTGAGGATGTCCTGGTTGTGGAAGATATTATCGACACAGGACTGACGCTTCGCTTCTTGCTCGACTACTTAGGGTCCGCGCTTCATACGCCGAAATCGCTGCGACTGGCCGTTCTTCTTGATAAAAAAGAAGCTCGGAAAGCAGATGTGAAAGTCGATTTTACCGGCTTTGAAATTGGCAACGAATTTGTCGTAGGATATGGTTTAGATTTTGCGGGTTATTATCGCAATATTCCCTTCATCGGTGTTGTGCCTCCCAGTGCACAGCCCTAATCACTCAGATCCTTCAAAAGTTCCATCAATTCCCGGGCTCACAAGCTTGCCAACGCAAGACTGTTGGAAGAGCCTGATTCAAGTCGACTTATCCCCAATTGTATAAAGTTAATTAAATGCCCGTACACCCGCCCTCGTCCCTCCTGAGTACAACATCACCGCCATTTGTTACTGTTATGGTTATTCCAACCGGAACAGGTGCCTCTATCGGCGGTTTTGCAGGAGATGCGACCCCCTATATGAATTTACTCGCCAGTGTCTCCGACATTTTGGTGACGCATCCGAATGTGGCCAACGCGGCTGTTTTTCAGGAGTTGCCCGCCAATACCTTCTATGTGGAAGGCTACGCGCTCGATCAGTTTATTCAGGGTAATTGGGCCTTGCAACCGGTTCGTCATAACCGTATCGGTGTTGTTTTCGATTCGGCGATTGAACCCGAGATGCTCACGCTCCACCTCAATACCATCAATGCCGCTAAGTCGGTTTACGGGCTGGAGATTGTGGGCTATGCCCTCACCCGTGAACCTGTTGAAACAACCTGCACGCAAACCCCGAGCGGCTGCTCATCCGGAAATCTCAAAAATCCCAGAACCATCCTCGAAGCGTGCATGAAGCTGATCAAGGCTGGAGCCAATGCGATTGCGCTTTGTACCCAGTTACCGGATCTCGAAATATCCCATTCCCACGAAGAGCCCGGTTCCGAAGAATCGAACGAAAATGATGCTGATGACGAGTCGGACGACTCCGAAGAGCCGATTATGTCCGAAGCTTCTATTAGCTCCCACCTTTACTTAGAAGGTGATGATCATGAAGACGATAAAGTCGAGAGCACCGAACTTGAAATCTTAATGCCTGTCGATCTCTCTATCGATGAGTTGAATGAGTTAAATGACTCTGAACTGGATGAATCCGATCTGGATGACACCGACGAGGATGATGGCGATGAAGATGAGGATGATGATCTCCTTATCGAAGTTGTGGAAGGCGGTAACGTCAGCGATATGCTCTTAGACATTCTGGGCAAGGCAGGCATGCCTGTTAATGCCGGTTCTAAGAAAAATCCTGATTACAAGTCCGACCTCAGTGCGGAATCCGTTGCTTCCGTCATTAATCATCTCCTTGAAGATACCTTGCTTGTGGCCTCGGAGAAAAGTGATGAACTTGAACAGGAGGCTGAGACAAGCCCTTCCGGGATTTTAAACTTTGCCAAAGACGCAGAAGCGGACTACCGTATGGGTCTCGGCGTTGATCCCATTGGTGGCTTAGAGGGAATCCTGTCTCATCTGGTGGTATCCGAACTGGGCATCCCCTGTGCTCATGCCCCTATTTTCACGTGGGAAACCGCAAAGCCTGTCCTGGATGAAGTGGTTAATCCCAAAGCCGCGGCGGAGTTCATTGCACCTACCTTTTTACCCTGCGTACTGATGGGGTTAAGCCGGGCACCGCAAATGCATCCCAAAGAACACATGCAAGCCCCTTATGAGCTGATTAGTGACGACGTATCCGCATTAATCATCCCGGCTAATGCGCTCGGTGGTATTCCCGTTCTGTCCGCTCTGGAGAAGAATATCCCGGTGATCCTGGTTTCCGAAAACAAAACTGTCCTTGATCTCGGCAAAGAAGCCTTTGCTTCGGCACCACCAGAGCGTTTAAGGCTTTTAAAAACGGTTCGTTCCTATGAGGAAGCTGCTGGCGTGCTGCAAATGATGCGTCTCGGCCTGGTGACGGACTTTGAACCGGTCAAAAAAATCGACCTCGATTAAATCTCTTTTTTGAAAATCACATTGTAAAGTTTTCTAAAATAGTCCACCTCGATCTGATCACAAAATAGCTTGCATGATGTCGCTATAGTACATCGATCTTGCAGCTACTTTTTTCATATTTTTTGCTTATAGAACAAAAAGAGACCTTTTGATTAAAGGTCTCTTTTTTAGCCTATTCAAGGCGATTCGTTAGATCGCAAAGAGCTCATGCCCGTGGGTCTTGATTTCCTTGGCAACACCCTCGTGGAAAGTTTGCAGAGTCGTTGCACCCAGGTCACCTCGCTGCCGATGCCGAACGGCAATCTGATTTTCCTCGATTTCCTTATCTCCGAGAATCAACATATAAGGGACTTTTGCCATTTGAGCCTTGCGGATTTTGGCTCCAATACCCTCATTGGAGGTATCGACCTTCGCACGAATCAAGTCAGCTCTCAAAGTTTTTTCGATCGAGTGTGCATAATCCAAGTGGCGGTCCGCAATCGGGAGAATGGCCACCTGCTCAGGCGCTAACCACATAGGGAAAGCTCCGGCATAATGCTCGATCAAGGTTCCCGCAAAGCGTTCCAAACTACCGAAAATCGCTCGGTGAATCATGATGGGTTGTTTCGCTTGCCCGTCTTTATCGGTGTATTTCAACTCAAAACGATGAGGAAGGTTGAAATCGAGCTGTACGGTGCTGCATTGCCAAGTCCGACCAATCGCATCCTTGAGTTTAAAGTCGATTTTAGGACCATAGAAAGCACCATCGCCTTCGTTAATATGATACGCAAGACCATACTCTGCTAGAGCCGCTTTTAGCGCCGCTTCCGCCTGATCCCATATCTCGACTTCACCGACATATTTCTCAGGACGGGTTGATAGCTCCACTTCAAACTGCATATCAAAGAGTTTGAGGGTATCATCTACAAAACGAATCACTTCAACAATTTCATGCTGAATTTGGTCGATGCGGCAGAAGAGGTGGGCATCATCCTGCGTAAAGCCCCGCACACGGTTCAAACCATGCATTGTTCCGGACTTTTCATAGCGGTAAACCGTTCCCAATTCACTGATTCGCAAAGGCAGATCGCGGTAACTGCGCAATCTGTCTTTAAAGATCAGGACATGAAGCGGACAGTTCATCGGTTTAACGATGTATTCCTGCTCATCGATTTCCATGGTGTACATGTTTTCCATGTAGAATCCGGTATGCCCGCTGGTATCCCAGAGATCGCGCTTAGCAATGTGCGGCGTGTAGACTAAGTCATACCCGCGCAAGCGGTGCTCCCGACGCCAGTAGTTTTCCAGCTCCTCGCGAACCGTCGCCAGGTTCGGATGCCAGAGAATGAGGCCCGATCCGACTTCATCCTGAATGCTAAACAGGTCATATTCTTTAGAAAGCTTACGGTGATCCCGCTTTTCGGCTTCTTCCTGTTGTTTCAGGAAGGCATCCAAGGCTTTTTGATCCCAGAACGCAGTCGCATAAACCCGCTGGAGCATGGGGTTATTGGCATCACCCCGCCAGTAGGCACCGGATAAACTCATCACCTTGAAAGCTTTGAGTTTGGAGGTATCCGGCAAGTGGGGACCTTCGCAAAGGTCGAACCAGATGACTTCACCGGTCTTCGCGTCTTTGTTGACGTAAAGAGTAGGCTTGTTATCGCGGTATTTATCCAGAATTTCCGCCTTATACCGTTCACCATCCTGACGGAATTCTTCCAACGTACCGTCAATATCCTGGATTTCACGCCGCTCAAAAATTTGGGCTGCATCCGCAATCCGCTTCATTTCCGCTTCAATTTTGGGGAAGTCTTCCGGAGTCAGCTTGTGCTCCGGGATTTCCAGGTCGTAGTAAAAGCCGTTTTCAATTGCGGGACCGGTCGCAACCTTTGTTCCCGGCCAAAGTGTTTTGACGGCTTGCGCCAATACGTGAGAGGCGGAGTGACGAAGCACTTCCAGGGCTTCCGGGTCTTTGGAGGTCAAGAGACGAACCGTAGCACCATCGGTAAGAGGGTAGCTTAAATCGCGGACTGTTCCGTCGATCACACTGGCGACTACGGCTTTTGTCAAACCGGGACCGATCGACTGCGCCAGGTCCATACCGGTTGATCCTTTTAAAAGGGTTTTAGTAGTTCCATCAGGAAGGGTAATTTGGATGGTTTTGGGTATAATTTTTTCCATAAAAGACCTTCGAATCGAATTAATTACTTGTAGCTTGAGTATCTAGGAAATCAAAAAATTTATAGAGTGTTGAAACGGGATGACTTTCTTTTATATAAAGTGAGCGATTATCTTTATGAGTAGCGACAAGCTTTTTAGCCGCTTCCATAGCTATTTTAAGTTTTTCATCTCCAAGAACAGCATAATAGCTCGTGCTTTCCTTATAAGCAGGTAAAAATTTGAGTGTATTAATTTCTTCTTTACACTCCCTGCTGCTTTGATAGCATCGAGAAGTGTGTCCAAAATGAAGCCGGTACCAAAATTCAAAGCATGGATTTGAATAAAGAATACTCCAATAACTTATGTCTTTATTCAGGTTAGCAACCTTATTCCCAAGTTCTATAAGTTCCTGATCAGTATTATCATCACGATCAAAAACTAGCCATACATAGTCTTGAAGGCCATCTTTCTCTAGAAGTAGAAATTCTTTATTCCTAATTCTTTTATTGATTTCATCTTTAGCATCACTAAGCATTTGAAGAGGCTTATTAAAATTGGATTTGGAGCTTGCTTCTATACCAAAGTTCTTAGCTTTAGCAATTTCCTCAAAATAAAGTTTTTCCGATTCCCCTTCACAGAAGAACCAGTGTGTTGATTTTTGTCTTCGAGTTTTTTTATTATGGGTCCTATTTAATTTCATAGCTCCGGTATTCCACCAATATGCGGAATTGCCCCGAAACGTCCCTGTAAATAGCGACGTTTGATGAGCTCGGGATCATTGTCATCAATATTTTCTGGCATATCCCCAAACTCGGATAAAGAATATAATTCGGAAGCCTTAGGAGTACCTTTGCGATCCACAAACCAGATTTGATCCAGATTGAAATTGTCCCCAACAAGCAATTCTGTAGTGTGAGTTGTAAAAATTAACTGCGCTTTATTAGGATTTGTTTTCGGATTAGAAAATAGACTTACCAGAGCCTGTGTTAAAAGTGGATGTAAATGAAGTTCCAACTCATCTACAATTAGACTCCAAGAATTTTTAAGAATAATATCGATTGGACCAATCATATTAAAGAAACGATTTGTACCCTCGGACTCTTCTGCTTGTGAAAATGGAACTAATGTTTTTTGCCCTGTTTTATCTAACGCTTCGTGATAATAAAGTAATTTATTTTTTGCTTCGTCACGCTTAATGTCTACAACTGAAATATCTACCATATTAAAATATTTCAGCATTTTCTCTTTAAACTGCGGAGAATCAGTCATTAATTGTTCAGAAGAAGGTAATGGTAACAATTGATTTGGTCGAATAACCGCAAGTTCCATAAATAAATATTGATAGGGTTTTTTAATTTCTTGCACATTTAAATGGGCTGCTACAGAAAGAAATGATGTATTAGGTCTAGTTTGCTCTTTATAAATTTCTAAACGCAAACGTTCCTTTTCAGATTCCAAGTTAGTTGAAAATACCTGAATTTCTTTCTCATCTCGTTCAAAAATGGCTTTTTTTTCTTCATTCACATATTGGTATAATGACTCATTTAATACTTTTTCATTATTTAAAGAAAGCTTATACTCATACTGCGTATTATCGATTAAAAAAAGAATTTCAAACGAAGTAGGTTTATCTTCATACGCCAAGTCCAGCATAAAGGGAACAACAAAAGTTGGCGTATTAGCTTGAATATGCTTAAGAGAAGCCGTTGCAAAGAATTTTAAAAAAAATATTGCATCAGTAAAACTAGATTTACCTGAAGCATTGGCACCGTAGATTGCAGCAACATTTAGCAATTGATCTTTCGAATCAAGCTTGTCAAAGTCCAGCTTTCGCAAGTCAGAATCGGCAACCATGCTAAAAGTTGCTTTCTCTTTAAAACATTTGAAGTTTTCGACACTAAATTCAATTAGCATGTGGAACCATAAAACCTTCCAAAACGATGATTATCCTTGCCAAACGGCACCTCTATCCTAACATAAAAGGGAATACTCCCCTCTCATTCACGTCATCCCCGCGAAAGCGGGGATCCATTCCGGCAGGAGACCTAAAAGCTACCCCAAGAGGCTTTCTCCTTTAGTTGAGGTTCTACTTTGCCCCAAGTAGCCCATAATACAAGGTTATAGCCTGTTAGCTCGTACTTCTCTACTTTCAATGGATCCCCGCTTTCGCGGGGATGACGTGTCTTTTACGAAGATTCCTACTATTAATTGAGTTTCCTCAAAACTTTGCATTAAGCTCTAATCTTTAAGAAGAAAGCTCAGCATTGAGATCAAATAGAAGTTGACCTGCGGCAAAGGTATGTGTAGCACGCCCTTTGAGGGTTTGCCCTTTGAAAGGGGTATTGCGAGACTTACTTTTAAAGGCCACCGGATCGACAGTCCATTCCAAATCAGGATCCACAATCGCGATATCCGCGCGTGCACCGACTTCCAAGCGACCCGCCTCAGGCAACTTAAAGATTTCCGCCGGTCGGCTGCTCATCACCCGGATTAACTCCGTGGGATTTAATTTACCGGTATGGTAAAAATTCGTCAGCATAACACCCAGAGAGGTCTCCAAACCAATGACGCCATTGGGGGCACAGTCAAAAGGCATCGCCTTTTCTTCAGGTGTATGAGGAGCATGATCGGTGGCAATCACATCGATCACGCCATCAATCAAGGCTTGGATTAGAGCGGCCTGATCATCATTGGCTCTCAAAGGGCCATTCATTCTAAAGTCCGGATCGTAATTCTGGCAGCAGGCATCCGTCAGCGTCAGATAATGGGGTGTTGTTTCCGCCGTTACCGGTAAGCCTTCTTCTTTCGCTTTACGAATCAGGGAAACGCTTTCCTTGCTTGAAACATGCGCAAAGTGCACACGACCGCCGGTATAGCGGACCAACTCGATATCTCGGGCAACAATAACGCTTTCACAAACGGAGGGAATGCCGGGTAATCCCAAAACAGTGGAGTAGTAGCCTTCATGCATAACTCCGTTACCGAACAGGCTGCAATCTTCCGCATGGCAGACAATGGGGAGATCAAACATTTTGGAATATTCGAGGGCTTTACGCATCATACTGGCTTTGGCAACCGGACGCCCATCATCCGAAAAAGCAACCGCGCCATGAGCCTTCAAGGTACCCATGGCGGTCATTTCCTCACCCAATAGACCTTTGGTCACCGCTGCAATGGGATGGATCTGAATTCCTGTCGGTCTTGCCGCATTCAACAGGTAAAGGATCATCGGTGTGCTATCGATAACAGGGCTGGTATTGGGCATCACACAAACGCTGGTGAAACCACCCGCGACAGCTGCAGCAGCACCCGTTGCGGTCGTTTCCTTGTCTGAATTACCGGGATCCCGAAAATGCACGTGGACATCGACTAAGCCCGGAATAACCCACTGATCGGGCTTGAGAGAAAGCACTTTATCAACCCCATCGGTGGATAGGCGCTCCCCGATTTGAGCGATAACACCCTCTTCAATCAGTAAATCCTGAACTGCGTCTATTTTACTCGAGGGGCAGATGACGCGTGCGCCTTGGAGTAAGGTTTTCATACAGAATCTCCTTGAAAACGAAGCAAAACACTCCGTTCTGTCGGTGTACTCAAGCAGAGGTAAAGCAATGCCATACGAATCGCAACGCCGTTGGTCACCTGATTGGTAATCAGGGATAAGGCCAGATCATCAGCGACATCGCTTGCAATTTCGATCCCCCGGTTCATCGGACCCGGGTGCATCAGGAGGACATTAGGCTGACAATGACGCTTCAAACGCTCTTTGGTAATACAGTAGAAACGGGTATACTCGCTCATCGCGGGAATCAAGCCCGAGCTTTGACGCTCCAGCTGCATCCGCAGACACATCACCACATCGGCACCACCCAAGGCCTCTTCGATTTTGGTATGGGCTGTACAGCCTAAGCGTTCGATATCAACAGGCAGTAATGTCGCGGGAGCAACCACATGAACATCCGCTCCGAACAGCTTCAGAAGGTAAATATTACTGCGAGCCACCCGACTATGCAGAATGTCGCCGACAATGACAACCTTCTTTCCCGAAATATCAGGCAGACGGGATTGAATCGTCAATAAATCCAAAAGTCCCTGTGTCGGATGATCATGGTAACCATCCCCCGCATTCAAAATACAAAGCCGGTCGCCGAAATAATTCGCTAACTGCTGACAAACGCCGGAACTGGAATGTCGAATCACAACCGCATCCGTACCCATTGCAGCCAGGGTTTCAGCGGTATCAATCAGAGATTCGCCTTTTTTAACCGACGAGGTGGACACATTAAAATTAATCAGATCGGCGCTCAAATATTGAGCAGCCAGGGCAAAACTGGTACTGGTACGCGTTGAGTTCTCATAAAACATATTGACAACGACTTTTCCCCGCAAAGTCGGAACTTTTTTGATAGGTCGACTCAAAATATGGCCGAAAGAGCGCGCGGTTTGGAGAACAATCCGGACTTCCTGAGCTGTAAATGAAGCGGAATTAATAGCGTGCCGCCGTTTCCAAAGTGCCGGGTCCACGAAAGGCAAATTTTGACCATGAGAAAATTCGCCGGAGGATGAAGGATCCCCGACGTTCGATGTCCCCTCAGAGGGTATTGATGAAGCGTTCGTTGTCATACCGCGTTAAGACCTCATGCTATCCTGAGAACTCAAGCGATATTGTGCCAGAAAAACACTTTAGAATCAGTTATTGCGATTAAATAAACTCCAGCCTGCACCGGCACCAAGACCCACTAGTAAACCGATCACAGCACCTTTGCCTTTATTGGTTGTTTTAACGGCATGTTCTTTACTCACTGGATTACCATGAGCATCCACAGCATTACCATGTCTATCAACTTTTGTGCTTCGGATTGAACCTGCAGCCGCACCGACAGCCGCACCGGCAACACCCATTGCAACTGCCATTTCAGCCGTTTGGATACCGTTGGTTTCCAGCTCTTTGTTTTTATCAAATTCAGCTTGCTCTTTGTAAGCGTGAAGTTGACCATCGGTACGTTGATTCAGCGCTTCTGCCTGAGTTAACGCGCCTTTACCATCCCCGTAAGCCGTACCCATAGAAGTCGTCGATGAACTCGGTGGATAGTAACTGCCACCATAAGGCATAGAATAAGGTGATACACCATAACTGCCCATATAGGACGAATACGGTGAATATGCCGGAGGCGGTGTTTGTTGCGTTGCCTGCTGATATGTAGGCAATGTCGACTGATCGTATGAAGGAGGATTTCCTTGCTGACTTTGATCTGACATAATGCTTTCCCTTGCTTACTTGTGTCTATTCAACCCACGAACAGCTTTTCAACCATCAAAGCTGTCGAATACCCCAACCTATTTCCCATGTAAAAGCATAAAAACAATCATATAGCTTTTTGTGCTACTGGCTACGTAATCTTTCTTAATCATGTCCCTTTTCGTGAAGATGCGAAAGTCAGTGCTTTCATAAAGAGTATTTTAGAACCCTTCCGACCTCCCAATCCGACTATATTTTAATGAAACCCGCATCCCATAATCGTTATGGGTACAAACGTTCAAGAACCCTGGGCAAATCGAGTTTAAGAAAATCTTCCATCGTCTCACTGTCAAAAAAGCAGAGTGCCTTTTCATCCAATACCAAATGAGCCAATCCGTGCATGGCCGCAATGCCGCAAAGGGTATCCGCAGAATCTTGGAAGCTGTCGCAATCTAAACCGTTTTTACCCTGATATGCGGCAATTGCGTGACTGATCCGCTTCCCTGCTTTTTGGCTGCAAGACGGATAGCGGGGATGCTGACGATTGATCAAGTCGTTGCGAAACATGAGACGAAAATGACCCGGATGATCCAGAGCAAAATGAATAAAAGCCATGCTCAAGGCCCGCAAATCCTGAGCGGCATTCTCGGAGTGACCTACCTCCTGAAGATAACGATCCGCTCGTTCAAATGCGAGCATCGCAACTTCCGTGAGCAAGCCTTTTGCACTTCCAAAATGATGCGCCGGCGCACCCGGAGAAACCCCAGCCCGTTTAGCAGCCGCACGAAGTGAAAAGGCTTCAATGCCGCCTTCCGAAATAATGGCATCGGCAGCTTGAATCAGCGCTTCTTTCAAGTCTCCGTGATGATACGTGGATCGTTTTTTAGACATCGCTCAATTTTAATCTTGACAGTGTTCAAATAGAAAGGTACTCTGACGAATAAGAGTCATTCAACAATAGCATCAAGTGACTTTTTTTTGGCCAGTATTTAAACAGTGTTCAAATTATTTCAGAACAGCCGAAAGGAAAGTAAATGAATAACAGAATATGGTTTATTACAGGTGCATCCCGTGGATTTGGACGCATCTGGGCAGAAGCAGCCCTGTCGAGGGGAGATAAAGTCGTCGCAACAGCCCGCAACCTTGCCAGCGTTGCCGACTTGAAAGAACGTTTCGGAGATGCCGTTCTGCCTTTGGCACTCGATGTTACGAATACGGAACAGGTTCAACGTGCCGTCAAAGAAGCTCATTCACATTTTGGTAAACTCGATATTGTTCTCAACAATGCCGGTTATGCCCTGGGAGGTATGGTTGAAGAAGCGACGATCGATGAAGTTCGTGCGCAATTCGATACCAATTACCTTGGCATGCTTCGCGTGATCCAGGCGGTTTTACCCATCCTTCGTCAGCAAGGGAGCGGACATATCATCGGTACTTCCAGCACCGTAGGCCATGTGTCGATGCCGCTCATCAGCTTTTATTGCGCTTCCAAGTGGGCTGTAGAAAGCCTGCACGAAGGTTTGGCTCAAGAAGTCAAAAGCTTTGGCATTAAGGTGACTTTAATCGAACCCGGTGCCTATGCCACAGAGTTCGGGAAGCCTGAAAATGTAAAAATGGCGACGGGGATTGCCGCTTACGACAAGCAGCGCCAACAGATCATTGAAGGCTTAATGAACCAGGAATACGGAAACCCACAAGCGACAGCAGAAGCTGTTCTTAGATTAGTTGATGAGCAGAATCCGCCTTTACGCTTTCTTCTTGGTTCAAACTCCTTGCCGATGATTCGAGCTGCCTATGAGGAGCGACTCAGTACCTGGGAAGCTTGGGACAGTGTCGCTAAAGCAGCCCAGGGTGAATTGCCAAAAACTGCCGTAGCGGCCCACTAAATATCAGTTTAAGAGGGTGAATGAGCGTGGTCCCAAAACCTGCACCATTCATCCTCTTCAATTAAAAAAGTTTGACTCAAAAGAGTATTTGCAAAAATCAATTCTTTTTTCTATGATGACTTCGCTTAATCAATAAGCCGGGGAGTTGGCACGTAGCCGACTGAGAGCGTCGTTACCCCGACGAAACCCGTAGAACCTGAACTGGGTAATGCCAGCGGAGGGAGAACTGAATTGTCATCATCCTTACATTATTTATCATGCCTTAAACCGAGGCATTCTGAATTCATTACGGGTTTTTGTTGTGCTAGTTCCCATTGGGTACGCCGCGCATGATCGATACAACTTTGCTTTTAATTGTTGGCTATTTCTTAGCCATACTCATTGCAACGCACCTGTTTTCGAAGCAAATCAGCAGCCTTAAGGATTTCTTCCTGGCGGGTCGTCGTTTAGGATCTTTGCCTGCGGCACTGGCATTAACAGCTTCATGGTTTGGCGCGGCATCAACCATGGGTTCTATTAACGCTTTTCATAATGAAGGACTCAGCGGGGTTTGGCATCTCATTTTACCCTCCTTGCTTTCGTTTCTCATCATTACCTTTGTGATGGCGAAAGCGGTTGCCAAGCAAAACTTTTTATCTCAACCGGAAGCGGTAGAAGCGCACTACGGTAAGGCAGGTCGTTTTCTGCTTTCAGTCGTTATTTTATTAGCGACCATTGCCTTTATCGGCTCTCAGCTGATTGCGGCCGCCATAGTTTACAAAATGGTGTTCGGGCTCAGCACTCCCATAGCAACCCTCATCAGTATTGCGGCTGTGCTCAGTTATGCCACGTGGGGCGGTTATTATGCCGTGGTCATCACCGATATCGCCCAGATTTTATTTGTGGCCATCGGCTTTATCTGCCTTCTGTTTTTTACCACGCACCAGGCAGTTCCCAACCCCAGCGCCTGGCATCACTTTTTGACTCAACATACCCCCGGGTTTTGGAACTGGGCTCACAACTGGCAGCAAAATATCTTTCTGGTGATTACCTTTGTCCTGGGCTGGAGTATCGCACCGGAAATGTGGCAACGCATGTGCTCGACCCGCAGCCCGGAACTCGCCTTTAAGGCAGGATGGCAAGCCAGTTTAATTATGCTTTCCCTCTTTGCAATCGTCGCGTCAATTGGTCTCCTCAGCACACAACTCATTCACGGAACGCATGACAGTGTCCTCATCGCTCTGGCTTTAAGCATCCCGTCACCTATTTTCAAAGCCCTCGTACTGTTAGGGTTTATTTCCGCGGTTACCTCAACCATGGATTCCGCCATAAACATCGGAAGTTTAACGCTCACGCGCGATATTTATCAGGGTTTTATCAATCCCAATGCATCGGAGAAAGCATCCATACGCGTCGGGCGAATCAGCACGGTTCTGATGGTAATTCCGGCAATGGCAGTGGCGCTTTATTTTCAAGATATTATCAAAACGCTTTGGATATCCGCCGACATTTATGCCTGCTGCATGTTCTGGCCTGTGATTGGTATCCTCTTCCTGAAAACACCGGGTCGTTTAAGCGGGCTTCTCGGGATGGGTTTTGGTGGCATTATTGTTCTGTTAAATGCCTGTTTTCAAGGACATTTTCTGCCAACACCTTCTATTTGGCCCATCTGGCCAAGCTCTACACTATTGGGAGTCGCTTGCAGTGGCATCGGCTACGCGCTGGGCTATTACCTTTCCAGACAAAAACACCTCATCCAAAGTGAGGTGAACAGCCATGGATAATTCCGGCGAGCAAAATAATGGCTTATTAACCCCTCAACAAGCCCGTTTTGTTTATCTGTTTGGCGGCTTATTTCCGATTATCACCAGCGTCGTCACTCCGCTCAGTGTCTATCGCAAGGTGCTTAAAAAGCCCAATGCCTCGGATATTCAACGTTATAACGATCTCTTGCAGGAAGTGAGCCGCCAGCTGGTCAGTGGCAGTATTGGCTTGATTTCTTATTTTTCCGGAGGAGCCCTTGCAAACGGCCTCCAGAAACTCTTCCATAAAAAGGATGACGAGGAAAACCCTCAAAATACATCGGGTGGCCAGTATGTCCGAATGTTTGTCGGCGGGCATCTTTTAAGTTTTGTGGGCTATAGTTTTATTCGACCTGCCATCCAAACCGATTTACTGTATTTGGTTCGACTCAAAGAAGGTCCTATCGGGCAGAGCCCTTCATCGACTCATCCCGGGTGGCAGGGGAAAGTACGCCGCTGGGTAGAAGCGCATTTAGTGCCCAATGGTAAACCTCTATTGAAAAAAACAGCCCTGCTTTCTGTTTTAGGATTGGGGGGCTACCTGGGTGGACTGGGGGTGATCGCTTATGGTGTTACTTATGGGTTATCCAAAATCGGAAAGAATAAAGCCGATAAAATAGAAGAAGCACCACAGGCATCGATCCGCATGGAGAAAGGTAAACCTGGAAATGCTACCGTCCAGAAATCACAGGCACTCCAATTCGGACAAAGCTACAAAAATCCGTATACAAGCATAAGTCCTTATCATCGAATTTTTTAACAGCTACGGAAAAAGCCCTCGCTTTGAAACATTCCTTCAAAGAGCTAGAGTCGTTGGAAGGCGGAAAGGTCTTTCACTCGAATGCCAACTTTTGAAATTAAAATTTTCAAAGTGGGCTTTTTTTATGTTTTTTAAAAATAAAAAAGGGCGAGATCCAATTCGGATCTGCCCAATAAAAATATCCTTCAACCCAAAAATACGCATTCTGAAAACTGTAAAATTGACCCAGCCTAATAGGAATAGGGATTGGAAAACTAACCCAGCCTAAGAAATTAATTGTACCGATCTGAAATTGACCCAGCCTATGAAGTATGAAGACCCAGCCTAAACATAGGGATTTGGATTTAAATTATGAATTAGGGATGTGTGGTAACTAACCTGTAAGTCCTTGATTTACTTGCTTTTCTCTCTTGCTCTCTTGTATTTGTATAAAAACAATCATTATGATTTTTGCGCTAGGTTGTAACGTAATGTTAAGAAGTAATTTATAATACAGGGATGAAGACTGATTATTATTCAATTTTAGGCGTCTCCAACACAGCAGATGCTGACGGCTTAACCGATGCCTATCGGGCTAAGATTGCCACGTGCCATCCGCAACATTTTCATTCCAGGATTCAGAAAGATGTTCTGCACGAAGAACTGGAGATCATCAACGAGGCCTATCATATCCTCTACAATCCGGAAACCCGGGCTCGCTATGACGCGACTCATGTTCCCGGGCAAAACGACCATCAGGGGCTGAGCAATGACTCCAAACGCCTACTGACACTGGCAGTCATATTAGGCTTCATTGCCCTCAGTTGTATTCCTGCGCTCAAACCTATTTTAACGGTCCGGCCATTTTTATTTTTTTTCTCACTGATTTTGATTTTGCATCCTTTTAGTATTTCTTTAAAAAGCAAGCTGTTATGCAGCATACTCGGCTTATCCAGCATCATACTATTGCTGGATCATTACCCACAGATGCCCATTTTTATTGAACTGGTATGTTATATCGGTGTTATAGCAGCCGTTCGACTCATTGCCAAAAAGATTCAACAGATTTCTTCCTCGCATTAAGCGATAATAGAGCCCGCTCCCTACGGGCATCCTCATTCCATCCGCCTGCTCCTCAGCGTACTTAAAGCTCTCTCGAACAACGGCTGAGAACCCCCTGAGGAAGAGGAGATGAGTTTTAAAAAGAAAATAAGAATACTTTTTGAACCCTTGGATATGACAATTAATAAGATTTTAGTCGTACCTCTCCGCTACATCGGAGACACCATCTTAACTGTTCCCCTTATTCGGGAGCTTCATCGACAAATTCCCGATGCCCGCATTGATGTGCTGTGCAGTAAAACGGCAGCTCCCTTGTTAGAGCCCTGTCCTTACATCCATCAACTCATCATTGAGCCGAAAGGACTAATCAAAAACCTGGATCTGTTGAAACAGGGACAATACGATGCGATTTTTATCCTGCGGAAATCCTTTACGCTGGCGATGCTTGCGCGCCTTGCCGGGATTCCCGTGCGGGTGGGCTACGATAAGCAACGCTTCCCCAAGCCCATCAACTACAAACGTTGGGGGCTTTTTCTCACCCGAACTTTTCCGTATCCAAGCTTAAGGACCGAAACGCACCAGGTTGATAGCCACCTGCAATTTCTAAAAGCTCTCCTGGCTGTATCAGTCTCTGTCGGTGATGGTTTAGAGCTTTGGAGTACCCAAGAGGATGGTCAAGCTCTGGATAAGATATTGCAGCAGGAAGGTATTACCTTTGATCAGCCTATTGCTGTGCTTCATGCTGCCAGCGCCTCCCACGGAAAAGCCATTGAGCTTTCGAAATTTGCAGAAAGCCTGAAACTGCTGTGTGAAAATGGATTTCAAATCCTGGCAACCGGAACTCAGGCGGATGATAAGGCTTATCAGCAACTGAAACGTGACTATTTGCTGCCATTAACTATCCTGGCAGGTAAAACCACACTCAGGGAAACATTCGCACTCTATCAACGAACCCAACTTTTACTCAGTGTCGATTCCAGTCCGATTCATATCGGTGCAGCTGCCGATATTCCAAAAATTGTCGGGGTATTCGGCCCGACCAACCATCGCCAATGGGCTCCCTATTTTGGAAGTAAGGCTGAAGCGCAAGCTACAAAGCGATTCTTCCCGGTCTATATCGACTTGGAATGCCGTCCCTGCTATGCCAAAGTCTGTAGCCATAATAACTGCAAGGAATTACTCACAGCCGGCCAAATCACCCTCGCTGTAAAACAGGCAATAAGCTCATAAAATACTTAGGGCGTGCTGACAATTAGCAGCTACACTTTTCGAGTGTCCCAATCCGTAAGCCCTACAGGCAACGGCTGACGAGTTGACGCTAGGAATGAGCACCCGCAGCGTATGCAAAACATACGTGAGGACTGCGAATGGCGCAGTAACAAAGTAAATGCAATTGACAGTCGTCCTAATAGACTTCGACGTGCCAGCGCTTCTCTTCCTTCAGCTGAACCTGGAGCGCAGCCCAATCTACATTTCGCTTCAACGCAGCCGCATGAAGGGCTTCCTGAATCCCTGTTTCCATTCCTCTTAAACCGCACATGTAGAAGTAAGTTTTTGGTTTCAAAAGCAATTCCAATAAGTGTTCACCTTGCTCCAGAATAGCATGCTGAACATACATGCGGCCACCCTCGGCATTTTTCTGTTCCCGGCTAAATGCTGTATGGATACGGCCATGGCCGCTCAGCTCAATGGCTTCCATTTCCTCTTTATAGAGATAGTCTTTTTTGGTTTGCGCACCAAAGAAGAGCCAGGCTTGTCCCTGGTTGATATTTTGAGACGCCCGACGTTTTAAAAATCCACGGAAAGGCGCAATCCCGGTTCCCGTTGCAACCATAATCAAGTTGGAATCAGGATCGGGAGGCATTAGAAAGGACTTGCCCACGGGACCCGTTAAACTAACCGAATCACCCGCTTTTAAATCGCATAAAAAGCTGGAGCATACGCCTTTGTAAACTGCACCATCTTCAGCAACCGTGATGGCACGTTTAACGCAAAGGCTCAACGATTTGCTATTGCCGGAGTCCCCGGTTCGCTCGGAAGCAATGGAGTACAGACGGAGTTTATGAGGACGATCTTTTTCATCTTTACCGGGAGGCAGTACACCAATGCTCTGCCCTTCCAAATATTGAAGTTCGCTCCCCTCAATATCAAAGACAATGTGGCGCACTTCATTAGGTGAATCGGGGTCTGTGAGAAGACGGGTTTCTAAAACTTTAGCCAACAATGGGGCTGTGGGCTTATATATATTCGATGGGATATCAACCGTTGTAAATATAGTCATCTCTCAACCCATGTCTCTATTCATCACTCAACAGGTGCTACTGTATAGCCCTTAATTCCCTCTGAAAAGGGTATCACAGTTAATGTAACATATTGAACACCCTTACGGCTGTCAATCAAACGGTGGAGTTTGTAAGAGATCAAATTAAGCAAGAAGCAACAATTAATTGTTTTTATATTAAATAGTAGGGTAATGGGTTGGGATAGGATCATGCCAGGTATCAATGTTGAGCAATCAAGTCAGTTCTTTGGCAGGCTAAAATCGGCTTTTGGCAGCTCTCCTAAGTCGTATGCGGCTAAAGGCAATGAATCTATTAACGTTGGCCCTCAACAGGACATTGTTCAAACAAGCTCGAAAAAAACGAGTTCAAAGAACCAAAACAGAAGTATTTTTAAAAAGATTTTAAACAAATTCTCACAACAATTCAAAAAACAGGATGTTTCTAACAGACCGGTTAACATACAGAACGCTTCGAATCCGAATGTTCCACAACCACCGGGTAAAATGCCGACAGGGAATGTTCATGCAACATCGCATCCGGATCAAAATACAGCAGTAAAAGATGAGTTACCCCATTACAAAAATCATGCCAACGATCCGATCGTAGAATTTTCCCATAGCCACCCGATTCAACATCCCGACGGGACTATTGGACATTCAGAACCGGTGGCGTATGTCTATAATCAATATCAAGGGCATTACTTGCAAAATCGTGACAAAATTTTTACGGCTCAAAGTAAGGAAGACTGGGCTGACCGGTTTGGTGGCGCAAAAGCAGCCCAGGAAACACAATATAAAAATCTGGATGATATCCAGATGGGTGAGGCGATGAGCCGCTCAATGCACTCCAAATATGATCATAATATGTCCAGTAATTTCGCTCACGGAGATATTACTTCTGATATCACACCTGTTTCATACAGCAGAACTCAAAGCTTTATTGGAACTGACCGTGAAACGGGTCGAGCAATCTATAGTGACTCAATGCCCGCTGGCCAAATGAATACATATAAACAAACTGGCGTTGATCATACAGTCCCGGTACAGAATGGCTTTTTTGTTCACGGTGATGATGTTCACGCCCCACCGCAACATTCAAATAATAGCTCGTCCCATGAAGCAAAAGATCCTTTTGATGATGATTACGCGTCATCTATTAGTTCGAGAGGTTCCAGTCGTTACGCTTCCAGTAGCAATGAATCCTACGCTGAATCAGTATTCGACAAACCTTTTTCAAATAATCCTCAAGAAGAAAGCTTTGAGGCTTTCCCCCTACCACCTGAAAGTGTAAAGTCTTTTAAAACAGCAGGTAATGACACTTATATTCCCCATAAAGCAGGGTATTCCGTAAGCAATTACTCTGCTGATCGTACGAGTTTTAGCTCGGCTACTTCCAGCCATTCCGAAAACAATCGAAGCGCGTCAATTCACGGGACAGCTAAACCTGTAGATGCAAGACAAGCAGAATTAGATCAAAAAGTATTCAGTTTCGACGAGGAAATCAAAAATTCACCGGCCTATCGTAGAGCAGGATTAGACAGTTCAAACCAGTCTGAAACATCATCCAAGCAACAACACTTTTATCCTGCGGATGACATCTCCTCCTTAAGTTCACGATCATATCAAAGTGCCAATGATAGTGACTCCTGGATCAGTCGAGATTAGCAATTATCTTCTCAATTTAAAACAATGTAAGAAGGCGAGCTTTTTGCCTTAAAACGAAGCTTCTTATATACTGACTGGTGTGTTGCAACAACCTGTCAGAAGAGGCTGCTTTTGAGAATTCGCCCGCTTGTGTTTTTAGCGCTATCTGCTTTTTTGATTGCCGATTCCTGCTTCCTATCGACTTCATCTATTAATGCAGTCGAACCACCAAGCCAAACGGTCTCTACAAACTCTCAACGCAAGCCCATATTCAGCAACGGCCTTCCAGCGGGAACAACACTGATTGAAGAAGGTTCCCTTTCACCCAAAGAAGGGGTAGGCACCTATCAGATTTTTTCTTATCCAAAATCCAATATTCGCGCTGTTATTGTAAGTGCTGAAAAACTAAGCTGGTTGAAAGTAACCCAACTGAAAAGTGCGAACCCGCTAATTGTGAGTCGTCATATCCTGGCCCGATTTTTCCCCACACCTCCAGGCGAAGACGCACCAACCATAACGCGCCATGATGGTTTGAACTTTCGGGAACAAGTCGGTTCTCATCTCCTGATCTGCACAAAGCCGGATCACGATGACCCGGCCATTACCCTGAGAATTCTATTTCCTAAGGGCAGAGTCGTCTTTTTATTAATGCGACAGGCTTTTGCGAAAACACCAGATAAAGACGCCATTGCTGCCTCGTACCAAGTTCAAGAAGGATTAGCCCAGCAGTTGATGGATTCTCTGTACATCCCCGATACCAGCCAACTGTCTGAAAATCTGATTTTATACCGCTTGCGTCGTATTTTTAAAGAAGGTGTTTTTACCCGCCACGCATCAAGAGCAAAACAGTAAACACTTTTTTAAGGGGTACCGTCTTTATTCAAACGAGTAGTAAAATCCAATAAAAGTTTTTGTAGAGTTTATAATTCGCTTAAGATTTTTCATCAGGATATCTCCATGCTCTCCCTTTTGATTCAAAATGGACAACAGATACACCGAGCCCTGAAACCCTCTCCAATCAAACTTTCAGGTTTAGCCACTGCCGAGGCAATTGCGGACTATCCGGATCTGTTTAAAAAACGGAAGCGTCCCATCGATCCTGATGCTAAAGATGCTCTGGAAGCATTTTTAAACGACTATCTCCAAAAAGAGCTTTGCTTACTCTTAATTAAAGCGAGAGGCGAAAGTAGCGAACTCCTTTGCCCTCGACATCAGCAAACAAGCTGGATTGAAGAAAAACCTTGCTGTAAATGCTTTCATGAAAGTAAGGCTCACAAACTGAGCTTAGCCTTGTGGCTCTTTGAACATCTCAGCCCTGCCAGCCACGATCATGAGGCCTTGAATCAACTGGCATGTTGCTTGAGTTTTGTGGAATCCTTAGCTCGCCGTCAGGCGCAAAATAGAGGATGGACCATAACGCCATACCATAAAACCATGCGCGTTATTCGCCCCTATAGTGAGAATTGCTGCGGACAAACAATTCTAGTCAGCCACGCCATTGCACATATTGTTATTATCAAGTCGTGCGGCAGTGTTCAAGTTCAACGCGCTTTAAAACTCGATGAAGCTGTTGATTATTTTGAAAACGCTCAAGAGCCCCTCGGCGTAGTACTCAGCAAAATGGGCAAGCACAACAGAGCTGCTGACTTTTGGGCAAAATAATCGTTAAAAGTCCAACTATATATATTAAGTCGTGATTCCTAATTTTGTCGAAAAATCCTTGATATCAAAAAATGCAAACGGATGAGATTTTTTATAAGCATCGAGTTCATCCGATGATATTCTATCCCTACCTAATTGACTATGATCGCCAGTATAATCACTGCTAGCTCCATAGGAGACAACATTATCGAAGTTTTTCTGTAAATTTAATGCATCTTTTAATTCAATATCGTCAGCTGAACTTCTAAATGGCTTGCTGTTCAAATAGTCTATAAAAGTACCAAGCTCACCTTTTGTGACGATGCCGTCATCCGGATTCCCATTCCATACGGATTTTACCATCTGATTGTTCTGGATATCGTTAAATAAATTGCCTGTTTGAGGAAATAAACTGTTTCTACCTGAAAATTGACTCAGAAGAGCACCAAGATTTGCAATAGCCATCTCACTACCTCATTGAACCTCAAAATAATAGGTTCTTTTTACTCTACTCACAATTAAATAAAAACTATTGGTGAGTCGAAATTGCCACTGAATATACTATGTATTTAATCTTGATGACTTGAAACGATATAAACATCGATATTCTTCGTTCTTTTAAAAATTTGGTAAGGAATGGCCGGTTGAAACGGATTCCAGAAACACCGTTCCCGAAGACTTTCCCCGACAATAATTTGTGTGACTTTCTTTTCTCGGGCAATATTCACAATCGCATCGACAATACTGTTTGCGCGAAGTTCCAGGAATTGACCGTCAAGCTCACGGGTTAATGCCTTGTGTTGCGTAAGTTGACGTTGATAAGCCTCCGGCAGTTCCCGGTCTTTCAGCCTCACAAACACCACCAATAACTCGCCACACATGCGATCCGCAATCCGAAACCCGCGGCGGATTAATCTTTGAGAATCAGGATGCGTCGAGATACACACTAAAATACGCTCATGAATACCGGTCGGCTTAACCGGACAAGACAGGACATCTCCTTCCGCTTGTTCTTCAACCGTATTGGCAACTTCTCTTAAAGCCAGCTCCCGCAAGGCAACCAAATTTCCTTTTTTAAAGAAATTACCTAAAGCCTGCTCAATCTTTTCGGGTGCATATATTTTCCCTTTTTTAAGGCGCTCCTGAAGTTCTTCAATGGAAATATCCACCATAACCACTTCAGCGTTATCCAAAACCCAATCCGGAATACGTTCATTCACCTGGACAGTCGTAATACGACTCACCAGATCGTTCAGGCTTTCAATATGTTGAATATTAACAGTGGAAACAACATTAATCCCTGCCTGTAGTATTTCTTCAACATCTTCAAAGCGTTTTTGATTCGCACTTCCCACGGCATTGGTGTGCGCCAATTCATCAATCAATACAACCTGAGGAGACCGCGCAATGATGGCATCCTTATCCATTTCCTGTAATGAAATGGTCTTATAAGGAATCAGACAGCGGGGAATTACCTCAAGACCTGCTGCCAAAACCTCTGTATCTTGTCGCCCATGAGCTTCCAGATAACCTATCACAACATCCGTACCAAGTCGTTTTAAGTGTTGGGCTTCTTCAAGCATTCGATACGTCTTCCCCACACCGGGAGCCGCACCGATAATAATTTTGTGCTGACCTCGCTTAGGGTTATTTAAATTACTACCTGGCATTATCAAACCCCTGTAAGAATTTAATTAGCATTATTACGTCTAAACGAGCTAAAGTTTCGACTGGCACCAAATAACCCATCCACACGGAAAGAGTAGCCAAAGCCAATCAAGAAATCCGGCGCCGCAGGATTCAAACCGGCTGCAACTCGTACATCCACTTGATTTCTAGGGGATATCAGATATAAAGCACCCGTTTGTGCATAGTGGCTTGACTTCCCTTCAGTAGGAATAATGGCAGCATATTCCAAAAAACCCGTTAAATTTTTGGCCAGCGTATAGTAACCAATCAAGGTGGGCGTCATGACTACAGGTGCAACTGCGTTTTTATTCGTATACCAGCGAGTATCCAACATACTACTTACATACAGCTTTGATGTGACACTTTTACCGACAACTAAACGTGCTTGCGGATCCAGTGAATTACTTGAGACCAGGTTGGCACCTGTCGGAATATTCAGAATCGGAATGACCGCAAAGTCAACCTTCCCGGGCAAGAGCCAGTGATGGCTCAATCCAACGGAGGTATCACCAAAATTGCTGGCCAAATGTCCCGGTTGCTTATTACCGATATAGGTCAGGTTCGGAACGGTATACCGTAACTCCGTATTCGCTGTTAACCCAAGACGAATGAGTGTTTCAGGAGTTGTCCAACTATACGTGCCATGGCGATTATCCGTAAACGTTGCACCATTTTCAAACTGCAGACTCCCTTGCGGAACAGTGGTTACAGCATCCGTAAAACTGGGACGTGATGTCCCGACGGGCGTAATGGGAGGTTTCTGTTTTGGATTTTTAGCCATGTCCTCGGGCTCTACAGGAGCTGGGCTTGTTAGAGGATAGCTTTCATTCGCAAACTTTATCGATGGCGGGTCCATATGTACCGGTGCAAGCTCGGATGTATTCTTTAAACTCGATTGATTGAGCTTAGTTTCTGTCGGGGTTAAATCCTCGGCTAAAGCAGCCCGCGTTACCAAACACGCACAAGACGCCAGTAACAACCCTTTGTAATATAGTTTTTTATTATGAAGTAAAGTTGGCATTTCGTCCCCAATTCTTTGCTTTAATTTTAACGTCACATTCCGTTTTAGTTTCATAGCAGGCAAAATTGGCTTCGTAATAACAAAGCCGTGCCTCTTTAATGTGAATTGTATTTTGGTTTGTAGGCAGTCGGAAAATATTGAAAACGTTGAAGTTAATGAATGCTTTATAAACGATGTGACACTTTGGTTCCATCTAAAGTCAGATTTAAAACCAGGACATTCAAATAGGGTGTTTCTGTGAACGCTGAGGTTTCAGCAACCCGGTGAACCAATTTCTCAAGCTCGGTTGCGTCCATTCGTCTCGTCTTTGAGACGATCTGCACCTGTTTGAGTGCATTGGCCAGACTGATATGCGAATCCAAGCTCGACGCCGAGGCAGTAACTGCATCCACCGGAATCTGAGTACCTACCTGAAAGTGCTGGTTGTAGGAAACAGCATCCGCAGTAATACGGTCTATTAACTTTTTGCTATTAACACCCAGATTTGCACCACCAGAATTAGCAGCATCATAACCATTGACTGCAGGTCGACTATGAAAATAGCGATTACCCGTAAAGGTTTGACCTAATAACACGGAACCAATAGCCTGCTTTTGTTCTTTGGAATATAACAAGCTGCCATTTGCCTGCCACGGAAAGAGTGTTTGAGCCAGGGCTGTTATGCCACAAGGGTATAAAAAACCACAGAAGAGCATCATCAGAACCGAAAAACGAAGAGCGATTAAAAATCGAGGAAACATAATCATTTATCCTTCCTAAAGACCGAACACGTTGAGTACGAGTGATATAGCTTTAATCCCGATAAACGGAGCAATAATGCCACCCAAACCATAAATCAGCATATTGCGTTGCAACAATTGATCAGCGGACATCGGCTTGAACCGTACGCCCCGTAAAGCCAAGGGAATCAGAACCGGGATAATGATTGCATTGAAAATCAGGGCGCTGAGAATCGCATTTTCAGGGCTTCCCAGGTTCATCACATCAAAGGCTTTTAAAGCGGGAATGGCCACAACGAAAATAGCCGGAATAATTGCAAAATATTTTGCGATATCGTTGGCAACACTGAACGTGGTTAAAGCACCCCGAGTAATCAAAAGCTGCTTTCCAATCGAAACAACATCAATCAACTTGGAGGGATCGGAATCGAGGTCAATCATATTCGCGGCTTCTTTGGCCGCCTGAGTTCCGGAATTCATCGCCAAGCCCACATCAGCCTGAGCCAAAGCGGGTGCATCGTTGGTTCCATCGCCCGTCATCGCAACCAGCAAGCCTTCGGCCTGATACTTTTTAATCAGTGCGATTTTATCTTCCGGTTTGGCCTCGGCAACATAATCGTCAACTCCGGCCTCCTGAGCAATGACTTCAGCCGTGATGGGGTTATCTCCCGTACACATCACCGTTTTAATACCCATCGTTCGCATTTGCTCAAAACGCTCACGCATTCCGGATTTCACAATATCTTTCAGGTGTATAACACCGTACACTTCTTGATTGGAAACCAGTACTAAGGGTGTCCCTCCCTGGCGAGCAACAATTTCAGACAATTCTTGAGCTTCCAAAGGCCATTGAGCCCCTTGTTCAAGGATACGACGTTTCATTGCATCCATTGCCCCTTTGCGGAGTTGACGACCATCCGGCAAATCTACACCGCTACTGCGAGTTTCCGCGGAGAACTCGATAAATTCAGTGCCTTCGGGATTCTCCAATTTTTGAAGGCCCAGCTTTTTTGCCAGTTCAATAATCGATTTGCCTTCCGGTGTGGTATCCCCTATGGAGCTTCTAGCCGCAGCTTCTGCGACCTCTAACTCGGTTTTTCCTTTTACCGGCATAAATGCACAAGCTAGGCGGTTTCCCAAGGTGATGGTGCCGGTTTTATCGAGGATTAGAACCCCGACATCTCCCGAAGCCTCCACCGCTTTACCTGACATGGCAATGACATTGAAACGACTCACCCGATCCATACCGGCAATCCCGATAGCTGATAACAAAGCACCAATAGTTGTCGGAATTAAACAGATTAAGAGGGCAATCAAGGTTGCGATATCAATCGCCACTTTGGAATAAGTTCCGTAAAAAATTAGAGTGACACAAACCATCAAGAAAACGAGCGTCAAAGCAGCCAGTAAAACACTCAAAGCGATTTCATTGGGTGTTTTCTGCCGTTTTGCGCCTTCCACCAGGGCAACCATCTTATCCAGAAAGCTTTCACCAGGATTCGTTGTAATTCGGATAACGAGCCAATCGGAACGAACCTTGGTTCCACCCGTAACTGAGCTGGCGATATCGCTGCCTGGTTCTTTGATTACAGGAGCCGATTCTCCGGTAATGGCCGATTCATCTACAGAAGCAATCCCATCAATCACTTCCCCATCGGATGGGATCACTTCATCCGCTTCAACCCGAACGATATTGCCTGCGCGCAAATCACTGGCGGAAATCCATTTCTCGTTTTTCACATCACCCCCACTCGAGGCAGCCGGATTGTAATTTGAAATAAGCCGCGCTTGTGTCGAGGAGCGGGTTTTCCGTAAGGTATCTGCCTGAGCTTTACCACGACCTTCCGCATAACCTTCCGCAAAGGTGGCAAAGAGCAGCGTAATAAAAAGGATTGCAGTAACGCCAAGGACATAGCCTTGAGAAATGGTTGTTGCACCATAAAGCTGAGGATCAAAGCACATAGCCAGTGTCAATAGGAAACCTATTTCAACGACAAACATGACCGGATTTTTCACCATCAGGCGCGGATCCAGCTTCGTAAACATCGCGATAAAAGCCTGTTGAAAAATCCTGTTTTCAGGTCTACCCCCTTGAGGGGGGTGTTTCCGCTCCGATCTCGGAACAGTGAACGATTCAATACTATTTGTAGACATGACTCGAAACTCCTAAAAAAGCTTGCCGCTTAGAAGAGACAGATGATCCACCAGCGGACCTAAAACCAGAACAGGAACAAAAGTTAAAGCGCCGACAATCAGAATGACACCTAACCAAACCGCACCAAATAGCACCGTATTGGTTCTCAATGTTCCGGGTCCGGGCAATACTTTGGGTTTTGCTAATAAGGAACCCGCAATTGCCATTAAGGCGATGATGGAAACGTAACGCCCCAGTAAAATGACAATCCCGATTGAAATGTTGTACCAGGGCGTATTGGCATTAAGCCCTGCAAAAGCGGAACCGTTATTGGCCGCAGCTGAAGTGTAAGCGTATAGAATTTCACTCAACCCATGGGGTCCTGCATTATTTAAACTGCTTAAGCCAAAATCGTGGGTCGCGGCAATGGCAGTCGGTACTAAAATCAGCAAGGGATGCAACAAGATAGCAATCGAGGCTAATGTAATTTCACCTTTTTCCAGCTTTTTATTAAAAATTTCGGGTGTCCTCCCCACCATTAATCCCGTTAAAAAGACGGCAATAACACCATACAACAGGAAGCCCATTAAGCCGACACCTACACCACCAAAAATAATATTAAGCATCATGTCCGCAATGGGCATTAAACCAGCAATCGGAGTTAGTGAATCGTGCATATTGTTGACTGCACCTGTGGAAGTCGCAGTTGTGGCAATGGTAAAGAGCATAGAAGGAAGCATTCCGAAGCGAACTTCCTTGCCTTCCATATTGCCACCCGATTGAAGAGCCGTTGTCGTCTGATCGATGGCATTATGAGATAAACCAGGCAAATGAGCCAAAAGCGGATTTCCAGCTTGCTCAAAACAAAAGGCAACACTAAAGAAAATCAGAAACATGGTCATCATACCTGACCAAATAATCCAGCCTTGCTTACGATCATTCAGCCAAAGCCCGAACAGATAAACTAAAGCCATTGGAATCGCCAATTCCATCATAATTTCAACGAAGTTCGTTAATGGAGTCGGATTTTCGAAAGGATGGGCTGAATTGGCGTTATAAAAACCGCCTCCGTTCGTCCCAAACTGCTTAATTGTGAGTAAAGAAGCAACTGGCCCTAGTGCGATTTTTTGAGTGGACTTTTCAACGGTTTGCACGACCGTTTGTTGCGATAGGGTTTGCGGTACGCCTTGGGAAACAAAGAAAAGACTGCCGACGACCATAACCGGCAAAAACACATAGACCAAACCTTTGACAAAATCCTGATAAAAATTTCCTATCGGTCGGTGAGTTAAACCTCTTAAAAAGCCGATACAGACTGCAAGTCCTGATACGGCCCCAACCACCATACTCAGGGTAATGACCAACATCTGGCTCAGATTACTGAGAGAAACTTCGCCTGAATAGCTTTGCCAGTTGGTATTGGTCACAAAACTACAAATCGTGTTAAAAGCTTGCCAAGGCTCCATTCCAGAAAGTTTAAGAGGATTGAGCGGTAACACGTTTTGAAAAATCAAAACAAAGAATACCAAAACACCCGAACATAAGTTGAAAATCAGCAAATCAAAACAATACTGCTTCCACGTTTGCTTCAGACATAAGTCCTGGCCACTCAACTTTAAAATCAACGATTCAATCGGCTGAAGCAGGGGCGACAGAAATGTTTTATGGCCATCAAAAACTGACGCCATATACCGTCCTAGAAAGACGGTTATAAGAGTGCTTACAATCAGGAATAAGCCCAAATAAACAAAGGGAAACATGTATAGCCAAGGCTCCAATTAAAACAGGTGCATCATCCGTTATTGATAGAGCAATCTAAAATTTTTCAGGGTAAATAATAACGGCGGTTAAATAGACTGCTAAAGCAATAACCATCATAGTTAGCAAAGTGGTCGCTATAATCGTCGCTATCATGACGTCACATCCTGACGTTTCATAACCCAGTCACAAAAACTGATAAAAAGCATAAAGCCCAAAAAACAGAAGGCAAATAAGGCTATTGCCAATAGAATGGCCATGGCTTACCCCTTTCAATAAGCGTTACTGCCAGAAGCGGGTTTCACAGAGTTAACTGAGAAGCATCCAGTCCTGTACTTGAATTATGACGCTTTATCGCCCAAAAACAAGGTATAAATAGCGTTTATGGCTCTATATCAAATGATATAGAGTGTGAATTAAACCTTATATCTTGTTTGTTTACGTCAGCAATGCTTCAATCAAAGAGAATGCCTTTTAAAAGCGAACCTCTTTTATGAAACACATGAATGCTAACCTACGGTGGGGCACGATTATTCTTGCCTTTATCGTGATTGCGATTCTCGATTTTTCAACGCCATCGGAATACATCTGGGCATATCTGTATGTCATACCCATTTTGCTTTCCGTCTCTTTTTTAAAGTCTTCTATTGCAAAAATATTACTTTTTTTTGCAGTGATGGCAACGCTTCTCAACCTTTTTTATCCGGAAACCGTTATTGGAATAACTTCTGTTACAGTTAATCGTTTATTGGCAACTCTTTCGATAGTGGTTTCAACCTATTTCATGGTTCGCCATATCAATCACCAGGCGCAAGTAGAAGAGCAACGCCGTTTGGTTGACAATGAGCGCAATTTAAGTCGAATTCGGGAAGATTTCGTCGCTACCTTAACACACGATCTCAAAACGCCTCTCCTGGGTGAACAATCGGTTTTACAGCACTTGATCCAAGGAACTTTCGGTGAGTTGAATAGCGAGCATCAAAGCATGCTTGAAACGCTTAATCGAAATAAACAAAGACAATTAGAATTGGTCGACAGTCTTTTGTCCGTATACAGAAATGACAATATCGGCGTAGAATTGCAATCAACTTTAATTGACTTGGATGAACTGATTGCAGACTCCTTACTGGATGCTCAAATTTTGGCACAAGAGCGCCACTTGGAACTGAGTTATCATTGTAACCGACGCCCTCCTTTAATCCGAGGGGACGCCCTCCAACTCCGACGAGTGATTGCAAATCTGCTTCATAATGCTCTAAACTACACACCCAGCGGCGGAAAGATTCAAGTTCGTCTTCAAGAACAAGGAAATACGCTCATTATACAGGTTTGCGACAATGGACCCGGTTTAAAAGAAGATGAGCTCGAAAGTGTTTTTCATCGTTTCTACAGAGCGGCAGGAACACGAGACACGGTTGGAACCGGGCTTGGCCTTTATTTAAGTCGGCAGATTATTGAAGCGCACCGTGGACGTTTATGGGTTGTTAATCAACCTACAGGAGGGTGTGAATTTAATCTATCACTGCCCCTGAGCGATGAAATCGCTTAATTAGCAGCGGTTGAACTGAAAAGGAACTAGAAATGATCCGGGTTTTATTGGTCGAAGATGACGAAGTTTTTCGACTCGGCTTAACAGCCTCTTTAAAAGGGCATCAAAAAATTGAACTCCTGGGTACATGTGGTGATGGAAAAACTGCTATTGAAATGGCTAGTGAACTTCAACCCGATGTCATTATTATGGATATTGGACTTCCAGTCGTGAGTGGTATTCAAGCCACAAAGAGCATTAAGAGCCGTTTACCAAAAATTAAAATTTTGATTTTAACCTCCCACTCCGATGGAAAAACCGTGGAACAAATGGTGCAAGCCGGTGCCGATGGTTTCTGTGTTAAAGGGATTACCACCGAGCGCCTTCATCATTTAATCGAAGAAGCCCATGAAGGAGCTTACTGGATTGATCCCTTAGTCGCCGAGCAAATTAAACGCTATATTCAGTCAGGGAAATCAGCAGAAGACATGCCCAACCCGGAGAAGCTTGAAATTCCGGAATCCAGTCCACTCGCTTTACTCACGGAAAGAGAACGTGAAGTTTTAGCCCTTATTGCTGATGGAAAAAAGAATCTGGAAATAGCCGATATTCTGGTTATTTCACCGGGAACCGTGCGAGTTCACGTGCACTCGATTTTAAACAAACTCAACGTTAAAGATCGCACTCAGGCCGCTATTTTTCTCATGCGCCGAAGTCCAGATTAAGAAATAGAATGACGAATATGTTTTTGGGTGGGTTCGATTAACAAATCACGAATCAACTGACGAGTTCGCACAGTACCGGATTCTTCGACCTTTGTCAATTGAACTAATCCCATGCATCCCATTAAACAAGCCAGGGAGAAAATAAAATACCAACAGGAGTTCTCAAAGCCAGGGATTCCGAGATTTATATGAGCAAAATTTTGAGAAGCCCAACCGGTTAATAAAGGTGAAGCACCACTTGCTAAAGAGGCCATCATATTTGTACAAGCCATATGAGGGGCAGTTCGATCCGCAGGAGAAAGCTTCATCGCAATATTTCCATTGGCAAGCGAAACCCCAGCAGTACCAATACCCAAGATCACATGGATCGCAATAACAATCGGTAATGTTGTTTCAGTAACACCGGGAAGTACAAAAACACACCAGACAAAAATACAAAACAACTGAATTGGCCCACAGATCATCAGGACAGATCGATTACTGTAACGATCAGCAATTTTGCCCCAGGTAGGGAGAAAGAAGTAGTTTGCGAGCTGAGAAATAATCGTGATGGCTGAAACCAAGCCCATTGAGTAATGCAATGTATTCAACATATACACGGTTAAAAATGGAATTGCCAAGTTAATCGAAAAATCGTAAACACTCAAAAATCCAATTAGGTTTCGATAATTTGATTCTTTAAACGGTTTGAATAAATGACGAATTGATGCCTTGAAACCAGCATTTAATGATTTCGAAACCGAACTTTCCGTCATCACTGAACTGGCGTCAATCCCGGAGTTGGATAAATCGTGCAGAATTTCAGGAGAACTGGATCGTTTTATGAGATGAAGAGAAGCATTTTCTCTGATTTTTCGAAGTGGAATTACCCCGATAATACCGAGGACTGCCGTGAAGAAAAACAAGAGACTATATACGGGCGCATGAATTTTAGAAAGATGGGTCGCACCCCAATCAATAAAGACACCACCTGTAAAAGTTAATAAAAGAGTAATCAAACTACTTAAGGCGAGTTTCTTCGAGAAAAACTGCCCCAACTCGTCAGGATTAATGGTATCTCTCACCCAGGCATTCCAGGCACATGTTGAAACTGCAGATAAACATGCGTACAAGGCATAAAAAATAACAAGTGCCGTTAATGCCAGTTGATTTGATGTACAAAAAGGAATAACTGCAAAAGATAGCAATGTTAAACGGCCTAAAAGCATCGAACGCATAATTAAATTTTTAAGAGAGGTACATCGGCCTACTAAAGCAACACTCGGCAACTGCAGCAATTGTGCCAAACAAGGAATGGCGACCAACAAACCAATCACTAAAGCAGGCGCATGCAATTTTAAAGCAAAGCCTGTAATAAAGACGCCTGTTGTTAAGGTCAAAACGCTTTGGGTGAAAAATGTATCATTCATAATAATTCGCTTCTGCGAATCGGTGTGAGCCCGCAACATCTCCTCTGTCGAGATCCCATGCTCTAAACCTGAATTTAAAGAAAAAGAAGAAGAATAAACTAAAGTCATCGTCCTCTCAGTACTTAAAACCATGGGGCGGTAAATTTTCTTAAGGCCTATGGAAGCATCTGTGATCGCTTGCAAACGTTCAGTGCACACACTGAGACTGGCTTCTTTAGAAGTCATGCTAGTATCCTATTGAATTCTCGGTATTCAATTGTGAGGTATTGGCGAGATTAACTCGCTTTATAAGCAAGACTTACCAATTGGATCAAAGTTCCCGCGAGATACATCGAATTAATGAGTGAGCTAACGGGATAGTTGAATCAAGTACAAGAGGATATTTTTGCACGTTTCCCAAAAAAGAAAAGAGGAATTGCTCAACTTGAGCCCTAATAAAATCTACCTCCATAGAAACCCAGCACTCAAGATCTTTTTCAGCTTGTTAAATGGCTATCCTACAAGGATGAGTCTATGATTTAAATGGATATGAAAAAGATGTAAAGTTTTCCAAAGCTCAAGCAATTATTACAGCTTGATATGAATCTAATGGCTAACTTGAACATGGTAACAATTCACAATTTGGATATGAAAAATTACAACTGATTGGGTAAGTACAATGTTAAACGCGTTTACAAACTTAGAGCTAAAAGCCAACAAACTGCTTCAAAGGATCACTCTCTTCATCACTCAAGAGTACAGAGGCTGCTTTGGATTGTACTATCGACAGCTGAGAGTTTTGTTTCGACAGTTGATCGCTCTGGCTTACAGAGACTCCAATGTTAGTGCTAGAATCTTCTATCCAAGTAGGATCGAGAATTTGATCGGCACTGTCATAAACCAACTTCTGACCATCCAATTCATAATCCGGACTCACGTAGGCCGATTGTAATCCCAAAGGCTGAGAGAAGTTACCAAACTGCAGATAGGAAAACCCAGCCATCACGACCAAGGCAGCAGCAGCAGCCATGGGTGCAACGGGCTGAGACCACCAAGCTTTTGAGCGAGTGGGCTTATTGGAAAAACGGATAACAGAGGCTTCGTTGCTACCAGACAAAGACTCTAAATCCGTTTCCTGAAGCAAGCGATTCCAAACCTTTTCAGTCAACTGCTCCATTTTCTGGCTATTCACTTTCAAAGGACTATTCGCTTGTATAGCATCGTCAGCTTTCAAACCATTCATTAGGACAGAAAGTTCCTTCTGATAGTGCTGGCAAGCTTTACAATGAGAAATGTGCGCTAGAATCTCAGCATCCAAATTATCTGTGTCGGCCGGAAGAAGATTAGCGTCGTTATCCAAGAGACTAAAAATAGCAACTTGACTATCTTGGCAAGTAATAAAGGAAGCAGTCATGATGAGAGTCCTCCTTAAAAAAGTTCTAAATTAAGTGCAGATGCCGAACCCGTTAAGCTTACAAGGCCTTCTTTAAGTTTTTCAAGGCCTCGTTTTAAACGAGTTCGAACTGTATTAATCGGTAAATCCATAGCTTCTGCAACTTCTTCGTATTTATAATCAGCTTGATAGCGAAGCAATAATGGGAGACGATATTTTTCAGGTAATTTATCAACTTCTGCCATAATCAGCTCGCTTGTATATTGTTCTTCCAAATAATGTTCCGGATTGTCGTTACTTTGCTGAGATGGAAGATCAAATCCGATATTTTCTTCCATTTCGTTTAAAGAAAGATTTTGATGGTTATTTTTACGTAGATGACTAACGGTTGTATTAGATGCGATACGCATGAGCCAGGGCTTAAAAGGACGATCGACATTAAAGGTTGAAAGGTGAGTATAAACCTTAACGAAGACCTCTTGAGCAAGCTCTTCGCTTAACTCATGATTCTGGGTCATTTTAAAGATATAGCCAAAAACCAAAGGCAAATAACGTTGCATGAGCACTTGGAAGGATCGAGCTTGCCTTCCACTCAAAACTTGCTGTATTAACTCAGCATCAAGCATCTGAGCTAATACAGTTTGTTCTGGAGCAATAACAGAGGGCATTTCAAATAAACTTTCTTACATTTTTATTTGATTAAGATTTTCAAGTTGCTGGGGAGTGAGTTGTTTACGAATTTGGAACCAGGTCGTCAAACGCTGAATTGCCAATTCATGCATGATTTTTTGAAAGTCTGCGCTTTTCGCCTGAGCACCAGCAAATGTTGCATTTTTACTTTTTAAATAGGCCACCATGTTTGCTCGAGTGCTATCAGCTTTCAGAAAGAGAGCATGATTTTTCTCCCTGGAAGAGGACATAAGGGCCAAAATAGCGGACTGCTGCTTCGAGCTTAGATGGAGTTTATCAAACATCTCTCGAATCATCATGTCTTCACGGTAGTTTGCCTGTTCGCCGGGTGAGCAAGACTTAGCACAATGAGAAACCGATTTTGGCAGCACCGTTGCCCCTTTATAATCAGCATATCCCGGTTCTGAACCCCACACGATCCCAGCTATCATGAGGATAGGGAAGCTGCCTTTTAAAGAATTCGGTTTCAAAGAAAAAGAAAACATGGGAGGTATGCACTCTATTGAATAAGCGGACTAATATACAGGAATCTAAAATCGTAACGATTTTAGATTTTGAGGCGGTTGCCTGTTCTGTTTCTCTATTTTATACGCAAAGAAGCGCCTAAAAGTTTCACCCCATTAAACAAAAGTTCAATGGGGTGAAAAAAATATGTTTGTAAAACGGACTATTGCTCTATAGAGAGCTTCGCATTCCGCATAAAGTTGGGTAAATCAGACTTTACGGCACCCATTACCATCCCTTTTGGGACCAAAGGACCTACATCCATCATCAGATTATACGTAACAATAGTTCCTTTTCCTACGGGAGCAGGGCTTAAGAACCATGATCCCTGAATATCCCTAAAACTTCCGCTTAAACGATGAAAACTTACTTTATTGGGCGGGAAAAAGTCCTGTTCGAGTACATAGTTGAAAGTTGGCAATAAGCGCGTCATGGAAACCGAGTAATCAACATTTTGACCTTTGGTGGTCCGTTTTATGATTTCTGCCTTTTTTACTTTCGACTCGTGACTGGCCAATTTTGCCGGATCCGTAATCACTTTCCAGGTAGCGTCAATTGGCTTATTCACCAGAACTTTCGCCTGAACAGCCTGACCTACTGAAGTAAGATCCATTTGTTTAATAACAACTTGACCCTTAGATAGTGCTACCCAGTCTGTATCAGTTGCAAATACAGGTGAAATTAAGCTTGAAAAAGCCATAAGCGTTACAGCATAAGCTTTTATAGGGTTTTTAGTCATCAATCTGTTTCTCATTCTCACGTTGTAAATGCCAGACTCCTATCTTAAATAGGTAGACCAGGATACTCAACTAGTCACTAGACTATTACCCTGTCTAGTTAGGGCTGAATTAAGGGTTTACAAGTTTGGGAAAGGCCGCATATGGATCATAAGCTGTTGAGTCTTCTTTTAAGAACCTTTCAATTGAAAACGGGGTTTCCGATTGTTTAGGTTTCTTTGACTCCCAATAAGCATTTTTAGCATACCCAAAGACGCTTGATACGGTATTCAATATACCAGCTGACCTAAAACTGCTAGGCTTTTGTCCATAAACTGGGAATGTACCCCTTTTCACGGGTATAGGAAGGTCGTGCTGATCCTGTGACGAAATGATATTGCCAGTATCGCTTATTAATAATGGCGGCGTACTTATAGTGCGCTTAGAAGATGACGAATTAGAGATGGTATCAAAATCAGAATCTGAGCCCCATCCAGAACCCGAATAATCGACTGAACTCGATATTGATTGTGGTCGTGGCTTAATCAGTCTTTTACGGGTCGATTCCAGTCGCTCGGAAATTTCATTCTCTGTAAAGCCTCTTTCTTTGAGTCCGTTTTTAACATGAGAAGCTCGCTTTGCTAATGCTTTGCGTCTTTCTTCTACAGGAAGTTCAGATAATTTACAGGTTGTTTTTTGACTTTTTACTTTGCGATGTAATTTAGCCTTACCTCTTTGGGCATCTTTGAACTCAGGTTTAAAGTCTTGAACCCCTTTCAAATCAACCTCGTAAGATTGTAAACCATCCATAATTGCTCTAGGAACTCTACTTTTCATTATTTGAGATTTGGAAAAGTCGAAATTCTGAGGATGCTTCGCAGTTATTTTAAAAGTGCCGTCCGCAAACCGAATTACCTCTATCTGTCCTGATTTAAGCTTCTCAATAATCGGCTTGAGACGATTATCATCTAAACTTCTAATTCCCTGTTTCGAAAAATAATCTTGAATTACATGCGTGGGTATATAAATACTTTTGTATCCGCCATTAATTTGGGGTGCAGTCTGAGCTGTATGTGTTCTAGTAAGCGACGGTTTTTTTATTTTAGTTGTAAGTTGCGTTGTATTTCCTGACATTATTTTTTCTGAAATGGAAGAACCCGGCAGCTCCACTGGCTCCCGTTTAAGGACACGAGGTTGTATATTTTGCATGAGCTCGGCCTGTAACGGATCATGAATATCTAAGCCAAGAGTTTGTATAGCTCTGGAGTTTAAATTTGCAGGGTGAGCAAACACTGATGATGATTTTTGTTCAATTGAAGAGATTGGAGGAATAGTGCTATTAGAAGCTGTAGCTAATAACGTCTTCAATGCAAACCGATTTCCCAATCCCATATCATCAACTTCTTTATCAGTATCCGTATCAACAACTTTATCGGAATAACTAGGTTGTTTAGCGGGTAACGTTGGCCGCTCTACAAGAACTGATGCATTAGAATTAACTGATGATAAAGATCGTCCTGTTACACTGTCAGGGCTTTCGAAGGTTACAGATGGATTCTGCATACAGTGAACTGTTGGCACTCGAAAAAGGTTCCTTGCTTCAGTCCCTAAATCATTCACGCTTAAACCTTTACGAAGAGATTTTTCTCGGCTGAGAAGACCTCGAATATAATCCCTTGCATTAGAAGGAAACCTTTTAATACCTCCCGTCTTATTTTTACGAGGATCATACTCAGGATTGATTAGTGAAGCCTCCCATTCAGCATTTATAATGCTTATCATTTACGCGATGACTAACATGTTTTGGTTTCTTTCGAAGTTTACCAGAACCTGTCTCAGAGACAGTAGCAAGACTCTCATCTTTAAATGGCATAAAAGATAACGTATGGCGACGCTTCGTTTTTTGTTCAGGTTCCAAAACTGGTCTTGATAAAAGAGGCCATGAAAACCTTTTTGTAATCCCAGTTTCTGGAGACTTTCTCGGAATCGGATCAAAATGTTTTTCTTTTTCTCCCGTCGTTAAGGAATTAGGACTGAAACTTTTTCTCGTAGGTAATTTGGGGAAGGTGAAAGAACGGCTTACAGGAAAACCAGCCCATGTATGCCTTTTTTTAAGAAATGGTTGTTGTAAAAATGGATCCATATCTTCCCTACTTGAGTTCAAAGCTTTTTTATTTTTATTAGATGATTCCAAAGCATCTAATGCATCAGCCATCCTATGATTAGGGTGCTCAAGTGGATCGGTCTGTACCGGCAAGGTTTGGGAGCTTAATTGCAGTTTACTGGTTTCTTGATTTAGATTTGAGTAAACAGTACTTCTTCGTCTTAACTTTCGTGTTGGATTGGCTCTTAAAATATTCCATGAATTTCTCTTTTTCGGCTTCGGAACATTAGATTGGCTTAAAGAATCAACCGAGCGCACTAACACCTGCTTGCCCTGTCCGTAATGTTCTAAAGAACGCGTAAGTGGCTGTTTACCAAATTGTGGCTGTTTATTATTCAGTGATGAAATCATTTTTAAATACTCATGCTTACCTTTCTCAGCAGTATGAAAAAAAGACTTTGCATTGGAAATTAAGCACTTAGACGAAAGTTGTCATAGCCAGTTTTATAAGCCCTAACTAGATTTCTCAATCAATGAGCTAAGGGCTAATAACTGCTTCTCTAGTAACCAGTAGTTTAGTGATTTAGCTTACAGAAGAGATTAATATTACTAATTTAAATTGAATAATCTGCCCAATTCTGCGTTTTTCACCCTGGGTAGACCATTGTCTAGTTACGTCCTGTTAACCATGAGTTGATACAGAACCCAGTGCTACCTATAGATGGGTCAAACAAAGAAGGTAATGTTTGCGCTATAATTGGGCTCACTTTTAGAGGATAGCCTTCTCTTTGCAGGCCTTGTCGTTTCAATTGGCTCGCTATCCTTATGTATTCCCCAATACCTTCTAGGAGCAAAGCTTTTACGATGTTCAATATTCAACAAATGATGAAACAAGCGCAAAAAATGCAAGATCAAATGAAAGATGTTCAAGCCGAAATGGAAAAAACTGAGTTCACCGGCACAGCGGGTGGCGGCGCGGTTAGTATTACTTGCAACGGCAAATATCAGTTTCTGAACGTTAAAATTTCTCCTGAAGCCGTTAGCAATGGCGATGCGGGGATGCTGGAAGACTTGATTCAAATGGCTCTCAATGATCTCAGTGCACAAGTAACCGGCGCTATGGAAAGTAAAATGTCTTCCATTACTGCCGGGTTGAACATTCCCGGACTCAAGCTCCCTTTCTAGGATCGAATTTTAATTGAACTATACGCTTCCCTTAGCGCGGCTTATTGAAGAGTTTCAGCGCCTGCCGGGTGTTGGCCCTAAGTCAGCACAACGTCTTGCTTTCCACATTCTGAAGCAATCCACCGACGATGTGCGCCGCTTTGCCCGTGCCTTAGTCGATGCCAGAGAGCAGGTTGGTTATTGCCAACGGTGCTATAACCTTTCGGCTCAAGCCATCTGTGAAATATGCTGCCAACCCGGACGAAAGCGTGAGACGCTATGTATCGTTGCTGAACCGCGTGATTTATACGCCTTAGAGCGAACTCACGAATATAAAGGACTCTACCATGTTCTCCAAGGGCTTATTTCGCCCTTGGAAGGCGTGGGTCCTCAGGATTTAAAAATTCGAGAATTGCTGAATCGACTTGGCCCGGAAAATTCTCAAAGCCTTCAATCTCAAGCTACAGAGCACCAAAGGCAGGAGCAGCCCCTGGAAAGCTCTACTTCGTCTGATAATCTTCATTCGTCAATCTCTCTTGATTCTCAATATATGACAAAGCCAGACCACCAATCCGGTACAGTATCTCAGTTGAACGTTTCTCATTTCAACTCAGCTGAGAACGACTTCCCTCCTATTCAGGAAGTGATTCTAGCGTTGCCCCCTTCGATTGAAGGGGATACCACCAGTCTTTACCTGGCACGCTTATTAAAACCCTTGCCTGACATGAGACTGACCCGCATTGCCTTTGGTCTTCCGGTGGGAGCTGATCTGGAATACGCGGATAACTTAACCATTACCCGTGCCTTGCAAGGACGTCAGTTAGTGTGATCGTCGCAAGTGCATCACCGAGTGGCGATATAATTCCCGAAAGGCAACAAAGAGAATGGCTGAAAACGATGTAGATACGACTACGGCTCAACACCTTATTGCCCTGACCGGGGGTATTGGTAGCGGCAAAACCCAGGTTAGTGACTATCTTGAAACAAAAGGCATCCCTATCGCCGACGCCGATCGGATTGTCCATAAACTTCTGAAAGAAGATACCGATCTAAAAAATCTCATTATTGAAAGCTTTGGTCCAAAGATACTGAGCACGGAGCAAGAAATAGACCGTAAACAACTTGCCCATATTATTTTTAATAGCCAGGAAAAACGAAAAGAATTAGAAAGCTGGATTCATCCCAGAGTTCGTGAAGCATTTTTAGAATTCAGAAAAGCTCATCCAGAAGAAAACATTTTAGTTGAGGTCATTCCTTTATTATTTGAATCAAAATTGGAAAATATGTATCCCGAAGTTTGGCTCGTTTCTGCTCCGGAAGAGCATATTTTGCAACGTCTCCAAAGTCACCGACACTTCACCCTTAAAGAAGCACAATCTCGAATTAAAAACCAGCTATCTTTCCAAGAAAAGAAGGCTCGCCTGCTTCAACATCCCAATGGCTACTGCATCGAAAATAATGGATCTCGATCGCAGTTATACCAACAAGTGGACAATCGCCTGTCAATAATTTTGACTTGACTCTAAATTTCTTACCCAGCTTATAAGATTTTTTATTTTCAAAAAACAAATAGTATCATATAATAAGTTCTGTAAATGTATACCCCTTCGATTGGCCGAACTTGCTGAAACGCAAGTTCGGTTTTTCTTTCTCTCTAGTTGGTGTTGAGCAATTGCGTCTATTTCATTGCCGCATAGCGATGCCAGAGGTCAACTCCCATCTCTAAGCCCTACCGGGCAAGAGCATGGAGTTCATAGCTCCCACCAAGCTAAGTGTCATTTGCCTTCAGGCAATGGATACAAGGGCTGCTACAGCTTCCTAACCAATCGAGTTAGTTTTTTATAACGGGGGATTCTAATAAGGTCAGATGACCAGTAGAAGCGTCGAAGCGAGCAGAAATACCCAAGGGTAATGTGCCTGTCTGTTCACCATGTCCAATCGAAAAGCCATAACCCCCCGGAACATTGAGTTGTAAATCCAAAACGACTTGCTTCAGGAAATCAGGGAGTGTTTGAGAAGAGTCTTCTTCAATTTCGGAAAAGTCGGCCAAAATCAGCCCTTTAATCCCATCAAAAAAACCAGCCAATTTCAGCTGCTGGAATTGACGGTCTAAAGAATAGCGTTTTTCCTTCCAGTCTTCGATAAAAAGAATGTGACCTTTGGCATTTGGCTGATACGGTGTGCCGCACAGCGAGGTTAACAACGATAAATTGCCACCAATCAGCGGACCTTCAGCCGTCCCGATCTGGATAACATGGTAAGAATCATGGTTGGGAACAACATAGGGATATTCCAACGCTCCAGATACCATGCTAAAGAGTTCTTTTTGGCTGTCCGGTTCATCATGGATCAGGTTGGATGTAAGCATGGGCCCGTAAAAGCCCACCAAACCTAAACGCTGATAAAAGGGATTTAAAAGACTGGTAATATCGCTAAAGCCGATAAAAATCTTTGGATTTCTAGCAACCAGCTCAAAATCCAAATCAGCTAATAAACGCATACAGCCGTAACCGCCGCGAGCACAAAGGATGGCTTTAACCTCTTCATCAGCAAATGCTGCATGAACATCTGCCAAGCGTTCTTCGTCTGGGGCCGCCAAAAAACCATGCTGCTTTTGAGCACTTGGCATGAGCTTCACAACGTATCCAGCTGTTTTAAGCAGTGCTAAACCTTTCTCAAAATCACTTGCATCACTGGGCGCTGCAGGCGAAATAACGGCAATCGTATCGCCCGGCTCTAATGCGGCAGGTTTTATCAAGGCCAACTTTTCATTTAAGCCGGATGTAGTAGCGATATGACTCAAAGTTCCCAACGCAAAGCCCTCCTTATTAATCTCTGTCGGGCTATTTTATCACGTTAGTACTAAGTGTCTCTTAATAGGACCTGACTGCTTGCGATTCAGGCTGTCCCTTACTATTAACAGGACTGGGTGAACCTTGATAATAAACCGGTTCAACGCCTGGCTCCGGAGCTGGAGTATCAGCAGGAATTCTGGATGAGGGTGGATTTGTTAAACTGGGTATTGATTTAGCCAGGGCACCCGCAGCACTTGTAGAAGGCGAGGCATCTACCGGCGTTTCGACTTGCAGAGGAGTATTCATATTGGCAGGTAAGTCCGGCACAGTTTTAGCAGAGGCCTGCGCTGTCGCATCCAAAGGCAGAGTTCCCAAGGTAATTTTTCGAACGCGATTCCTGGGGATGAGCACTTTGCCCTCGGAAGTCAACATATCGATACTCGAGGAATCCATAAAAAGGATTTCACCTACATAAGGTTTATGTCCCAGAAGAGTCACGGTATCTTGACGGTTCAATAATTCATTGCGACGAACAACTTGAGTTCCAGGCTGATCAACAAGAGCACGCCAGCCGGATGATGGGGGTTTTAACTCAATAATATCACTGGTAATACTGACTACTTTGGTTTTTAAGGGATGTCCATCGGCAAAATAAAGCATATCTGCCCAGGCTGGCAAACTTAAAGATAAACGGACACTAATCGCAATTGCAGCAAGAATTCGAGTGCGACGACTCCATTGATAATCAACCACCTGCACGGGAAAGAAACCTCCGCTCCTCATTAAGCGGGTAATGAGCTGCTTAACACGCTTTGTCCCATCGTTCAAAACGCTTATACGCATTGTCCTGCCTCTCTCAACGAGAATTACCCACTTGTTGTACCTCACGCTTTATTTACAGTAACAAGCACTCAAAAATTCGTCATCCTATAGGAAAGTGAAACCTTAAAAGAAGGTACGGACTTATTCTGTGTGTCGCTTAAGACAATATTTTATCTGGAGGCTTTTTATTGATGAACATAAACTTTATCTTTCCGAGCAATCATATTCAAAATACAGTGGCAATGTCAGAATTAATCATCCAGAATTACATACCTGCTAACTATCCTCTTATTTCATCGATGACATATAAATAAGCAAATGGTCCCCCAACATGAATAGCTCCTTTCCATCCCAGAGTATCGGATTCAACCCAACGATACAACAGATTCTTTCTAAACAGGTTGCAAGTAAATCAAACGCGCTCAATAGCGACGTTGTTTCAATACAAAAACCTCAGTTTTCAGGACGCCCTCGACTTCCTAATCTGAAATCAGAGGAAATCGACACAATCTACCAGCATTGTTTTACAGTCATTCCTAAATTAGACCTAATGGCAAAAAAAAGCAAAAAAACTCACTTGGAAGGTAATTTTTTCTATAAACTAATCAACACTGATAAAGAAAAATTAGTTTATAAAGTCTTCAAATCCGATGCATTATGCCAGCCTCTAAGCCAACCCATCGCGCTGACAATCTGGAAAGATGCAAACCAGGCTTTACCAACACTTGATAGAATTAACAAAGTTATTCAACAACAAGAAGAGAAAAAGCAGGTTATCAAAGATGTTGCACAATACTTTCACTTTAATTATTTAGAAAACACGCCACATCTATTCGTATTAACGGAATACATTAACAAAGATACAAAAAAGCTTAAACAGCGTGAAGGGAAGCTTGCCAAAGAGCAAAATATTCGCTTTCATCAGGGTTTTTGGAATTCTATCGGTTATTTCTTCAGTCCTGGTAAGAAAAAAGGCATCCAATATCGCTATAAAAAGCTCTTCGTGAATGGCCTGGAATATCCGCCACCGGCAGTAAAACCTTCAAAAAAACAGCTCATTGCTAAAACAGAAGACAAAAAGGATCCTTAATAGCATTGTAGAAAGCATGTTTCCACGCTCGTTTAAGCTATATAAGAATCCTTTTTTGATGTCAGATCAATCGATTTAAGACTATCCGTTTTTTCTGGGACGTCCTCTTTTTGCTGGCTTCGCAGTTGTTTTTGTCGCTTTTTTCGCAGTAGGAGTCTTTTTCTTCGATGCAGAATTGGCTACCGCTTTAGCAACAACCTGAGCCAGCATTTTAGCCTTTGTTACTGACCCTGCATTCGCCTTCGTCGCTTTTAAGGGCTTAGCAACTGCATTTGTTTTTGATGCGGAACCAGGAGGACGGCCAGGCTTACGTTTTACTTTTGTTGTATCGGATGCTGTATTAGAGGATCTGGATTTTGCTTTCGAAGCGACTATAGCAACAGGCTTCGCTTTAATAGCTGATAACTGTTTCGATGATTTTGCGTTTACAGCTGAAGATGACGACGCTGCTGTAGTCGATGAACCACGTTGTGGTGATAATGCGGTCTTACTAAGACGCTCATCTTCATTTAATAGGTATTGCAGAATCGTTTTAACAGAGGTTCCTGTCGCCTTTTCATCCGGAGTCATATCCGCACCAGCAATATCCATATGGACAAACGGCAACTCCGAAGGTGCACCACTCATAACAAATGCCGCTGCAGTTTGAGCACCCCGTTGACGTTTTTGAGAGGTATTGATCAAATCAGCACCATCCAATTTACTCTTAATATTCTCGTGATCTTCTTTAAGAACATCGAGTGTCTGAATGGGTTCACCCAGGTACTGACCTGCAGCTTGAACGCGATCTCTAAAATCGGTATTGTTGGACATCAATGCAATACAGTGGCCCACTGCAACCAATGCAGCACCTGTTAAGGTAGCAATGGTCATAATCTCATCAGGCTTGTTTTCAACAGCTTTTGCGACTGCGTCAATCAAGGTTAAGCGACCTTCAGCATCAGTATGACGAATCTCAACCTTTTTACCACAGGTGGTATCAACGATGGAATCGGGAATCATCGCATCACTATCGATCTTATTCGGCGTAGCCGCTAAATAAGCACGAACCTCAATATGACGAAGCTTCAGTTTCGATAAAGCTTTTATGGTCGCCAGTGCCACGGCACCGCCCGTCATGTCACCTTTCATCGTCACCATCGCATCACCAGGTTTTACCTGGTAACCGCCGGTATCAAAAATAACACTTTTACCAACAATCGCTATTTGTTTCAGCGTTTTACCGGAAGGTTTTGCATGCAAGGTAATAAACTTAGGGGGATCGGTCGCAACAGAGCCTCTTGCAACAGCATAGAAGCAAGGCATATTTTTAGAAATCCATTTCACATCAGATTGAACCGTCGCTGTAATACCCGCCGATTTACCAATCTCTTGAGCACGGCTACTGAGAGTGTTCGTCGTTTTCAAGTTAGCAGGATGATTCACTAAATCCTTCACAAAGGCACGGGCCTCTGCCAAAGCATTCGCGGTTTCAATCTGTGAACTGAGCTCTTTACCCGATGCCAGCAGAATTACATTTTTAAGTTCAATAATGGGATCTTTAGCTTCCATGGATTTATAGGTTGCCTGGTACACGGCATCCACAGCTAAAGAAAGAGCGACTTGAGTCAAAAGTTTTTTGCTTTCCGGAGGAAGGCAAATTGCAATGCTTTGAGCATCACGAATACTGATTGCAACGCTCACCGCCCGTTGCATAGCCGATTCAAAATGGGCAGGCTCTAATTTATCTGCAACTCCCAAACCTACAAGAATAAGCCGTTTCGCTTTCAAGCCGTTGAGAGAAGAAGCTCTTAAAATTAAAGTTTTACCGCAACTGGCATCAAATTTTTCTTCAGCCGCGATTGCCTTCAGTTCATTCAGAAGTCGAGGATTTAAATGATCGGACCAAATAACGCTCTGTGAGACATCAACCGCGGTTTTTCTACCAGAAGCTTTTGACTTCGCTGGGTCTGGGCTGTCCGTTTTTTTAAAAACGGGAACAATAACACCCTCTGCAACAACGGCATGGGCGGCTTGAGCCGACAAGGTAAAACGGGCAGCTGCGGATCCCATGGGGTATCCTCCTCTCAAAATTCATAAATGGATACTCTTCGTTGAAGCTGTTTCAACTACTTAGGTAGCTCTTGCTTAAACGCGATGTATAGTCACACATACTCTGACTATTATTTTATACCATATTAGAGAATTTGAGCCTGTACACGCTTACCAATCGTATTTTCCCCAAGCAAAAACAGAGTTTTTGCTAAATCGGCTCCGTGCATACGGCCCGTTATAGCTAAACGCAGACTTCCCCAAACCACTTTCGCTTTAACCGGCTTTTCTCCCTGACCCATGGCTTTAGACCAAGGCTTTAAAGCAGCAGAAATGGATTCAGGTGTACTAAAATCGGCATTTTTCAAAAAGTCGCTTAAAAAAGCTTTCAAAACCTGCTGGGCTTCTTCAGTTTTCAAGCTTTCTGCTTCTTCAGGCGTTTCAAAAGAAACCTGCTCACCCACAAAGTAAGCAATGGCATCTGGCAGCTGTCCCAGGGTTTGCAATGGTTCGCGAACGATGTCCAGCATCAAATGAAGCTTTTCATCGTCGTAAGGAGACAAGTCAAGGTCTTTCAGAAAAGGCCTTGATCGTCGTAAAAGCTCATCTAACGGAAGTGATCGAATGAGACGGCCGTTTAAGAAATTCAGTTTATCCAACTCAAATACTGCAGGACTATGCGTAATCCGGCCCAGTTCAAACTGTTTGGCAAAACGATCCAAATCCCCAATTTCCTCACCATCCGGTGGAGACCAGCCTAAGAGCGCCAGAAAATTACAAAACGCTTCCGGCAAATAGCCTTGAGCGATATACTCAGAAACCGCAACAGCCCCATGACGCTTAGAAAGCTTGCTGCGATCCGGTGCTAAAATCATCCCAACGTGGGCAAAAATGGGAGGCTGAACTTCGAAGGCTTCATAGATTAAGATTTGACGGGGCGTATTGGAGATATGATCTTCTCCTCGAATAACATGAGTCATACGCATCTGAAGATCGTCAACAACAACGGCAAAGTTATAACTGGGTGTGCCGTCGGACTTCATTAAAACGAAATCACCAATCAAGCCGGTATCAAAGGTAACCGTGCCACGAACCGCATCTTCGAAACTGAGCTCGCCACGATTATCCGGAATACGAAATCGTAATGAGGGCTTTCTTTCAGAACCATCGTAAGTTTCTTTTTGAGCCAAGGCATCCGCAAAGGATTTTTGACGGCATTCACCCGAGTAAATATAAGCCCGTTTTTCAGCTTGAGCCCGTTCCCGCTGAGCGTCCAGCTCAGGCTGTGTGTGATAGCAGTAATATGCATGACCGCTTTGAATCAGCTTTTCTGCCCATTCACGGTAAAGTTCAAGACGATTGGACTGCTCGTAAGGCGCATATGGTCCGCCAACTTCAGGACCCTCGTCCCAACTCAACCCCATGAGTTTCAAACTATCAAAGATATTTTGAGAAAAACGTTCTTCAGAACGTTCAATATCAGTATCTTCAATCCGAAGAATAAACTTTCCGCCCTGTCCTTTAGCAAACAGGTAATTGAATAAGGCGGTCCGTGCCGTTCCCACATGAAGAAACCCTGTTGGGCTGGGTGCTATCCGTACACGAATGTTATTCTGAGGAGAAGTCATAGGGGATTGTCTCAAGTAAACAAAAACTTGCCCCTAGGCTAAACCAAAGATGAAGATAGAGCAAGAATTCCTGCTCTATTCTGATGCCAAATGCACGATTTCAAGAGCTACTTTCGCGGTTCCGCTCATATTGATTGCCCGAGCAGCACTCTTGGAAAGATCAATGATACGTCCGTGAGCGTAAGGACCTCTATCGTTAATTTGCACGATACAGGTTTTGTGATTCGTTTGGTTAACCACTCGAACTAAGGTACCAAATGGCAAGCTGCGATGAGCAGCCGTCATTGCGTACATGTTGTAGCGTTTACCGCTAGCTGTTTTACGACCGTGGAAATGAGGGCCATACCAGGATGCAACGCCAGTGTAGTGTCTGCCTGTTGCTTTGTAGGTCATTTGGGACTCAACAGCTTTTTTGACCTCTGGCTTTACAGCCGCTTCTTTCACAGCATTGGGCATAACCGCTGGGATAACTAAGCTGTCGTAACCTAAAGCTGCTCTTAAACGATTGCCATAGAGCATTGTCAAATTTTCTGGCGTGTCATGAAGAAAGCTTGCACTTTCAGCATTCACGGAAAGAAGCGGTGTATTGTTGATTAAAAGACTGTTCGCCGCTTTCGCATTGATGCGAATATTCGCACCATTGTCCAGATTAGACTCCAAAGAGCGACGCAGAACACTCGCTATCGATAAAACCCGCTTGTAAGAACTGCCTTGTTGGGTTTGCCCGCTTAAGCGAATGACTTCAACACCGTTCACAAACAAACTCGTTGTGTCGAGCGTTTGAGGTAAAACTTGGATAACAGTACTGAGCTTGCCAGGAGCTGCTTTTAAAGTAAAAAGCTCTCCGGCATTTTCCAAAGACAGTGAGCTGTCTCGGTGAACACGTGCTCCAATGGGAGCAAGGGGATTGCTTTCAATAATAGAAGCCACTTGTACAGAATTGAACTGAGCGTTACGAGCCGTTCCACCGGTGACATCTGGCATGTAGGAGAGTGTAAAGGAACTTGGGCTTTGGGAACTAGCTTGTGCTCCATTCGGTGCTACGAGAGATGGCGAACCCAACAAAATAGTTGATAAGAGGGTAGCTGCAATACGCTTTCGAGACATTCAGAGACTCCTGGTTAGTACCTGGAGAGTCGATATGGGTTTGACATAAACTGTAAACGGACCCCAACGACTCTTAAAACGCTAAAAAACTTGACAAGCAAAAAAATCAATAGTAATAGCGTTTAAGGCTTCAATAAGAAGCGTTTGTAATTTACTATGATTTTCAAACCCGTCGCAACCCTTCAAAAGGTTGTCTTTACATTTTGCTTACACTGGAATACGGTGACGAAATGGACATAAGTTTCAAAAGTATATACGACTAGTATCCTTGGTATGATCTCATTGGTTGAATAATGACATCATAATTATATAAGTTTGAAACTGAGTGAAAATTCCCAGAGAACCCAAAATTTTTCACAAAATGTATTCAAACTTAATATATAAATTGAATATTTTTTAAAAAAAGAAAGAATTTTTATGCATCCCTGCCATCATGGTCAAGTCCTCAGCCATCAACACCATCATATCGGTGTCGCCGAAGGTGTTCGGCCGCTTTATCTCAAAAAACTCCAGATAGCCATGGCTCTAGCAGTCGTTTACCTTATCGTACAATCAGTCGGGGCTTACTTTTCGGATAGTTTAGCTTTGTGGGCTGATGCAGGACACAAGCTGGCCGATATTTTAGCAATGGGGCTGGCACTGGGGGCCTCTTGGCTAGCCAGTTTGGCAACGTCTAAACGAAAAACATTCGGTTTTCACCGACTTGAGATACTCGCTGCATTGATTAATGGCATCGCTTTACTCCTCATTGCCCTTTACATTCTTTATGAAGCAGGGGAACGCCTCTTAAGAGGGGAAGTCATTGAAATTAAAGGCCATGTCATGTTTTCTGTGGCTACAATCGGACTTCTTTTAAACTTGGTTTCAGCCATTCTTCTTTATCCCTCACGAGAAATGAACCTTAATGTAAAAGGGGCACTCTTTCATTTAATGACGGATATTGCCGACTCTGTCAGTACATTACTGGCCTCTCTCAGTGTGATGTACTTCCACTGGTTCTGGGTGGATAGTGCATTGAGCCTGGTAATTGCGACCCTCGTTGGATTCAATGCCATTCGTCTCTTTAAAGAGGCTTTTCATATCTTATTAGAAGCAGCTCCCAATCCTCATTTAGTAGAAGCCATAGACCACTTTATTCGCCAGCGTCCTGGCATTTTAGATGTTCACGATCTCCATTTATGGACAATTACCACAGGAAAGACAGCTTTATTGGTTCACGTCAAGGTCAACAGCGAGCATTTCCACTCAGAAACAGTAGAAGAGCTTGAGCACAGCTTAAGAGCACACTTTGATCTCTGCCATTTAACCCTCCAGCTGGAACCAGAGGTGTTCCACGAAGCTCCAATACCCTTTTAAGTTTTTGTTTTAGACAGATGCTTTAACGAAATCGGGACACTGTCTAAGGAGCGAACCCGTTCACCATCGTCTGAAACCCTATTAACCGTACTGACCTCTGACTCCGTCTTCTCAGCCGATAACGGAGCAGTCTTTTGTGCAGGATCCTCTGTAACCTGTTTTGCCCGAACAAGCTTCGTTTGCTTCACATCAACCTGCTGCGTTTCAGATTTTTCGGCCTTCTTGCCGGTTGCTGCTGACACCCCTTTGTCAGTTGGCGCTTCCATAACACCGGGAATCTCAAGTCTCATATTTTTTGCTTTTTCTAAAAGGGTGAGGGTATCGCATGTAAAGATTTCATCAACAAAGTGGACACACTCTTCCGTACTCAGCCATTCCAGGCCTTCTTTCTGAAGCTGGCCGATACTCACGATAATCCGGATAGAAGTGAGCTGGCATTCCTGATAGCCCAAAAGGTAAAGCTCATTAAAAGCTTGGTGTACCTCAGCATTTTGGTCATACCAACGCTGCTTTTTCTTGGACTTCAATAAACCCAGGATTTTGTCGCGACCAATCTGTTTTAACTGACCATCAGTATGCTTGTTTTTCCAGCCTTCCCGCGTAATAAAACGATTGGTAGCTTGGGCTAACATCACTTGAATACCGGAAGGCATTGTTTCCATCACTTCAACGGCAAAACCGAGAGCTGGAACCTTGTCGTACCAGCGCATAAAGCGTTTTTTTCCGGATGGAATGAGACTCATATGCGCTCCATTACAAAACCAATCTTTTAAACGGATTTAAGTCAAACTATCGACCTCAGCACTTCAATCCTTTAATTAAGACTTACCCCAAAATAGATATCAAAAAAGTATATAAAGTATATTACCCATCAGATTTTAGCAGGTATGGTATTGACATCTGCGTTCATTATTTCGCATAAATCCTCTAATTAAGCAAAATTACTAGCATCAGAATGGCAACATTTGTTTTTATGCATACAGGTTGGGATGTAAATTAAAAGGATAAGGGATTAGGGGGCAATAGGGACATATGAGTAAGCTACCGCCTAAGGAAGTCGAACGGCTTCTGGGTGTTCAATATGCAGAAGTCATTGCGCGTGCGCCACAGCCATTGCGTCAGGAATGCAAAGACATCATTAATAACTCATTGGAATTTATGGAGCATGCGAATCGAGTGGCACTGACCTTACAAGGGTTTAGACGTAAGATGATGCCACCTCCGCCAGTACCGACCAATAATGGAGCACCACCACCACGATGATTTTCTAACTCGATTGCCAAAGCCCCCTGATACTCAGGGGGCTTTGGCGCTCTTTGAACCCTTATTAACAGTAGACAGTATAAAAAGACTCGATAATCATGGATAATTTTTAAAAAATCCTCAACTTTTCTATTGTCCTCGGTTTTTGAAAAATATTAAGAGCCTATCCGGGAAATAATTCTGTAAAATAGTAAGGGTTATTTGTCGAGGTATTCTAGATGGCAGCCAATGTATTACGTTTAAAAGAGCCTCTTTGGGAGCATTTAGAGATTTTAA
>Ga0105239_10000493_pt1 | contig 57168 bp, 52 predicted proteins | sample KBSC44metaG_FD_92761 | JGI IMG/M metagenome (GOLD analysis project Ga0105239, IMG submission 92761) | Corn rhizosphere microbial communities from Kellogg Biological Station, Michigan, USA - KBS C4-4 metaG | ecosystem: Host-associated > Plants > Roots > Rhizosphere > Soil | place: Michigan, USA...
ATCGTGGTACATGTACCGCGTGCCCTTCACGCCGTCGAGCTTCATGCCCTTTTCCAATAGGAATTCGTGGATGTCGATGATCCGGCAGCCCGGGAAGATCTTCTCGAATTCATAGCCGGCCAGCTGGTCGTAGCAGGTGCCGCACGAGACGACCACGGTCTTGATGTCGAGATAGTTCAATGTGTTCGCCACCCGGTGAAACAGCACGCGGTTGTCGGTCACGATCTTCTCGGCCTTGTCGTACTGCCCAGCACCGCGCTGCGGATAACCGCAGCATAGATAGCCTGGCGGCAGCACCGTCTGCACGCCCGCCTCCCACAGCATCGCCTGCGTCGCGAGGCCTACTTGCGAGAACAGGCGCTCGGAGCCGCAGCCCGGGAAGTAGAACACCGCTTCCGAATCGACCGTCGTCGTCTTCGGATTGCGAATGATCGGCACGATCTTGTTGTCTTCGATGTCGAGCAGCGCGCGCGCCGTCTTCTTCGGCAGATCGCCCGGCATCTTCTTGTTGATGAAATGGATCACCTGCTCGACGACAGGCGGCTTGCCCGTCGTCGCCGGCGGATGCGCGGTCTGTTTTCTCGCGAACTGCTTGAGCAGGTCGTTGCCGAGCCGCTGCGCCTTGTAGCCGACGCCCATCATCGCCGTGCGCGCCAAATTGATCGTGCGCGGGTTCGTCGCGTTCAGGAAGAACATGCCCGCGGTCGTGCCCGGGTTGAACTTCTTCTTGCCCATCTTGCGCAGAAGGTTGCGCATGTTCATCGACACGTCGCCGAAGTCGATCTTCACCGGACACGGCGTCACGCACTTGTGGCAGACGGTGCAATGGTCCGCGACATCGTTGAACTCGTCCCAATGCTTGATCGACACGCCGCGACGGGTCTGCTCTTCGTAGAGGAACGCCTCGATCAGCAGCGACGTCGCGAGAATCTTGTTGCGCGGGCTGTAGAGCAGGTTCGCCCGCGGCACGTGCGTCGCGCACACCGGCTTGCACTTGCCGCAGCGCAGGCAGTCCTTCACGGAATCGGCGATCGCGCCGATGTCGGACTGCTGCATGATGAGCGACTCGTAACCCATGAGGCCGAAGCTCGGCGTGTAGGCGTTGCGCAAGTCCGCCCCAGGCAGCAGCTTGCCCTTGTTGAACCGGCCTTGCGGGTCGATCCGCTCCTTGTAGGCGCGGAATTCGGCAATCTCGTCATCGGTCAGGAATTCGAGCTTGGTGATGCCGATGCCGTGTTCGCCCGAAATCACGCCGTCGAGCGAGCGCGCGAGCTTCATGATGCGCTCGACCGCCGCGTGCGCATCCTGCAGCATCGCGTAGTTGTCCGAGTTCACCGGAATATTCGTATGCACGTTGCCATCGCCCGCGTGCATATGGAGCGCGACGAAGACACGGCCGCGCAGCACCTGCTTATGGATGGCCTGCGCCTCTTCGAGGATCGGCTTGAACTCTCCGCCGTTGAAGATCTGCCTCAGCTCGGCGCGGATTTCCTGCTTCCACGACACGCGCACCGTGCGATCCTGCGTCACGTCGAAGACCGTTGCATCGGGTTGGCCATCGACGCGGTCGGCGAACTTCTCGGCAAGCCCCTCGTAGCCTAGCTGCACGAGCGTATGCTGCGCCTCGCGAAGCGGCATATCGAGGTTCTCTCGCAGGAAGACCCAACGCGCACGCACATGCGCGAGCAATGCCAGCGCCTGCTGGACACGGTCTTCGAGCAACTCCGCGCTCGGAATCTCGTTGGCATCGTCGCTTTTGCCTAGCGGCAGCTTGCCGGCCTTGAAAAACGCTTCGAGCGCATCGACGAGCTGCAGCTTGTTCTTGATCGACAGCTCGATGTTGATCCGCTCGATGCCGTCCGTGTATTCGCCCATGCGATCGAGCGGAATCACCACGTCTTCGTTGATCTTGAACGCGTTCGTATGCTTGGCGATCGCCGCCGTGCGGCTGCGGTCGAGCCAAAAACGCTTGCGCGCCTCGGCGCTCACGGCCACGAACCCCTCGCCGCTCTTGCCGTTGGCCATGCGCACCACTTCAGAGGTGGCCGAGGCCACGGCGTCGGCATCGTCACCGACGATGTCGCCGATCAACACCATCTTCGGGAAGGCATTGCGCTTCGATTTGGTCGCGTAACCGACCGCGCGCAAATAGCGTTCGTCCAGATGCTCGAGCCCCGCCAGGATCGCGCCGCCGCGCTTCGCCGTCTCGAACAGATAGTTCTTGATTTCGACGATGCTCGGTATCGCCTCGCGCGCCTGGCCGAAAAATTCGAGGCAGACCGTGCGCGTGTGCGCGGGCATCTTGTGCAGCACCCAGCGCGCCGACGTGATGAGGCCGTCGCAACCCTCCTTTTGCACGCCGGGCAACCCGGACAGGAACTTATCGGTGACGTCCTTGCCGAGCCCTTCCTTGCGAAAGCGCCGGCCTTCGATCGCCAATGTTTCCGTACGCAAAAAGCGCTCGCCCGGAGCGTGCTCGCCGTCGAACCACTTCAGCTCGAAGCGCGCCATGTCGGCATCGTGGATCTTGCCGAGGTTGTGGCCGAGCCGCGTCACTTCGAGCCAGTTGCCCTCCGGATCCACCATGCGCCACCAGGCGAGATTGTCGAGCGCGGTGCCCCAGAGCACGGCCTTCTTGCCGCCCGCATTCATCGCGATGTTGCCGCCGATGCAGGAGGCGTCGAGCGAAGTCGGATCCACCGCGAACACATAGCCGCCGGCCTCGGCCGCTTCCGTGACGCGACGCGTGACGACGCCCGCGCCCGAGAAGATGGTCGGCACCTTGAGTGCGAGCCCGGGGAGTTCCGTGAGCTCGATTGCGCCCAGCTGCTCGAGCTTTTCCGTATTGATGACGGCCGCAAACGGCGTGAGCGGCACGGCTCCACCCGTATAGCCGGTGCCGCCGCCGCGCGGGATCACCGTCAGGCCCAGTTCGAAGCACGCCTTCACGAGACGCGCGATTTCCTGCTCGGTGTCCGGCGTGAGCACGACGAACGGATATTCGACGCGCCAGTCGGTCGCATCGGTCACGTGCGAGACGCGCGACAAGCCGTCGAAGCGGATGTTGTCTTTCTGCGTGCAGCGTCCGAGCACCTTCAGCGCACGGCGGCGCAACTCCGCGAGCGCCGCGAATTCGCCGGCAAACGCGTCCACCGCGCGGCGCGCGGCGGCGACCAATGTTTCCACGCGCGCGGCCCGCTCGCGTCCCGCGTCGTCGCGATGCTCGGCGAGATCGGCGTGCCGCCGCTTCTCGATTTCATTGAGCCGATGCTCGAGCGCCTCGATGAGCAGCGTGCGGCGCCTCGGATTGTCGAGCAGATCGTCTTGCAGATACGGATTGCGGCGCACGACCCAGATGTCGCCCAGCACTTCGTAGAGCATGCGGGCCGAGCGGCCAGTGCGGCGCTCATTGCGCAGCTCGTCGAGGATGCTCCAGGCTTCGGTGCCAAGCAGCCGGATGACGATTTCGCGATCGGAAAACGACGTGTAGTTGTAGGGGATCTCGCGCAGCCGCGGTTCGGGATCGGCTGCCAATGCGGCGGCGCCGTGCGGGTCGAATACTTGTGGTGCGTTCATGGTCGGACGGATCGATGGGCCGGCTTGCGCATCGGGTCGATTACGCAAACGGCGGCGCGCGTCACGCGCAATGTTTGGAAACTGGGCTTCAAGGCGGTTGGCCGCCGCTCGATGCGGCGCCAGCAAGCCTTCACGGGCTAAAGGCTCATGCGTGACGCGATCGCGCGTGACGGACATACTTTTCCGCCGCGGGACGCGCTTCTCGCGGAGCGGGGATCAAGTGGGCGGTCCGAGGCTGCCAGCGCATTTTCCGGTCCTGGTCTCAAACTAGGATTCTACCGCATGAAACGGGCCGCTGCTCGTGTCGGCCGGCGCCGCCCGGCGCCGCGCCACGCATTGCTCGACCGACCGGACGGCCGGCAGATGACGGGGCGCCGAGAGCCGAAAACACCGCCGTTGGCGCTATCATTGACTATTTCCGCCTCTGCCGGCACTGCAAGCGCTTTGCGCGCACCGTCCCATGACCTCCTCGTCCCACGATTACCTCAAAAAAATCCTCACGGCCCGCGTCTACGACGTGGCGCGCGAAACGGAACTCGAACCCGCGCGCAACCTTTCGGCGCGCTTGGCGAACCGCGTCTATCTGAAGCGCGAGGACAACCAGCCGGTCTTTTCGTTCAAGCTGCGTGGCGCCTACAACAAGATGGTCCATATTCCGACCGACGCGATCGCGCGCGGCGTCATTACGGCCTCGGCCGGCAACCATGCGCAAGGCGTGGCCTACTCGGCCGCGCGCCTCGGCGTGAAGGCCGTCATCGTCGTCCCGGTGACGACGCCGCAGGTGAAGGTCGACGCGGTGCGCGCCCACGGGGGCCCGACCGTCGAGGTGGTGCAAACCGGCGAATCGTATAGCGATGCCTACGCGCATGCGCTCGAGCTGCAGGAAGCGCGCGGACTGACGTTCGTCCATCCGTTCGACGACCCGTATGTGATCGCAGGCCAGGGCACGATCGCGATGGAAATCCTGAGCCAGCACCAGGCACCCATTCATGCGATCTTCGTGCCGATCGGCGGCGGCGGCCTCGCGGCCGGCGTGGCGGCCTATGTCAAAGCCGTACGCCCCGAAATCAAGGTGATCGGCGTGCAGACCGAGGATTCGTGCGCCATGGCGCAGTCGATCAAGGCGTCCGAGCGCGTCACGCTCGCCGAAGTCGGACTCTTTTCGGACGGCACCGCCGTCAAGCTCGTCGGAACGGAGACGTTTCGGATGTGCCGCGAGTATCTCGACGACGTTCTCATCGTGAACACCGACGCGCTTTGCGCCGCCATCAAAGACGTCTTCCAGGATACCCGCAGCCTGCTCGAGCCGGCTGGCGCCCTCGCCGTTGCGGGCGCCAAGCAATATGCCGAGCGCACCGGCATCGAAAACGAAACGCTCGTCGCCGTCACGTCGGGCGCGAACATGAACTTCGACCGCATGCGTTTCGTCGCCGAGCGTGCCGAAGTCGGCGAGGCGCGCGAAGCCGTCTTCGCCGTCACGATTCCCGAAGAGCGCGGCAGCTTCAAACGCTTTTGCGAACTCGTCGGCGAGCGCAGCGTCACCGAGTTCAACTACCGCATCGCCGACGCGAGCGCAGCTCATATCTTCGTCGGCGTGCAGATCAAGAGCCGCGACGAATCGGCCGCCATTGCACGCGCGTTCGAGGCGCACGGCTTCGCCACCGTCGACCTGACCAGCGACGAGCTCTCGAAGCAGCACATCCGCTATATGGTGGGTGGGCGCTCGCCTCTGGCGCACGACGAGCGCCTCTTTCGCTTCGAGTTCCCGGAGCGCCCCGGCGCATTGATGCGCTTTTTGTCGTCGATGGCGCCGGACTGGAACATCAGCCTTTTCCACTACCGGAACCAGGGCGCGGACTACAGCTCGATCCTGGTCGGTATCCAGGTACCCGTTGCGGACAACGAGGCGTTCGTGCGCTTTTTGTCGACGCTCGGGTATCCGTATTGGGACGAGAGTAGCAACCCCGTTTATCGCCTGTTTCTGGCCTGAGCGCGCTTTCGCGTGCCGGGCACCGCGTATCGAGCATCGTCATGACTCCCGAACAATCGCCGCTGGGCAAACCGGCCGCCTATACCGAACAATACGATTCGTCGCTGTTGTTTCCGATCGCTCGCGCGCTCGCGCGCGAGGCGATCGGCATCGGCGCGCAGTTGCCGTTTTTCGGCACGGACATCTGGAACGCCTACGAGCTTTCGTGGCTCAACGCGCGCGGCAAGCCGCAGATCGCCATCGCGACGTTCCTCGTGCCGGCCGAATCGCCGAACATCGTCGAATCGAAGTCGTTCAAGCTCTATCTGGGATCGTTCGCGCAAACCCGCATCGAGTCCGCCGATGCGCTGCGCGACATGCTCAAGCGCGACGTTTCGGCGGCCTGCGGCGCGAGCGTGTCCGTGCGTCTCGCCACACCGGTGGAGTTCCACAAGCTCGCGATGGACGAACTCGAGGGGCTTTCGCTGGACAGGCTCGATCTCGAAGCCGACGTCTATCATCCCGAGCCCGCGCTGCTGAGCGCGGCGCATGGCGAAGCGCCGGTCGAAGAGACGCTCGTCTCGAATCTGCTGAAATCGAATTGCCCGGTCACGGGCCAGCCGGACTGGGGCAGCCTGCAGATTCATTACGTGGGACCTCAGATCGATCACGCCGGGCTCTTGCGCTACATCATCTCCTATCGCAATCACACGGGGTTTCACGAGCAGTGCGTCGAGCGCATCTTCGTCGATATCCTGCGCGAATGCCGGCCCGTCAAGCTCGCCGTCTATGCGCGCTACACGCGCCGCGGCGGGCTCGACATCAATCCGTTTCGCACCAACTACAACCAGCCGATGCCGGACAATGCGCGCACGGCGCGCCAGTGACGCGCGCGGCGCTTGAAAGACCTGCGGCGCTCGGCACTTAGAAGGCCTGCGGCGCGTCGTCGCCGGTCGCCCGCGGACCACGTGCGACGAAGCAGCCGGCCCGCTCCCCGGTCGGCTCGCCGCCACGATAGCTCGCAACGCCGTTGACCCAGACGGCATCGATACCGACGGCAGCCTGCTGCGGGCGCTCGAACGTCGCCGCATCGAGCACGCGCGCGGGATCGAACAACACGAGATCGGCGTGCGCGCCGCGCCGCACCTCGCCGCGCCCCTCCAGACCGAAGCGCCGAGCCGGAAGACCGGTCATCTTGCGAACGGCCTCCTCGAGCGGCAGCAATTGCTCGTCGCGCGCGTAATGGCCGAGCACGCGCGGAAATGCGCCCCATAGACGCGGATGCGGCAGCGGATCGTTCGGTAACCCGTCCGAGCCGATCATCGTCGCGGGATGCGACAGAATCCGGCGCACGTCGTCCTCCGACATGTTGTGATAGACGGCGCCCGCGGGTTGCAGGCGCGCAGCCGCTTCCCGTTCGCTGACGCCCCATTCGCGCGCGATTGCCGACACGCGCTTGCCCGCCTGCTCCGGATGCGGCGTCGACCACGTCACCGTGATCTCGATATCGCCCGTCACCTGCGCGAGGTCGAGCGTCGTGGAGCTGCGATCGTAGGGATAGCAGTCGCAACCGATCGGCTGCAAGCGCCGTGCGGAGTCGAACGAAGCGAGGACTTCTGTGCTGCGGCCCCAGTTGCGCGGGCCCGCGCATTTCAGGTGCGAGATGACTACCGGCACGCGCGCATGCCGGCCGATGCGGCAGGCTTCGTCGAATGCCTCGAGGATCGCGTCGAACTCGCTGCGCATATGCGTCGTATAGATCGCGCCGGCCGCCGCGAGCGGCTCGGCGAGCGCCATCACCTCTTCGGTCGGGGCCGCGTTGGCCGATCCATACGCGAGCCCCGAACTCAGGCCGAGCGCGCCGTGCGCAAGTGCTTCTTCGAGCTGCGCGCGCATCGCCGCGAGTTCTTCTTGCGTGGCGGCACGATCGAGCCGGTCCATGTGATTGTTGCGCAGCGCGGTATGACCGACCAGCGCCGCGACATTGACCGCCGGCTGCGCCGCATCGACGGCGGCGCGGTAGGCCGCGAAACTCGGATAGCAAAAGGCGTCGGCGCCGCCGAGCAGATTCATCGGGTCCGGCGGATCGCCCGCGAGCGTGACGGGCGAAGCGCTGATGCCGCAATTGCCGACGATCACCGTCGTCACGCCCTGCGTCAGCTTGGGCAGCATCTGCGGCGAGCGGATCGCGTGGATGTCGTCGTGCGTGTGCACGTCGATGAAACCGGGCGCCAGCGCTCGCCCTTCGGCCTCGACGAACTCCTCGGCAACCCAGTTCGACAGGTTGCCGATCGCGGCGACGCGGCCGTCGCGCACGGCCACGTCGCGCTCGACGGGCGGGTTGCCGGTGCCGTCGTAAAGCATCGCGCCGAGGATCAGCGTATCTGCGGCTTCTGGATGGGAATGCATGAACGAGCTCCTACGGCGGATGCGGCGCCGGCAGGGACACGGGCGCGCCATGCGCACGATCGTACTCGACCATTACGTCCGATGCACGCAATGCGCCCTTTTCCGCTGGCGGATCGCCGGCCGCCCTCGTACCATCGTCGTCTGAGCGGCCTGCCTCAAGCCATGCCAGCGCCGCGTTCGAACGCTCCACCAGGATCGCCATGAAAATCGCCTACCAAACCGCCACGATCGACCCTTACGGCAAAGGGCTGGGCTCCGTGCCGAGCGCCAGCGTGCCGCTGAACCAGGCCGTCAACCTCGAGTGGAATCTGTTGGCCGAGGACGTGAGCCTGCCCGCCGCGGTGTTGCGTGCCGACCGCATGGAGCACAACCTCAGATGGATGCAGGCCTTCATGGCCGAGTACGGCGTGAAGCTCGCGCCGCACGGCAAAACGACGATGGCGCCGCAGCTCTTTCGCCGCCAGCTCGCGGCGGGCGCCTGGGGCATTACGCTCGCCACCGCGCACCAGACGCGCGCGGCCTATGCGGCCGGCGTGCAGCGCGTGCTGATGGCGAACCAGCTGGTCGGACGACGCAATATGGCCATGATCGCCGAGCTGTTGACCGATCCGGATTTCGAGTTTTTCTGCCTCGTCGATTCAGCGGACGGTGTCGATCAGTTGGGCGCGTTCTTCCGTTCCGTGCGCAAGCCGCTCCCGGTGCTGCTGGAGCTGGGCGTACCCCGCGGACGCACGGGCGTGCGTGACGACGCACAGCGCGACGCCGTATTGTCCGCGCTCGAGCGCAACGCCGATACGGTCAAGCTCGCGGGCGTCGAACTCTACGAGGGCATTCTTGCCGACGAGCAGGCCGTGCGCGCGTTCTTGCGTCGAGCGCTCGATACCACCCGCCTGCTCGCGGCGCAAGGACGGTTCGCCCGCACGCCGGCCATTCTCTCGGGCGCGGGCTCGGCATGGTACGACGTCGTGGCCGAAGAATTCGCCCATGAATCGGCCAGCGGGCGCGTCGAAGTGGTGTTGCGCCCCGGCTGCTATCTGACGCACGATGCCGGCGTCTACGCGAAAGCCCAGGCGGGTGTACTCGCGCGCAACCCGATCGCCCGCAAAATGGGGGAAGCGTTGCTGCCCGCGCTGCAACTGTGGGCCTACGTGCAATCGATTCCCGAACCGGATCGCGCGATCGTCGGCTTCGGCAAACGCGATACGGCGTTCGATGCGGGCCCGCCCGTTGCCGCGCGGCACTACCGTCCGGGCACACAGGCGCCGCGCGATATCGCGCCCGAGGAAGGCTTCGAAGTCACGAACATGATGGATCAGCATGCCTACCTGCGCATTGCGCCCGGTACCGACCTCAAAGTGGGCGACATGCTTGCATTCGACATTTCGCATCCGTGCCTGACGTTCGACAAATGGCGGCAAATCCTCGTCGTCGATGCCGACTATCGTGTGACGGAGGTCGTGGAGACCTGCTTCTGAGCCGGTTCGACGGTTTGCGCGATGCGCGTTTCGAGCTGGCACAGCGCTGACGACAATGCGGCCCGCGCATCGGCGGGTAGGGCCCCCATCGTCTCGCGCAAGAAAGCGTTGCGCCGCGGCAGGCTCTCTTCGACGGCGGCGGCGCCCGCGCGCGTCAGCACGACGTTGGTGATACGGTTGTCGCGCGTATCGGTGCTGCGCGCCACCCAGCCGAGCAGTTCGAGCGCCTTCAATTGCCGCGTGAGCGCGCCCGGATCGATACGGAGTTGCTCGACGAGCCGCTTTTGCGACCACTCCCCCTCGTCCGAAGCCAGCGCGCGCAAGATGCGCCAGCGCGTCATCGGATGCCCGACTTGCGCTTCGAACGCGGACATGAATGCGCGGTAGGTCCGCCCGAATTGCTGGACGGTGGCGACGTAATCGTGTTCTTCCATGGAGCGTGGTGGCTGACTTCCAAATTCACTCTGCGGCGGGCACCGGCTCGGCGGCCCTCGTGATCTTGATGCGCGGCACCCGCCGGCACTGCCAGATCGAAAATACGGCGACCACCATTGCGACGGCGATGCCGGCATGGATGGCCGCGACGAGTGCCTCGCGCGAAGCTTCGATCAACGCAGCGCCGTCGAAGCCTCGAACGGCCAGCTCTCGCGCGAGCGCGCGCTGAGCATCGATATTCACGAGGATCTGCGGATCGCGAAATCGGGCGATCCATGCCGTGGCTCGGTCCGTCGCAAGCGCGTCGCGCACGCCATGCTCGTACATCCGCGTGACGAGCGTCCCCGTAAATGCGGTGCCGATCATACCCCCGATCATGCGCAACGACTGCAAAAGCGCCGTCGCGATTCCGAGATGCTCGCGGCCCGCGGTCTGTTGCGCGAACACCGTCAGGTTCGGCAGCACGAAGCCCAAGCCGAGCCCGCCGGCCATCATGAATGCCATCAGGACTGCATGCGGCATGGTGCGCGTGGCGAGCACGGTGCCCGAACACGCCACCGCAACGAGCGTGAAGCCGACGTAGAGCATCGTATTCGGATTGCGAACGCGCGTGACGATCCGCCCATTCACGATGCTGCCGATCGTGATGAACACGACCAACGGCGTGACGACGAGGCCGGCATCGCGCGGCGAAAGGCCGAAGCCGCCTTGCAGCAACAGCGGCGCATAGAACAGCAGCGAAAACATCGAAAAACCGCCGAGCACCGAAAGCGAGAACAGTGCGGCCAGCGAGCGATTGCGAAACATGTCGAGCGGAAGGATCGGTTGGGCGTTCGAGCGTTCCCACTTCAGCAGGCCAAACGCGCAGCCGAGGCCGACCACGGCCAGCGCGACGACGCTCGGCGTGAATCCGTCGTGCGCGACCCATTCGACGAAAAGCTGCAGCGCGCTGAGCGCCACGGCGATCAAAAGCGCCCCGATCCAGTCGAGCCGTACGCGCACGGTATGCGCGATATGCCGGAGATGCGGCAGATAACGCCACACGAAGACGAGCGAGAGCAACCCGACGGGCAGATTCACGAAGAATGCCCACCGCCATCCCCAGTACTGCGTGAGAAAACCACCGAGCGAAGGACCGATGGCATTCGCAATGCCGAAGGCCGAACTCATCATGACCTGCCAGCGCAGGCGCACGACCGAATCGGGGAAAAGATCGGCGATACAGGCGAACGCGGTGCCGACGAGCATGCCGCCGCCAATGCCCTGCAGCCCCCGCGCGAGCACGAGGAACAGCATGCTGTTGGCCGCGCCGCATAGCGCCGACGCGCCGGTGAAAAGCGCGATCGATACGAGGACGAAAGGCTTGCGTCCGTAATAGTCGCCGAGCCGGCCGAAGATCGGGACGGTGATGACCGAGGTGAGCAGATACGACGTGGCCACCCACGCGTAGAGCTCGAAGCCTTTGAGCTCGGCCACGATGGTGGGCAAAGCCGTGCCGACCACTGTCTGATCGAATGCGACGAGCATTGTCACGAAAGAGATGCCGAGCATCGCGAGCAGAGACTCACGAAACGGCAGCACCTGCGCACGTGAATGATGAGCGGCAGTATGGACAGCCATTTTTTGTCGATACAATCGTTGATGAGTCAAAGATATCGTAATGCTAGCATGAGGCAGGCGACGGCGCTGCGAGCGCGCGGACCGCCGCTTGCGCAGGCCATCTCGTATTCGAGAGAGTTCTTCTGACGATGAAAACGATTCCAATCGCTACCACTACGCTGACTGAAGACGACCGTGCCGCCTTGGCGCGGGCGAAGGAAGCGTTGGAGCGCCAGCCGCTTGCCATGAAGCTTGCCGCTGCCGTCGGCGCCCCGATCGAGCGGCTGATCGAGCGTCTGCCGGCGGCAGCGCACGATACGGTCGCCGCCGCGACGCGCGTGGCGCTCGAAAAATGCCTTCACGTGGCGCTCGCGAGCGTCCCCAAATCGGGGCGGAGTGCGCCGGGTCCGCTGCGGCCCGCGCGTGACATCTGGCACAAGGTGGCCGTAGCGACGACCGGCGCGGCAGGAGGCGCATTCGGGCTGATGGCGCTGCCTGCGGAACTGCCGGTGACGACGGCCCTCATGTTTCGCTCGATCTGCGACATCGCGCGCAGCGAAGGCGAAGACCTGAACTCGGCCGAAGCACGGCTTCAATGTTTATCGGTTTTCGGGCTGGGCGGCGGTGCGGCGCGGCACGCCAACGCGGACGAGGATGCGGATTTCGGCTATTTCATTGCACGCGGCGCACTCGCGCAGGCGATCTCGAAAGCGTCGTCCGAGCTCGCGTCGAAAGGGGTTGCGGCGCACGGCGCGTCGGCGCTGATGCGGCTCACCAACGCCATTGCGGCGCGCTTTTCGGTGCAGGTCAGTGAACAGGTCGCGGCCAAATCGATTCCGGCCATCGGCGCAGTGCTCGGCGCACTCGTCAATACGGCCTTCATCGATCACTTTCAGCAGACCGCCCACGGTCATTTCGCGGTGCGCCGCCTCGAACGGCAATACGGCTCCGATGCGGTGCGCCTCGCCTATGAGGCGATCGAACGCTCGGCACGCGGCTGAACACGGCACGCCTTCGCGTGGCGGCACGCGAACGCGGCGGCCCGCTCGAGCGCCGCGCGTCCCTCGGGGATGAACGGCACGAACAATTGCCAGACATGCGGCATCTTCGGCCAGATTTCGAAATCCACTTCGACTTGCACCGCGCGTGCCCGCTCGGCCACCCGCCGGGCATCATCGAGCAGCACCTCCGTGCTGCCGGCCTGGATCAGCAAGGGCGGCAGGCCCTTCAGATCGGCGTAGAGCGGCGAGGCGCAAGGATGCGTGGGGCTCGTGGTGCCGAGATAGAACCGGGCCGCGCGCGCAATGGCGGCGCCCCGGAACATCGGATCCAGGCCATCGTTGCTGACGAGCGTCGCGCCCGTCGCGGCGAGGTCGGTCCACGGGGAAAACAGCAAGCCCGCCGCGGGCAACGCGTCGCCGGCATCGCGCAGCGCCACGAGCAGCGCCAGCGCGAGGCCGCCGCCGGCAGAATCGCCGGCCACGACGATGGATTCCGGCGGTATGCCGTCCCGGACCAATTGCCGATAGGCTGTCAGCGCATCGTCGAGCGCTGCCGGAAACGGGTGCTCCGGCGCTAGCCGATAGTCGAGAGAAAACGTGCGGGCGCCCGTGTGCACCGCGAGCGGAAACACGAGCGACCGATGCGACGTGGGCGAGCAGAAGTAATAGCCTCCGCCGTGCAGGTAAAGCAGTGTGCGCACCGGTGCCGCGCGCGCCATATCGGCGATCGGCTCGAGCCATTCGCCAGCAAGCGGCGCGTGGTTGCGCCCGCTGCTGTCGATGAAGCGCCACCCGGCAGGTACGCGCGGCGACCATATACGCGCGGCCGTCCTGGCCCGCGCGCGCTCCACGCTCGCATGTGGGTTTTCGGTCTCCGGGCGAAACTGCCGCTCGAGAAGCCAGCAGGCGACCCGGCTTTGCCAGCTCAAGGATTCACCGCTCAGTGCGACGGCTGCAGTTGACCGCGGATCTCGCCACCTTTGTTCTTCGCCGTATGCACGTTGAAGTACCACTTGCCGCTTTCAAGGTCGGCGATCTGCGCATCGGTCAGCGTCTGCGTTCCGGACACGTTGCCGGATGCCGCCTCCGGCACTTTCACCGGGACCACCGGCGCTGCGTTTTGTCCGACCGCCGCCGGCCCGTGAAAGTGCGCCGCCGTCGCGGGGCCGGTCAGTCCTTCATAGCTGATCGTCCATTTGAATGCTTTCGTCGACGTGTCGAGTGTAGCGTCGACCGAACCCTTGCCCGGGCTCGTTGTCGGCGGCACCTCGGCCGAACCCGTCAGCGTCGCCTTATATGCGACTTCCTCGGCATACACGGCGCTCGTCGCCGCGGCCGAAATCAGGACGGCCATGCTCAGTTTGCGGATAAGTCCCATCTTGTTCTCCTGTCAGTGGATGCCGCCCACGCCGGAACGACGCGCCCGCGAAGCGGTGTCCACATAGTAGGCCATACCCCGAAACATTTCTCGACGCGCTTAGGCCCTTAGACCGTCCGACGGTTCGGGCTGCGCCTCAGCAGACTTTGCGGAACATGATGTCGACGACGGTGCCGGGACCGATTGCAGTCCACTCGGGGCTGGTGGGATGGACGAAGCCTGCGGGGGTGCCGTCGGCGGCGAGATAATGCGTATCGACCGCGCGCCATCGCTTGTGGCTGCAATCGATCTGATAGCGGGTGAGCGAAACGGCGACGGGCTGAGCGGCGCCCTGCACCTTCTCCGGGACTTTCCACGTCGTCTTTCCGATGTACTCGATGTAGCCGTCGGCGTCGGTGGCGACACTATCGGTATCCACTGCATAGGAGAGATCGCGTTCGCCCGACAGGTAGCTCCACTGCATGGCTTCCGCATGAACCATGGCGCCCATGGGCATCAGACAGACGAGCAATCGACGGAGCAATTTCATTGGTGGTTCCGATTGTGCGAAATTGGCCCAGCTACGTCGATTGAATTATCGTTTTTACTGCTTTTCGCTTATGCGCGCGGCGCACGACGTCGACCGATTCTAGCAGAGCGGTCTGCCACGACATCCAGGGATACGAGAAATTCACACGAAACGCGAAGCGCGGCAATGCCACTGTGCAAAGCCGTTTTAGCGTTCGGCGCTTGCGGCTGTGGCGCTCGCGCCGGCGTTCAACTCGAAATCGCGCGCATGCAGGCTTACTTTGCGGGCATAAGCCATCGAGCCGCCATAGTTCTTGAGTGCGGCGACCACATCTCCCTGAGCGGATTCGATATAGCCGCGCAGGATGGCCGAGCCCGCATCGATATTGGCGGCCGGCTGCGTGAGATCGATATGCTGCACGAGCCGACGGTGCGCCGCGGGAACGACCTGCATGAGGCCCGTCGCGCCATGCGCGCCGCGGGCCGTCTCCTTGAACCTCGATTCGATCGAGATGATCGACAGCACCAGTGCCGGAGGCAGCGAGTACTTCGAGGCCGAAGCCATGACGGCCCGAGCGATCTGCTCCGCCTTGGCTCGCGCAAGACCGAATTTGCGCACGAGCATGCCCGATAGCTTGTGCGTTTCGCCGTCGGCGGCCGAATCGCTTGCAGGGGCCGGGGCAGACGCGAGCGCATCGCCCGGTGCCTGGGGCGACGAAGCGGCGATAGCGCGAATCGTTTCGGGCTCCTCAGCAATCGCGTGCGTGAAAGAGCCGAACAAAACCAGCGATGCGCAAAGGATTCGGAGGATTCGGAGCATGAAACATAATATGAATGAGCGCTCCGCATTATAGCGATATCGATCCTTTTGGATAGCGCGCCCTTTGCCATTCAATGCCGGCATAGCGATGCGCTAAAGGAGCATTTAGATCGATTTAAGTAGTAGCTTACCTCCCGGAGGCGACAAAAATCGATCGCCGAATTGGCGAGGGACGGGTCAGGCCGCGACAGTTTCGCGCGCGGCCGCGGCCAACGCTGGCCTTCCTTCGAGCCACGGCGCGGCGCGCTCCACGGCCAGCGCAATCCGTTGCCGCAGGGCCGTGCTCGCGATTTCGTAGTGATCGAAGTCACGCTCCGAGGCATAGACCCCGAGGGGCAGCGTAAGCGCTTGAAAGAACGCGAAAAGCGGCCGCAGCTGATGTTCGATCACGAGCGAATGACGCTCGCTTCCGCCGGTGGCGGCAAGCAACACCGGTTTATCGACGAGTGCATCCTGGCCGACCAGATCGAACAGGTGCTTGAAAAGCCCCGTGAAAGAGCCGCGAAACACGGGACTCGCCACCACGAGCGCATCGGCCCCTTCGATCGCTTCGACATGCGCCCTCGCCTCCGGTGGCAATTGGTTGCGATATACGGTCCGTCCCAGCGCGGGAGCGATTTCGCCAAGCTCGACGAGCCGAACGTCGAGCGCGACGACCGCACTCAACGCCGCCACGATCTCTTCGACGAGCACCAGTGTGCGCGAGGGCCGCTGAAGTCCGCCGGATACGGCAACCAATTTCAATTGCTTCGTCATCGCTCATGTCCTCTTGAATGCCGGATGCAGCACACGCTGCAACACATCGTTTTCGATCGCGGCGAAGGCGGCAGCGCCGCGCGCCCGCGGTCGCGGTAGGTCGACTGCTCGCTCGAGTGCCACGCGCCCGTGCTCGATGAGCACGATGCGCTGCGCCAACGCTACCGCCTCATGAACGTCGTGCGTGACGAGCAGCGCGGTGAACCCGTATTCGCGCCAAAGCCGCTCGATGAGCTCATGCATTTCGATGCGCGTCAGCGCATCGAGCGCGCCGAGCGGTTCGTCGAGTAACAGCAGGTCGGGGCGATGAACGAGTGCGCGCGCGAGCGCCACGCGTTGGCGCTGTCCGCCGGAAAGCTGCGCCGGCCAATCGTGTTCGCGCGCGCCCAGCCCGACCTCCTGGAGCGCCGCGCGGGCATCGTCACGCGCGGCCCGAGGCAAACCGAGCATCACGTTGCCGAGCACGCTCTTCCACGGCAGCAGGCGTGCGTCCTGGTACATGATCCGGGTACGCGGCGGCGTCCCGTCCTCGGCGCGCGCCGAGTCCTGCGCGCGCGCACCGATATCGACTTCGCCGTCGTCGGCTGTGTCGAGCCCGGCCACGAGCCGCAGCAGCGTCGACTTTCCACATCCGCTACGGCCGATGACCGCTATGAAACTGCCTTTGTCGATCGTCAGATCGAGATGGTCGAGAACGGTCCGCGGTCCGTAGCGCTTCGTCACCGCGCGTAACCGGACGGCGGCGTCCAGTGCGGTCGCCGTCATGCCTTCGCTCCCTTGAACGAGCCCGATGGCCGCCGGATCGCTCTCGCCCAGGGCAACACACGGCGCCGCGTGCCGGCACTGCGCGCCGATGCGGCGAACGCGGGATGCCACGGCATCAACTGCCGCTCGAGCCAACGGGCGAGCACATCGGCCAGCTTGCCCAGCACCGCGTAGAGCAGGATGCCCAATACGACGACATCGGTCTGCATGAATTCGCGCGCATTCATCGTCATGTAGCCGATACCGGACTGCGCCGAAATGGTCTCGGCGACGATCAGCATCGTCCACATGAGACCCAGCGCAAACCGTACGCCGAGCAGTATCGTCGGCAACGCGCCCGGCAAAATCACGTCGCGATAGAGCGCGAATCCGTGGACATCGTAGCTCTTCGCCATTTCGACGAGATTCGCGTCGACCGAACGGATGCCGTGAAACGTATTTACGTAGATCGGGAAAAATACGCCGAGCGCGACGAGAAAAAGCTTTGCCTGCTCTTCGATGCCGAACCAGAGTATGACGAGCGGAATCATTGCCAGCGCGGGAATGTTGCGAATCATCTGGACGGTCGAATCGAGCGCCGCCTCGACCGGCTTGAAGAGTCCGCAGGCCAGGCCGCATACGAATCCGGCACCGCCGCCGATCGCAAACCCCGTGAGCGCGCGCCACGCGCTGACTTTCACGTCGGCCGATATCTCTCCGCTGCGCCAGAGCCTCCATGCCGCATCGGCCACTGCAAGCGGCTCGGGCAACACGCGCGCAGCGAGCCACCCGGCGCGTGCGCTCGCCTCCCATAGCACAACGATCAGCGCCGGCACGATCCATGGCGCAACGCGTTTGATCAGGACTCCTTGCCATTTCACGATGCTTTCTCCCAGGTTTGAAGTTGCGGTTATCGGCCCGTCATCAGCTTTGCGAAACGTTCGGCAAATAGCTGTTACCCACCACCTCGCCGAATGGGCCGGACAATGGCGCCTCGATACGTTCCCGAACGCGCCCGGGCAACCGTGGAAAGACGAGCTCCGCGAAGCGATAGGCCTCCTCGAGATGGGGATAGCCGGACAGAATGAATGTCCCGATGCCGAGCTCGGCGTACTCGCTCATGCGTGCCGCAACTTGCTTCGCGTCTCCGACGAGTGCCGTCCCCGCTCCGCCTCGCACAAGTCCGACGCCCGCCCAGAGATTGGGGTAGATCTCGAGGTCCGCCCTTGTACGCCCCTTGCCGCCATGCAGTGCCGCCATGCGGCGCTGCCCCTCGGAATCCATCTTCGAAAAGGCCGTCTGCGCGCGGCCGATCGTTTCGTCGTCCAGGCGGCTGATGAGCCTGTCGGCTGCGGCCCACGCTTCGTCGGCCGTCTCGCGCACGATCACGTGCAAGCGAATGCCGAATTGAAGATCGCGGCCTTGCTCGCGCGCCTTGGCGCGTACCTCGGCGATCTTTTTTTCGACGGCTTGCGGCGGCTCGCCCCAAGTGAGGTAAGTGTCGACGTGCGAGGCAGCGATAGCGTGCGCGGCCGGCGAGGAACCGCCGAACCAGAGCGGCGGATGCGGGCGCTGCACGCTGGGGTAGAGCAGCTTGCCGCCCTTCGAAGCGAGATGCTCGCCTTGATAGTCGACTGTGCCGCCTTCGTGGGCCGTCCGAAGCTGTTCTCGCCAGATCGTCAGAAACTCGTCCGTGATCTCGTAACGTGTGTCGTGATCGGCAAAGACACCGTCGCCCTCGAGTTCCGCCGGGTCGCCACCCGTGACGACGTTGATGAGCAATCGCCCGTTCGAGAGGCGATCGAACGTTGCCGCCATGCGCGCCGAGAGCGCCGGGGAACTCAACCCCGGCCGTATCGCGACGAGAAACTTCAGGCGCTGCGTGACCGGGATCAAGCTCGATGCGACGACCCATGCATCCTCGCAGGAGCGCCCAGTCGGCAGCAGCACGCCGTCGTAGCCGAGCGTGTCGGCCGCCACCGCGACTTGTTTGAAGTAATCGTAGGTCGCCGCCCTCGCGCCGTCGGACGTCCCCAGGTAACGCGTATCGCCATGCGTCGGAATGAACCAGAACACCCGCATCATCGTTCTCCTTCTCGTCTCATGGTTTCATGCAAGCCACTGTGCGTCATGCACGGCGATGCGCTTTGGAATCAATTTGAGTTCGCCGAACGTATCGGCGATCGTCTGCTGCGAGGCCAGCACCTGAGCGGTGACCGGCGTCGCGCCATAAGCCGCGCGGCGAGCCGCGAGTTCGACCGTGGACGCGTCCAGGCCGACGAGCGGCGCAAGCTCTCGCGCCACTTCCGCCGGGTGCGCCTTGGCCCACGCGTCCGCCTTGGCGAGCTCTTCGAGGACCGCATGCACGAGCTTCGGCTCGGTCGCCGCGAACTTGCGCGCGGCGAGATAGAACTGCGTGTTGTCGACGAGGCCCGTGCCGTCCACGAGCACGCGCGCGTCGGCCTGTCGCTGGATAGCCGCAAAATACGGGTCCCAGATCACCCAGGCATCGACGCTGCCTTGCGTGAAGGCCGCGCGCGCATCTGCTGGCGCCAGGTAGGCGGGCTGAATGTCGGCGTAATCGAGACCGGCATGCCGCAGCGCACGCACGAGCAGGTAGTGAACGTTGGAGCCCCGGTTCAGCGCGACTTTCTTGCCGCGCAGATCGGCAACCGTCTTGATCGGCGAATTGCGCGGGACGACGATGGCTTCGGACGTCGGAGCCGGCGGCTCGTTGGCGACATAGACGAAATCGACCCCTGCCGCTTGCGCGAAGATAGGCGGCGTTTCGCCCACCGTGCCGAAGTCGATGGCTCCCGCGTTGAGGCCCTCGAGCAATTGCGGCCCGGCGGGGAACTCGAGCCATTTCACCGTGACGCCCTCGTTCGCGACGCGTTTTTCGAGCGTGCCGCGTGCTTTCAGCAGTACCAGGGTGCCGTATTTCTGATAACCGATCCGCAATGTTTTCGCGGGTCTCTGCGCGAATGCGGCGGGACCGAAGCCGATGGCAGCCGCCCCCGACGCGAGCATCGCACCGCCTACCGCCGCGGCTTTGAGCCAGCGGCGGCGGGCCGCCACGTGTTGGTCGTCGTTTTTTGAAGACATAGATTCCCCACGGAGCGTTTTTACGCGCCAGTCAAAATATTCAGGTGTGCAAATTGATCGGAACAAAGGCACCGTTGCGAGCGCAACCGGAAGAGGCAGTCTAGAAAATGATTCGCCCGGCGTGAACGATTGATTTCAGCTTTGCTCGTGACGAATCGTCATAACCGGCGCGTGCTTATTTCTTGTTGGATTTTTATTTTGGATACTTGCATGTCGAACTCATCGAGAATCTCGGGGACCACGACATGCGCGCTTTGGACCCTCATGAACGCGACAACCGCCCGAACACAGGCGGCCCGCCCCCCGCCAGCGTTGCGGCTCGGGAACGACCGCCCTCGCCCGGCAACGGCCGCATCGATGCGCGCCTGCTGAAGGCCGTTTTCGCGACTTCGCTCCTCAATGGCCTCGAACTCTTCGACTTCACCGTATTTGCCTTTTTCGGTGCAATTGTGGGCGATCGATTCTTTCCGTTCGTCCAACCGATGACTTCGCTGCTACTCGCCGCGGCGACGTTCGGCGTCGGTTTTCTCGCGCGCCCGCTAGGTGGCTTGCTGCTGGGCGCCTATGCCGATCGCTGCGGACGGCAGCCGGCGCTGCTCTTGAGCTGCTGGTTCGCCACGCTCGGCACGGCGGCGATTGCCCTCTCCCCGACCTACGAGCAAATCGGCATTGCCGCGCCATTGCTCGTCGTCGTGTCGCGCGTGTTGCAGGGCCTTGCCGTTGGCGGTGAAATCGGTCCCGCCGCGGCGCTTGCGATGGAAGCGGCGCCGCCGTCGAAACGCGGCTTCGTCATCGGTTGCCAACTGGCCGGCCACGGCATTGCACCGCTCTTCGGCGCATCGCTCGGCGCGCTGCTGAGCGGCATGCTGACGCCCACCCAGCTCTTCGATTGGGGCTGGCGCGTCGCGTTCGCCATGGGACTACCGCTGATCGGCATCGCCTACTATCTGCGCCGCAAACTACAGGAAGGCGGCATCTCCGACAGGACCGCCACGGGCGACGCACGACGCCGCCCGGTCGCGCAGCTCTTTCGGCATCATCGCCGCATCATTGCGATGGCGACATTGCTGATGGGCTTTCGTACCGTACCGCTTTACGCGGTCGTCTATTTCCTGCCCACGTATATGGCGCACGTCATACACCAGCCAATGCTGAACGGCTTTCTCGCATCGACACTTTCGGCCGTGCTGCTGATCGCATTGTCTCCGGCGGCCGGCATCGTCATCGACAAGCTGCCGCGGCGCAAACCTCTGCTTTTCGCCACCGCCTGCGGGACCGCGATCGGCGTCTATGTGCTCTTTGTCGCCATGACGCCCGCCGCCACTGCGGCACGGCTCTTGATAGGCATTGCTTCGATCACCGCGTTGATCGTGCTCGGCGGATGTGCCGCCACCGTATTGGTTTTGGAAGCCTTGCCGTACAACGTGCGTGCAACGGGACACGGCTCGACCTATGGGCTCGGCGCGGGGATGTTCGGTGGCACCGCGCAACTCGCCGTGGCCGCGTTGATGAAATGGACGGCCAACCCGATGTCGGTCGCCTGGTATGTCGTGCCCTGTTGTCTGCTCAGCGCGGGCGCGGCAATCGCGTTCAACGAGCGACGTCCTGAACGCTGAATATCGGAACGATGCGCCAGCATGCTCCGATGCCGACACGCGTCCCGCAAAAGCCCGCACTGCGTAGCAACGCCCGAGTGCAAATTGGAGTGCGCTGCCTCGTAAGCGGTCGCAATCGCGGTACATTTGCCTCGGACATCTCCTGAGGGGCAACCATGGCAGCGCGATCGACATCCTGAACTCGTATGGTCCAATCGCGGCGCCGACGATGCCGTTTATATCCAGCGCGCCTTGCTTGATCCTCGGTTCACCACGCTGCTCGACGCAGCTCAGGAATTCGGGATCGCCCGGCTCGAACAGGAATGGGACAAATTGGCGGCCTCGCCAAGCAAGGAGGTTCAACGCGCACAGCCAGCGACAAGCCGTATGTTGAGGAATATTCGCCATGGATTCGAGCAAGCTTCGCGTTGATACGCGTGTGGTCTGGGAGCAATTGGATGGTCACCCGCCTCTCCCAAATCCCGAATGCAGCGGAGCCGGTTGCCTCATCAAAGCAACCGGCTCTTGCCCGAGTGAATAGCCGGCCCCCACGGGCCTCTGGCTATGCGGTCAGTATCGATGCGGCTCGTCATCGTCGCGATGATGGCGAATGCGACGTTCGTGTTCGTGAAGCCAAGGGTCGCGATCTCGCGGGTGGTCACGACGCCATTCGTCATGCGCCCAATAGCGGTGACCATCCCAGTACCGGTCGTTATGCACACCAATTTCGATACTGGCACCGACCGGGATCAACCGCGCCTGACCATATGCGGATTGAAATGGTGAGTGTTGTGCGAACGCAGTTCCTGTAGTGAACGCTGCCCCTGTAGCTGCAACCGAGATCAAAGCTGAATAAATGATGGAACGTGCTTTCATGATAGAGCCCTCCCTGTTCATTTCAGCCCACCGACGCGCGCGGCCCCATCTGCAGATGGAATACCCGCCGCCATGGCTTGCAATTCACTCTAGCGGCGATGGTTATGAGGACTTGTGCCAAGTTGTAAGGATAGATTTATCAGGCGCTGAGCCTTTGCGCATGTGTTATGTCTGCTACGTCGGAGCATAAGGGGCTACAGCCGATGCGAGAGGGAGAAGTCCCAAGGGCTCCGTTAATCCCTGGTTACATCCCGGTCCTTTTTCCCAAATGGTGGTATGAAAGACATGTAAGGCGAACGTTAATAAAACAGCGGACATTCAGATGGGCTTTTTACCCCATGCCGGCGGACAAGCAATTGCTGCCATCCGCACGCAATTTGCAGGATTCCCTTACAAGCGCAAACGTTAAAACGCAACATTCGCGCGAATACAATTTCGTGCGGAACGACTTGTAACGGTTCACCTCGGCGCATTGTCTTGCGCTCAATAAAACGAAGTACAACAACAGGTGGGTGTGGCAATGACGATAAAAAGCAAATTAAGCTTCCTCTTTACTGGATTTCTCTTCGCCGCCGGATCCGCGCACGCGCAGACGCTTGCGACGGGCGATAGCCGGGCGGTAACGGAGCCGACTTACCCTGTCGTCTGCAAGACGCTTTACGCGAATTTCTCCAGTTCGATGCGTTCATCGCCGCCGAGCACCGATGATACGAGCCGCATTCAGGACGCGTTAAGTGCATGCGCGGGTACGGGACAAAGCGTGGTGCTTGCACCGTCCGGCTCCGACGACGCGTTCTACACGGGCAGTCTGACGATCAACGGGGCGGGTCTCGTCATCGGTTCCGGCGCAACGCTGATCGGGAACAACTATGCGAGCAAGGCTAACCTGCTGGCATTCTCGGGCACCAACGCATCGTTGATGGGACCGGGTACGGTCGATGGGCGCGGCGACATCATCTCCGGAACGCCGAGGCTCGTGCAGGCCAGCAAGATTTCTAACTTCATCGTCTATAACATCACGCTGACACAGGCCGCGCACCCGAACCTGTACGTCGAGGGCGGCAACGGGTTTACAGCGTGGGGCGTGTCTATCCGTACACCCGCGACGCGCAAGAACGCGGATGGTATCGACATCGATAGCCTGACCAACGCCACGGTGATCCATTCGACCATCGAAGCCGGCGACGACGGCATCGCCATCAAGACCAATTCCGGAAACATCTCGAACGTCACTGTATCCGACACGAGGCTGTACGGCACCCATGGTTTGTCCGTCGGCAGCATCGACAAGAACACGGTCTCGAACATTCTGTTCAAGGACAATTACGTGTACGGCTACGACTTGAATGGCACGCTGTCGACGAACGACAACGGCATCAACGTCAAGACTGGACCGTGTTCGCTGACAGTGAAGAATGTGAGCTACGTCAATACATGCATGATCCATGTCAAGCACATGATCGTCATGGATACGAACTACAACAGTTGCACGACCGGCGGTAGTCCTGCGCTGTCGAACATCTTCGTCAACGGGGCTTACTCGATCCAATCGGTGTCGGGCGCGTATACGAAGATCGCCGGGCTCAACGCGAGTTACCCGGTCGGGGCATATCTGGCAAACGTCAATCTCGATGCCACTGCGCAAAGCGGGGATCAGTATGCCAAGGTTGGTTTATATAACTCGAACGACGTTCCAGCGGGAACGGGCGTGAGCACGTCGAACTTTACGACGTCGGGCAGCGTGCCGAGTTGTTCGTTCTGATGCTGTTACTGCATCGGTGACGCGTGCCCAGGCCTCCTCAAATAGTCGTAGCCTGTCCCCTTCGATGAACCTTTCTCTGCATCCCCTATCAGGAGAATCGAAATGGCCAGCAAAAACACGATTTGTCTTTGGTACGACGGCACCGCGTTGGACGCCGCGAAGTTCTATGCCGAAACGTTCCCGGATAGCGCGGTGGGCGCAGTCCATCGCGCTCCCGGCGACTATCCGGCGGGCACTCAGGGTGACGTGTTGTTGGTCGAGTTCACGGTGATGGGCATCCCCTGCCTCGGCTTGAACGGAGGCCCGGGAATCAAGCACAACGAGGCATTCTCTTTCCAGGTTGCGACCGATGACCAGGCTGAAACGGATCGCTTATGGAATGCGATCGTTCAAAACGGTGGCCAGGAAAGCGAATGCGGCTGGTGCAAGGACAAGTGGGGAGTGTCATGGCAGATTACTCCACGCGTTCTGATGGCCGCGATCGCCGATCCTGATCGAGCGGCGGCCAAGCGCGCGTTCGACGCCATGATGGGCATGAAAAAGATCGATATAGCGACAATCGAAGCCGCTCGACGCGGCTGACGTTGCAGCCTCCAAACCGTCCGCACCCGAAGGGGTGCGGAGCAAGCAGTCGACCAGTCAGCCGAAAGTGAAGGCAAATGCGCTGACGCCGGGATCAAGGAAACGAATCTCGAACACGTGTTCCTTCACCACGCCGGACTGGCGCACGAGTTGGTAAAGACGCGTCTGGGCAACGATGCCATTGCCTGCGGGATCGGTATCCGAACCGTGATTTTCGCCGGGTGCATGTCCATCAATCCTGACTTGAAAACGCACTGGCGCGCCATCGGCACTGGGCGCGAGAACCAGGTGCAAGTCGCGTGCGGTAAAGCGATAGGCGATGCTGCCGCCCGCCCGGTTCAGCGTCGTGCGTTCCGCGCCGACGGTCCAATTGCCACCGAGGCTCCATTCGTTCAATCCCGGGTCGCTGATCGAGTACTCATAGGCAACGTCCCGCTTCAAGCCGCTACGCGAAACGAAGTTCGATGCTTGCTCGTAGCCGACATAGGTTTCCCCGGAACGCAGGTGCGCAATATCGGGCGCGGCCTGTTCGCCGCTGGCCTGCGGGGTTGTCAATGCGCCCATCGCGTCGTGCTTGCCGGCTTCCGCCAACAACGATTGGATGATCTTCTCCGTCTTGTCATAGTTTCCTTCGCCGACGAAATGCGCCCGGATCTGTCCTTGCGCGTCGGCGATGTAGAACGCAGGCCATACGTTGTTGTGAAAGGTGTCCCAGACGCGATGCTCGGTGTCGACGGCGATCGGATAGTCGATCTTGAAACGTGCGATCGCCTTTTCGATATTCGCGGTGTCTTTCTCGAAACTGAATTCCGGCGTGTGGACGCCGATCACAACCAGACCCTGATCGCGGTATTTCTCGGCCCAGGCGCGCACATGCGGCAATGTGCGGATGCAATTGATGCAGGAGTAGGTCCAGAAATCGACCAATACCACCTTTCCGCGCAACTGTGCCGTATCGAGCGGCGGCGAGTTCAGCCATGTCGTCGCGCCTGCCAGCGAGGGAAGCGCGCCCAGAAAAGGCAGGCCGCTGCGATAGGCCTGGCTTGCGTTGACACCGCCTCCGGCGGCGTCGGCTACCGGCATGTTCTCGAACATTACAGCACCCGCACCAAGTGTGACGAGAGCGGCACCGGCGAGCCAACCAAGGCGCTTGTGAAAAAGCTTTTGGAGATAAGACATCATGATGAATTCCCTCGGACGAAGCAGACAAACCGATGCAATCGGCTCGAAGACGGGTGACCCGGGCGGGCGGCGATCAGGGCTGCCCGCCCGCGTCATGCAGCGCCGCCGGCTACGGCTTGAATGCTCTTATTTGTTGTCAGCGGCCTCTTCGATCACCTTGGCCACTGCATCCGGGTATTTCCTGACATTCATGATGGACTCCTTTCTCGCTTTGCGCGGCGGCTTATGCCAGGCTGAGGGTCACGTCGATATTGCCGCGCGACATCTTCGAATAGGGGCAGATTTGATGCGCCGCCTCCATCAACTCTTGCGCAACATCGCGCGGCAGACCAGGCAGGCGTACGCGCAAGCGCGCCTGCAGGAAGAAGCCGCCAGCGCCGGTGCCCAGGTCGACTTCTGCATCGACGGCGACGCCGGCGGGCACGGCGATGTTCCGCTCCTTCGCGGCCCGTCCCATGGCGCCAATGAAGCAGGCCGACCAGCCTGCGGCGAAGAGCTGCTCGGGATTGGTGCCGTCGCCTCGGCTACCGGGAGGAGACAGCTTGATGTCGAGACGGCCATCGTCGCTTTTCGCCGCGCCTTCACGGCCGCCGGTGGTGTGTGTCTTGCCGGTGTAGAGGACGTTTTCGATTTTGCTCATGACGCTTCCTTTCAGACGATTGAGTGATTGATTCAGTGAGTCATGGAACGACAGAGTGCAAAGGGATGAATCGGTTGTGCGAGCGGCCCGGTAGGCGAGGCAACGCTCGCGCGCCCATCAGAGGTGATCGACTTCGATCACCGCATCAGCGAACGCGCGCGGCGCTTCCTGCGGAAGGTTGTGGCCGATGCCGCCGGTGATGAGTTCGTGCTCGTACTTGCCCGTGAAGCGCTTGGCGTAAGCTGCGGGCTCTGGATGCGGCGCACCGTTGGCGTCACCTTCCATCGTGATCGTTGGCACCGTGATGGACGGTGACTTGGCCAGGCGCGCTTCAAGCGGGTCGTACTTCGCTTCGCCCTTGGCCAGGCCGAGCCTCCAACGGTAGTTGTGGATGGTGATGGCGGTCTGGTCCGGATTGTCGAGCGCGGCGGCGCTGCGCTCATAGGTGGCATCGTCGAAGTGCCACCGCGGCGACGCGGTTTGCCAGATCAATTTGGCGAAATCGTGGTGGTTCTTTTCATAGCCGGCGCGGCCGCGCTCCGTAGCGAAGTAGAACTGGTACCACCACTGCAGTTCGGCCCCCGGCGGCAACGGTTGCTTGCCCGCATCCTGGCTGCCGATCAGATAGCCGCTCACGGAGACGAGACCCTTGACCCGCTCCGGCCACAGTGCCGCAACGATGTCCGCAGTACGTGCGCCCCAGTCGTAGCCGGCGAGGATGGCCTTGTCGATCTTGAGCGCATCCATCAGTGCGACCACATCGGAAGCGAGCGCCGCGGGCTCGCCGTTGCGCACGGCATTGGCATCGAGGAAGCGCGTCGTGCCGTAGCCGCGCAGGTACGGAACGATCACGCGATAGCCGGCCTTCGTCAGCATGGGCACGACGTCAACGAAGCTGTGGATGTCGTACGGCCAGCCGTGCAGCAAGATGACGACGGGACCATCGGCCGGGCCCTCATCGACGTAGCCGACGTTGAGCACACCCGCGTCGATCTGCTTGATCGACTTGAAGGTAACCACCCCCTGGTTTGCCGGTACGGTCGCGCTCGGCGGGGCGCTTGCCGGTTGGGCTTGGGCCGTTCCCAGCAGGCCGAATTGCGCGCCCGCGAGTGCGAGGACGGCTGCAGCCAGGCGACTGACGGTAGTGTGCTTGCTCATTTGCTTTCCCTTGTGATGAGAGGTGGTGGTCGAGTGGTGTGGAACGATCGGGGCTATTACTTATTGCAATAATTATTGTTGCGATAACTGTACACCGCGTCGCAGCCGTTTTCAAGTACGATAATCATTACTTCGATAACTATTTTTGGGGCGACCAGATGAGCACCCGATCCGACGCTCGCAAGCACACGGCCAAGCTCGGCGACTTCATGTGCTTTGCGATCTACTCGACCAACCTCGCGTACTCACGCGTCTACAAGCCCGTGCTGGAGGAGCTCGGCCTCACCTATCCGCAGTACGTCACCATCATTTGCCTGTGGGAAGAAGACAATCAGACGGTCAAGCACTTGAGCGAGAAGCTCTTTCTGGAACCGAGCACCATGACGCCCATGCTGAAGCGCTTGGAGGCGATGGGGTATGTGCACCGCGAGCGCGACATGGAGGACGAGCGCAGCGTGCGCGTGTCGTTGACCGAGGCCGGTCGTCAGTTGCGGGAAAAGGCTTTCGACTATCGCGAGGTGACGGCCAAGGCGGCGGGCCTGTCACCGGAAGAATTTCGTGTGCTGCAAAAAGCCATCGTGAACCTGCGCACCAATTTGATGAATGCCGCAGCGGTGTCGAACACCGAGGGGAATTCCCGGGCCCAGGTTTGAGCGCATTGCAATGCGCCGATTCACGTGGTTGCTATCCAGCATGCGTGACGGGCGCTGAAGCCTGCGCGGGATAGCCAATCATTACCAATCACCCATCTTCCTGAGCGCTCGCCCGCGTTTCGATTGGAGCACCAAGGCGACCTACATTTTCCGGACGATCCTCATCGACGCCGGCCCCGTAATGGTGTTGTAGTTGAAACAACGCCCGTTGTGCGATCGACAACGAACTCAACAAAGCCGGGCCGTTGTATAATAAACAACTAACGTTGTTCAATCGACAACACACCTGGGGTCCACAAGGAGTCGACGGCATGAATGAGACGATGTTTGCCGAACTCTTCGGTGGAGCGGGCCGCTTCAAAGCCCTCCGCTACCTGTTCGAACATCCGAACGAAGAATTCAGCGCCAGGGAACTGGCTACCAAAGCCAAACTGGACCCTGGTAACACGCACCGATGGTTGCAGCGCTGGCAGGCTTCGGGACTCGTGAGCCACGGTACGACGAAGGCTGCCTATCGGGTCGCGCAAGACCCGGCCCTCGCACCGCTAATCGCACTCTTTCGGCAAAGCAGCGTACTTGTCGCGGATCTCCAGCACGTGTTGAAGGAGACACCTGGCGTACACGCGGCCTTCATTTTTGGATCGTTCGCGCGGCATGAAGAAAGGGCGGAGAGCGATATCGACGTTCTTGTACTCGGTGAAGTGTCCGAACTTAGGACAAATGCGCTCCTGCGCCCACTCGCTCGCAAATACAATCGTCCGTTCAACGCCACAGTTTTCACGAGTGAGCAATTCCGAGCCTTGCTCGCGCAAGGCGATCCTTTCGCGACCGAAGTTATGGGGCAGCCTAGGATTGACTTGATAGGGGAGATGGATGTCGCTGCTCGATGACTTGCTGGATTTGCCAGGCACACCGCTGGTCCGGCAACCGGCCGTCAACAAGATTCAGGTTCAAGGATGGCTCAATGAGGCCGCCCTCAAATACGCCGACGCGCAGCGTCAAGCGAATAGCGCAAGCACGCGGACAGATGCCGCCTACGATTCGGTCTTTTTTTGCGCATTGGCAGTACTCGCCAGCCAATCGGTTCGAGTAACGTCGAAACCAGGCCATCATCAAATGGCTTTGGAAGCCGCGGCGCGAATTATGGGCCTGCCACAAGGGCTCGTCGATACGGTCGATGCGTTGCGAGACTGGCGCAACCGCAAATATCAAGCGGCCTTCGCTGCAAGTGATGCCGATGTGGACGATGCGCTGGACACCGCTCGTCGCTATCTGGAAGCAACCGCTGGCTGGTTTCAGCGGGCGTGTCCGGGTCTCTTCAAGTAGTTTCAGTCGCCTAGCTCCGCGCGTCTCGGTTCGCGCAGTACAACGTGCGAACAGCACAGCCGGTCAGCAACTCGACAAAACGCGGACAAAAGAAGAAGGCCGGAAAACCGCACGTAATCGTTTGATTGCGCTTGGTGTTCCGGCCCGGGTTCAGCAGCCGATGGACGCGTTCCGTTTAGAACGGAATATCGTCATCCATCTCATCCAACCCACCGCCGGCCGGCGCGCTCGGGCGGCTTCCACCGCCACCGCTGCGCGCAGCACCTCCGCCGCCACCCGAACGGCCACCGCCACGTTCAGCGCTTTCGCGACTATACCCACCACCTTCGTCGCCCATCCCGCCACCGCTGCTACCGCCCGAACCGCCACGGCCACCGAGCATCTGCATCTGATCGGCCACGATTTCCGTCGAATACCGATCCTGTCCATCGGTGCCCTGCCACTTGCGCGTACGCAAGCGACCTTCGACATAAACGGCCGATCCTTTCTTCAGATATTCGTTGACGATCTCGGCCAAGCGCCCAAAAAACACCACACGGTGCCATTCTGTCGCCTCCTTCATCTCGCCGCTCGTCTTGTCCTTGTAGCGATCGGTCGTTGCCAGCCTGATGTTCGCGATGGCGTCCCCGCTCGGCAGATAACGCACTTCCGGGTCGGCGCCCAGGTTACCGACGAGAATGACCTTGTTCACGGATGCCATGTGTTTCTCCAGTTAACTCACGCTTCGCCGCGGCCTGCGGCTTGTACCTTGCGCGGCGGCGTCTTCATATTGGCGGCGATTATAAGCCACCCAAGTACCAGCCCCGAGCACGCAAAGAAGACGGCGTTCGGCCCCGCCGACTTCATGAGCCATCCCCCCACGACACCCCCGAGCGCAAGCCCGATCGATTGCGTGGTGTTATAGACGCCCGCTGCCGCCCCCTTGCGCGTGCCCGGTGCCAGCTTCGACACGAGCGACGGCTGAGATGCCTCGAGAATATTGAAGCCGAGGAAGTAGACGAAGAGTATCGCCGCCACAGTCAGAATCGTATGCGGCGCGGCACCGAGCAGCAATTGGCCGATCAGGATAAGACCGATGGCACCCACGAGTACCGGCTTCATCTTGCCGCGCTTCTCGGCCGCGATGATGGCAGGCACCATCATGACGAACGACAGGCCCATCACCGGCAGATACACCTTCCAGTGCGATGCGACCGGCAGGCCACCGCCCTCGAGAATCCGGGGCACAACAAGGAACAGCGCCGTTTGCGTCGCATGCAGCACCAGCACGCCGAAGTTCAGACGCAAAAGCTCGACGTTGCGCAGCACCTCGGCAAACGGTGCACGAACGTGCACGGGTTTCGGCGCATCGGGCACGATCCACAGCACCACGCCCACCGCAAGCACAGACAGCACGCCGACGAGCGTAAACAGCCCGCTCATCCCCACCAAATGAAAGACGATAGGCGCGCCGACGATCGCAACGGCGAACGAGATGCCAATGCTGCCGCCCACCATGGCCATGGCTTTCGTCCGATGTTCCTCGGCCGTGAGATCCGCGATGAATGCGATGACGGCCGACGACACGGCGCCCATCCCCTGAATCACGCGGCCCACGATGATCCAGGCCATCGAATGTCCGATCGCCGCGACGAAACTGCCGATCGCGAAAATCAGCAAACCGGCTGCAATGACAGGCTTACGCCCGAGCTTGTCCGATGCCCATCCATAAAAGATGTAGAGCATCGACTGCGTCACGCCGTACGCACCGAGCGCAATGCCGACGAGCAGCACGTTGTCGCCGCCGGGAATCGTCCTCGCATAGACGGAGAACACCGGCATGATCATGAAAAGACCAAGCATGCGCAGCGCGAAAATGCCCGCGAGCGCCGCGGTCGCGCGCAACTCGGGCGCGCTCATGCGTGAGGAGGTAACGGAAGCGTTCGACATCGAAGGCGAGCCGGAGATCTGCAGGGGGTCTTGTCTGGGATTCGCCGAAAGCGACGGCATTCACGCCCGCCGGTAACACCTTCTCGCGCGCTGTAAGGACACCGTAACGGCGGTCTGGAAAAGTCGTTATAGTAGCAGGTTTGGCCTTCTCCCTCGCCAGGTTATGGAACAGATTCGCATCCGTGGAGCCCGCACCCACAACCTGAAAAACGTCAATCTCGACCTGCCGCGCCATCAGCTCATCGTGATCACGGGTTTGTCGGGTTCCGGCAAATCATCGCTCGCCTTCGATACGCTATACGCCGAAGGCCAGCGCCGCTACGTCGAGAGCCTGTCGGCCTACGCACGGCAGTTCCTGCAGCTGATGGAGAAGCCCGATGTCGATCTCATCGAGGGGCTGTCGCCCGCGATCTCGATCGAGCAGAAGGCGACCTCGCACAACCCGCGCTCGACGGTCGGCACGGTCACCGAAATCCACGACTACCTGCGCCTGCTCTATGCACGCGTCGGCACGCCCTACTGCCCCGATCACAATATCGCGCTCGAAGCGCAAAGCGTCTCGCAGATGGTCGACGCCGCCCTCGCACTGCCCGAGGAAACGAAGCTGATGATCCTCGCGCCCGTCGTGGCGAACCGCAAGGGCGAACATGCCGAGCTCTTCGAGCAGATGCAAGCGCAAGGCTTCATCCGCTTTCGGATCCGCTCGGGCGGCGGCACCGCCAACGAAGGCACCGCAACGATCTGCGATGTCGATTCGCTGCCCAAGCTGAAGAAGAACGACAAGCATTCGATCGACGTGGTCGTGGACCGCCTGAAAGTGCGCGCCGATATGAAGCAGCGCCTCGCGGAATCGTTCGAAACGGCGCTGCGGCTCGCCGACGGCCGTGCGGTCGTCCTCGAAATGGATACGGGACAAGAGCATATGTTCAGCTCGAAGTTCGCGTGTCCCGTCTGCTCGTATTCGTTGCCCGAACTGGAACCGCGTCTTTTCTCGTTCAACAATCCGATGGGCGCGTGCCCGGATTGCGACGGGCTCGGCCAGATCACATTCTTCGATCCGAAGCGCGTGGTGGCCTACCCGTCGATATCGCTCGCGGCGGGTGCCGTCAAAGGCTGGGACCGTCGCAACCAGTTTTATTTTCAGATGCTGCAAAGCCTCGCGGCCTATTACGACTTCGATATCGATACGGCGTTCGAAGACTTGCCCGAGAAGATCAAGAAACTGATTCTCTTCGGCTCGGGCAAGGAGACGATCCCGTTCTCGTACATCAACGAGCGCGGCCGCGCGACCGTGCGCGAACACGTCTTCGAAGGCATCATCCCGAACCTGGAGCGGCGCTACCGCGAAACAGATTCGGCCGCGGTGCGCGAAGAGCTTGCCAAGTATCAGAACAATCAGCCGTGCCCGTCTTGCGACGGTTCGCGGCTGCGACGAGAGGCGCGATTCGTGCGGCTCGGCACGGATGGCCAGGCACGCGCCATCTACGAAATCAGCGGCTCGCCGTTACGCGATGCGCTCGGCTATTTCCAGACCCTCTCGCTCGAAGGCGCGAAACGCGAGATCGGAGAAAAGGTCATCAAGGAAATCGTCGCCCGGCTCATGTTCCTCAACAACGTGGGGCTCGACTATCTGTCGCTCGAACGCAGCGCGGATACGCTCTCCGGCGGCGAGGCGCAGCGCATTCGCCTCGCGTCGCAGATCGGCTCGGGCCTCACGGGTGTCATGTACGTACTCGACGAGCCGTCGATCGGCCTGCATCAGCGCGATAACGACCGGCTCATCGCGACGCTCAAGCATCTGCGCGATCTCGGCAATTCGGTCATCGTCGTCGAGCACGACGAGGACATGATCCGCATGGCCGACTACGTCGTGGACATGGGCCCAGGTGCCGGCGAGCATGGCGGCATGATCATTTCGCAGGGCACGCCCGACGAGGTGCAGGACGACGCCGCTTCGATGACGGGTCAATATCTTGCGGGAGCGCGCCGCATCGAATTCCCCGATGAACGCAAGGATCCGGACGAGCGGCACCTGCGCATCGTCGAAGCGCACGGCAACAATCTCAAGCATGTGACGCTCGACCTGCCGGTCGGCCTGCTCACCTGCGTGACGGGCGTGTCGGGCTCCGGCAAGTCGACGCTCATCAACGATACGCTCTACAACGCCGTCTCCCAGCATCTGTACGGATCGACGACAGAGCCCGCGCCTTACGAATCGATCGAGGGGCTCGAGCATTTCGACAAGGTCATCAACGTAGACCAATCGCCGATCGGCCGAACGCCGCGCTCGAACCCGGCCACTTACACGGGCGTTTTCACGCCGATCCGCGAGCTTTTTGCCGGCGTGCCTGCTGCCAAGGAACGCGGCTACGACCCGGGACGATTCTCATTCAACGTCAAAGGCGGACGGTGCGAAGCGTGCCAAGGCGACGGCGTGCTGAAGGTGGAGATGCACTTTCTGCCGGATGTCTACGTGCCGTGCGATGTCTGCCACGGCAAGCGCTACAACCGCGAAACACTCGAAGTCCAATACAAGGGCAAAAACATCAGCGAAGTGCTCGATATGACGGTGGAGCACGCGCACGAGTTCTTCAACGCGGTCCCTGTCATTTCGCGCAAGCTGAAGACGCTGCTCGATGTGGGCCTCGGGTATATCCGCCTGGGGCAATCGGCCACCACGCTATCGGGCGGCGAAGCGCAACGCGTCAAACTATCGCTTGAACTTTCGAAGCGCGATACGGGACGAACGCTTTATATCCTTGACGAACCGACGACGGGCCTGCATTTTCATGACATTGCCTTGCTGCTGGAAGTCATCCACCGGTTACGCGATCATGGCAATACTGTCGTAATCATCGAGCATAATCTCGATGTCATAAAAACTGCGGACTGGGTCATCGATCTCGGTCCCGAAGGCGGAGCGGGAGGCGGGCAGATCATCGCGCAGGGTACGCCCGAACAGATTGCGAGATCGAAAGCGAGCTTCACGGGGAAATATCTTGCGCCGCTGCTCGCACGCCGCTAACGCGGCATGTTGCGCTGCAACGCACAAGAAATAGGCATCGCGGCCTGAACTGGCTGGAGACGAAAGGCGTCATGGTCAAGCGCAACGAAGCACACGAAGACTTGCCCGTACGGGAGCAGCCGCCGCGTCAGGTGCGGCTTACGAGCGACATGAGCCTGCCGAAGCTGTCGGCGGTCGAAATCGGCAGCTACGCCGTCGTGCTGTTCGGCATGTGGGCGGTGATCGAATGGAAGCTGCTGGGCGCGCTGCTCGCCGGCATGCTCGTGTACCAACTCGTGCATACGATCGCACCGGCGATCGAGCGGCATATGTCGAGCCAGCGGGCGCGCTGGCTGGCGGTCGTCATCCTCGCAATCGTCGTCGTGGGCGGTCTGACGAGCCTGGCCATCGGCATGATCGAGCACTTCGAGCATACGGTGCCCAATATCCAGACTTTGCTCGATCAGGTGATGCAGATCGTGGAGCAGGCCCGCGGGCGTGCTCCCGAATGGATCTCGGCGATGCTGCCGGTCGATGCGGCGCAAATGAAGGAAAAGGCCGGCATGCTCGTGCATACGCACATGGGCCAGCTCCAGCAGGGCGGGAAAAACGTCGCGCGCGGGTTCGGACATGTTCTCTTCGGCATGATCATCGGCGCGATGATCGCGATCACGACCGAGCGCCACGTTCAGCGGCTGCCGCTCGCGCGGGCGTTCGCGACACGCGTCGCCCGCTTTGCGGATGCCTTCAGGCGCATCGTCTTCGCGCAGATCAAGATCTCGGCCATCAATGCCGTGTTCACGGCGCTTTACCTGTTGCTCGCCCTGCCCATCTTTCATCAACGGCTGCCGCTGTCGAAAACGCTTGTCCTCATTACGTTCATTGCGGGGCTTTTGCCCGTCGTCGGCAACCTGATCTCCAATACGCTGATCGTGGCTGTCTCGCTCTCCGTGAGCCTGCCGACGGCTATCGCCTCGCTCGGCTTTCTCGTGGCGATCCACAAGCTCGAGTACTTCCTGAACGCGCGCATCGTCGGCGGGCAGATCGAAGCCCGCGCCTGGGAGTTGCTGCTCGCCATGCTGATCATGGAAGCGGCATTCGGCATACCGGGGCTTGTCGCCGCGCCCATCTTCTATGCCTACATCAAGCGCGAGCTCATCTATTTGCGGCTGATCTGAGACGCTGGCAGCCGCTCACCGGAACACCACGGTCTTCGTCCCGTTGAGCACGATGCGGTGCTCGACATGCCACTTCACCGCACGCGCGAGCGTCACGCACTCCACGTCCCGTCCGATCGCCGTCAACTGGTCGGGCGTCATGCTGTGATCGACTCGCTCGACTTCCTGCTCGATGATCGGGCCTTCGTCGAGATCGGTGGTCACGTAGTGCGCCGTCGCACCGATCAGCTTCACGCCACGATCGAACGCCTGGTAGTAAGGCTTCGCGCCTTTGAAGCTCGGCAGGAACGAATGATGGATGTTGATCGCACGACCGGCGAGCTTCTCGCATAGCGCCGGCGAAAGAATCTGCATATAGCGCGCAAGCACGACGAGATCGACGTCGCTTCGCTCGATCACTTCATAGACGCGCGCCTCCTGCGCGGCTTTCGCGGCGTCCGTCGATTCGGTCAACGGGAAATGATGAAACGGAATGTCGTAGCTCGCGGCCAGTTGATAAAAGTCCCGATGGTTCGAAATGATCGCGGGGATTTCGATCGGCAGTTGACCCGTGCGATAGCGAAACAGCAAATCGTTCAGGCAATGGCCGATCTTCGACACCATGATGACGACGCGCGGCTTCGCCGTCGCATCGTGCACCTCCCAGCGCATCGAAAACTGCTCGGCCAGTTCCGAGAAAGCGGTGCGCAGCGCGTCGAGCGCCGGGCCACCGCCGACTTGCTGGAAATGCACGCGCATGAAGAACTCGCCGGTGCGGCTATCGCCGAACTGCGCCGAATCGAGGATATTGCCGCCGCGCTCGAACAGGAATCCGGAAACGGCGTGAACGATGCCGGGCCGGTCGGGACAGGACAGTTTGAGGATGAAGCTGTGTTCGGTCGACATGACCTGCGAACTCCTTTGTTGATCCGATAGCGCGCAGCGCTAAACCGATGAGAGCGGCGGCACGACGAAGAGCGCATCGATGCCCGCGCAGCTCTCTTCGTCGATCCAGCGGTGCCGCAAGAAACATTCGAGGCAGGCAAGGCTCGCATCCACCGTCATGGCACCTTCCTCGATCCACCGCGCGACTTCATCGACACGCGCGAGACGGTGCTCGCTGACTTCCCCGTCCTGATTGCGCGGCGAGAAGTCGAGCGGCAGCGTCAGGTCGTAGACGAAAATCTGCTCCGACTGCGTGCCCTCGGGAATCGTCTGCAGCACATGTACTGTGCGCCCCGCGACGGCGCGCGAGGCGAGCGCCTCGCCAATGCCGGCCTCTTCCCAGCACTCCTTGGCGAGCGTCGCCTCGACGCCGAGCCCCCACGCAATGCCGCCCGCGACCACGTTATCGAGCAGCCCGGGATCGGTCGCCTTGGTGTCGCTGCGGCGCGCGATCCAAAGCTGCGGCGCGCGATCGGGGTATTTTACGATGCCGTTCAGATGCACCGCATACGTCATCGTGCCGAAAAAGCGCGCGGCAGCGCGTTCGATATAGGCGAGCGGCGGCTCGCCAAACATGTTGCGCACTGCGTAAATCTCGTCGCGCCAGCCTACGATCCGGCCGGCGGCCGCCAGCGCACCGATGACGGCCCCGAGCGCCGCGGAACGCGTATCGGCGTTTTCGTCGAAGCGCGGGGCAAGCGTGACGCGCGCCGCGTCGAGCGCGAAAACGTCGGGCCAGCGCGCGAGCAGCGAGACGTCGGACTCGCGAATCCATCCGACCTGCCGCCCGGCGAGCCAGAACGGTCGATGAGCGCGCGCATCGAAACACCGCGCGGCGGCAATACAAGGCAAGCTCATGATTCCTCCGTTGCCGCTCAATCGCGCAACGCGACGCGCAAGCCGAGCGCGACGAAAGTCGCACCGGCCAGCCGGTCGAGCCAGACGCCGATGCCTGGCCGGCGCTTGAGCCATGCGCCAATCGCCCCGGCCGATAGCCCGAAAAGCGAAAAGATCACAACCGTCTCGAGCATGAAAACGAGACCGAGCCCGATCATCTGCACGGCCACGCTCGTCGCCGCTCCGGGGTCGACGAATTGCGGCAAAAACACGATGAAAAAGAGCGTGACCTTCGGATTGAGCATGTTGCCGAGCACGCTTTGCCGAAAGACGGTCGAAAGCCGCTGCGGCGGCCTCGTATGCGCCTCGCTCAGGCCGCGGCTCGTCAGTGCTTTGACGCCGATCCAGATCAGATATGCGCCGCCCGCAAGCTTGACGAGATGGAACGCGAACGGGGAGGCGCGCAAGAGCGCGGCAATGCCGAACGCGGCAAGCGTCGTATGGAAAACGACGCCGGCCGCAAAACCGAGCGCGGCAACCAACCCGGCCGCCCGCCCCTGCGAGACGCCGCGCGCAATGACTTGCAGATTGTCGGGCCCGGGCGCGACGGTGATGGCGGCCGAAGCCGCGGCAAAAAGCGCGATCTGGTTCATCCGTTGGCTTCCTGTCTAGGTGGAACAGTCGACGGGCGAAGCAGCGGCAGCACACGAGCTCGTGCGCCGAAGCCACGCCGCGCCGGCTCAATGGCCCGAGAATTCGGCGATCGTATAGAGCGGCAGCCCGTTATCGCGCAACAGCTTCGAGCCGCCGAGATCGGGCAGATCGATGATCGCGGCGCCTTCGATCACGTGCGCGCCAAGCCGCTCGAGCAGGTTCTTGCCAGCCATCATCGTGCCGCCTGTTGCGATGAGATCGTCGACGATGACGACGCGATCGCCGGCCTTGCAGGCATCCTCGTGAATTTCCACGGTGGCCGTGCCGTATTCGAGCGAATACGATTCGGACACCGTACGAAACGGCAGCTTGCCGATCTTGCGGATCGGAATGAAGCCCAGGTTGAGCTCATAGGCGACGATCGGCGCAATGATGAAGCCGCGTGCGTCGAGCCCGGCGATGTAGTCGAGCTTCGCTTCGACATAGCGCTCGATGAAGAGGTCGATCAGCACGCGCAGCGTTTTCGGGCGCTGCAAGAGCGGCGTGATATCGCGGAACTGGACCCCGGGCATCGGCCAGTCGGGGATCGTGCGGATCTGGCTTTTGATGAACGCGGCGGCGTCGTATGGCTCTTGCTCGGGCGGGTTGGACATGGAAACTCTCCGAAGGACGGCCCGCCTCGCCCGGCAGGCCTGATCGATCTAAAAACGAAAACGCGCTCGCCAGCGCCGCGCGTCAGGCGGTCGCCGCTCCGGCGCGGCGGTTCTTCGAGAGCCGCGCCTCGGCCAGCGCGAGCGCCTCGGGCACCCCTCGCAGCACGACGATGTCGGCCTCGCGCAGCTTGGTCTCGGGACCCGGCTCGACACCGCGAATGCCATGCCGCCGAATGGCCGTCACCTCGACGCCGAGCTCGCTCAAGCCAAGTTCCTCGAGCGTGCGGCCGACCGCCTCGGCGTTGCCGTCGACGGGCACCGATTGTAGCCGCACCTGCTCATGGCCGTCGTCATCGCCGGGATCGTCGGCGCCGCGGAAATAGCCGCGAAGCAGGCTGTACCGCGCATCGCGCATTTCCTCGACGCGCCGCACGACGCGCCGCATCGGCACGCCCATCAGCACGAGCGTGTGCGAGGCGAGCATGAGGCTGCCCTCGACGATCTCGGGGATGACCTCCGTCGCGCCGGCGGCGAGCAGCCGTTCGAGGTCGGCGTCGTCGACGGTGCGCACGATGATCGACAGCGCCGGCTCGAGCTCGTGCACGTTGTGCAGTACACGCAGCGCGGACGATGTATTGGCGTAGGTGATCGCGACGGCCGCCGCGCGGTGAATTCCGGCCGCAACGAGCGATTCGCGGCGCGCGGCATCGCCGAACACGACCGACTCGCCCGCCGCGGCGGCGGCGTTCACACGATCGGGATCCAGATCGAGCGCGACATACGACAACCCTTCATGCTCGAGCATGCGCGCCAGGTTCTGCCCCGAGCGGCCGTATCCGCAGATGATCACATGGCCTTGCTGCCGCAGGCTTTGCGTCGCGATACGGGTCATCTGCAGCGACTGCTGCATCCATTCCGTCGACGAAAGCCGCAGGACGATACGGTCGGCATTCTGGATGATGAGCGGCGCCGCAAGCATCGACAGCAGCATCGAAGCGAGAATCACCTGCAGCAGCACCGGATCGACGAGGTGCTTGTCCTCGATCAGGTTCAGCAGCACGAAGCCGAATTCGCCGGCCTGCGCGAGGCCGAGGCCGGTGCGCATCGCCACGCCCGGTGTCGCGCCGAAAAGCCGCGTGAGCCCGGTCACCATGACCGCTTTGAGCAGCACCGGCCCGACGAGCAACGCCAGCACCAGCAAGGGATGCGAAATGAGCACGCGCGGATTGAGCAGCATACCCGTCGTCACGAAGAACAATCCGAGCAGCACATCGCGAAACGGCTTGATGTCTTCTTCGACCTGATGCCGATAGGGCGTCTCCGCAATCAGCATGCCGGCGATGAACGCCCCGAGCGCAAGCGAGAGCCCGAACTTGTCGGTGATGAACGCGGCGCCGAGCGTCACGAGCAGCAGGTTCAGAACGAAAAGCTCCTGCGAGCGCCGGCGCGCCACCAGATCGAACCAGCGCGTCATGAACCGCTGCCCGACCATGAGCAGGACCGCGAGCGCGACCACGATCTTGAGCGCGGCCACGCCGAGCGTCACCGCAAGATCGCGGGAATCGCCGCCGAGCGCCGCGATGATGATGAGCAGCGGCACCACGGCGAGATCCTGAAAGAGCAATACGCCGAAGATGTTGCGCCCATGCTCGGTCTCGATCTCGAGCCGCTCGGCGAGCATCTTGCTGACGATGGCCGTCGACGACATCGCCAGCGCGCCGCCGAGCGCGATACACCCTTGCCAGGGTACGTGCATCCAGCGCTCGAGTGCGAGCCCGCCCAGCAGCGCAAGCGCGACCGTGCCGATCACCTGCAGCAGCCCCAGCCCGAAAACGAGCGTCTTCATCGCGCGCAGCTTCGTCAGCGAGAATTCGAGCCCGATCGAGAACATCAAGAACACGATGCCGAATTCGGCGAGATTCTGGGCCCGCTCCGTATTCGGTGCGATGCCGAGCGCATGGGGCCCGACGACGATGCCGACGGCCAGATAGCCGAGCATCGGAGGCATATTGAGATAGCGAAACAGCACGACTCCTGCCACGGATGCCAGGAGCAGCAAAAGCGTCATCTCGAGCGGGGATATCACGTGCGATGCGTCCTCTTGGTCTGCGGATGAGCGCCGCGCGTTGAAAAGGGCGTACCTGCGCCTCAGGACTGCCCGCCCGCTTGCCGAGGTTCGCGCAGGCTGGCCGGGCGCGGCGAACGCCTTTGTTATACTCCGCGAATGATAGCGAAAATCAATGGCAACCGGGCATTGGCGCTCGCCCGGGAGGTGCTCGAGATCGAGGCTGACGCCGTACGCGCCTTGCGCGATCGCATCGACGAAAGCTTCGTCACCGCGATCGATCTGCTTCTGAGCTGCCGCGGCCGCGTCGTGGTCTCGGGTATCGGCAAATCGGGCCATGTGGCTCGCAAGCTCGCGGCCACGCTCGCGAGCACGGGCACGCCGGCGTTTTTCGTGCATCCGGCCGAAGCGAGCCACGGTGACCTCGGCATGATCGCGGCCGACGATGTCTTCATCGCGCTGTCGAACTCGGGGGAATCGGAGGAGCTCGTTGCCATCCTGCCGCTCGTGAAGCGCATCGGTGCCAAGCTCATCGCCATGACGGGCCGTCCCGAATCGAGCCTCGCCCGCCTCGCGGACGTTCACCTCAACGCGGGTGTCGCGAAGGAAGCCTGTCCGCTCAATCTCGCGCCGACGGCGAGCACGACGGCCGCGCTCGCGCTCGGCGACGCGCTCGCGGTGGCCGTGCTCGATGCGCGCGGCTTCGGCGCCGACGATTTCGCGCGTTCGCACCCGGGCGGTGCCCTGGGCCGGCGGCTGCTCACCTACGTGCGCGATGTCATGCGTACCGGCGACCAAGTGCCGAAGGTTCCGACAGCCGCGACCGTGCGCGACGCCCTGTTCCAGCTCACGGCCAAGCGCATGGGGATGACGGCGATCGTCGACGAAGACGACCGCGTCGCGGGCATCTTCACCGACGGCGATTTGCGCCGTGTGCTCGAACGCACGGGCGACTTCCGCGAGCTGCCGATCGCCGATGTCATGACCCGCTCGCCGCGCGCGATCGGTGCGGACCGCCTGGCCGTGGAAGCCGTGGAACTGATGGAGCGCCACCGCATCAATCAGATGCTCGTGATCGACGACGCCGGCAAGCTGATCGGCGCGCTCAACATGCACGACCTCTTTTCGAAGAAGGTGATCTGATGACCGCAACACCGCTGAGCGCTACCGAACGCGCGAGCCGCGTGAAGCTGATGGTGTTCGACGTGGACGGCGTACTGACCGACGGCGCCTTGCACTTCACGGCCGAAGGCGACTACATGAAGTCGTTCAATTCGATGGATGGCCATGGGCTGAAGCTGCTGCGCGAAGCCGGCGTCGAAACGGCCATCATTACGGGACGGCGCTCGGAAATCGTGGCACGGCGCGCTGAAGAGCTGCGCATTTCGCATCTTTACCAAGGGGTCGGCGAAAAGGCCGCGGTGCTCGCCGAACTGCTGCGGACAACGGGGGTTTCGGCCGACGCTTGCGGCTATATGGGCGACGATTGGCCCGACCTCGCGGCCATGCTCCAATGCGGCTTCGCGGCCGCTCCGGCCAACGCGCATCCCGAGGTGATCGCGCGCGCACATTGGATCTCGAAGGCGCGCGGCGGCTACGGCGCCGCCCGTGAACTCTGCGAGACGATCCTGCGCGCACAGCATCGCTACGACGCGCTGCTCGCAGCGGCATGCGGAGCGCGCGGCGCATGAATGCTTCACGCTTCACGTCGATGGTTTCACTCGTCGCGATGGCGGCACTGGCCGGCGGCACCTACTGGCTGCTGCAGGCAACGCGCCCGCCCGACGCGGCCGGGACCGCGGCTCCGAAGACCCATTCGCCCGACTATTTCGCCGATAACTTCTCGGTATCCGAGCTCGATAACTCGGGCTTGACACAGTACCGGCTCACCGCCACGCGCATGGTGCACTACGAGGACGACGAAAACAGCGACCTCACGCACCCCGCGATCCGCGCCTTCCAGCCCGGCAAGCCCGTCGTGACGGCGACGGGCGAGCGCGGCACCGTGAACGCCGATGCGTCGGTCGTCGATCTTTACGACAATGCGCGGATTCTGCGCGCGGCCGGCATGGGCGACCCGGAAATGCAGGCCGATTCGTCGCACTTTCGCGTGCTCGTGAACGACGATGTGATCGAGACGGAAAAGCCGGTTAAACTGCGGCGCGGCCAGTCCGTCATGACGGCCAGCGCGATGAAGTACAACAACGTCACCCGGTTCATGCAGCTCTTCGGCAACGTACGCGGCGCCATCGCCCCGTCGGAACAGTCCGGCAGCGCGCCGAAATGACCGGTTGATCCCAAACGTAGCGTGACCGCATGAACCCATCGTTCTTTTTTTCCGAGTACCGCCGCGCGCGCGCCTTTCTCAAGGCCGTGCTGCTGGCCGCCGTCTGCGGCGTCGGCCTCGGCGGCGCGCCGCTCGCGCATGCCGAGCGCGCCGATCGCGACAAGCCGCTCAATATCGAAGCGGACAACATGACCTACGACGACCTCAAGCAGGTCAACATCTTTACGGGTCACGTGGTTGCCACGAAGGGCACGATCGTCATCAAGGCCGACCGCGTCGAAGTGAAGCAGGACCCGCAAGGTTACCAATATGCGACGGGCACGATGACGGGCCACGGGCTCGCTTATTTCCGCCAAAAACGGGATGGGGTCGACGAATACGTCGACGGCACCGCTGAACGCATCGACTATGACGGCAAGCAGGACTTGACGACACTGACGACGAATGCGACGGTAAGGCGCTTGCAGGGCCTCTCGACGGTGATGGATCAGGTGCATGGCAGCGTCATCACCTATGACGGCCAGAAAGAGTTCTATACCGCGCGCGCGGGCAAGGACGTCGCGGGACCGGGCAATCCGACCGGGCGCGTGCGCGCGATGCTCTCGCCGCGCAACGGCGCGCCGGGGCCGCTCAACGGCAGCCCCGCCACGCTCGCGCCGGCCACGGGAATTCAAGGGACACCGCAGCAGTGAATACGCTTTCCACTACCGAGGCAGGGGCGAATGCCGCCGCGCACGCCACCGCGCCCGCAAAAACGAGCTCGCTCGTCGTGCGCAACCTCAGGAAACGCTACGGTTCGCGCACCGTCGTGAAAGACGTCTCGCTCGATGTGAAAAGCGGCGAGGTGGTGGGGCTGCTCGGCCCCAACGGCGCGGGCAAGACCACATCGTTTTACATGATCGTCGGTCTCGTGCCGCTCGACGCGGGCGACATCATGCTCGACGGCAACCCGATCAGCTTCATGCCGATCCACAAGCGCGCGGCGCTCGGTCTGTCCTATCTGCCGCAGGAAGCGTCGGTGTTTCGCAAGCTGACCGTGGAACAGAACATCCGCGCCGTGCTCGAACTGCTGCATGACGAGAACGGCAAGCGGCTCGGGAAACAAGCCATCGAGGCCCGCACCGAGGCGCTGCTCGACGAGCTGCAGATCGGCCATCTGCGCGAAAACCCGGCGCTCTCGCTTTCCGGCGGCGAACGCCGGCGCGTGGAGATCGCGCGCGCCCTCGCGACGAATCCGAGCTTCATTCTGCTCGACGAGCCGTTTGCCGGCGTCGACCCGATCGCAGTGCTCGAAATCCAGAAAATCGTCAAATTCCTCAAGCAACGCAACATCGGCGTGCTGATCACCGATCACAACGTGCGTGAAACGCTCGGTATCTGCGATCACGCTTACATCATCAGCGATGGCAGCGTGCTCGCCGCCGGCGCGCCGCGCGAAATCATCGAAAACGAGAGCGTGCGGCGCGTCTATCTCGGCGAGCATTTCCGCATGTAACGCGCTCGGGCCGGGGCGCAGCACCCTGTCGGCCCGATCGGCCTGGCCCTGTCCGTCCGCCTGCAATTTTTACCCCCTCCCGCGCCCCGGCGCGCGCGGCCCGGCCTCCATCGGGAAAAACCGCGCGCGGCGAGGTTTCGCGCTTGTGGCAAAGTCTCTACAATGAAACCCAACTTGCCATGAAAGCCAGCCTTCAACTTCGCCTGTCGCAGCATCTTGCGCTGACCCCTCAACTGCAACAGTCCATTCGGCTGCTGCAGCTGTCCACGCTCGAACTGCAGCAGGAAGTGGCGATGGCCGTCGCGCAAAACCCCTTGCTCGAGAGCGAGGAGGAATGGATCGCGAGTCCGTTGCGCGTGGCGGGTGACGGCTCGGTGATCGCCCAGACGCCCGGGCCGAGCGCGCCGGAGCCGATGAGCGGCAACGCCTCCGACGGCGCGTCGGAGCGCGCGGGAACGAGCGACTCGGGTCCCTCGGACGAGTACAACGGCATGTCCTCGTCGGACAGCGGCGATGCGTCGCAGTGGAACCTCGACGACTACGGCCGCTCGTCGACCCCGTCGGACGACGACGACCTGCCGCCGCTGCAGATCCACGAGCCGACCACAACCCTGCGCGACCATCTGATGGCCCAGTTGCGCGTCACGCAGGCAGGCCTGCGCGACCGGGCACTGATCACTTTCCTGATCGAATCGCTCGATGACGATGGCTACCTCACCGCGTCGCTCGACGAAGTGATCGCCGATCTGCCCGACGAGCTGGAAGTCGATCTCGACGAGCTGAATGCCGCGCTCGCGCTCTTGCACAGCTTCGATCCTGCCGGCGTCGGTGCGCGCTCCGCCTCGGAATGCCTGCGGCTGCAGTTGCTGCGGCTGCCCGATACACCGACACGCAAGCTGGCCCTCGAGATCGTGGGGCAGCATCTCGAGTTGCTGGCCGCGCGCGATTTCACGCGTTTGAAGAAACAGCTGAAGACGACCGATGACGCGCTGCGCGAGGCGCACGCGCTGATCCGCTCGCTCGAGCCGTTCCCAGGCGCGGCCTACGGCAAAGCCGAAGCCGATTATGTAGTGCCGGATATCATCGTGAGAAAGACCGGCCAGGGATGGCAGGCCGAGCTGAACCCGGAAGTGGTTCCCCGGCTGCGGATCAACCACCTCTACGCGAACATCCTGCGCAACAACCGCGGCGACCCGGGCAGCGGCTCGTTGCGCCAGCAACTGCAGGAAGCCCGTTGGCTGATCAAGAACATCCAGCAGCGCTTCGAAACGATCCTGCGCGTCGCGCAGGCCATCGTCGAGCGTCAGAAGAGCTTTTTCGTGCACGGCGAAATCGCCATGCGCCCCTTGGTTTTGCGGGAAATAGCTGATACGCTGGGCTTACACGAATCGACGGTCTCGCGCGTCACTACCGGCAAGTACATGCTCACCCCATTCGGGACGCTGGAATTCAAGTACTTTTTCGGGTCGCACGTCTCGACCGACACAGGGGGGGCCGCCTCATCCACGGCCATTCGCGCGCTCATCAAGCAACTGATAGGAGCAGAAGACTCGAAAACGCCTCTTTCAGACAGCCGCATAGCCGAACTGCTGGCCGAACAGGGCTTCGTGGTAGCGCGTAGAACCGTCGCCAAATACCGCGAAGCGCTGAAGATCCCGGCAGTCAACCTGCGCAAGTCTCTGTAGCCTTCCGCGTTTACGCGGAAGGCATTTTCCGGCCGCGATGCCATTGGCGCGAAGGCCGGCCGAGACGACCCGCCGCTCGTCAGTCACGCGGGGTGATGTTCGAGCGGGCCGCTTTCCGACCGGTTACGCCGCGCCCATGCGCGTGAGAAGGCCATTTGTTTGGAGAGCACTATGAATCTGAAGATCAGTGGACGCCATCTCGAAGTAACGCCGGCACTGCGCGAATATGTGGTTACCAAGCTGGACAAGGTGCTACGACACTTCGATCAGGTGATTGATGGCAACGTGGTCCTCTCGGTCGACAATCAGAAGGAAAAGGACAAGCGGCAAAAAGTGGAAATCAATCTCCACCTAAAGGGCAAAGACATCTTCATCGAAAGCGCCAACGGCGACCTGTACGCCGCTATCGATCTCATGATCGACCGGCTCGATCGGCAGGTCATGCGCCACAAGGAGCGCATCCAGGAACATCAACACGACGCCATCAAGCACCAGGAGGCGCCGCTGGGCGAGCAGCCGCAGCCCTGAGTCGAGCGGGCGGCACGCAGGACGCGCGCCGCTCACCCCGCGAAGCCGCCCTGAAACGGGCGGTTTTTTCATGCGTACGCCGCACCGCCCGGACCGCTCGAATTGCGCGTTCGTCCGCACGTTTGCGCAGTGCAACACCCTATCCGGCTGATTTATAATGTGCCGGTCATTTGCGGGGCAGCCGGCCAAGTCGCCGTTCGAGGCACGGGCCACGAATCCGACCGGCCCGGTCGAAACCGACAACCCGTCAGTTGCCGCGAGGAGCGCCCAGGCGACGCGTTAGCCTGCCAACATGAATCGTTTAGCCAAATTCCTTCCCCTCGAAAACGTCGTCATCGAACTATCCGTCACGAGCAAGAAGCGCGTATTCGAGCAAGCGGGGCTGATTTTCGAAAACCAGAACGGAATCGCACGCAGCGCAGTGACGGACAACCTGTTCGCGCGCGAACGCCTCGGCTCGACAGGTCTCGGCGAAGGTGTCGCCATTCCGCACGGCCGGATCAAAGGCCTCAAGCAGCCGCTCGCCGCCTTCGTGCGCCTGGAGCAGCCGATTCCGTTCGAAGCCCCGGACGGCCAGCCCGTTTCGCTCCTGATCTTCCTGCTCGTACCCGAGCAGGCCACGCAGCAGCACCTCGAAATCCTGTCCGAGATCGCCCAGTTGCTCTCCGATCGCGAAACGCGCGAACGACTGCATACGGAAGCAAGCCACGAGGAGTTGCATCGGCTGCTCACCCAGTGGCACCCTTGACACTATCGTGAACTCGCCCGGGAGGGCATTCGCACACGGCCCGGACGCGCAGCCTGTCGATCAGCGGCGCGCGTCGACGGCCGGCGGGCTGTAGCAGTCTATTTGGACGGAGTCAGGGATTCATGGATACTTCCAGCATCAACGCCCAGAGCATCTTCGACGACAACGCAGCCTCGCTCAAATTGAGCTGGCTGACGGGGCATGAAGGCTGGGAACGCGGCTTTTCGGCTGAGACCGTCGCCAATGCAACCTCGAGCGCGGATCTCGTCGGCCACCTGAACCTCATCCATCCGAACCGGATCCAGGTGCTGGGCGATGCCGAGGTCAATTACTATCAGCGGCAAACGGACGAGGACCGCTCGCGCCATATGTCGGAGCTGATCGCGCTCGAGCCGCCGTTTCTCGTCGTGGCGGGCGGAGTCGCCGCGCCGCCCGAGCTGGTGCTGCGCTGTACGCGCTCCTCGACGCCGCTTTTCATGACGCCGATGTCGGCCGCCGCCGTCATCGACAATCTGCGCCTTTACATGTCGCGCATTCTTGCACCGCGCGCGACACTGCATGGCGTATTTCTCGACATCCTGGGCATGGGCGTATTGCTGACCGGCGACTCCGGTCTCGGCAAAAGCGAACTCGGTCTCGAACTCATCAGCCGCGGCCACGGGCTCGTGGCCGATGACGCGGTCGATTTCGTCCGACTCGGCCCCGATTTCGTCGAAGGCCGTTGCCCGCCGCTGTTGCAAAACCTGCTCGAAGTGCGCGGCCTCGGCTTGCTCGACATCAAGACGATCTTCGGCGAAACGGCGGTGCGCCGGAAGATGAAGCTGAAACTGATCGTCCAGCTCGTACGCCGCCCGGACGGCGAGTTCCAACGGCTGCCGCTCGAAAGCCAGACGGTCGACGTGCTGGGCCTGCCGATCAGCAAAGTCACGATCCAGGTGGCCGCCGGGCGCAACCTCGCCGTGCTCGTCGAGGCCGCGGTGCGCAATACCATCCTGCAGTTGCGCGGTATCGACACGCTGCGCGATTTCATGGACCGCCAACGCCTCGCCATGCAGGATCCTGACAGCCAGTTGCCCGGCAAGCTCATGTGATCGATGGCCGGACCGGCGCATGCCGCGCCCGGCCCATTGTTCGATCGAACGAGGCCCAATGCTGGTGATATGATGAGATGAACGAGTCTTCTCCCATGCGTATAGTCCTGATCACCGGCATTTCCGGCTCCGGCAAATCTGTCGCACTGAACGCGCTCGCGGACGCGGGGTATTACTGCGTCGACAACCTGCCGCCGCGCTTTTTGCCGTCGCTCGTGCAATACCTGGCGACCGAGGACGATGGGCAGGAGCGGCTCGCGGTCGCCATCGATGCCCGTTCGAGCGCCTCGCTCGACGAGATGCCCGGCATCATCCGCGATCTGGCCAGCGAACACGATGTGCGCGTGCTGTTCCTCAATGCGAGCACCCAATCGCTCATCCAGCGCTTCTCCGAAACGCGGCGCCGTCATCCGCTTTCGGGCACGCCGGCGCACGATGCCGATGTCGGATTGCTCGCCTCGCTCGAAGAAGCGATCGAGCGGGAGCGTCACCTGGTTGCGCCGCTCGCTGAGTTCGGGCATCAGATCGATACGAGCAGCTTGCGCGCGAACGTGTTGAGGGCGTGGGTGACCCGCTTCATCGAAGACCAGCGCGAGGGCTTGATGCTGATGTTCGAATCGTTCGGGTTCAAGCGCGGCTTGCCGCTCGACGCCGACTTCGTATTCGATGTGCGCGCTTTGCCGAACCCGTACTACGATGACCGTCTGCGTCCGCTCACCGGACGCGATAAGCCTGTCATCGATTACCTCGATGCACTGCCGATCGTCCACGAGATGATCGACGATATTCATACCTTCGTGATGAAATGGCTGCCGCGGTTTCGCGAAGACAACCGCAGCTACCTGACCGTCGCGATCGGATGCACGGGCGGGCAGCACCGCTCCGTGTTCATCGCGGAGACGCTCGCCGCGCGTCTTGCCCGCGAAGCGACGGTCATCGTGCGGCACCGGGACGCGCCGGTTCAAATCGGCGAATCGTCGAGACTAGTGGCTTAACCCGCCGCGCTCAAGGCAGCGGCTCTTTCGAAGCGTTGCGCCATGTCCTCCAATCCTGCCGTCTACGCCGATCTACCGCTCTTTCCCCTGCACACGGTACTGTTCCCGGACGGGATTTTGCCGCTGAAGATTTTCGAGGCTCGCTATCTCGACATGGCACGAACGTGCTTGCGCGAGGATGCCCCCTTCGGCGTGTGCCTGCTGAAAAGCGGAAGCGAAGTGGCACACGGCGACGAGCCCGCCGTGCCCGAAGCGGTCGGCTGTCTCGCGCGCATCGAGCATTGCGATGTCGACGAGTTCGGCATGCTGCACGTTCGCGCCCGCGGCACCGGGCGCTTCCGGCTGCTCTCGCACCGGGTGGAACCGAGCGGTCTGCTCGTCGGCATGGCCGAGCCGCTCGCCCAGGACATTCCGCTCGAAGGCGCCGACGCCCTGGCGAAGTTCGGTGCCTGCGCGGAGGTGCTCGAACGCATCATCGAAACGCTTCGCGAGCGCGACCCGGAGTGTCAGCCGTTCGGCGAGCCGCTGCGTTTCGACGATCCCACGTGGGTCTCGAATCGCCTATCGGAAGTGCTGCAAATCCCCTTGCGGGCGCGCCAGAGACTCATGGAGCTCGTCGACGTCAACGCGCGCATCGATTGCGTCCACCACTATATGCAGCAGCATCAGCTGCTCTAGCCGGCCGGAGGATGTTCGAACCGCGCTGTGTTATCAAATGCCTCGCTATGGCGCCCCTGCGTCATAGCAACGAGCCCTCGAGGCCCTTGAGCCCCTCGAGCAGCTTGCGCACCGGCGCCGGCACGCCGTAGGCGTCGAGTTCGTCCAGTGGCACCCATGCGCTGTCTTCGTCGCGCAGCTCGCGCGCACCTTGCGGCGCGCGCATATCGTAGTCGGCCAGGCGCGGCTCGATATCGAGCTTGAAATGCGTGAACGTATGCGTGAGCGGCGCGAGGCGAGCCAGCGCGTTCGCCGCGCCGAGCTCGCCCGCGCGTACGGCGAGCGCGGCTTCATCGGCCGCTTCGGGCAAGCTCCATAGTCCGCCCCAGATGCCCGTGGGCGGACGCCGTTCGAGCAGCACGGCGGGCCCATCGCGCAATATCAACATCCAGCTGCGGCGAGTCGGAATCGTCTTTTTCGGGCGCGCGACGGGCAGCTCGCGCTGCCGCCCCGTCAAGTTGGCCACGCATTCGGCAGCAAACGGACAGTGCGCGCAATCGGGTTTGCCGCGTACGCACAGCGTCGCGCCGAGATCCATCAGACCTTGGGTGTAGGCACTCACTTGGGCGCTGCTGGCGTCCGCGCCGGGCATCAGCGTCTCGGCCAGCGCCCACATGGCTGTCTCCACGCGTTTGTCGCCCGGAAATCCGTCGATGCCGAAGATGCGGGCGAGCACACGCTTGACGTTGCCATCGAGGATCGTCGCTCGTGCGCCGAATGCGAACGAGGCGATCGCCGCCGCAGTCGATCGGCCAATGCCGGGCAATGTCGCGAGCGCGTCCGGCGACGCCGGAAATTCGCCGCCATGCTGCGCGACGACGACTTGCGCGCAGCGGTGCAGATTGCGTGCACGGGTGTAGTAGCCGAGGCCCGCCCAAAGCGCCATGACGTCGTCGACGTTCGCCGCGGCCAGCGCGGCGACATCGGGAAAGCGCGAGAGGAACCTGGCGTAGTAGGGAATCACCGTTGCGACTTGCGTCTGTTGCAACATGATCTCGGAGAGCCAGATTCGATAAGGGTCGCGCGTGTTTTGCCACGGCAGGTCGTGCCGGCCGTGCCGGCGCTGCCAGGCGATGAGGCGCTCGGCAAAGACGGCATGCATCTCGATCGGGGCAGGCGCCGTGCAATCGGGCGCGATCAGAGCAGGGTCGGACATGAGAGAAAATGTTGAGTTCAGCGCTGGCAATGCGCACAGAAATAGGTCGAGCGCTGCCCCTGCACGAGATGCCGGATAGGCGTGCCGCAAACGCGGCACGGCAAGCCGGCCCGGTCGTAGACATGGCAATCGAGCTGGAAGTAGCCGCTTTCGCCGTCGCTGCCGACGAAATCGCGCAGCGTGCTGCCGCCGCGCTCGATCGCCGCGGCAAGCGTGGCGCACACCGCTTGGGCAAGCCGCTCGCAGCGCGCGCTCGACAGGCGACCGGCCGCGGTCGTCGGCCGGATGCCTGCTCGAAACAGGCTCTCGGAAGCGTAAATGTTGCCGACGCCCACGACGATGTCCCCTGCCAGGAGCGCCTGCTTGATCGATACCTTGCGCCCGCGCGTGCGCTGGTGAATCAGCGCGCCCGTGAATTCGGGCGAGAACGGTTCGACCCCGAGGCCAGCCAACAGCGGATGAGTATCGATGCTGCCCGCGGTACGCGGATGCCAAAGGACGGCCCCGAAGCGGCGCGGATCGCGGTAGCGCAGCACGAATTCGTCGAAGATCCAGTCGATATGGTCATGCCTGGCTGGCGCCGGGATACCGGCGTGCGGCAAAACGCGCAGCGTACCCGTCATGCCGAGATGAACGATGAACCAGCCGGCGTCGATCTCGAACAACAGATACTTGCCGCGCCGCCCCACTGCCCTGATCTGCTGCCGGGCCAGCGTGACCGCCAGTTGCGCCGGAATGGGCCAGCGCAAAGCCGGCGTACGCACGTCGACGCGCTCGACGCGGCGCCCGCGCACGTAAGGCTCGATACCGCGGCGGGTCACTTCGACTTCTGGCAGCTCTGGCATGTCAATTGGCTGTGAATCACTGGAGATAGGGCGCTACTTGCGCGGTCGAATCTGCGTGTATTGTAGCGAGCGCGTTACAATCGACCGAAACCCTCGAACGGATCTCCATGATTTTGTCCCTGAAGCTGCCTTCGACGCGCCCGGACAGCGTGCGCTCAGCCCGACGCGGCGCACCCGTCGGCCGGATCGCCGCGGGCCTTGTCGCCGCATTCGCGCTCGCCGCGTATCCCGCGTTCGCACAAGATCCGGCGCCGTCCGACGATTCGGCCACGGCCTCTTCGAGCACCGATCTTTTCTCTTCCTCGCTGCCCGAGGAGACGAAAGGTTTGCCGGACGTGCCGCTCACGAGCCAGATCGTTTTCCAGGTCCTGGCAGCGGAAATCGCATTGCAGCGCAATGAACCGGCGCCGGCTTACCAGACGTATCTGGCGCTCGCTCGGGACACCCACGATCCGCGCATGGCGCAGCGCGCCGCCGAAATCGCCATTGCGGCACAAAGCCCGGCCGATGCGCTCGCCGCCGCGCAGCTGTGGCGGCAATACGCGCCCAGCTCCGAGCGCGCCGCGCAGCTCGACGCGTCGCTGCTCGTGCTGTCGGGCAAGCCGGACGAGGCCGAACCGATGCTCGCGGCCGAGTTGGCGAAGGTCCCCGCCGCGGAGCGCGGCAGCTCGATCCTCGCGCTCCAGGTCCTGCTTTCGCGCGGGCCCAACCGCGTGGGCGGATTGCATGTGCTGCAGGATCTGTTGAAGCACGACCTCGATCGGCCCGAGGCATTGACGGCGATCGGCCGCCAGCAATTGCTGGCCGACGACCAGCTGGGCGCTCGGACTTCGTTGGTGCAGGCGCTCAAGCTCAAGCCCGATTACCTGCCCGCGGCGCTCGCACTCGCGCAAATGGGCCCGGAGGCGCGCAACGACGCGATCGCCTCGTTCGAGTCGGTCGTGAAGCAAAACCCGAAATCGCACGATGCGCGGCTCGCGCTGGCGCAGCTCTATCTATCGAGCGAACGCGTCGAAGATGCCCAAAAGCAGTTCGAAGCGATGCATAGCCTCGATCCGCACGACCCGACACCGCTCATGGCGTTAGGTCTCATCAAAATCCAGCAAAAGCAGTACGACGCGGCTCAGAAGTACCTGAAGCAGTACGCCGATCTGACTGAGAAGACGCCGGGTGCCGATGCCGGGCAGGCTTACATCTTTCTCGCGCAGTTGGCCATCGAGCAGAAAGACGAGGCGCAAGCCGCCAAGTGGCTCGACAAGGTCGCGCCGGACAGCCCGCGCTATGTTTCGGCCCGTGTCACGCGCGCGCAGTTGCTCGCCAAGCAAGGCAAGACCGACGATGCGCGCAAGATGCTCGCCGATCTCCAAAGCCCCGATCCTCGCGCGCAGGCGCTCATCGCGCGCACCGACGCCGCGATCCTGTTCGACGCGAAGCGTTACGGCGAGGCCGAAGCGCGCCTCACGGCCGCTAACGACGCGTTCCCCGACGATCCCGAAATCCTCTACGACCTTGCCATGGCCGCGGAGAAAACCGGGCATTTCGACCTCATGGAGTCGAAGCTGCGCCAGCTCATCAAGGACCAGCCCGACAATCCCCAAGCTTATAACGCACTCGGTTATTCGCTTGCGGACCGCAATCAACATCTCGACGAAGCCGAAAAGCTGATCGAGAAAGCTTCCTCGCTCGCGCCGAACGATGCGTTCATCATGGACAGCCTCGGTTGGGTCAAGTACCGCCGTGGCGACACGAACGACGCGGCGCGGCTTTTGCGCAAGGCATACGATCTGCAGCCGAACGCCGAAATCGGCGCGCACCTCGGCGAAGTGCTCTGGAAGAGCGGAGATCAGGCCAAAGCGAAGGCCGCCTGGCGCGACGCCCGCAAGCTCGAGCCCGACAACGATACGCTCGTGAAGACGCTCAAACGCTTCCAGGTCAACACCAACGATCTCTGATGGCTTTTTGTTTCCCCCTTCGTTCTTCCCTTCGTTCGTTCGTCGCGGCGGCATGTGCGGTCGCGGCGATTTCCGGTTGCTCGGTCGCGCCTACGCGCGGGCCCTCTACGTCGAACGCGGCCACATCGCTTTCCACACAGACGAACCGCGCCTACCGGGGCCGCTTCTCGGTCAGGTACACCGATGTCAACGGCCGGCCCCGGAATGCGTATGGCAACTTCGACTGGCAGGAGCAAGGCGACACGGTCACGCTGCAGCTGCTGAACCCATTCGGCCAGACGCTCGCGATCGTGACGTCGTCGCCCTCCGCCGCGACGCTCGAGTTGCCGAATCGCCAACCGATGACGGCTGACGACGTAGGGACGCTGATGCGCAACGCGCTCGGCTTTTCGCTGCCGGTCGAAGGCCTGCGCTATTGGTTGCAACCGTCGCCGGCGCCGACTTCGCACGCGAAGACGGTGCCCGATCCGCAGGTCCAGTCGCGCCTCAAGGAGATCGACCAGGACGGTTGGACCATCCAGTACGTGAGCTACGCCGATGCACCGGAAACCGGCGTCAAACGCGTCGATCTGACGCGCCGCGAGCCGCCGCTGGACATCAAGCTGGTCCTGGACCGATGACATCTCCCCGCGCGAACTCTGAACGCGAAGCATGATCGAAACGACCGAATCGCTGCGGGACTGTCCAGCCCCCGCCAAGCTCAATCTGTTCCTGCATATCACGGGCCGTCGGCCGGACGGCTATCACGCGCTCCAATCGGTGTTTCAGCTGCTCGATTGGGGCGATACGCTGCATTTCACGCTGCGCGCTGACGGCGAGATACGCCGCCGGAACGCCATTGCCGGAGTGCCTGAGGAAAGCGATCTCGTCGTCCGCGCGGCGAAGCTGCTCAAAGCGCAAACGGGGACCCGCCTCGGGGTCGATATCGACATCGAGAAACGGCTGCCGATGGGTGCCGGCCTGGGCGGCGGAAGCTCCGATGCGGCAACGACGCTGCTCGCGCTGAATCGGCTCTGGAAGCTCTGCTTGTCGCGTGAAACGCTCTGCTCGCTCGGGCTCACGCTCGGCGCCGACGTTCCGTTTTTCGTCTTCGGCCGCAACGCGTTCGCCGAAGGCGTCGGCGAGGCCCTGCGGCCCGTCGCGCTGCCATCGCGCTACTTCCTCGTCGTCACGCCTAAAGTCCATGTGCCGACCGCAGCGATTTTCTCCGACAAGTCGTTGACACGCAATTCGGAACCCGTCACAATTACGGACTTTCTCGCACAGCAAAGTTGCGATGCAAGATGGCCTGACAGCTTCGGCCGGAATGACATGCAGCCCGTTGTCGTGGGAAAATACGCGGAAGTCGCGCAGGTGCTGGAGTGGTTTGATCGCGTCGCACCCGCGCGGATGACTGGATCGGGTTCAAGCGTTTTCGCCGCCTTCACCAGCATCGCCGAAGCGGAAGCGGCACAAGCCAAACTGCCAGCAGGTTGGACGAGCGCCGTGGTGCGGAGTCTGGATACGCATCCACTCCTCGCTTTCGCGTCATGAGTTTTCGCCTCGCCGGAGGTCAATTGCAATCCGGCGAAGCTCAGAGTCAGTGTAGGGGAGTCGCCAAGTTGGTCAAGGCACCGGATTTTGATTCCGGCATGCGAGGGTTCGAGTCCTTCCTCCCCTGCCAAACATTCCCGCAGTCCCCGCCTCCAGCAGCAGGTGCATGATGAGCAGCCATGACGGCCTGATGGTTTTTACTGGCAACGCGAATCCGGCGCTTGCGCAAGAAGTCGTCAGAATTCTCGGCATACCCCTCGGCAAAGCCATGGTCAGCCGTTTTTCGGACGGCGAGATCCAGGTCGAGATCCAGGAGAACGTGCGCGGCAAGGATGTCTTCGTGCTCCAGTCCACCTGTGCGCCCGCGAACGACAATCTGATGGAGCTGATGATCATGGTCGATGCGCTCAAGCGCGCCTCGGCCGGTCGCATCACCGCCGCCATCCCCTACTTCGGCTATGCCCGTCAGGATCGCCGCCCGCGCTCGGCGCGCGTCGCGATTTCGGCGAAGGTCATTGCGAACATGCTGGAAATCGCCGGTGTCGAGCGGATCATCACGATGGATCTGCACGCCGACCAGATTCAAGGCTTCTTCGACATTCCCGTCGATAACATCTACGCGACGCCGGTGCTGCTGGGCGATCTGCGCAAGCAGAACTACGAGAACCTGCTCGTGGTATCGCCCGACGTCGGCGGTGTGGTACGGGCGCGGGCGCTCGCGAAACAGCTCAATTGCGATCTGGCCATCATCGACAAGCGCCGTCCGAAAGCGAACGTCGCCGAAGTGATGAACATCATCGGCGAAGTCGAGGGGCGGACCTGCGTGATCATGGACGACATGGTCGATACGGCCGGTACGCTGTGCAAAGCCGCTCAGGTGCTCAAAGAGCGCGGCGCGAAGCAGGTCGTCGCTTACGCAACGCACCCGGTGCTCTCCGGCGGCGCAGCCGAGCGGCTGACGAATTCCGAGCTCGACGAGCTCGTCGTGACGGACACGATTCCGCTCAGCGACGAATCGCGCGGTTGCGAGAAAATCCGCTTGCTTTCGTGCGCGGGGCTGCTGGCGGAGACGTTCTCGCGCATCCGCCGCGGCGATTCGGTGATGTCGCTGTTCGCCGAAAGCTGAGCATCGCAAACAAGACATGACTGGAGGCGCTGCTTCGTGCAGCGCCTTTGGCTTGAGAGGCACCTTCCTATCGGATGTGCCGCGTTACCATGGGGCCGACGCGCCAAATGCGCCGATGCCCCGTTTCGCTGCCTGGTCGCGGGCAGTTATGGAGATTGAACATGAAAGTCGTCGCTTTCGAGCGCAACAAGCAAGGTACGGGTGCGAGCCGCCGCCTG
>Ga0105239_10000494_pt1 | contig 57114 bp, 62 predicted proteins | sample KBSC44metaG_FD_92761 | JGI IMG/M metagenome (GOLD analysis project Ga0105239, IMG submission 92761) | Corn rhizosphere microbial communities from Kellogg Biological Station, Michigan, USA - KBS C4-4 metaG | ecosystem: Host-associated > Plants > Roots > Rhizosphere > Soil | place: Michigan, USA...
TACTAGGTAAATGATCTCTAGGAGCCCCTTTTCCATGATTTCAAAGCATTCCAAATGCTAAAGCATTGGTGCCGTGATCGTTCGACATAGGAGGCATTCTGGCCCGTACCGCACAGTTTTAGTGCTCAGCGTTTAGCGCGTCACGTGTTTGCGTCTTTAGTACGCACTAGTCACATTGGCGCCAACACCCTTCCTCTCCTTTAACCGACGGAGCATCGGGCTAATAGATCAATTTTCAAACAGACTGGTCCTACCCTGCTCATCATTGCCATTATCTGGGCAGGCGGCGAATATGAGTTCAGCTCACCCTATGTCCTGGGAACTTTTACTACCGGCGCCATCCTGTGTGTCGCACTTTGTGTCTACGGTGTGTTAGCCTGACAGCTGCGAGCTTCGTGTCTGACAATACAACAGAAGTGTACATTCCCAAGACGCCTCTCCTGCACCCGACCATGTTCCGACAAGTGAGAACCTTCACTCTGCTCCTCTTTATTACCTTCACTAGTGGCATGCTGTAAGCATTTAACGTCAAGCGAAAGGAGCAATCAGTTCCACAAAGCTAACCTTGAAGCTAGTTACTATTCCCTGGTTGCTTTTTTCCCCCAGTACCTCCGACTCGTTTTCCTAGGGAACAACCCAATCAAGATTGGAATCCATGGACTACCGCTTGGCTTAGGTGGCACAATTGGAGGTGTGACGGTTGGCCTTGTGTCCTCCCGAATTGGGCACACCAGATTGTCCCTCACCATTGGGGTTCTGGTACAGGTCTTGTTTATCGGGCTCATGGCCCTTCCAAATCGTGAGACATCAAGCTCCCACTATGGTCCAGAGAGACAATGGGTGTAATACTAACTTTATTCTAAGTCTCTCAAGTCGGTATGGCCATGGCCTTCAGCGCCCTCGGCGGTCTAGGCATTGGTAAGATTCTCCTTGACTTGACTTGTGGTATACACACTCTAGATTTAATTTAATACAAGCTATACAGGGTGGGAACAAATTCTAACCATTATCTTGGTGCAACTTTCTACGACAGACGATTGGATGTGAGCTCGCCCTCTTCAAATTTATGCGTCTTGTTTCACTGACAATGATGATCAGTGGGTTTGCAACAGGAACATTGTCCTTCTTCCGACTTTTTGGAGGCAGTGTCGGTATCGCCGTTTACACTACGATATTCTCACGTGAGGCGGCGAAACTCCTGCCCACCCGAGTAGCAGAGGCTGCAGCAGCTGCGGGTCTCCCCTCTGCGTCCTTGAATCAATTCGTCGGACAGTTCCTGCGTCGGCAAGGCTCAGTATCGGACATCACAGGTGTCACGCCTGAGGTCGTCCAAGCCGCCAGTACAGCTGTTAGTGGGGCGTATCTCGATGCTTTCAAGTTAGTTTGGTATACTTCGCTCGGCTTTGGTGGACTTGCCGTGCTTGCGGCGGTTTGCACGAAAGATGTGAGTATCGTATCACCACGCCTCAGTTTTGCGCCTAACACACAGTCTTAGCTATCTGACCAATTTAACAATGTCGTGGCCCAGCACTTGGAGAACGAAAAACACACGGAGCGATCAGAGAAGGGAGCCGTCTAAATCGTGGTGATCACGGCGCCTCTGTATTGAGTTAGACGAAGAATTTTCACTTTATGAGAAGACTGTCGAGAGAGTTCATCAGGTCAGTGAAAGACCATCAGGTGGAGGCTTGTTTAGTTTGTATCTAGTTGTGCAAGCGTGCGTTGGAAAACAGTTCTACACAACGAGATATGGAGAGTGTAAAGAAGTCACTGATTTAGGCAACCCCCTTTTCCTATGGGATGAAAATTTCAGACCATCACTCTCACACCCAACCCAAGCTCAGGAGATCCTAGATAAATCAAGGACTACACGCCCGTGAATTTCGCCAGCATGTAGTTGCTCGAAAATCTAACACTCAGTCAGTCTATATCAAATGGTGAAAGCTATCTCACTACTATCTGACCTCTGTAAGCCTGTTCATGGGCTCTATCTTTATCGCGGGACGAATCTGACCCCTGGCTGCCGGCTGCAGGCAGTCTATGGCCATGGACCGGTTCCCGGTAACGGCGCCTAAAGTGGACATGTGTGTGAGCTGAGAATCCCACGGGAGCACTGGTCTCACCTTTGATTTTCCATAGGTTTCCAATGATCTTCCAGGGCATCGAATTGGGCATAGGGTGAGGATCCACTTCTGGGATTCCCACGCAGACCAGAGTTCCTGCATAACGCAGGAAATCGAGAGCCTGGTCATATGCCCTCGAGCTCGCATTGCATACCATGACGGCATGGCACCCGCCGTCCGTGATCTCTTTGATTCTGGCCGCCAGACCCGCCGTGTCGAACTGGGTGAAATCGAGAAAGACTTCGGCCCCAAGGGATTTGCAAAACTCTCCCTTGGTACCATTGTCGACCGCGATGACTCTCAGATTGAACGCGTTTGCGTATTGGAGCGCGAGATGGCCTAGACCACCGCCCGCGCCGGAGATCAAAATCCAGTCACCCAACTTGCACTCGGCGAAGAGGAGAGCAGACCAAACTGTCACGCCGCCACAGAGGAGAGGCGCGGCAGTCTCTGAGGAAAGCCCGTCTGGGATGGGAGTGACGTACCGGGGATCGCTGATGATGTACTGTTGAAACGTCCCTGGTGTCTTGTACCCCGAGACTTTGCGCTGCTTACACCGGTTGTCGAACCCGGCGATGCATTCCTGGCAGATCAAGCACGCTGAAGTAATCCATTTGACGCCGACGCGATTTCCAAGCTGGACATCTGTGACGCCTTCACCGAGCAGGACAACGTACCCGACACCCTCGTGTCCACCAATCTAAAGGAGGGAAATCTTTAATCTTTGGGTCGCAAGCTGAGAGACCTGACGCGCATGGGAGAGCACCAACCTGGCCTTGCGGTGTGGGATCCGACATATGTTTGTAAGAATTCATCATGAAGGCATAGTCTGTATGGCAGACCCCTGAGTGAGTCCTGGTCGACAGTTAGTTAGAAGGTCCCGTATGACTGGTAAGACGGCTATCGCCTCCTTGCTAGCCACGAGCGTACAGTCTAATTAGGATCTCGCCTCTCTGGGGGTTTGGTGTTTCAACATCAATCACCCTAGTGGCCAAAGTGCCAGGGTTGGAATAGATGATCGCTGGATTCGTCAGCTCTGTTGCGAAACGGGCTGACGGGGATCGAGATTCAATTGCAATTGTAGTACCTTTGTGCGTCTGAGGAATCTCTTCCATGACAAAATGTCTACCCTCTCGGAGTGATGGCTTTTGTGGTTTGATTGCATTGAATTAGCCGCCTGGGATGGGATCGATTATCCTGTGCCTATATGTACATACATAACTTCGTCCCCCAAATCGCACTAGCACGTTCCCAGCCGCTTACGATACTTACGAGTATCATTTTGGGAACAGAGATCGGCAAAGGGGGCCCGGCCAAGTCAATCGCCGCAACTTGCCCAAGCCCTTAGCCACCCCGCTCTTTACGACAGGTTGGATACGACTCAAGTTCACTCAACCGTCCAGACTCTTTGACTTCGCAGCATGATCCGGATCTATGAGAGACTCTAGGACAGATTTTGTTCTGTTTTGAACCGTATGCGTAGCAAAGACTTGGCCACCATCGTTATGGGTGAAAACGAGACAGCCATGGAAGCGACGGTATACGTGGGAGGGTCAAGTTCCACGGCTGACGAACAGCCTCCGGCGCCAGCAGCTATCGCAGGTCAGAAGCGGAAACCATATGTGGCCAGCGCATGGTGAGAGGCGCCTTTGAGGTTCATCCAGCAGGCAGATACGTACCCTACTGACAACGTCGCCAGTTCCGAGTGCAAAAAGCGCAAAGTCCGGGTAGGACAATCCAACTTGACATTGAGAGGCACTATGTTCTGATACTTATTTGTCCCTCATACAGTGTACAGGAAAACAACCCTGTGCTCAGTGCGCCACCGGGCACTTCACGTGTGAATATGTTCCTGATTATAGACGACGGCCTGTCCCAGTTCAGCTCAACAGCAGATGCGAAGGTGGAGTCAGCAAACAACCGTCGGTCGGGGCAAGCGATGACAGTAAAGAAAAAGACGAAGATGTCTTATGGAAGACTGAGATGCTGAACAAGCTCCAGACTCTGTCGGAGGAGGTCAGACAGCTCAGACACGCAACAGCTTCCCAACCGAATCTCCAGCCAAACTTGAGTATCACCATGACTCCAGACTCTGGCGAGATGCTTACTTCGTGCAATGCGCCCAAGACCGTGTTTCCAGGCGCGCCGAGTATCCTCAATCCTCTGGGTACCTTAAGGGACTCAATGACAAATGAGGGGCGGAAAGATGAGACAGACCCAAAAGGATGTTGGATGGCATTTTGCTCCCACATGACCGACTGCTACGTTCGTGAACTCCGGGTCTGGGATGCCAAAATCAGACATACTGGTCTGGGCCCGGTGAAAGAAGCCGCGGAAATGTACTTCTCATTAATGAACCCCCATTGTAAGTGTATTCGAATCCCAGAATTGTGGTGCGTTGTACTCAATATCATCGATTCGTGCAGATCCTTGCCTGGATCAGGGCTTTTTTGATGCCGACTTTCAGAAATACGCCTGCAGCGTCCCAGAAGTAACTCTGGAGCGCATCCAGTTCATTGCCCTCGTCAACTTGATTGTTGCAGTTGTCAAGAATGTCGACGACTTTTGTCCAGATGATCACACAATTCCTGGCTGGTATGAATTTACCAGAGCTGAGCATCTCTTGAACCACATCATCAAGAGCGGCAAAGGCAATCTAGGCACAATGCAATGTTTGATTCTCAAAGCGTCGTACCTGCTCTACATCGAACGCAACGACTGGGCATACGACGAAATCGGCACCGCGGTCCGCCTTTGCTTCCAAACGGGCCTGCACAATCAACGCTCCTGGGCTGATCAGTCTCCGCTCCAGATCCATATGCGACAGCGGATATTCTGGTGCATCTACTGTCTGGAGAGAAACATCTCGCACCAATGCGGCGCACCGTACCAGATGAATGACCGTGACATTGCCGTGGAGCTACCATATGATGGCGGCGGCGAGGGAGCGAGTTTCGGTGCCGACGAGAGCGGTTTCTCTTCAATCACCTACCAGCTGGCCACCATCAAGTGGGCCAGAGTTTGTTCTGACATGTGGGATGCCATGTTTCGTGTCAACTCTCGCCCTCCTACCACTGAAATCGTGGCTGTGACTGATGCTCGCATCCTGTTGTTGATCGAAGAGCTTCCAATTCACCTGCGCTGGTCAACGGATTTTCTCAAGAATGCCGTCGAGCTCCAGCACCCTCACTACGTCGTGCGACAGGCGATTGTTCTCCATCTGGTAAGTCACACATTACTTGAGCCTGAGAAAAACAACGCCGAGTCGAGCTGTTGACCATGGGCAGCGATCCAATCACCTCCGATTATTGCTTCGGCGCAGCGACCTCCTCGACTCCAAGAAAAGCGTCCGAGTGGCCGGGCTTTGTGTCGATATGGCGCTTGCTTCAATGGAAGCCATGCACCAGTATCACTTTTCACCGTTCCGGAAAAATTCTGGACGGTTCCCAACTGTCTCTTTCCTCTCTGGAGTCTTTGTCACCCTGACTTCAGTGATTCTGGCCAAAAGGGCAGACAGGCCCGTTCTGTCGAAAGCCGGCGAGGGGTTTTTAAAGGCAGTCCAGCTCCTGGAGGACATCTCCCCTGGATTCACACTGGCCCGGCGCATGCTCGCCCGACTCCAAAAGGTCATCAAGGCGACGACACAGACCATGGCAGAGATTGTTAATAATACTTCCTCCTCGAGCGAGCTTCTATCCAAGGAGATAGTCCCGATGCTACCAATTGAAGCCACCTCTGTCCCAGGCCCAGTTCAAAGTCAAACCCCAGGCCAAGATGCAGGTACAGCGCCCACTTCAGTACCAGCGGCTGTGGCGGTAGCAGCCCAGCCTCCGTTCTTTCCAGCGGGTTTCGACTTCGACCTGGACGATCTCTTACACTTTGAGCGATCACCTTTTCCGGATGACACGGGAATGAACATGCCGAGCTTCCTTTGAACCACGTCATTTTCCCCTTTGCTGGTCTTATGGAACGTGGTCAAGGGTCAATGAATCTCAATTATTTGGTTACCTCTAGCGGTATTCAGAATATAGCAAGTATGTTGGGGGGGCTTCCCACCCCTCCTCGCACGTGGAGGGGGGCTGAAGTGACAAAAAAGCTCCATCGCTTGTGCCTCTTACATTCCTCGCTCAAGGCTTCAAGATCAAACATTTCCCCTATTTTCACCTCGTCAGTCTTCGTTTTGTGCGTTTCCTCTCAGTAGTTGAAAGGATGCTTCTCACCTATTGGCATCCCCCAGCCCGACAACATGATCTCGTGCAGTGACCAGCCCTGTAGGCCTGCCTCTGGAGGGGAGTTGTAGTTGGGAATGCGTTCCCAGCCTGGAGCGTCGCCAGCGCATGCCACGATACCCCCGTCCCATAGCCATTTGGCCATCTTGGCCGTCGTCTCGACCCCCACCCACACAGGTGGGCTTTGCTTGCTCCAAGTGATCTTAGCCTCGTCATCGAGGGAATTGTAACCTACCCAGAATCCTGACCGGACGAAGAGAAGATCCCCCTGTCGGATGTCGACCCCTTGTGCGGCCGCGCAAGCTTGCAGCTCTTCGACAGGGATTGCATGGTCGGCATTTTCGCCTATCAACTGGTATTTCTTCCCCTGAGACTGCGACCAGGAGTAATAGTCCAAGAGGACTCCGCGTCCGGCAATCCCGCCATTTCTCATCCACGCTGATCAGGATGTGTGGTGTTAGATAGACAATGGAATTTTGGACCAGGCCAAATTCTTTTTGAGACAAAGACATCGGCACTCACCGTCTGTTCCGAGGAGAGTAGGGTGAGCGTCCGGTCCGGAGATCTGGTCGACAGGCGTGTTGTTATAGAATTTCGAGAGACTGATGTACGAGACGTGCCTGAAGCCATCCCACTGTGCGCCAACCTTCATTCCACAGGGGCAGGGCAGCGTCAACAGACAGGCCTGGGACAAGGGAGAAGAATGCGGTTTCTCACCTGGGTGTTGAATTCTACAATGTCGTCGTGTACAGGACGGCCTCCGCGTCGAAAGATGGTGTGCTTCAACGGAGAGCGACCAGAACCTGGGACGAGGAGAACATCGATTGGTGGATCTAGGGAGAGTCGTACCCCAGTACGAATCTCGCTTTTGGCAGCGGAGAGCGTGTTCTCATCCGTTAGCAGATTGAGAGCGCCGAGCTGGTCGTCGTCTCCGTATAGCCCCCATGCTGAGAACGGGGGATCACCATCGCGGAGAGGGAGGCTCTCAAACGGAGGTCTGGGCTTGGGCATGATTGTTGGCAGGCTAGAGGGCCTGTCTTGAATTCGATGTAGTTGGCATCGAGGTAAAAGTCGGTTGGAATGCAAACCAGAAGATCTTCGACTTTTCACAAAACTATCTTTTAGCCAAGTGCGTATCAACAATAATTTCGGTCACGAGAGATAATACGAGATGCCCCAAAATGCAATGTGTTACTGACATTGATCGCAGATTTCCATGGTCGATGGAGTTTCCGAATTCCGATGCTTTCGGCAAGAGTTTGGGTTCCCAAGTGGGTGTTCTAAGGTAAGCCTGTTTATCATTCCAATGCAGCTACTACATGGCGACTGCTGTAGGGTTTTACCATCATGCTACGTTTCAACATCAGCCATTCTGTCAGCCGATACAGGTCCTAGTAGGCCTTGGCTTACTGATCTCCGTTCTCAAGCCTATGACTTGGTACCATGGCCCACAGGTAGACGTGTCTGGGTGGACTGATGATCCACAGTGCACATAGTCGCCCGGGACGAGTCGTTGGGGCAACCGAGCTCTTTCAGTGTAGCCAGGGCATACTGTTGCTGTACTAACACAGCAGCTACCAGCGAGGTGCCAGCTACTAGCACGATACTCCGAGCTGCATTGTGACAAAAGAACGTATGCTCGCCAAAGGCTCCTGAAGATCTTGCGGCTCGTGTGATTCCAACTTAGCTGTCACATAAACACCTTGAAGCGTCCGTATCTTCACAATTATATTCCCCTTGAGCTCTACGCCAAGCATATCCCACTGATCCAGGTAAAGGAACTGTATCCTTACGCATATCAACACCATGCCTCACAGCTCGACGTCCCCACGGACGTGGAGCAGCATGATATATGACCACGAGGTGGACGAAGGGCGGCCTATGAAGGTGATCTGCATCGGTGCTGGCATCTCTGGAATTCTGACCGGGATTCGGCTGCCCCAACAAATCGAGAATCTCGAACTAGTCATTTACGACAAGAATGACGAGGTTGGCGGGACATGGTATGAGAATATGTATGGTTACTCGATGAATATCTATATGACCAAAAGACAGGAATGCAGAAGCTGAAACTATTTCCGACAGTTATCCTGGAGTGAGATGTGACATTCCAAGCCCGGGATATCAGCTCACATTCGAATCCAACACGCAATGGAGAGAGTTTTATGCCAGTGGTGCCGAGATCCAAAGATACATTGTCAACCTGGCCAAGAGATACGATGCCTATCGCTTTTGTAGGTTTCAGCATGAGCTCACGGAAGCCAGATGGCTGGAAGGTCCAGGGAAATGGGAATGTACTTTCCGGCAAGTCAACACAGGAAAGGTAAGCATAGAATACAACTTTCCTCCCCTGCTTTCGCCGGGTTTGGCATCATTCATTAATTGTGGTCACGCTTCTGTAGACCGTGACCGACCAAGCGGATGTTATTATGCTAGGCATGGGCCTTTTGAATAAATGGGACTGGCCCAAGATTCCTGGCCTTGACAAATTCAAAGGCAACAAGGTCCATTCGGCAAAGTGGGATCCATCTCTTGACCTGAAGGGCCGGAATGTGGCCTTAATCGGCGCTGGGTCGACGGGAATTCAGATACTGCCTGCGATTCAGCCCATCGTGAACAGAGTCGACCATTATATGAAAGGGAAGAATTGGATTTCACCCTCTGGGATCGGGGGCGATGAGCTGACTAGGCGAAATGCCGTGAGCGGCAACTGTGAGTGATGCTTCGCCGCGATCGAGTCTCCTTTGCCAATTCGTCCATTGTGACTCGACTCTGACATTCTCATCCACAGTCAAACACACCGAAGAAGAACTAGAGCGGTTCCGGGACATGCAGGAATATCTCAAGTTCCGGCATAAGATCGAGAACGACATAATGCAGGCCCCACTTGCCGCATTTACTGGCACTCCAGAGCAGCAGCAGTTTCACAAGATGAGTATCAAGCATATGCAAGACAAGCTCGCCGCCCGGCCTGAGATTCTGGAAGCCCTTATGCCAGACTGGGCCCCTGGCTGTAGGAGACTCACCCCGGGCCCGGGATATCTCGAGGCCTGCTGCCAGAAGAATGTAGACTACGTCAGTACGCCGATCAAGGAAATCCACGAAACTAGCATTGAAACTGTTGACGGGCGCACCAGGGAGGTTGATACGATTATCTGTGCCACCGGATTTGATGTGTACGTCGAGTCCAGATGTTTTCTCCAACATTGATCAAGACTTTCAGAGGAGATGCTAACAGAAGATCGGCTTATTCAGTTCACATCAGTCAGGGCCGAAGTTCTATGGCCAAAATGGCCTTGATTTGCACACCCTCTGGGATCCCATTCCGGAAGCATATATGTCCACATGTCCGCCAAACATGCCCAATATGTTCATCTATTTTGGGCCGAACGGAGGTCCAATGACGGGCAGCACGGTACTTATGTTGGAGTGGATCTGCGACTACGCTACTGCCGCAATTCTCAAACTCCAGAGAGAATACATTAAGTCGATGGTCGTAAAGTGAGACCACCCTTGTCCCTGTCGTGTGTAGAGGTCTCGCTCCGAGGCTTGCTTAAAGGGTGAAGCCAGCCAAGAGGCGATCTCGATCTCATGTAATGACGACTAACTTTGTCCTTTCAGACCGGAGGCGAACAAGGCGTTCAGCCGCCATGTCGACAAGTTTTTTGCAAAGACCGTCTTTACCCAACCGGTAGGTCACGACTAAACTGCAATCTCCTCAGTCAAAGACTAGGATCGCGCTTAACATTACGGTGCAGTGCAATTCATGGTTCAAACGAGGGACGGTTGATGGCCGCATTGTGGGTAAGCAGCCTCCTGGATCAGTGATCAGAATTCTACCTTCCCCTCCCTTTTGATCCCAGAGACGGAACGTGCTTACGGAACACAGCAAACTGGCCTGGATCAGGTGTCCACTCACGCATGACTCTGTTGAACCCCAGATGGGAAGATTTCGATTACGAAGTCATGCATGAGATAGAGGAGAATATTCTCGGTTGGATGGGTAATGGCATTACCACGGCGCAGAAGAACAAAACATTTGCCACGGAGTATTTGGATCTGAAGCAGACGGTCAACAGGCCCGTGCCGGTGAATCCAGAAATAAGCGTCTGGTCCAGCTCCTCCCCCTCTCCTTGGGCGACCCAGGATGGGACTGTCGCAAAATAAGATTAGTTGTCAGATGTGAAAATCATTGCGATGCTGGGATGTTTGGTTGAGCCGAAATGAGCAATCCTCAGGTTCAAGGGATGATTCTCGAGGTGGGAGTGGTCTCGGATAATTAGACAACAGTGGGTATTTGCTTGAGATAGTAATGTCCATATTTGCGTAACTATACCGGATGCTATGTCGCAAGAGACTCTATCTCTATCTGTATTTTAGTTCCAATCCAACCATTCCAATCCAACCGTTAAGAGCTATGGTATCGGACGCCTGCTCAGACTGGAAACCAAAGACCTGAAGCGCCAGCTCGATTGCTATCATTTACCTGCGCTGGCCAAGGAAACATTTTCGTCCACTCAGACAGTGACGGGTCAAGTGTATATGATTGGTTGGGCAAGTCCGAGAGCAGTGGGTTCCAGTTCGGATCTGACAGGGCTTCTTTATGGCAAGGGAAAGCCGCATTCCTGGAGAGCGGCGAGGATCGAAGTATTCTCGCGTCACGCCCCAGATCAGACGTGTCCTGGACAGTTATCGTCGAGTTTGATGTCGTGCAACGTGATGAGCCCGAGTGACCCAGCAAGCTGGCCAAGCCGAGGGTAGGGGATAGCGACATTGACGATATCTCCAAAGAGAAGTTTTCGGAGGGAAGAGCGCCGTTGACGTGTCCCTGATTTAGGCTCTTTGTAGGGTCCAAGTCACCGTCAGCACCACCGCTGCCGCCGCCGCACAGCAGTGCCTCCTCGGAAGATGTGATGGAAAACGCGGCAGGGGTATGCGACTGGCTGATCGGTAAGAAGGGAGCGAGAGATTGAAATACACCACCCATGCCCGGCTCGCTCCGTTCGACGCTGTTGAGATACTGTTGCTTCGCGCCCCGTGAGCCCGTATTCACAAGTCCTGCTAGTTCAGGAAAGTTTAATGCAAATTCAGCTCCCATTCGAAGGCAGCTGATGTCCTGGAACCACGGCTCCGCGGTCGATGTCAGTCTGATATTGCAACCGCTGGAGTCAACAGCGAGTATTTTGTGGTTCTCGAGGCATTCGTTGATCTGGACATCGAAGTGTTCGACAAAGGAGCTGAACAGGTTCCGCGTCTGGTAGCTTTGCCAGTTCTGCATCAAATGGGCTCGAATCTGGGGCCTGTAGATTGCAATGACACGGTCAGAAGATACGGGAGCATGCTCCATGGGGAAATCCTTTCTTACCATGGGAAGAAATCGATAAAGGAAGGATGGGGGAACCACATTTGGTCTGCGAGAGGCCGATACCAGATCGGGCATTTGGCCAGGTTTTGAGGAGTAGGAAAGACCAACAGCTAAACGTGGCACTGTTGTAAGCTTCCACTGAGCTGATGTATTGACCAAGAGGGTGAAGTTACCGTCAAAATTCGATAAAGTGCCCAGAACATGACTATCCTACTCAATCTTGATTTGTATTTCCAAAATCGCACGGCTTCGTAGGCGGCGATTGCAAGCTCTCTCTTTGTGGTGGCCAGGCTATCGTCATGCTCGGGCGCATTGGTTAGAACCATACTATCGAACACGGGGGCTGAAGTTGGCTCGGAGGCTTCGAGATCCTGGATCAACAGGTTCAAGATCCCTGGAGTGTGTGCCAGATTCCCGAGTCGTTGGGAAGACACCGAGCTAGGGGGCCGGTCAATGTGAAAAAGGCGGCTCGCGATATTGAATACGCTGTCCGAGTAACCTGTGTTGGACCTCCAGAGTATGATAGCTTCGAGAAAATCAGTGTCTGAAAAGTTGGAGGTAGGACTCGGTTGCTCTAGGGCCGCGCAAATGCTTGGAAAAGGTGACGGAGAGTTGGGAACCGCCATACGAAAATCCAATTCGGTGGCCAGATCGAACGGAGTGGCGCTGTCTGGTCCGCTAGTTGGTTCTGTTTGCGGTACCTCGTCTTCCACGGCCGCAGGAACGGCAGGTCTCGACTCAACATTTATCGTTTGTTGGTCGCCAATTGATGATGTGGTTGTATTGGTCACTGACGAGGCTATCTGCTCGCCTTTGCTGCTCTGGTGGCGGCCTTCCAACAGAACATGTGCATCTTCCCGGCTGAGGCCCAAAGCCGAATAAACAGACATCAGCTTGCTCCGCAGGCTGTCCTTCGCCGCTTCAAGGTTTTTATTTTCCAACAACACGTCCGCCACAATCTGGTCCGGCTGCTGGCTGCTCAGCAGCTCTACCTGCTGTTGCAAAGAGGCAATGGTTTGGCGTGCCTTGCTTCGGTTTTCGCGCACCAGCTGTCGGTCTGCCGCGCGCTTTCTATTTAGTTGCTGAGCGGTCAGCTTGTCCTTCCATCCTGATTTCGGCCCCGACTCGCCCTCGTCATAGGGTCGTGCCGAGACCGAGCCTGCGCGACGTCGAGGCATGAATATCTTGAGTCCTAGGCGTCGAATACTTGACGTTGCAGTCAGTCCAGCTGGTAGATGGTACAACACTCAACAAGGCCAGCTCTAGAAATTTTCAGGGAAGCACATGGTCGCGCATCTGGAGCGATACAGACTACGATGCGTGCTTGTGCTAATTTGCGGGGGAAGACCTGGGGTTCACAAGCTTTGGGTGTGGATCGACCCACTATATTAACGCCAGCAGGATTGACGAGAGATGTGAAGACTAGTTAAGCCACAAGAAGACAGGTCCTGAACATTCGCTAATCCCTTGGACGACGTCGTCCACTGACTCAGTGCTTAGCCGAGTTTGGTCCAAGCTTGTGGAGCAACTAGCACCCCACAAAGTCGGGGGCTGCCTAAGTGACAAATGGGGCTTTTAGTCCGATAGCGAGGCATCGGGGCAATCGGAACAGGGGCAGCTTTTGTCTAGTCCAAGGCCGGGGCCCCTTTCACCATTGGTAGCTCCGCCTCACCCATCTTAAGGGCTACCGGTTTAAGGGTTCTGGAACACAAGGTCAACCGGGGCTATCGGAATTAGCTCATCAGGATTCCAAGATGAATTCCTTTGAGATTCCAGTCAATGTACAAATTGACCATGTGATCATCTTGATGCGACCAGAGACCAAGGCTCTTTGTCGACTGTACGTTGGCATGCCACGTCTTTCTGACTGAACTGTGTGGTTTAGCCTCGCCATACCACAAGGTTCCAATTCCGGCGTGATTTCTGGAACCGGGAATGTCTCCTGGTACCGAATTTTTGTGAACGGAGACACGATGCCGGGTTCAAGGCGGCAAATGGCTAATCGACATGGAATCGGAAGCGCTGAGCGAGCTGTCGAAAAATCGGGCGTAGAGGCGTGCGAGTCCTGAGCTGAGGGCGTCCCGGGAATGTTGAAACTCAAGTGCGGGAATGCTTGGTGAGCATGTGCTACACGTCGAGAAGGATGGCTCATTAAATCGTATAGACAAGCTCGCGCCCTTGGGTTGTCGCCGTCAAGGGGTGATCGAATTATTTTGTCAACGCTTGCTTCTTTCGCATTCCTCTGGCATTCCCAGCACTGTGGAAAGAGCGACAAATACAACACTGCATCAAAGATGCCTGTGATTAAGCAGCAAGTGAACGGAGAGCGCAGCCACCAGCCCGTCAATGGCATCAGTTCCAGTGGCGTTATAGGGGATGGAGTCCATCGGGCCCGACCGGTGGTGATCGCCGGGTGCTCAGGAGGCAAGTATTCTGCGACCAGCTTCACCGCACTGCAAATTAATCAGAATTAATGGTGCAGGAACTGTCGATCGAGCTCGTGCACTCTTGGATCTTTCCCAGATCCCGGAGATTGATGTGATTACAGGGGATTGGATGTCTGAAGCAGACATGACGGTTAATGGATCGCTAAGATCTCAGTTGAAAAAGGACCTTGCGAGCATCAATGCCCTCGGCCAGTCCCGCCAGGGGTATCATTCCAACTTCCTCATCAAGGTCCAGCCGGCCCTGAAATATCTGGCACAAAATCGGACCAAGGTGGTGTGTAACGCAGGTGGTAGCAACCCTCATGGTCTGGCTGAAGAATTGAAAGAGATGATCCAGAAGCAAGATCTCAATTTGAGGGTGGGCTGGATTGAGGGTGATGATGTGAGCGAGGTGGTGTTCGATCTGATTCACTCCAAGAAGGCGAAGTTGACAAACATCACAACGGGAAAAGACATTGAAGAATGGCAGTTTGATCCAATTAGTGCCCAGTGTTATTTGGGTGCGTTTGGGATTGCCCAGGCCTTGGATCATTGCGACATCGTCATCTGCGGTCGTGTGGCGGATTCGTCTCCTTGCATCGGAGCAGCCATGTGGTGGCATCGATGGACGAGAGACAACATCCAGGAGTTGGCCTGTAGCCTTGTTGCCGGACATCTCATCGAGTGCAGCAGCTATGTCACAGGTGGATGCTATTCAGGCTTCAAGAAATGGAAGGGGAGGGCTGTTGACCTTGGCTTCCCGATTGCTCACATTGACTCCAAGGGTGTTGTAGAAATCACCAAGGAGCCAGGAAAAGATGGAGAAGTATCAGTCGAAACGGTGACTTCTCAACTCCTCTACGAGATCCAGGGTCCTCTTTACTACAACTCATTAGTGGTTGCCAGCCTCGAGAACATTCGATTAGAAGAGGTCGGCGTGGACAGGGTGCGTGTAACAGGAATCGAGGGACTCCCACCGCCCCCAACAACAAAAGTCGGCATCACCGCGTTCGGTGGGTATCGAGCAGAATACCACATCTACTTGGCTGGGGCCGATATCGGGGAGAAGGCAGAAATGGTCAAGAACCAGACTCTCGCGGCAATGGGGCCTGACGCGCAGAAGCAGTTTTCGGTCCTACAATTCCAGGTCATCGGCAAGCCTGACCCAGATGCCCTTACACAGGATGCCGCCACTGTCGACATGCGAATCTTTGCTCAGACACAGAATCAAGAGCTTTTGGCCCAGGACAAGTTCCTGACTTGGTGTAAAATGAATGTCCTGCAAGGGTGTCCTGGCCTGACCCCGACAACCGATGCTCGGCAAGGAACAGCAAAGCCATACTATGAGTATTGGGTGACCCTTATGGACCAGAAATTGGTTCACGAACGGGTTCATCTTCCAGACGCCTCCGTCATTGAGATCCCCGCGCCTGAGTTCACTCGATCATACCCGTTACAGCAAAGGTCGTATGATCCAGCCGATGCCTTCCCAGCCGACCATTGGGGCCCAACTGTGCGAGCACCACTCGGACGGGTTGTTCTGGGACGCTCGGGAGACAAGTCATCCGACGCCAATCTAGGACTCTTTGTGCGACACCAAGACGAATGGGAATGGCTAAGATCCTCATTTTCGGTCTCGAAACTGGTCGAATTGCTTGCAAATGACTACAAAGGCAAGCCGATTGACCGGTTTGAGCTTCCAGGCATCAAAGGGGTTCATTTTCTACTACGGGACCATCTAGATGGAGGGTACAATGCGGGTGCTGGACTCGATTGTTTGGGGAAAAACCTCGTCGAGTACATCCGTGCGAAGTCGGTGGAGATACCTGTCGCCTTTCTGGATCGCCTCCAGACCTAGTGTGCTAAAGGGTGTTCGTCCACCGCGGGTTAGAATATTGAGCGTTCCAGGCCAATTTTCAGATGAATAATTCGGTACATTCGAAACTTGGCGGACAGCTTAAAAATGAAAGAATAGTAGCCAGTAAGCATGCTTCCTCATTTCGAGGTCTGTGGGTCCTGGGGTAGCTTTTCGCCGACAGACCTAGATCTTCGAATCGCGAAGTTCTCTCTCATGATGTGGAATGAGTCGTAACTGGTCGTTCCCTACGATCGTCGGCGTCACGCAACCAAGGCGATGAGGCTTGTCACGTTTTGCGAACCTTCAGAGTTTGTCAGGACTGGGTTCTGAGCATTGAGACAAAATGCAAGGACATAAATACATTCGTGAATAATAATATATACCAGAATGCATCAATTCCTCACTTGGCTACACGTCAGCCACTGGTGTCTCCAGACCACTCCCTACTCATCTTTGTGGCACTAAATCACATCATCCATCCCTCTTCTCCCTGCCATGAGTTTGCGCAACGGAGAGCCAGTTGTGCCAAACGGCATACCCAATGGCGTCAACTCAGTACCCACCTTCGCTATCAACGGAGACAATTCGCCAGCCAAGGTAGAATGCGACGTCCTCATTGTGGGAGCGGGCTTCAGCGGCATGTATGGTCTACACAGACTGCGGAAACTCGAGTACAATGTCAAGATCTTCGAGATGGGCGGGGATTTTGGTGGTGTTTGGTACTGGAATCGCTATCCTGGGGCCCGGGTTGATTCGGAATGGCCGTACTACCAGCTAAGCATTCCAGAAGTCTGGAAGGACTTCAACTTTACCCAGCGATTTCCTGACCACACTGAGATTCGCACGTATTTCGCGCATCTTGACAAAGTCCTGGACTTGCGAAAGGACGTATATTTCAAGGCCCACGTCAATTCGTGTATTTGGAATGAGAATGAGTGTTGTTGGACTGTGACTACAGAAGCCGGCCGCACGGCTGTCTGCAAGTACCTCTTCCTCTGCACGGGCCTCCTTCACCGCCGACACTATCCCGACTTTCCGGGTTTCGACAGGTATAAAGGAGTAGTGCGCCATTCTGGATTTTGGCCCGAAGACCTCGACATGACGGGAAAGAGAGTCGCTGTGATCGGTGCCGGGGCGACCAGTGTCCAGATTGTGCAGGAAGTGGCGAAGCAGGCGAGTCACCTGTCGATGCTGATGCGGCGACCGAGCTTGTGCCTTCCTATGAAGAATCGTCCTGTGAGCGAAGTGGAACAAGATTGCATGAAGCCTTATTACCATGTGCTGTTTAAGGAAGGACGCAAATCCGCCGGCGGGTATCCTCGAGGACCCCCAGATTGCTCCATCTTTGATGTGTCCGATGCTGAGCGAGAGGAATATTACGAACACCTCTGGAAAGCGGGCTCCTTTGGATTTGGAGCATCGAACTACAGAGACATCATGTTTGATATGAAGGCCAACCGACTGGCCTATAATTTCTGGGCCAAAAAGACCCGAGCACGCATATCAAATCCCATCAAGAGGGACCTGATGGCCCCCTTGGAGCCCCCGTACCCTATTCTGACCAAGCGATGCCCGCTAGACGACGACTACTATGAAATGCTCGATCAAGACCACGTCGATATTGTGGACCTGAACATTAATCCAATCAAAACGTTCACTGAAAAAGGGATTATGTTTAGAAATGGCAAGGAGGTGGAATTTGACTATGTTATTCTGGCCACTGGCTTCGAAAGCTTCACTGGGTCGTAAGTTCCCTTCCATAACTAGAAGTACTTCTTTCCCTGAATACTCACGTACACTCCCAGGGTCTCCAATTTGGGCATGATAAGCCGAAACGGCGAGGACATTAAAGATATCTGGTCCAACAATGGAATCAGCACCTACCTGGGATTGATGGTCCGAGGATTTCCAAATTGTTTTCAGGTCTACAGCCCACAAGGTAAGCAATGTCTGAAACATTCCATTGACCTGGCCCTAACCTCTCCAGCGCCGACTGCTCTCTCTAACGGGCCAACGATCCTCGAGTGCCAAGTAGACTGGGTAGTAGATGCTATCCACAAATTAGAGAAAGAAGGCGCAAAGACTATAGAGCCGACAAAGATGGCGCAGGATAAATGGACGCAGATGATTCATGACACGAGCTCAAAGAGCCTGTTTCCTTTGACAAACTCCTGGTGGACTGGAGGCAACAGTAAGTTGCGATGAAAGAATTTTCCTTTTTGAGCTTGAAATCTGACCTGAACCAGTTCCAGGAAAAAAGGTTCAATTGCTTACCTACATATCCGGCATCTCGCAGTACGAGCCGCAGTGTCGAGAGACGCTAGATGGATGGAAAGGGTTTGAAATTGGCAGAGCATGACGGAGGCTTTTTCCAAATACTGAATATTATATAGACCCTGAGAGTAAATCAATGATAGCTGGCCAGCAGGAATTAGGCAGCGCCAAAGCTTCCATCGGCCTGTTTCTTCCAGTATTTTGCCCTCGAATGAAGCAGCAGCAGATGCCTTAATTATGCACTCATTCGCCTGAAGGGAACTCCAGCAGCTCTGGAATCATGAACCGCTTCCTAGAAAGACTGCAGATCTTTGCAAATCCTCCTCCATCGGGATTTCTGCCCGTCGTTTCGCCCGAGTCGTTTTTTTTGACGCGCATTTGGGATGCCATATCAAAGCCAAGGCGATTCGGACCCGTTGGCATCAAGTTTTGCAGATGATGCGGCCCGTTTGACTTCTTTCGTTTTGGAGATGGCAATTTTGTCGGGTTTGATTGAGCTATTGAAGTGGCCTCAAGGCCTTCAGCTTTATCTCTACGGCTTTCTTCTTCCTATCATCTTCCTCAGGCTATCTCGAATTTTCCACCATTCGACAAAGCGAGCCCCTGAAGCCCCCTGGCTCCGAATTTCGACTCTACCAGGGAAGGCGGGGGAAGTGGAGGACGCAAAAGCCTTCGTCAAGAATGGGCACGAGGTCATCGCTCTGGGCTATGAGAGGGTGAGTCACAGAGATGCCTGGCCAGAGATCAAGATCTCAACTCACGGCCTGACAATTTACAGTATACCAAGAAGGGCCAAAACTGGCTCATGAGGACGCCCGAAGGATTCCAATTTGTATACCACCCCAGATATATCGAGGAAGTCCGCTCAGCAAAAGAAGTCGACCTATTCAACCTGCCGGCCAATAATGATTTGATGCAGACCAGGCATACTCTGCACAAAGACTTGGAGTGGGATCAGTATCACTTCAACGTCGTTGGCAAGCAACTGACCCAAAGCCTTGGTACGTCCGCAACTTTGTTCAGAAAGCAGCCGAGCATGCTTCGAGTGGGACTGATCTCAGCAAACTCCAGGACCCGGCCTCCCTGCGATTGTTGACGAATGCTTCGGGGCATTCCACGATTTAATTGGCGAGCCAAAGGGTGCGTCCCAAACACTGTGGGTAATGGACCCAGAAATATTATATTGACGTGCGATAGATTGGAAAACAATGGTCATGTTTCCCGTGGCATTCAACATCGTGACACGCACCGCCAACCGCCTCCTATTCGGTAAAGAATTGGCTAGAAACAAGGACTTTTTGAAGCTTGCGATCGACTACAGCGACACGTTCTTTGCAGGCGCAAACAAGATTCGGCACTATCCGGAGTGTACGAAGCGTCTGGCATTGTATCTGCAGACGGGCATGTACTGGCAGCTGGTAGAGGCTAGGAGACATCTGTACCCGCTACTACATACTCGCATCGTGGCGATGGAAAAGGCCAAGAAAGAGGGAACATATGCTGAATTTGAGAAGACGAAGCCGCTTGATACAGGTAAGCCGATTGTCTACACGATGCAGCTCCAGAAGACTGCCGTCGACGGTAGTTAACGGCCCGTTCAGTGCAATGGGTCCTCGACATCACGCCGCCCGAGAGACTACATAGACTCAACGACATCATGCTGAGACTGGTCCATATTCTTACCGCTGCAGTCCACACCAGCAGCGTGACCTGGCTGAACGCACTCTACGACCTGTCGCAGCATCCAGAGATCCACGACGAACTTCGCGAGGAAATCAACAGTGTCTTTGCTTCGGAGAATGGGGAATGGAGGAAACAGGGTCTAACAAAGATGATGAAATTGGACAGCTTTGTCAAGGAGAGTGCAAGATTTCACCCCTTCCAAGCAGGTAAGACATCTAGATAGCTGTCCAGCTTAGACGAATTGCCATCGGCTCCTCTTCTCTAATCGTCGTGGAAATAAATAACCACGTTATAGGCACCATGGACCGGATTGCGATGAAGGATTATACCCTCAGTGATGGAACATTTGTTCCCAAGGGCACCTACATGCTGACTCCATCGTCGGCAAGCAATTTTGACCCGGAAATCTGGGGACCGAAGCCCCAAGACTTCGACCCCTGGCGGTTCCAAAGGCGGCGCTTGGTCAAGGGACAAGAGACGTTGCATTCATTGGTTCAAACCACCCCAGAGTTTACTTATTTCGGGTATGTCTACACGGCGGATCTCTCTGACGGAACCAGCCTGCGGCGTGCGCTGACGTTTATTAATTTTCTAGACATGGAAAACACGCCTGTCCAGGACGGTTCTTCGCCGCCAACGAGATCAAGGTGCTGCTAGTTTACACCCTGGTACATTACGATATTCAACTTCCCAAGGGGGCACCAGCGCCGGAGATGATGTGGTTTTCGGGCAAGTCAATGCCTGATATGAATGCTGAAATCATGTGGAAGTATCGAGAGAACGTAACTGCCCCTTGGAATGATGTCTCTGGCAGCTGAGGGGTGTTGGTGGAACCAGGAAATCACGGCTAGTTACCGGGTACAGGGGCTAGGTGTTATGATCTGAGCCGCGAAGCAGTACTGACCAACGTGAGGTTCCTTGATAAGTTAGTATTGAACAAGGGGAACTAACTGTTCTCGTTCGGGTCATCCTAAAAATAGGTATAGGATTATCAATGAAGTGAACTACGAATAGTCCTATGGAGGGTAAAGAGTCGAAAAAACCAGAGGAATCGGATATCCCCAAAAACAGGCCCCTGGCAGCTGCCTGAGCTCACGACGACGGAGGTGGGGGATTTCTTGAGAGAGCATTTTTCCCATGGTATGGACAAGTACGCTAGGAGCGGTGACCGAGGGGGTGCAATACAGTAGCTATAAATATATACATCTTACAAAGATATATAGACAGTTTTCAGCTGAGTCCACTCATCCACGGCGGTCTTGCCAAGTTCCCTCCCTTCGCCGCTTTGCTTGTAGCCGCCAAACGGCATGTCGTGGGTCATCACTGGGCTGGTACAGTTGACGCCCACGGTGCCAGATTCAAACGCCCTTGCGATTCTCAAGGCACGCGAAATGTCACGAGTGTAGACACTGGCGTACAGGCCGTACTCACTATCGTTGCCTCGTCTGACCACATCCGATTCATCCTCGAAGCTGCTGACACAGACGACAGGCCCGAAGACCTCTTCTCGCATGACCCGGCTCTGTTCGTCGGGCTCGTAGATGACCGTAGGCTCGATAAAGAAACCTTTCTTCCTTTCCCTCTTCCCTCCCGCCATGATGGTATATCCTGCTTGTTCGGCTTCTTTTATGTAGGTCAAGATTGACTCAAATTGAGTCTTTGTCGCCTGAGGGCCTCTTCGTGTGGTGGGCGCCTGTGGATCGTTTCCTGTGGGTGGATTTTCCCCAAGCTCCTTTAGGTAGTTGCAAAACCTCTTGCAAAACTCCTTAACTACCGACTTGTGGACATATATCCGAGAGCTTGCGATGCATGCTTGCCCGGAATTTAGCAAAATGGATTTAGCTGCCGCCTCTGCGGCCTTAGCGAGGTCGGCGTCTTGGAAGACGATGAGAGGGCTCTTCCCTCCCAGCTCCAGGGTCACTTTCTTCAGATTTGATTTTGTTGCCGCCTCTTTGATCGCCTTTCCTACCCTGACTGATCCAGTAAAGGAGATCTTCCGGATTTTCATGTGAGAGGCGATGGCAGCCCCGCAGGGAACGCCAAAGCCACTGAGGACATTGAGAACCCCGGCAGGGAAGCCAGCATCACGAGCAAGACGGGCAATGTAGAGGCCGGTGAGTGGCGCCTTTTCTGATGTCTTCACAACCAGAGTATTGCCGGCGATTAGAGCCGGCGCCATCTTAAACATCATCATTGTGACTGGTGCATTCCAAGGTGTAATGGCGGCACAGACTCCATATGGTTCTCGCAAGGTTAGGTTTAGGAAACCGGAGGTTTGGAGCGAAGAGTCGCCTTGGATGTCTGTTGCCTTGCCGGCAATATATCTCAAAAACTTTGCAGAAGCAAGGCCCTCGGCTATGGTGAGTCAATTCATTAGCATTCTAGCAAAAATATTGTGTCTTGAGTGAAGAAAAACACACTGTAAGTTCCCACCGGTCGACCCATGCTGGATGCCTCGATGAGAGAAAGCTCATCATTACTTTGCTCCACCAGATCTGCTAGCCTGTAAAAGTATGCGGCGCGTTGAAAGCCGCCCAGAGCTGACCATGCTGGAAGTGCTGCCTCTGCAGCATTCACTGCAAGATCCACTTCAGCAACGTCTGCTTCATGCACAAGCTGGAAAACCTCCTCGGTAGCCGGGTTGATAACAGCGAAGGTGTTGCCACTTCTGGCCTCCACAAACTCATTGTTGATGAAGAGCCGAGTCTCGACGGGTCCCAAATGGGGAACTTCTTCCCTCGCCGCCATTTCCTTGTGTCCTTGCAGCAGGAAGTGGTCACCACAACGTGGTAGGATTCATATGACTGAAATAGACTGCTGATAGTGGTCCAGGGACCTTTACAACGATGGCTTCAACACCTTAATAAATCTGTCCTCTAGTGTGATTAGACAGTAAAGGCCAACCCTAACGAGCGTCGTTCGTTGCGACAACCCTTTGATGATGCACTACCAGCCAATGAGCATACAAGCTCGATTCATCACGGGGCTGGTCGCTTCGCAAAAAGTCGCCTAGAGAATCTAACCCTTCAAGGCTATACTTTACAGAATATGGGCTGAGGAATGGTAAAGCAAGTTCTGAAATCTAGTTTCTTGGATGGTTCAATGCATTGTAATGCCGATCTTGGTGGTTGCCTTTCCCTCGGCCATTTTGGCAAACAGATCTGGTACTGAGTCTAAATCGCTGGTTTCCACCACAGGGATTATCTTGTGTCTTTGTACAATCTCCAGCATTTCCCGCAATTCCAGGGGGCACCCTGTCTGCGTTCCCTTCATGACGATCATTTTCTGGACCATGGTTACGATGTTGAACTGAATGGGCCCATGAGGAACACCGACTGTGACGATCGTCCTGAAATCAATCAGCATTTTGAAGTAACATGAGTGATTGAGTTAAGACCAACATACTTTCCAAAACCAATGGTTTCCAGTGCAGCCTCGTATGCGACCTGTAGTCCGACTGCTACCACCGCTCCATCCAGTCCCCTCCCACTCGTGATTTTGTCAACTGCCCTTTTGACCGTCTGGAGGTCCGAGCTGTCAATCGCCTCGCTGGCTCCGTAATTTAACGCGGAGGACCTCGCTGTGGGCGAGACATCGAAGCCAACCACTGTATAACCCAGAGCGACGGCGAAGCGCACGACAAACGAGCCCACTCCTCCCAGCCCGAAGACGCCCAAATCCCCACGGCCCGGAGCATCGATCTTCTTGACGGCTCCATATGCAGTGATTCCGGCGCAAAAAAGCGGTGAAAGCCTATTCAGACACCGAGTTAATGGGGGTACGTGGCTATACAACTATGAGCATACTTCGCCAGCGGCAGACCGTCTGGGATCTTGACGGTGAATCGCCAATCAACCACAGCATATTCAGCGAGGAATCCATCAAGTTGAAACCCTTGGTTCTTTTTGCCGTTCTCGCAGCATTGGCCGTGGCCCCCTGAACTGGGTTTCAGTACAACGAATTGTAGCATCATGATGAGGTGAAGCTCTCCATACCCAGACACGCGTGACAGCTACCACAGGCTCGGATCGCGTTCACAAAGCCCACCTCGTCACCGATTTTGAATGCATCAACGGGCCCTTCAACTAGATCGCTTGCTTTCAGCCAATCACAACAACATGCCTTCATGGACTCAGTCCTCACCTTTGACCACGACTCCAACACCTTCATGGCCAGGAACGATGCCTGTGGGGTCACCCAGAAACCCTTTCCATGGGACGATGTCGGATGCACAGAGACTTGCAGCGACAATCTTCACCAGCAAGTCGCCTGGGGCAAGCTTTGGAAGTGGCTTTTCTGTAATTGCCAGACGCTCATTTGCCTAGTGAAGACTCTGTAAGCAGATCCCAAGGACCCAGCTTCCACAGCAGCGGTGGTTCGACTGACCTGCTGGAAAATGGCGGCCTTCATAGATTGTGGAAGATCTGTCACTTCCATTTTGGGCCACGGCTGAATGAATGGGAATCTGTAGGGAGCAAAAGATCACGACTTAGAAATAGAATTCCTCGATTTAAGCGTCATACAAATGATAAGTGAGCAGAGTTCTATATCAGCCGTGCATCTTGGAGTGGATATGGATTGCGCAGTGACACCGTCGTGTAACACGAGTCGGTCGACATATTTTCAGCACATAATGCACACATAATTTGCTCTCGGCGTATTTAGGCTGTATCAAATCAATGACTCGAAATAGCATTTTGATTATATTAGTCCGCGAATTTTCTTGATCTGAACAGTTTACCTCACCGACGCGGACCAGGGACAGCTCTACGGATTCAGTGAACGGTCGATTGACGCCGGATTTCGTAAAAGATGGAGAGTGTAATCCAGCGACTCGAAGGCAAGGTCTACATCAACAATGAAGTAGGAATCAAACCCAATTTGAGCTCGCTGGGGGGTTACTTGATAACTGACCTTGAGAATAGTACATCGATTCTCTGAGTTCCAAGTAGTAAGCGACGGCCTTGTCAATATTCTTTGAAGACATCTCACCAATATGTTCCCCAGCCTCACTGTGACTGACCCTGCGAATGGCAACGTCCTGAGTTCGAAAATCCCAAATTCGTCTTCAGATGATCTGAATCGAGCCGTTAAGGCGGCCGAAGATGCCTTCCAACGGTCCAGTCGATGGCGGGCAATGAGCAGCGCGACTCGAAGACAGTGCATATGGAAATTAGCAGACCTGTTCGTCGATCCAGTCCACGCCGAGATGATGTCTCAATTGGAATCTCATTCCTTTGGAAGACCATTCAAGCTTCACATGGACATCGACATATCGGCCGCTGCTGAGGGACTGCGATGTAAGCTGCCAATACGCGCAATAAATTCTGAGAAATCAGTGCTGATGTTACCAACCACAGACTATGCCGGTTGGTGCGATAAGGTAACGGGTGAAACGCATCTCAAGGACAACGGATTTATAAAGGCGGTGAGAAGGGAGCCGATCGGGGTGGTCGGGGCACTGATCGCATGGAACGGCCCAGTAAGAACTCGACCTTTGGCCCTGGTAACAGTATAAGCAAATTGAGGGTAACATGGAGTATCCCTATAGATCGCCGCTATTGCCATGAAAGCTGGACCAGCGCTGGCGGCGGGCAATGTCTTGATCCTGAAGCCGAGCGAAAAGACTCCTCTTGGAGCCCTGTATGCCGCCGACCTCTTTCGGCAGGCTGGATTTCCACCGGGAGTCTTTCAAGTCCTTCCTGGCGACGGACAGCTTGGAGCCTTAATGTCATCTCACATGAGGATTCGAAAGGCAAGTCATCTGATACCACAGTCTTGGGAGGAATTGTGTTCTAAGGACGCGGACAGATCAGCTTCACAGGTTCCGTCGCAACGGGGAAGAATGTGCAGGAGGCCGCGGCCAAGTCGAATTTGAAGCGTGTAACTCTCGAGCTTGGTGGAAAAAGCCCCGTCATCGTCTTTGACGATGCAAACCTAGAAGCTGCTGCATTCTGGTAAGACTGTGATAACCGCCCCGTGCTGGCATTTGAGCGCAACGGAATCTGAGATGTCATATAGGGCCGCAACTGCAATAGGGGCTAACTCTGGCCAATACTGCATTGCTGGGTCCAGAGTCTACGTTCAGAACGAGGTCTACGACGCCTTCCTCGGTCGCTATACCGCAACCTTGCAACAAATGGCTGCGGGTACAGGTGTGCCCTGCGACGCATCTACTACTTATGGTACCGTGGCGGACAAACTACAATTTGACCGCGTCCAATCTTACATCGAAAGTGGAAAGTCCGAAGCGAAGCTGGTTCTTGGGGGCAACCGGATGGGAGACGAGGTGAGCCTGACCTTTTATTTCGATCTGCTAATTCCTGCATCCGACCCTTCCACTAATTTTCCTGATATCTACAGGGCTACTTTATCCATCCGACTGTCTTTACGGATCCTGCCCCAGACGCAAAGATTTACAAGGAAGAAATCTTTGGCCCAGTGTCGGTAGTGAAGCGATTCTCCACTGCCGAGGAAGTCATTGAAATGGCCAACAAAAGCGAGTTTGGCTTGATGGCTGGGATCTTCACCAAGGACCTCGACAGAGCTGCGATGATGGTCGATGCTCTAGAGTCAGGCACAGTCTGCATAAACTCCATGATGATGGTGGCTGCTCAAACCCCGTTTGGAGGGGTAAAGCAGTCAGGCTACGGAAGTGAGGGCGGCTATGACAGTATCCTTGCCTACACTCAAGTCAAGACGGTCTTTCAAAGGTTCGTTTGGGCACTAGATTACGTGTTATCTTTGACTGACCAACATGCAGCTCTCATTAATTGCATGGCTAGCTATGCAATAGACCCGGATAGAACTGATTAACCACAACAGCTTGCTATCGACCCATTGAACGACGATGGCCCTCAGCCTTCCTTTTATACTCTGCGTCATTTCCTTGGTCACTGGACAAAAAGATAATGGAGAACGGTGATGGTACAGTAGATGAGTAGGCGAAGAGAATCTTGGCTCATCTGGTGATTTTGGCAGCTGCCCGACGATAGTGGTTCCAAAATCCTGTGGCAGCAATACAGGTTCCGCATATGCGTGGCTCTCGTTTAAGCCGCCACCACCATCTAGGGCCACACCACTTGTGGGAATGAGCCGGGGGTTGTTTTTTGCCGTGAGCATTAGCACCTATCTTATCTACTGTAGAAAACATTTAACCCCCCTCCCCAAGGGAACTTCACCTCGATGGACGGGCACCGGTATGTTTCTTCTGACGACTTGGTATCTACGACGCTTGGGAAACTCTCACAAAGTCATGTGGATGAAGAGGCGGAGTGGCATCAGGCTTAACCCGCAAGAGCATGGTGGACTTTCAATACAGATCGATTCAATATTCCGGTATTGTTTAGTCCGCCATCTAGCACACAATTTTGGTGGTAAGCTGAGAAATAGGCATATCTTCGTGAACAGAAGATGAATATTTTACCCAAAATTAGTTGCAAAGTCAGGACTCAGGAAATCCGACCTCCTCTTTGGGATGGATTCGTTCTCTCCACATTAACCCTCGATATGCATTGCCATACGAGAGGTAGGAAGTATCCCACAACGTCTTCATGACTAGCTCTTTCAAGCTATATATGATAGGCATACATCATGGGTAACTCAGTGGTGAGCCTCAAAGTGATCTTTGGCCCTTCGGAACCCATAGGTTGCTAATCGATCGACACTCTCTACTCCAAGTGCTATCCTGCTGAACATAGGTGACTTGCCGACACGTTATCTTCATTAATGAAGCGATTCGAGCCGCCAGCAAGACCATTTTTCTTTGTTATATGACGTTCAGGTGTCGATGGCTTGCTGGAGTAATACGGTATCAAAATAACTCTACGCGTGGTAGCCTCGTAAGCATTTTGGAGGAGGTTGACGGTGCATGATCTTCAACTCTCAAGAATAGGGACTGTTAGACGCTATAGGGGTTGTGCGGAAGAGAATGTAAATAGAACGACTTGAATTCTCGATGAGACCCGGCTCTTCTCTTCTACTATCACACCTCCTGATGAGCAGCTCCCCCAGCGACTGCCTCGGAAGCGACGGTAAGAGTCTATCGGAAAGCGACCTGAACCGTTGCCCTTTAGTGAAGGAAGAACTTTGTTGGGAAGGAGCAGAAATCACCTAGGGAAGAGAATGAAGGATGCTGGTCAAAATTACATACCCTTTTGTTCTCTTGATATTCAGTGCGGAGAGCCTGCCGCTGAACAGAGTCCTTCTAAGTTCGAGGCTTTCTAAAAATGCGTGTGGCTGAAGCCTCCGTCGGCCATGATGGTTTGACCGGTAATTTGGCTACTCTCTGAGCTCAACAGGAAGCTGATCACGGCTGCTTGCTCCTCAGGGCAAGCCATCACCTTGAGCGCTATGGGACGGGTGTAGATATTCTCTCCTTGGTCAAACCCTTCCAAGCCTCTAACACTATCAACCATGTTTGCCATTGACATTGGAGTGACCGTTGCCCCGGGACACACGGCATTGCACCGAATTCCCTGCGGGCCGTAGAAGAATGCCCCGTTCCTCGTGATCTCCAGAACTGCTGCTTTCGTAGGTGCATATGCCGGGAAGCCCATTCCTGTGACCGCTGCGGTGGAACCGATGTTGACAATGGCGCCTCTCTGAGGCTTGATCGGGGCGGAGGGCTTTGGGAAGAGATCAACGGGTCTGGGAGATTGCTTCAACATCTGGGCGGCCTCGTATTTCTGACACTGCCATACTCCCCGCTGGTTGACGGCAAAGTGCCTATTGAACCCGTTGGATGATTAGCTGGAAACTTACGAAGAACGCCACTCACATGTCCACTTCTTCGGTGGATACATTTCCTTCATTGTCCCTATCCTCGCGGCAAAAGCCCGCTATATTGGCAGCATAGTCGAGACGACCCCATTTGTCGACAACGGTTTTCACCATCTTGACTACATCTTCCTCCTTGGATACATCCACGTGGAGGAATGTAGCCTCTACCTTGAACGTGGATCGAATTTCTTCTGCCAACTTTTCTCCCAGAACATCTTGAATATCAGCAATAAGAACCCAAATTCCTCGACTGGCAAGTTTTTTAGCGGTGGCCGCTCCGATGCCCGAAGCACCGCCAGTCACAATGGCTGTCCAAGGATCTGATTTAGTCATTGTAATGATGGATGTCTAAGATATTAAACAATATGATGGGATTTTGCAGTACTGTGGACCATCCAAATTTTCCAAGGAGGTAGACGCGCTCTCGGAACATTGGGTTGGCAGTTCCGGATCTATATCACCCCTGACCGGATAATTTCCTATGCATCACAAATATTAGTCAACGAGGCTCTTGGCTCTCTTGTGCTATTGCATTCTTTCCTTGTTTCCTCCATCTCTTCACTTCTATCGATTTGGGCTCTCAGCGATAGAGCAGCCCGAATCTTCCTACCAGAGCCATGCCTGGACCTGCAGCTTCCAAAGGGCCTGATATAAAGATAGAGGAATATGTGGGTTTGCCGCCTGTTACAGTGCAGATGAATGAGCGTTCTTCAGGCTACTTTCAAAGCTCACTGTTCCTCAGCCTGCCTCATCTCAGCAGGACTCCCGGCTAATAGCGTTATCCGGTTTCTAGCCGACTTAACGTCTGGAAAATCTCTTGAGAACGTCCCGGGAGTGACAGCCTCAGTCATGGCGGCTGGGATTTCAGCATATCAATCGGCCAATTTGGGTGCCTCCCGTAAAATCTTTTTGACTTCGATTGCGTTTACTAGGATTAGTGTAGTCACCACGTTCCTTTTGTCGAATGTTGATGCATCGATGACTGATGAGGTTTTAACTAAAGTTCATCGCAAGAAGGACGAACGATTCTTGTCTGATGGAACCAAAACACCTGGAGAGGCCAAAGCCAGGGGGTGCACTTAGCCAAGAAGGCTTCCAGGAGCTTCAGAGACAAAGCAGCTTCCATGTTTGATTGCTCCCTGCTTTCTAACCCAGATCAGCATATGCAATGAAACCATCTCCCTTCATCTATCCTTGCCGGATTCATTGTCGGAATTCAGGCTGAGCAACTTTGGCTAGTCTACATTAACCATGGATAGATTCCTAGCCTGACAACAGCGTAAACTTGATAGCCCAGGCATGGAATCAAGCCAAGTTGGATCTCTCCACCGGCCATAGAGTAATTCTCGGAATTCTGGAATTGTTTGCGGCACCAATAACACGTGGTCCAGGAAGTGTTAGTTTCAGCAAAAACAAATCAACTGTTTTGCCTCTGACCAAATTTTGATTAGCATTCACGGGTACACCCTAACCTGGATCTCCTCAACACTAACTAGGCGTGATTCGAGGCTTTGAGTGGGACGACACCATCCCTGGGGCCCCGCGCCGCTTGCCCGATGAATCCCGCGTAAGACCAAGCGTGTCTTGGGGAAGGAAATCTTGGATTTACTGAAGGATGAGGATTCGTAGCACGCCACACTTATATTATGAATGTGGTGGATGTGATTCCGATGTTTTGCTCCATATTCTAGTCATTAGGCGGATTTGATGCCTGGACGATCCATCCACTTGGATTTTTCACGAACTGTCTAAGCTTAGCCGTGAGACTCTTCCTCAGAATTGAGTATGTTTAAAATGCTGATGAGAAGCTGGAGGTCTGTCCTAGCTCAGCGTGGTCGGATGTCTCAAACCCCATTCCTCGCCCTCAGTCAGTTATCCAACAGAAGGCCAGGCTCCGATCGAAGGTGAGGAGCCTGCATAGGGAGCAGGCTCATCTCGCGAATGCCTGCTCCCGAGAGCTGTGACTAAAGTAGCCGTTCAGCGGAACGCAGGTTTTGGTAAAATCAGGATGTTCGCCAACAACCTTGTGAAATTTCTTATTCCATCGAATAGAAATACAACCTTCTACTTTTATTGAGCCGTGCTTCCCGCAGAGACGGGGATGCGAAACACACCCAGAGAGACAGAAGTCTATCGATTCTGCGCATGTTCGTCGTTATGAATCAGATCAGGGACCAGGGAAAAGACGAACGGACTATTGCTTGCTTGTTCCCATAGTATCTGAGACGTTTATGTGATGAGACGGAGAATTTTGTAGTCAATAGGACACTTAATGTCGGCCATGGCTGGAACGGGGGCAGCTCGCATGACTTTCCATCACCCGGTCGGCTCAACTTGCACTCTCAAGTTTTCAGTTAGGCCAGAACACGATAATGAAAAACAATGCCATATGCACTATTTGATTTAGTCAACAGTGACTATTTTCATAGAGGTTCCGTAGCTACGCTGGGTCGGTCTTAAATTCGAGGTTGCATTTTCCCAGTTTCTGCATTACTGAGAGGGAATTCCGCCGCACGATTGAAGAACCACGACTTTTTGGATACGACCGCAGCTAGATTGTTTAAAGAAGATCTAAGTCTTTGGTAGCACCTCCGATTCATCGTGGGCATAGTCCTCAGCCTTTCACGTGCCCTTTTCAATCGCCCGAAACAACGCGGCCGCATCAAGGACGGAACCACACTCCGACAATGGCATCGACTCCTAACTTGATTGCATTGTTTGCAGTCCAACAAAATGTCTCGGACCTACCAAAGCAGCTCAATCTATACGGCAATATTGATTTCGTGGTCGATGGTGTAGTATAGTCCACACACAAATCACCCCCCAAGACTAACGTCACCGTATTCAGAGAGCGCTGAACTAGTGGCAGGAGATGAGCTGCCGGACAATTGGTTCGCTGCACGAGGTGTACGCCGAGAGGACCTTGCTGCCAGAGTGGCCGTGAAGCTTCCCGCGGACCCGTATATGCATATCTGGTTCTACAGCTGGAACAATCTCGACACAAAATCCCAGTGGCCGCAAAAATTCAACCAGATCGGCTCGCGAGGGCTGACACTCCTCTTCGATAGCGTCGACAAGGAGCTGGAAAGAATCCTCAAAGAATTTCCAGAGACCAGGGTCTTACAACCTGCTACGAAGATACAGCAGAAATGGGGCGAAACAACGTCAGCTCTGGTCCTTGATCCCGAAGGAACTTTTGTCGAGCTCATTTCCATCGCCAATAATCCGCTAATTGTCAAGGCAAAGCCCGCTCAAGCTCACCGGCAAAGCTTCCTGCATTTCATGCTGAACTGTGTCAATTTCTCCGATACGACAAAGTGGTATCAATCATTCGGCAAGTGCGTGACACGGCGGAGAGATACATCAAATTAACGGTCATGGTGTTTAGGAATGGTGCATGATCATGGAGTCGACTTCAGAGACATTCATCCGGATGACCAGTTCAATAGTGGCATTGGAGGTAAGGATAGTTTCATGGGCGCTTACAAGACGGCATTTTCCCACCACGAAAACGTATGGACAGATTGCCATTTCCTTCGCAGTCCAAGAGACCCGAGTCACATGCACCTGGAATTACTAGAGTACAGCAACAATGGCAGTAAGTAATAGTGTCAGCGTCGTAAGACGAAAGATGAATCTAAACATGGCGTTTACATACAGAGGGATTGAAAGACCCAGGCCTCGATCCAACATGGTTTCAAAAGGGTAAATTGGATTTCACAAAACTGCATTGTTCATTCCCTGACAGAACATTCAACAGGAATCGCAAGGTATTGTATGAAGACGCCCAGCTACGAGGCCGCACGACGAAGGGTCAAAGAAAGAGGATACAAGATCTACATCGAGGAACAGCGAGGTAAGATAACGAAGGAGCGGCACCGAAGATGATGTTCAAACCCTGTCCTAACGATAAGATATCCATTCAGGGGCTCTTAATTGGGGCGATTCGCAATGGATATACTTTGGTGACGTGGATGGAAATCTCTTAACACTGTAGGTTGATGTGACAATAGATTTCTGAGTGGAATTCTGATTACCTTGGCAACAGGGAGCAATGGTATCCACAGAGGTATTGGGGCGAGTGCAATTGATATGCCTGAGCGGTCCAGCGTCGAGAGAGAGTTTCTTGCGTCGTCCCTTTAAGGAACCGTTTGAATCTAGTGGTACTGGTAATTCCCTCTGGTAGTGTGTCAAACTGAGGCACAATATAACAGTCTAAACAGTGTGACTGTAGTAATACTGATAATTTTTCTCCTCTACCACATGTGCACCGAAGTTGACGCGGTGTTCTCTGCCAGTTGTCAAAGGTGAACCAATGACTTTTGGGTTAGCCTCTTCGTATGTACGACTCGTGCATGACGGGTCGTTGGACCCCTGCTTATAGGCACTGCGATCTCAGCAACACTGACAGTGATCGCTCACACGTGCCCAAGACTATATCTACTAACGAGGCTCGAGGGTGTTACGGTGCGATTGACTGCATAAGACACATTATATCATTGTTATTGAAAATGATTGAGGCATCGAGACCAGTTCGTATTGCCAACTGCTCCGGGGCAGCGAGTAAGTTCTGTTGAAGAGAATAGCCACGCCTGAGGTGGCACGACAATAACACTCAAAAGGTGACTCCGGGGACCATATGTATAACCAAGCAAAATACGGCCCTGTAGATGTTATCACAGGAGATTATCTTGCAGGTCAGGACTCCACCAAGACAAATGACATGACTCCTGATTTGCACACTTGAAGAGGTCAATCTTGCCGAGTTCGCAGAAGCAAAGCTGAAGGGCGAGACAGCGTACGCGCCAACGGCCCTTGATGGCATTGCAAAATCTCTCGTGCTTCTGAATGAGAAACGTATCAAGGTCATTATTAACGGTGGAGCGATGAGTCCCGATGGACTCGCAGATAAGGTGTACAAAACAGCAAGTTGTGTGACATAGCCGATCTATTAGGTATCACAGCTAATCCACCCATTCTTCACCGTATAGATTCAAGACAGAGGATTGCAACTTACTGTTGCTTATGTCGAAGGCGACAACGTGCTCGACCGAATTCACAATCTCCTTCAGAAATCCCCAGGCAGCTTCTACCCGCACCTGGACTCGAAGAACTCCAATATCAAAGTTGCCGAGGGCACAGATGCATTCCTGCGAGACCCGGAAAACATGCCCGTCGTGAGCGCAAACGCATATCTCGGCATGCGTGGGATCAAGCGCGCATTGGAGGCCGGAGCGGACATCGTCATCTGTGGTCGCTGTGCTGACGCCTCACCAGTCATTGCCGCCGCTGCCTGGTGGCATGGATGGGCCGATGATGCGTGGGACGAGCTGGCGGGTGCTTTTACCGCTGGACATCTCATTGAATGCTCTACATACGTGACGGGGGCCAACTTTTCCGGCTGGACACGATATCCCCTCGAAGAGCTCTTGGGTATCGGGCTCGGGATCGCCGAGGTCGACAAACAAGGCAATTGTGTCATTACCAAACACGACGCCTTGCCGGGGGTGGTTCACTCGGATACCGTCAAGTCACAGCTCCTGTATGAGTTGCAGGGCCATGTCTACCTCAATAGCGATGTCAAGGCCGACTTGAGCCAAGTGTCAGTAGAGGACATTGGAAAAAATCGTGTCATGGTCACCGGGACCAAAGGCCATCCCCCGCCACCAACTACGAAGCTTGCAGTCTTCTATCGAGGTGGATATCAGTGGGAGTGGACGGTTAACACCACTGGGAAGGACGCCGCCCGAAAATTCAAATTCCAGGAGATGCAGCTTCGTCGCAAGGTTGAGGAATGGGGAATGGCCGATGACCTGGAGGTTTTGGACTTTCAACATATTGGAGTGCCCGCGACGAACCCCGACAGCCAATTCTCTTCCACGACATACATCCGCATGTACGCCCAGTCGAAGAAGCCCGATTTGCTGAACAAATTGACCATGGCCTGGGTGTACGATGGGATGGCGCACTTTGCTGGGATGCACCTGTCCCTGCTGCAACGTGGGCACGTCCCGAAACCATTCCTCTCCTACTATCCTGCCTTGATTCCCCAAGATGAAATTGACGAGGCGTATACGTTGCTTGGTCCCAACTCAACACGAGTTTCTGTTGGATCACCGCCGCAGACAGAAGAGCTGGCACCAAGAGCGAACTACGAAACCTTGAACCCGGCCCCGCTTTCCATCTTTGGTGATACTTTCATGGCTCCCTTGGGTGAAGTGGCCCACGCAAGATCGGGCGACAAAGGCGCCAATGTGAATATCGGAATCTTTGTCCACACGGAGGAAGAGTGGGAATGGCTGCGAAGCTTTCTCACCCACGAGCAAATGCGAAGCCTGATGGGTAAAGACTGGCAACCCTCGTTCTACACCGAGCGTGTCGAGTTTCCTCATATCAAGGCGGTTCACTTTGTTGTGTATGGTGCTCTCGGTCAGGGCGTCAGCAGCTCCAGGCTGCTGGATGGGCTAGGGAAGGGCTTCGCTGAGTTCATTCGCGCGGTCCATGTGCCGATACCAAAGAAATTTCTGTTGGCTTCGGCCTCGTAGTGCGAGATTAGTGCGCACGAGACTCATCGTGTAGTTCGACTTTGAAACACCTGAAAAAACCCTGATCGAGAAACATTTTAAATCTTCATGCTATCATTGACGGTGTCTAAGATTTGTCCCCAGAAGTAGGTAAAACTGTAAAGCGAGCGGAGTAGCGGAGCAGCTTGGTCTTTTAGCTCAGCCATAAGCTGAGAGCATATCTGGCGGTGAACCCAACCGCCGTAACGTCGGGAATTGTTAGTGTACTTGGCGCAGGGAAGATAAAAGCTATTTAATGAATTGGTCGCCCAGATTGTCTGGCCATCTAGGCTGATCAACCCCATTTGTCCTTGTTGAAATATCATACCCAGGAGTCACCTCCCCATTCGGAAACTTCAAGACTGGCGCGACCACCTTCACCGGCTTTTTGATATATTCCGGTATAGTGGTGACGAAGAACTCAGGCTTCATAATTGTTGCGGAGCCTGTAGTGGCAAGCATTTTCATGTAGGCTGGGAGGAGGGCCGGCATGTTGTGGTGATGGTGAAAGACTTGTCCACCATTTCGACTCCACAAATCCTCCCAGACTTCATTTTTATATGTTCCAACGCTGTCTGTCAACCACCGTGAATAGTAGTTGAGCGCAGTCTACGGAAAAGTTAGCAGCAAAACGAGTTTGCGGGAGCAGTCTGATTCCTTACGTCGACCGTGTACGATCCTCCCTTCTCCGCACGCAGGAGAAGCGCCGTAATGATGGCAACCGTACCACAAATGCCGGTGCTTGTAATGCTGTGTTAGCGGGAAGGATGGGTAGTCGAGTCATGGGAGAATCTCACCAATAGTCGGAGTTGGGAAAGACTGGAGTCACCGGCTCATCAAGGCCCATGGCACGTCCAAACTGCAGCGAAACACCGCAAACCTGGCGGGGAAAGGATCAGCGTTCGAGCAGTTTAAAAGGGGAAGCGGCCTGCTTACAGCATCACTGATCTGTTGCCATCCGCTTCTGGAAGCCCATGGCCCATTCCAACCATAGCAATTCTCTCGGGCGTAGATGATCCCTCGTGGTCGATGTCGACACATCTCGATGATATCGTCTTCTCCAAACCCGTGCTTGTCCAGAACTCCCGGACGATACCCTTGCAAGAAAACATCCGCATCGAGCACCAAATCTCGAAGTTTTTGACGGTCTTCGTCGTTCCTCAGGTCGAGAATGGTATTCCATTTGCCGGCGTTCAAGTCAAGATGCAGGACGGATAGATCGGGCAGATGAGGCGCGACAACTCTCATTACGCTTGCACCGAGCTCAGACAGACCTCTGGATATGGCGGGGCCCGCGATGACTCTTGTCAAGTCAACAACCTTGAGACCTGCTAGAGGCCTCTTCGACGATGTACGGGGGCTGTCCGGCCACCAACATGCTTTCTGGCCTAGAATGGTATCAGCGTGCGCGTGGATCTCGAACAGTCCCACATGTTCATTCGCCTTGCCGTGTTCGCTGTTCCGATACTCGTCCACGCTCAAACAAATCACACCTGCCTGTTTGTGGACATCCGTCATCTGGGACTGCAATGCCTCCGAGTTGAATTTTGACACACTCTCTGTAATCAGTGCAAGCTCCTTTTCGTGATCATTGTCGACCGGAGAGTCGTGCGGCAAACCCAAACATCGCAATGTTGGCTCTGAGTTCACCGAGCCTGGAATTTGTTACGGGAGATCACGGAAAACCTCAGAGAGCCGTGGGGTGGAGAACGCACCATGCACATGAAAATATCTGCCATCTTTACACCTATAGATGTTCGTTGCCAGCTGTCGATAGAATGTCGCGTTGGCACCATGGATGTCCCAGTCCGGGAAGTATTTTGCCATCTGGCTTCGAGTCTCAAGGTTGAGCATTGAGCCAGCATTCAACTTCTCTCCATCAGGATCTATGGTGAAGAGCAACGAAGACAAGATGAACAGCTGAGCATGATCTCTGAGGCATCGAGCAATCACAATCAGCAGAATCCACATACTTGAACCCGGACGATTGGACACCACTCGCGAACATACGTATTGATTGTGATTTCTGGCGCCGTGATTCCATACTTTCGCTTGAGAAGCACGGCCAGTACGGCTGCTTCGTAGCCCTTCAAGGCGCTGACGCTTTCAGCAAATCGCCAGTTAACCGCGATGGTAGGTTTGTCGCTTCCTTCAAATTTGATGTTTTTGCTGCAATCGTGGATCTCCAGAGGAAGTTCTCTTTGGATCAGTGGATTGGCTAGGATCCCTTGTCGAAACAGCTTCTCTGCCTCTTTGTAGACACAATAATCTTCGAGGGGTTCTGGCAAAGAGCCCATGTTCTCTGGACTGCCCTTCTCTAGTGGAAGATGAGAGGAAACAGGGAGGCGAGGCATTTACGGAATGCGTTATGGCTTTTGGAGGGGTTCGGAATCAAGCTTGAGGCGGAAGAGGTTTCCGCTTCCGATTCTCAATCCTCATTAATAAGTTAATAGCTGCAAAAGCTCCTCAATAGATTAGCACCACGATTGAATATATAGCGAGTGCAATATACGAATACTTAAGTGTGTGCGTTAAATTTCGAACATATGGGCAACCTACCTCAACATGGGAAGCTATCAATTGATGGTTCAACCTCTTCGATTGAAGCCTGTCTTGCTCTCTTCAGTTGTTATGACAATAAGGGAGCGGCTCCCTTGATTCAGAATATATGTCAGACATGCTGTTTGTACAAGAAGTCCATTTACAACTAATCAAAGTATCGCCTGTGTCTCCAACAAGATCACCTGATTGATATATCGAAATTTTGGACAAGATTTCACTTACTAACAATTAGGCTTTTCGTTCTTTATGGAATTGCCGAAAAGATAGCTTGGGCTAATGGCTGGACACATTTGTATGCGTTGACATTCGATAGCTACATATCAGCTGTGGATGGGGACTGGACAGCATTCAAATACAGGTTAAGCCAACAGAGCCGGAGTGGCCAGTATCACAGTAACTAATGAGTAACTACAAACACGAGAAGGAGAAGATGGGGGACCAGCTGAGGATGCCATCTCGCTTCTAAGAGCGAAGGAATACCACTGTGCTCGAAAATTGGACCTATATCGTGCCCACTCATCTCTTGGTCTTTGATACACAGTAGAATAGTCGAACAGTGGCGTCGAGTTGTTGTAACGTATATTTGGAACCCACCATTAGAGTCTAGCCTCGATGTGCTGGGCAAACATGCCGTTCACTGGATCATGGCCATTTTTAGCCTCCTCAGTCTGTGACGTCGATACCAAGCACGGATCCACAGGCTCGTTGTCGAATTGGCGAATGTAGTAGGCCATATCGCCTGTCCTGGCTTCTGCCGAGCTGTGCCCGTTGCCCAAGAATTCCCAGCGGTTGTGGCCCGGCTGGTGTTTAATCTCCCAGTCTTCCCAGCGGACGTCTCTGACTGCTTCCAAGTAATGGAGAGTGGATCCTGGCCATAAAGCGACGACATGGCCCGCAGCACTACCTTTCTTGTACCATGATCGGCAATCCTCAGTCCAGACCGTCAGATCCATGTACTCGTTCTTCCAGTCATTGAAATCTCTCGTTGGCCCGCTTTTGACCTCAAACGATCTCCAATTCTCTTTCTGGAACCTTGAAAGCATTTTGACGACGTAATCCACCTGGGCCTCGACTGCGACCAACAACGGCCCATTACCAGCAGGGCAGTTGGGCCCCAGAAGCATGAAATAGTTCTGGTACTCGGGAACAGCTATTCCAAGATACGCTTCTGGCTCATCCTTCCATTTGGACGCCAATTCCTGTCCATCGTTCCCGATGAGAGGGAATCGTGGCTTGAATGTGGTGTCAAAGCCTGTTGCACAAATGAGGACTTCGACAGGATGCTCTGAGCCGTCCTCCATGATGGGGCCTTTCTCAGATATGGAAATGATTTCTCCAAAGATGACCTCGACATTATCTCGAGACAAGCTTTCCAGGTAGTTTGGCCCAGGAGTCAGTCTGCGGCAGCCGACAGACCACTCGGGAATGAGAACCTTCTCCAGCTCCGGATTGTTTAACTTTCGTTTCATTTCACCCAGCATATAGTCCCGCACCTGGTTTTGATGATCGGACAAACGTTGGAAAAGCCGAAATTGGCGGTTCATGCTCTCTTCGGTCTGCTTCCTAACCTGAAGGTGAAATTCTGGGTCGGTAGCAAAGCGAGTCTTGTCTGCATCACTGTAGGTTCGGTATTCATCTCCGGTAGGGGGACTAACCCAGGTTGCTTCCCGGATAAATGTTTTCAATTGAGAGACATTGGGAGCGATGGCAGGCAATATCTGGATCCCAGATGAGCCATTCCCTATCAAACCGACGACCTTACCAGTGAGATCGAGGTCTTCAGGATAGGCGGCCGAGTGGACAACTTTGCCCTGGTACTTATCCAATAGACCGGAGATTGGTGGGTATCTCCAGACGTTGAGGATTCCCGTGGCATTGATCAGACAGTGACAGGAGACTTTGAAGACTCTGCCTTGGACGAGATCCTCTACTGTCACATCCCATTCACCGCGGTCGACTGACCAGGAAGCTCCAACCACCTTGTGATTCAGGTTGATAAACCTTTGAAGCCGATACTTGGCCGTGAAGTCCTTGAAATACTGGTGGATCTCCTTGGAAGATGCGTAGTTGGCGTTCCAATCGGTTTTGGGCTCAAATGAGAACGTATAGCAATGAGCTGGCACATCACATGCACATCTACCCAAGGTCAGTGCTGCTGCTACAACACTGGGCTTGTAATGGTGTTGACATACCCGGGATATCGATTCTCAAACCATGTTCCCGACACCTCCGGATTCTTCTCGTAAACGGTCAGATCGAGCTTGTCAAAGTGCTTTTGGAACTTATATGCAACGAGCAGCCCAGAGGCACCAGCACCAATACAGACAACCTTCAATGTCCGCTTAACTTCGTTGATCGCGGGATATTTTGCCCAAAGACCAAATGGTCCAGATGTCGACGACATTGCTGCCAGAACACTTGAACTTGAACGAGTGGCTCGAGAGGTCTTATCAGGTGATATATGAATTTAAAGCACGAAGGGGACATCACTCTTTCGAGAAACTTTTTTATGAATAGAAGGATATCCTTAATTTGTAGCATCCGAGTATTTTGCGGTACTCATTACGGAGAAGTGACGGTTGAGCGGGGCCCTGGGGTAGATTCTGTTAATCAACGACTCGTATGACATATCCTTGAGGATTTGCGAGGGGTACGGGCGTAACGCTGTTCGAGACTATGCATCAGATTCGTAGACGATATCACTGAGCATCTGTACGAAAGTCACCCGATGAATGAATGATTTATGGCAAGAATGGGGGTATTCCCTCGATGCTACTATGCTTATGCTGGCCTGCCATCATAAGAGAGAATCAAAATTCTTGTCTACAAATGATCCTCTAAGCTGCAAAGTTCTACGTGGACGGTGGACCCGTAACTGACCGTGAATCCACCATCCACCACGAGATTGTGTCCATTCACCAAGCTGAGTTTTGGAGAGGACAGGAACACCACTACGTCTCCAACCTCGTTGGGACCAACAACTCCGTGGGAAACCGGGAGACACCACGTTGACACGGATATTGAACTGACGAGCCTCCAATGCCGCCGTTTTCGAAAGACCGGCCACGGCGTGTTCTGATGCCGTATAAGCAGAAGACATAGCTACTGGTTGGATCGAATTGACCGAGGCACATTTCACGATGGAGCCTTGTTGAGGTCGCGCGTAAGGCATCGTCACCGGCTCCTGTTTCTTCATCTTTTCGATTTGATATTCGTTGCACAGCCAAACACCAATTTGGTTCACGTCGATAGCTTTACGCCATTCGGCGAGTGGCACGTCCCAAGTTGTGCCAATCGAGCTCGAAATCCCCGCGAAGTTGGCAGCATAGTCAACTCGACCAAACGCCCTGACTGTCTCTGAAGCAGCTCGATGCACATCTTCCTCTTTGGTGACATCAGCTCTAGTCACAATACATTATCGAGGGTCAATTGTCTTTTCTCCATGCTGATTTTCGAGACTTATCCCATCTTTGCGCCGTACTTTTCCACATTTTGCTTGCCTTCCTCGAAGGCTCGATCGACCAGAACATCCACCAAGGTAACGCCAATGGCACCTTCTCGGGCAAAGGAGACGGCCACTGCGTTTTCCTAAACCTCGGGCACCTCCTGTGACAAAGGCAATTCCGCCTGGAATTACCGACATGATTCCGAACAGCAGGCGTGACGAATTCAAAGGATAGCCTTGGGTCAGCGAGCTTTACCTGGGGAAGGGTTCTTGCAGGTCGAGCATAAATATTCAAGTTTCAACTAGTACTACCACACCAGTTTGGATCAAGTTCCCCTTTCGTTTGCCGTCTCCTCCCTGTGAGATTGTCGCGACTCCTTCTAGACGATGTGCATCAGGAATTGGGACAACCACTCATATATCTCATATTACAATCGGGCAGCTATTCATTACCTCTCTTACTGGATGCCTGGACATCCATGGACTGAATCACCACTTGGACGAAACTATGGCGATGTCTTTTGCGAGTTTGCCAGCGACAGCACAAACCTCATTAGTTCACCTTTTCACCTGTTTCATCCCACAGAAACAGGTTCAAGACTTTGAATCTTTGATTCAGTTTCCAAGGTGGCAGTGCCGACCTTTGAGAACACGAATAACGGAAAAGGAAAGGGATACAAGTATGGGGTCGACAGGGAATTCATGCAGGATGCGAAGAACATATGGGTGCATGAATATGACTGGTCGGCATTTCCCTAACCATGCTGGTGTGCACGATTAAGCAATTCAAGCGCGCAACGGTGAATCTAATGCTCACTTCGATGATTGCTATACCCGCGAGACACCGAAGCACGAATTAACAGCTACCCAAATTTCAAGGCCAAAGTCATTGATGACGACAAGACTGCCTTCAATGTCCACCTCATCGCTCTCTTCTCGAGCAACCCCAATGCTGTGTCATTGCTAATGCTCCACGGTTGGCCAGGTGTGTATTATTTTCCCTTTGGCTCCAGAAGAGTTCTGGAGCAGCTGGACTGCTCACAATGTATTTTCTTCGAACCAGGGAACGCCATGGAGTTCTTTGCGACTCTTGACCTCCTGAAACAGAAGTTCACGACCGAAACATCACCATGTCATGTTGTGGTGCCGTCACTGCCGGGATACGCTTTTAGCTCGTTGCCAGTGGACAAGGATTTCAAGGTGGCAGACTCGGCTCGTATCATCCACAAACTTATGATGCTTCTTGGACTAAAGGGATACATTGCGCAAGGAGGAGACATCGGTTCAGGGGTGGCGAGGCACTGTCTGAGCCTCTATGGTGAATGTAAAGCTGAGTGGCTTCTAACCAGGATATTCAACAAACCAGAAATTGGCGCCAGGGTTCATGTGCTAAATTGGCTCTCCTTGATGTAGCTGCACATGTCAACTTGATGATGGGTGTTCCACCGCCCCACAGTGAAGGGCAGAACCGTCAGGGCTGGCAGAAGTGATCTAATTCAATCGTCGCGAAACAACGTCTCAGCGGATGGCGTCCGCCGTCGACCATTCCGCAAAATGTCTGGTGTGAGATGGGCATCGGTTGAAAAATGCTCAAGAATGTGGCACACATATGTAGCACGAACAATCTGGTCTGTTTTGCTGGTCCCTCTCACCTGTTCAAAGAGTGAATATACGGTCGACTGACCACTCAATTCTTCATGCGATTGACCAACTCGCTAAATTCAGGATATATCTCGTGCCATTCATCTGTAAGGGCCCAATGGTCAAGATTCTCTGCAAAGGCCTCAAACGTCGGGTCTGATTCAATCTCGCCATCGTAGTTCGGAACCAAGATTGGCTTCGACTTAGGCCACTGAAGTCTCACGAGCTTGGTAAAATTGGTCTCAAATTCACGTTTTCGCTTCTGATAGATCTCAGGGCGATCAACAAGGGCATCCCGCAACCTCGGGAATACGAGGAAGTCGATCCCGATCGGATGCGGGATATTCTCTTGTTTCGGGGTCGGTCGCATGCACTCAGGGATGTCACGATAGAACTCAGGGCATGGGTACATGCGATACTGTAGTGCTCAGGCTCGTCAGCTTCTGCACTGTGTTTCACAATAGGAATGAAGGCGGAAATGCTATCCTACCCTCATGAGCTTGTACATGAGTATGTAACAGGCCCAGTGGGTCTGTTCGTCGGCGATGCGAATGTCGGTGAAAGCGGAATTGATCACCTCCACAGTCGCGCTTTGCTGGGGGTTCAGCAGACAGATATTCTCCAAGGCTGGTAGCGCGGGCAGCCAACTTTCGCTCGCTTCCTGCTCTGTAAACATGTTCGTGTGGGCAGAGAGCAGTGCCCGTGCAGCTCTTTGGTAAAATTGTTGGTTCTCCGGATGATCGTCCACAAGTGGATCAGGGTGGGAATGAGAGCGTGAGGCGTGCAATTCGTGGCCAGCCGGCGACCAGGTATGCGTTGAAGGCGCTTCACCGGCTACAAGGTTCCGGTCGTGGGCCTCACGGAACTGCTGCCACAAAGACTGGGTGCGAGGTTGAGAGGGAGCGCGGGGCGGCGATGATGCCATGACCGATAGAGGAATGTGTAGACCTTTTGCTGGTTGCTGGAGGGGCCAGTTACCTCGAGATCGACTTGCAGCGGTGGCACCAGAGGCACTGAGTCCGACGACGACATCGCCTTCATCGACCTGCAATCCTAGTACCGGGTGGTTAGTGTTTTGCCCGGGGGCGGTCCCTGATAATAAGCCAGGAATGGCGATGCTGCTACTGTCGCGTTGATATGAGTCATTGCCGCCAAGTTGTGCGACGGCGAGGCCAGTGTCATCAGCGGGATCGTGCGTGGCTGTGGGGTGGGAGTGGTGATCGGCTAGCTGGGTCACTTGATCTTGCAGCTGTTTGATGGTGGCTTCCATGTATTCCATTCGGCCTCGATCCGTTGCACGCTTTACCCTCATCGCTTCGCGGTCTTTGAGTCTCTTCCTTCCCAGTTGTCCAGGGGTACGGACACGCTTCGGTGGCGGATTATCAGTAGGAGGCATTCTTCTACCTTGTGAGTTGCGTCTCGGTGGTAACACTGATTGTTATTGTGTCCGGTAGAACTGGTGCTAGCGCCAAGACCCTCTTAGCGCTAGTTAAACTTATCAACACGTGACGCGCTAACTATTAATAAGACTAACTGCCTCATTCTCTTGTCACGTGACATTGCCCCCGTCACGGGCCACTGTTCAATTGAAAGGCTGGTGTGCCGCTCATGCCACCGTTCAACTCAAAGAGTTATATGTAGTTGGGCCTGGACACCAGCTCCAAACACCAGGTTTGGCGCCGACGAGGCTTTATCAAACCTCAGCCTCGTCGACGGCGGCCGTGTCGTGGTTTACAAGGGAGTTATGTGCAGCCACGAACGATTCCACCAGTAATTTAGCTGTGAATATGATTGGCTAAACATCAGTCTTGGCAATCGAACCCCCAGACAATCGAGCTGGCCAATCGAGCCCGGAGTCATTCCCTCGTTGTCTATTCCAAGGATTTCAGCGGATTGTTCCCAAACGACCAAATTCCTCGCCGCTCCAGTCTTGATTGTCGAATTGAGTGATATTTACCGAGAAAAGGTACCCTGCTGCTCTGCTTATAGATCTCAATAACGCTAGAGGGAGATTGCGCTGAGCACGGTGGATGGAGGGACCCCCGCCGCTAGATGCGGCCGAAAAGAAGCGACGACATGATCGACAAGCACAACGACGACTTCGGCAGCGACGAGAGGAATACATCAAGTCACTTGAGCGTCGACTAGAGCTCTACGACGCCCAGGCTACCTCACCGAATTGGAGAGATGATGCGTCTGGCACCGATGGGCCAGCACTGCAACTAGAATTCCAGCAAGCAGCGAGGAAGGAGACTCAAGGCAACAATACGCTGTCCAGTCTACTCACAGTTGAGCCACGGGGACCGGCTTCCTGCGAAGCTCTTCAACGGCGAGATGCAATGAGTTCTCCTCAGACCACAAACGACGCTCTTATTACACCTAACCTCGGTTGGAGATGCCCCACGAGTCCCCATTCGAGCCAGAATGAAGTGGCTGATCCATGCGAAGGGTCAAATCAAGCGTACCCTCAGGTCCAGAGTTCGGAGGAATGCCTTGGTCACCCTCTAATACGCAGATCCTCTCTGGACATGAGCTGGCTTCTCGTGCCCTGCAACACTAACACTTGTCGACACGACTGGTGGGCGATGCCAGCCAGCAATCCCCGCGACAATGTGACCCGACAAATCTTCCCGTGGCTTTCCTTTCCATTTCTTGTTGCTCTATGTCCGGATGAACCATTGGCTGTTGACTTGGTACAGCCCACGAAGAGGAATCCTCTGGCAAATTTCATCCGAATTTTCACCTCACAGATTGGATTGGACTCCATCCAACAGCTTGCGTTTGGCTGGCTTCTGTATACATATACCAAATGGAGATCCGACCCGACAGAATATCGTTTCATGCGTCTGCCACACTGTCTTCATCCTACCAGGGATCAGATGCAGTCCCGTCATGCTACGGCGATTGACGTGCTTCCTTGGCCCATGCTGAGGAATGTCTTGATAGAGGTAGCTTCTGGTAGCAACATCACCGCTCTCCTACGCTCCTTGCTCACCTCAGTACGCCACAATTGCAATCAGAGCTCCCAGGTAATTGCAGATGGTGCTCCCACTTTTGCGTCACCCAAGGACCTCCACAGAGGCTACGGCTGCCTGAATGATTGGGATTTTGATCTAGCCGTACTGTCTCAATTAGGGGTGGGCTTCGGTGGGGCCCACAGTTGCTAACGACGAATCTCACCATGTCCCCAATGTCAGAGACTGGTTCGCGACCGCTTTCCGAATTTGCCAAAACGACGATATTATCGATGGCAGGTATATTATTTATAAAACCTTCCACACATGGGCTTTGTGGAAGAGATTGGTCTTTATGCCTCTAGCTTGTGGTACTCTGCAGGCCACTGAGTACATTCTTCGCCCATGTCCACCCCATTTGGGGCTGTGGAGCTGGCATCCAAGTCATCGGCATAGATGGACTTTGCCGGATAATTTCTGTCGAGTATTGTCCGGCCTTGAGGAGGCAATGGATTGACAATCCATTACCTTCCCCACTCCTGAACATGCCGCAGCAGGCATGCGGACTCGTAAAATGCCGGAAATCGGCCGTTACGCCGGAATCCACCAATCGCGATTCGGCTAACTCGTTCCGGCGGAGTCGTATAGCCACGACCACTGCGGGTGGTTCGCCGTTCTATATCTAGCCAGACTTCATCGGCGTGCCGCGTTGAACGACGTACCTGGACTGTCTGAATCAGACTTTGACAACATACGATCAACATGCAATCCAGCATGGAAGACAAGGTGAGCATTGTATCGGCTGCCTTCCGAACTCAGGTTGCCCTGAGGAAACGAGTGAATCAAGCTGACATGATGGTCTGGCCGCGCCCAGGTTGTTGTTGTCACCGGTGCCGCTTCGGGAATAGGTCTGGCTACGGCAGAGCTATTTTTGAAGGCGGGCTCCAAAGTCTTTGGGTGCGATATCTGCGCCGCACCCGCCTCCCTAGCCCATCACGACAGGTTCCGCTTCCTTCAGTGCAATCTGACGGAGACTTCGGCACCGAGGGAGGTTGTTAAGCAATGTATTGCGGTCTTTGGAGAGCGCATTCACGGTCTTCTCAACGTCGCCGGAGTCATGGACACCAATAATAGCGTCGATACCCTCGAGGATCAGGCCTGGGATCGGACCATTGCCGTCAACCTGACTGCTCCGGTCAGATTGATGCGAGAAGTCGTCCCCGTCATGATTAAGAATGGAGGAGGAAGCATTGTCAATGTTGCCAGCAAGGCTGGCATGAGTGGTGCTGTTGCTGGCGTGGCTTATACTGCCAGTAAACACGGCCTCGTAAGTCCTCGCCTACAGCAGATGTTATGCTCGGCAGGTGCTAACCCGACACACCTGTCGAAAGATTGGGGCGACCAAGAATGTGGCGTGGAGGTTCAGAGAACATCAAATTCGCTGTAATGCGATCTGCCCCGGAGGTGATACCATTCCCGCCGGTTTTGGGTGGTGCGAAGCTAACGACATGGATAATTAACTAGGGGTCGCGACTAATATCACGCAATCAATTGATATGGACAAGATGGACCTGGCAGCGTATGCCACCATGGAGCCTGTTCATAATCTCCACGGGGAACAAGGTCGCACTCAACCCGGGATGCAACGGGCTTCGCCTAAGATGATGGCGAATGTGATGCTGTTCCTCGTCTCTGACGCCAGCCAAGAGATCAGCGGAGCGATTATTCCGGTGGATCATGCGTGGAGTACGATCTAGTGGGGTTATTCTGCTGCAAGCATGGTTCGAGCTCTGCCTCTGAAAGATTCTGGTTGAAACTTGAGTTCGTCAGAGGTATTGACTTTTACTGCTCGCCTGACCCTCCTGGTACTTTGAGATAATTTTCACATCCAAACTTCGCCCCCATACCCTTGAAGCTCTGTTACTAGAGAAGTTGGTATTCATTGTTGGACAGCATATTGGAATTAGCATCAATGTAGGTAAAATGGATCTATCAATCAAATGAAACACTCTCCAATCTCCTTTCTTGTGGCTTGAATTTTTTGGGAAATGACTAGTCAAGAGTGACTTTAAATTGATCTCGTACAGAATGCATATAAATCTGAGGCTACTCGATCTTGGAAGAAGACAAAGTTTCCATCAAAACTTTGGTCCAGTTAAATCTGATGCACGGCCTCGCGAGAACAGCGATGCAACGGTTATCATTCCGCCAATCAAAATTGCTCCCAGTGTCAGTAGGACCTGATTTGGCCCAATTCCAGGTTTATTTTGGTCATTCAATGTCTCACCTCTCTTGAACCCAATCTTGTGCTTCGGTGTCGCCTGGGCAGCTTTGGCAGTCGTATAAGGAGGATAAGTGAACAACATCAGCTTGTCCAGCCACGATGGAGGCGTAGTGATTGTTCGATTGTGTGAAAAGCAGTCTATACCATGCCTTCCATGATATGCTCCATAGCCAGATTCACCTACTCCACCAAAAGGGGCATCTGGGACAGCAGCGTGAACGAAAACATTGTTGACGGTGACCCCACCTGAGAGTGTGCTGGAGATAATCTTCTCCGTCACTTCCTCGTCACGGCTGAAGATGTACAAAGCCAGAGGATTTGGGAGGCTGCCGATGTGGGCGATGGCTTCGGAGACGGGGCAGGATATGACAGGACAAATCGGGCCAAAAAGTTCCTCAGACAACAAACTGTCACTAGATTGGATATTAGTGACAATTGTTGGGTGAATGAACTTCTGGCGCCGGTCATGTTTGCCACCGTAGATGATATCTCCCTTGCTATTCTCCAGAAGTCTCATGAGGCGGTCAAAATTACGCTCGTTAACAATCCTGGTCATACACTTGGTACCCTCAGCAAGATAGCGATCATTCCAATAAGCCATACGCTTGACAAGCTGCTGGGCAATTTCGGGCTCGACATATACATGGTTCACAGACAGGCAAATCTGACCAGAGTTATTGAATTTGGCGTAGGTGATTCGCTTGGCAGCGAGATCGATGTCGGCCGATTTGGCCACTATGCAGGGACCCTGTCCTCCAAGCTCTAGAACGACCGGTGTCAGATGTTTAGCGGCCGCAGCTGTGATATGCCTTGCAACTTTGGAAGACCCAGTAAAGAAGATGTGATTATACTGCAGTGCAAGGATGACTTCCATTTCTGAAGGTCCCCCCGTAACGATGCGGATCGCTTGCGGATCAAGATATTTGGGGACAATGTCGAGCAGCACAGCTTCAACATGAGGTGCGAGCTCTGACGGTTTGAGCAGCACACAGCAACCTAAGTCCGTTAATCCTCCCTTCCCTCGAGAAGGTGTCATCCTTAAACAATACCAGCTGCAATAGCCGCCACGAGCGGCGAAATCAACAAGAGGATCGGAAAATTCCACGCGCCAATGATCAAGGTGACTCCCAGAGGCTCCTTCCTGATTCGTGATTTGCACATCGTTCCAAAGAGAAACCCCGCCTTGGGCTTGGTGTCTGCTGTCCACTTGTATAGGTGGGTGATGTTCTCAAGGATGTCGGCTTCCGTTGATGCAATATCTGCCAACATGGTTTCCAGAAGATGGCGGTTGAGGTCTTTGCTCAATGCTTCGACCAGGCGGGCTTTATTGTCCTCGATCATCCAATAGCACTGTTTAAGCTGCCATTTTCGCCATGCGAGTGACTTCGTGCGACCTGTAGCAAACGTGTCGAACAATGTATTCCGTGCTCGCTCGATCTCATCCTTACTGGTAAATCTGACCATATTGATTGTCCAAAAAGGAGGCGATGGATTGTTCTTGCTTGATAGCTTGAGTCCCTCAGGTACACGGCTGTTTGGCAACAATGAGCGACCCTAACATTATCAGCGGCTGTTGAGTTATTCGACTAAGCTTTGCGTGAAATTTGTCTAGTATCGGGCGATGTCGTCGAGGCCAAACGACTCGTTGTGCACGACGAAAAGAGATCATCACCGTCTGAAAATGGCAGGGAGATGCGTCATTTTAATCTTCCGAAAGCGCTACTATACTCGTTGTCCCTGCGCTTGTACAGATATAAATGGGGGTATCACATCTGTTTGTAAGGGCATGTACAGACAATAAGGGCTAAGATGGCGTCAAAGGAAGATGGGGGTGACGCTGGGCAATTGAGCAATCTGGAAAATGACCTCCTTTAACGGTGATTGAGAAGAGGGCCAGAAACGATCCAAACAAGCCGGTGGCCTACCTTCAGTGCAGTGAGAACCTTAGGTAAAGTACAATTACTCCCAGATGACTCAAGTTAATGACTCAAGTCATGGGTCAAAGTGCAGTGGCGCCGACTCTATGACTCTATCACTTGAATCTTACCTTCGCTGATCTTAGTTCCCTCCTAAGATTCTAACTCAAAATGTGCCGTGCGATATGACAAGTCGTTTTCTTTTTCTGGGCTTGATATCCATCCCTGACAGTGCGGTAGTAAAATATTTTAATTATCTATAGAACCTTCCAAATCTTGATGCCGCGCCGATGGGTAACATCACCCCTAAGGAGACGGGCATTAAGCATCACGATATTGGTCTAAGTATAACCTATCCTGGGTGGCCATAGTGTATACTCTTATGATTGCCGTAGGTCTTACAACTGTGGACCGCGTCGCAGACATTTTCGGGAGGATGTACACCTTTATTGGCGGTGCCGTTTTGGGTGTTGTAACCTGTGGAGAGTATCGTTGCCGCAACAGCACCCAGCCTTGATGCCCTGGTCGCAGGAATGACCCTCACTGGGTTGGGAGCCTCGACCAACCTCCGCGAAATTCATTTTTCCACTGCTCCTCATGAGTGAGGATTGCTCTGATAGTTTGTCGTAGTATTCGGGCGAATTGGTTAAGGCATGATGAAAAGGGAACGCAAGGCAGCAAATGGGATTTATTCTCATAACAAGCAGGGACAATATGGATGGGAGTTCTCCCATCCAGCTGAACAGAGATTCTTGCTTCTGCATAGTTGACATCGGTCAGATATGGACTGCGAGTCAAACTCCATGTATTCTTGCCGGGCAATTGCGTAACAACGAAGCGATAAATTAGGGAAATTCCCGCCAGCTAGGCACGAAACCGAGAATTCGTTGGCAGCCCCAACAATGCTGGGAAGACGTAGCCCTGGATTAGTTTGTCTAGTCAGCCTGTCCTTGTCTGTCGGTTGTTGAGTCCACGTACCTATCAGATAGGAGCGAATTGGGTATGCATTTCCACATTCATCCTAAGAAAAGAGCCTCAATTGTCATGTTTTCAAAGAAACCAGTGTTTCATCACCAGAAAATCCTCCACCAATCCTTTGTAAAACGGGGCTCGAATAAGACCCACATCGTGTCGGCCTGTGTTAGCATCGTGTGCCAATAAGGGATTGAAACCAGTTAAATTACAGAATGAGTATATACAATTGGGCTTTCGGTGTGTTAGGCGGTATCCAAGAAGGTAGAAGGACCTTTCTTACCTCGCATGCATATAGACAGTATGATGAGATGCTAAAGTTTCCCAGGAGGCCTGTGCCAGTGTTCTAGCCGAATGTCGATAGTGGTGGCTATCATCGATAATGAGCTTGAACGCATCATCTTGAGAAAAGGTATTGTCGCCAGTTGCACCTTCGTAGGGGCATATTGCGAGGAGGAGAAAGCCTGTGAGCATAATATTGTCTTTCTTCACAGGCTCATAGTCGGTGCTCTGCTCCCTTTAGACCATTTCCACAACACTATGCAGAGACACAAACCAATTTACCCCAGAGGCATTCCCATTTCCAATAGTTGAGAACTTTCTTTTGACAATACTCGTATATTACCTTCTTCTGCGCCTGCCGGAGATATCCACTCCTAAAAGATGGTGTATACAGCTTGTTTACTAGTGAGAGGACGTAAGCAATCTCGCATAGTTGGTAGCGAACCGATGCTGTTCGGAATTGGTCGATAACATTGAAATTCGTCCTGTGAGATTTGTTAGGACTCTCATTCGCATGGTGTATGCTCACAAGGGTACGAACTAATCATCTTCATTCTTTATCTTACATAGCTATTTTCAAGATACATCGTAATTGCGAGAGCTCCTCTGGTTAAATCTTAAGCTCGGTCGAGGACTTTTGCGACCCCGCTGTAGAAGCCAGTTCCTTGATGAGGGACGGAAGATATTAATTTCTCTCGTGGCGTCTTTGGCGCTCTGCCGCTGATTCTTGTTGCAGAAATCTGAAGATGAACCAAGCGGTGGCAGCGGTGATGAGAGGGACAAACACAATACTATATCCAGCTCTGAACTTGATCGGTAGAACGGGAAAAATCAGAGCCTGTCCAGGCCAGGCCAAGAATGGAAGGATAATGTTCGCCGTATCGAACCAAAGGAACAGAATTGCAGCAAAGAATAGCCTGGCAATATCATGTTGGCCCTCTCTTTGCAGGAAGACAGAGAAAGCACGATTTGACCCAAAGATTAAGAAAAAAATACTGAGATCCACCAGCCGCCGATACCAACCCAACCGCCTCCAGGAAACAGGACTGCAAGACCAAAATATTGAACTCTATAGTTCCAGTCCAGGAAGAAGGATGCAAGTGCCAGCCAGCCAGCGTTATGTAGAGCCTCAACAAGAATGAACTATACCGGCCCGCCACCGGACTGATACCTGCATTGTCTGGAAGATACGTTGCGCTGTCATTAAGTACTGTATTTTTCTGAGATATCCGCTCAGACATCGTCGCGAAGAGCGATGGATGTTTGGAAAACTGGACCATCAGCTCCAAGGACCCGACGGCAATTCCGATGGAGAGATGGATGATCACATAATAGTTTTAGACTGGGTTCTGGAGGCCACTGTCGCCCAATGCGGACTACGTGTATATTGAACCATCGAGCATAAGTCATGAATTATGAAAAGGTTCCGATGTACGCAACGAGTCGTTCGTCATTTCTAGAAGAAAATTTCGATTTGAACGCGACTTCAAACTATGGCATTATAGGGCCAACTCTGGATTTCATCCAAGTCAAGGCGAAATCTGCATCGATGCCTTGGGAGGGCTAGACCCTTCTCGATTCGGTCACGTCTCTAGGTAATGGAAGTGTCTCTACGCGCGCGAGTTTATCATCCCCTGCCATCTTCGGTCTGTTAATGGATACCTGGACAATCACTCGAACAGACATCCACCCTTTACTATTGCCGGTGTCAAAGTCCGGCAGTCTTCTAGGCACAGCAGGCATTTATTCATCGGATTCGGCACGATCCAGGGCTACACTTGCTATCCTTCTCAACACCCTCCCCATGGCAGGCACCATCACATCTGAGAGCTTCAGGGTAAAGAACTTGAGGCTCATGTCCGCTAGGTCAGAGGTATTCCTTCATTGCTACTGACATCGCAAAAAGGCTTTTAGTAATAGTGGGCGCGATATTCCTATTTTGTGGCCTTGAATTAGGTAGCATCGTCGATCCCATCATCCTCCGGATTGTCGAAGCCGCTTTCCCCGTCCGTCTGTTTCTTCTTGACGTTTATCACCCTCACCATTACCATATGCAAAGTGGGCACGATGCCCGCAGTCTATGCAACCTTGTTTCGCATTCCCCATACAGAAAGAGTTGCAATCTAATTCACGAATCGCGGTTTTGCCGTTGTAGTAGAGTTCAAAATAATCCTGGCAAAGCCATAGGTTGGCTGGAACAAATGAGACGGCAGGGAACGGTCGGTGTTTACGACTTTTTCGGATATCCTGCACCCCCTCCGCGCGTAAACTCTCAGGTCGCCAAAATACAATTCGGCAGAGCCCCATAACAACCCGGAACATGAACAATCAACCTCGGAAAATGAAGGCAGATATCTGCACCTAACCAGTTTGGCATTTGGTCTCGCTTCGACAATACGAGTTCAATGTGACCATTGAATGAAAGGGAGAGCCGCGTAACGAGCACTGTAGAATCCCCTGCAAAGAGCAACGCTAAGTCTCGCGAAATGAAAAGGCTTTTCGCGGAACACAGTTAGCCCTTGACTAAGGTGGAAGTACGAAATCAAAACCTATTTGCTTCGATCGGAGGATAGATCCCCTTCCGCCCGGTGCTATGGAGACCATTCATGCCAGTAGTTTTGCACCTCCTACCACCATTTTCCGCAGCATCCCACAGTCAGGTTGTTCTTGCGAGCGAGCTGGCAGGGAGCGGTTTTGATTGTGTTCTAGCCTTGATTCCTGTTAATTCAAACTTCCTCCGTCTCGCCCGCCCGCAGGTGATTCGATAATGATGTATCATCTCTACTATTATCATAAAGTCTTATATTATTATCTATCTAAAGCTAAAGTAAGAGGGGAGAGAGAGAACTAGGTAGGCATCCGTGCCAAGGTCTTAGTAACTATCGAGTAGATGCTTGGAAGCTGGCTTCTGGAGGGCTGTTTTGTCTAGAGGCGTTTCGAAAGAGTATTTCATCCAACAAACTCTATCAAGACGCCATGACGGAAACTCTGTCGTTAGCTCAGGGGGCCCTTCCATCATTGTAAATGTAAGGGTCGAAGAACATGCATTGCAAAATGACTTGTGGCTGCTTCCCAGATGGCAGGGTCCTAGTCGAGGAGTTTCTTCAATCCTCCTTTGAGATATTGGTCTCCTTAATCCTTGCCCTTTTTTGATCCAACCCTAGGATACCTTTCTCTTTGGGACCGACACGTGGTCCCCCGCATACAAGCTCTGGGAATTCCAACTATGCATACTTTAAAGCGGGCCTATCCTCCAGATGTTGTTCAACCACTCTCTGATACCACAATCTGGCACTCATGGTCGTGAGACTCTGCTCGGCGGCACGCATGAAACCTGTATCTTGTTTCTCAACTTTTGCTAGCATGCACCGGTCGTGGTTTCTGCTTCCACTGGCGTTACTTGTTTTCGGCGTCAGGGCGCAAGACTTGCAACAGTCTCTTCCAGCTTGTTCAGTACGTTGAACATCCTTCATGACTTTCAATTCCTATGGATTTTCTGACAGAAGTGTTGCCAGTCCAACTGTACCTCCACCGTTGCCGAGCGCCTGTTCTGTGCCCCCAATGATCAAGAATGTCTTTGCGCCAATTATTCGGTATTTGTAGCGCAAATACTGGAGTGCACTAGTACAATCTGTCTTCCTCCTGACTACCTACGTAAGTGCTCAAGAAAGTCGCTTCAGCTAAGAAATTGAAAAATATCCCTGATATTGTCCCAGGTACTATAAATGCAACTTCCGTTTATTGTCGCCTCCCTGTACGGGACAATTCTCTGAAGTTGAAAATCGTCACTGGAGTTTTTTATGGCCTTGCAGTGGTCACTACCATATTGCAAGTGTTGACACGTTTACTGCCATTTGAATCCCAATTCGGCTGGGACGATGGCATGATCATCTTGGTTGCGGTGAGGCGTGGGAATTCCTAGCCTTGGAAATACTGTCATGTTCTGACGAACAAAGCTCTCGGCAGGTTTTACTTCAGCATTGCAATTCGTCGGTAAGTAGCCAAGGTTCTCGCAGGCGATGGCTGAGGACAAAATCCGCTAAGGAACGACAGAGTCCTATCATGGCTTTGGAAGAGACATCTGGACGATTGCACCAGAGAGCATCGAGAATATCCTGATGGTAAGCTTTCATTTGGAACACGGCAAAGTGACTGCAGGAGTCTAATAGCCCACCAGTGGTTCTACATTGGCCAATCATTCTACGACATCAGTATCATGCTGACCAAAGTGTCCATCCTTTGCTTCTACCTCCGGATCTTCCGTGAGCCTAAATTCAAAATAGCTGTGTACTTGGTTTCCAGCGTCTGCTGCCTCTACCTCGTCGCTTTTCTACCACCAACAATCTTGCAATGTCGGCCGATCTCTTTTATCTGGACGGTCTGGACCAGAGGCACTGAGGGTAGGTGCCTCAACATCTTCACCCTAGCCTGGATCACGTCGATAATCAACATTCTACTTGACCTCACAGTAATCGCGCTGCCGATCCCTTTCTTGCTCCGTTTGACACTGTCGAGGAGAAAGAAGATCCAGGTTATTGCCATGTTTTCGGTTGGACTATTGTAAGTCTCAGATTTTACCCTCTAGAGTCAGTGACGGCGTTTATGAGCTAACCAACTATTTATCCTACTCAGTATTACCCTTGTCAGCTGCGTGCGATTGAGTGCCATCGCGAAGATACGGAGCAGTACCAACCCCACGTGTTAGTCGTTGCTTAATATTGCGTCCATCGGCCCTTGAAGCTTACCATTTCTTAGGGGACTATCTTGATATTGCCCTTATGTCAGTTCTAGAAATCAACGTGGGCATAATCTGTGCCTGCATGCCCGCGATGCAACTTCTCCTCCGCCGCATGGCACCAAGTGTCTTCGGCAGCTCTGCCGGTACTGATTCATACTTGCACGGGCGCACGAACTCGAGGTTGGTAACATTGCGGAACACCGATACGCACCGCCCCACCCAGAACAGAGGCGCTATTAGAAAAACCATTACTACAACGGTAGTTGATCTCCCCAAAGATAGTGACTCTGTCATCGAACTGGTTGACAAGACGGTCAAAAAGAGTACAACCGGAGAAGGCGAATCATTTGCTACTGTTTCCTCCGGGCCAAAACCCGGTGATGCCTCTGATAGGAACAAGTGGTAAAGATAGGAGGGCAAGCTACTGTTGGGGTGTTTATTGGACATAGCTGTAACATTGCACTGGCGGCACTGTGCGAAAAGACTCTTCTTTGACCAAGACTACTAATTAGTGGTGAGCCATCTGGTAGCCGACCTTCTCGCCGGCCACGGCGATACGAATTACGAAAGAAGAGCAGCTTCAAGCGCCCGTAATCAGGAACAAATCGAGACGTCGCGTCGCCATTGCTGGCCTCTCCTTTGTCGAGTGTGTTTCTCTCCGTCGGGATCTTAGAGAATAACTTAATATGCTATCGATATGTATTATTCGAAAGAGCTAGAAGAATGTGGAAAATTACTGATTTATAATTAAAGCACTAGTATTTTTATATATAAATCCGAACAGCTTGTATAGAGTTATAAGAAGATGGAAACCTCAATACTTAATTCAATGCACTTCATCTCCGCGAACTCATAGTTGCGCGATTGGTCCCTCTGCTCCACAATACAAATATCACACACACCACACACCACACACCACACACCACACACCACACACCACACACCACACACCACACACCACACACCACACACCACACACCACACACCACACACCACACACCACACACCACACACCACA